>Ga0335397_10003633_pt1 | contig 20591 bp, 14 predicted proteins | sample MAT04_FD_205740 | JGI IMG/M metagenome (GOLD analysis project Ga0335397, IMG submission 205740) | Freshwater microbial communities from Lake Fryxell liftoff mats and glacier meltwater in Antarctica - MAT-04 (spades assembly) (version 2) ... | reverse complement strand
TTGCGCGCTCTCCGGGCCTCGTTGCGGAGGGACAGGCGACCACGGCAATCAATTTCGCGGGCGTCGGCCCTCCGCTCTCGGCGGAGTCAGTTGCAGGGAAGTTGCTTGGCCTCTCGAATTGCCGAGATCTCGTCCACGGCGCGTCGGAGGCGATCTTCGCGTTCGGCGACGGACGTCCTTCCCGACTCGGCCCCATTCCGTACACGAGCCAGCTGCCGGGATTCGCACCCCGGACCCTCCAGCTCTGGCTCGAACGAATCGAAGACTCCGTACCTGTGCTTGATGTGCCCCTTCGAGCGTCCGACCCGCACGGAGGATCAGCGACCGTGCGCGTGCGGATCGATGGCTCTCCACCGGGAGCGCGCGTGGGCCCTACGGATCGGAGCGGGTATCTTCGCTTCGACGGTGGCAGCTCCGGCGTCTGGTATGCCGACGTGTTGGGTCCACCGACGGACGAGCGCGTGATCCGTGGCGTGCCTGCCGGCAACTATGGCGTCTCGTTCCGACCGCTCTTCGCCGACGGAACAGGCATCGCGGAGTTTCCCGAGACGACTGCCTCGCTCGTCGTGGGTTCCGACGTCGCGATTCAGGTCGCGGCGCCTCCCGGGACATCCGTGCTGACGATCGAACTCCTTCACGAGGACGGCCTTGACGCTACGCCTGTTCCATGGTCGGTCGAAGTCGAGTCCAGCGAACCGAGTCGCGGACGATCCTATCAAATGACGTTCTCGCGATGGTCGGCCATCCTCTGCGGCATGACACCCGGCGAGTACCGGATCCGTGCGTCCATCGACGATGAGGTGGAGTCCAGACCGCTCAACTCGACTACCGTACGGGTGGAGCCCGATCGATCGGTTCAAGTGCGGTTCGATGCGAGGCGGGCGCCGTGAGTCGGCCTCCCCCGACCGAGTTCGCCTGGTTTGTGCGTGTGGCGCTGGCCGCAGTACTTGTCGGAACCGGGCTGCTCAAGTTCGTCGAGGAGAGCGGGCGCATGCAGCGCATCCATGCTCTTCGGCTGAGCGACAGCCTTCTCTTCGTCGTCGCGACCGTCGAGTTCGTGATCGCGCTCGGTCTGCTCTCCAAATACTGGCGCGTTGCTGCTCGGGCGGCGTTTGTGTTTGGGGCGGTGGCTGCGACGTACCTGATTCTCGTAACGCTGCTGGGATATGACCTCACCATCTGCGGCTGCTTCGGTACACGTCATGTCGGCGTTCTGGGGCATCTCTCCGTCGTCTTTGGAATCCTCTTCACCAGCGTGGCGCTCCTTGGCCCCATCGAGGGGTCGTCGGCGGAGGCCGCGCGGAGTCGCGCGTCGTAGCCCGGTTCCGGCGCGATGCGCTCTCCTGAATCCCGCGATCGAGCGGGCCGGGCGATGGGAACAAGTGGGGTTCCCCCGTTTCGGTGGAGGGTCAGGGGCTGGGGGCGATGGGGGTGATCCCGACGTGCGATCTCGCCGACGCGACGTGCACGCCGCAGGGGCGGGAGGTGCTCGTGGGGGGGGCTCGTGCTCGTGCGGCAGCGGCCCGTGACGGCGGGGGGGATCGTCTGCTTCACGCTGGAGGACCAGACGGGGAGCGCGAACCTGATCGTGAAGCCCGAGGTGTTCGAGCGCTGTCGCCGCGTGGCGGTCGGCGCGACGCTCCTCGTGGTGCGGGGGCGCGTGGAGCGCAAGGGGATCGTGGTTTACGTGCAGACGAATGCATAGGGAAAAGAATCGGGGGGCTCTCGCGGCGGCGGACACCATGGTTAGCGCAGTATCCTCGTCCCGTCGCCTCCAGACCATCCCTTTCCCTCGTTCGTGGCGTCCGCCCGCGCGTCCGAGCCCTCGAACCGGCTGCGGGGTCGCTCGACGACGCACTCCGACGCCCTCGCCGAGGGGCTTCGAGACCGCGCTCCCCCATCGCGCAACGCCTCGGGCATGCGGCCCCCGTCACGCCGGATTCACCGGGTGCGTTTCGCGCGCTCGCGCGCCCCTCCCACCGAGATCGCCGCCGCCTACGACGCCGGCGGCCCGCGCGCGTCGAAGGGCGACTCGATCCCGGCCTTGCGGCGGTGCTCGAGGATGCGCCCGATCACGACCGGGTCCGTGATCCACGCGATCCTTCATGTCCGCCCTGCATCTGTCTCCAAGCCTCGATTCCTCCGTGGCCGTCGCCACCGCCGAGACCGACAGACACGACAGACAGCCGCCGCTACCCCGCGCTCGGCTCCGCCTTCGTCGCCGCGACCGGTCGCTCCAAGTACGCCTCGTACTGGACGACGGCGGCGACCATCAGCTCCGGGTCGGCGTATCCGTAGTGGCCGATCGCGCCCTCCTTCCGATCAACCTTCGTGTGGGCCATCAGCCGCCGCCGGACAGGAGCCGAGACCGGCGTCGGGCCTTCCGGCAGCGTCAAGATGATCCGGGTTTCGATGATCGACTGGAACGAGGTCCTCAACCGCTTCGAGTTCTGTCCCTTCATCTTGGCGACACCGGCCCGACCAAGGATCTCGGCGTAGCCTTCCCGCCAACTGTTCAGCTGGATCGGGATCGCCTCGCCGATGTCGATTCCGCCCTCGGCGGTTCGGTACGGCCGCAGCGCGGCGGCGAGAGCGGGGGCCAGCGGGACGAAGATCCTGACGGCCGTCTTGTGCCTCGAATTCCGATACCAGACGAGCCCGCCCTTGCCCTTGCCCCACTCGATCACGCCCTTGTTTCTGAGGAGATCGAGCGCATCGACGGGCGCGAAGCCCGCGTACATGCAGATCAGGGTCCCGAACCGAGACCAGACGGGCAGCGTCCGATCCGACAGGACGCCCCTGATCTTCTTCGACTCATCGACTGAATACGGGACGCCGCCCTCGTCGTCGTCGGTGAGTTCCTCTTGCTGCCGCCGCTGCGACGGCGACAGGCTCGGTCGATTCACGCTCGGCTTGAAGTCCGGAGCGGCGTAGCCACTTGCCATCGCCCACGACCGCATGGCCTAGGCGTCATCGACGTACTTCTCCTTCGAGTTGTCCTGACCGGTCGGGTCCGTCTCCCACCACGTCCAAAACCGCCGCCACCCGTCCCACGATGCCGAGCCGAGTTCCCTCATCATCCGGTTGAGGCAGCACTTGCGCCCGAGATACGTCTGGTTCGCGCGGTTGGCCTTGAGATAGGCCAGGTACTCGGGGACGACCTGCGACGGCGGCGGCAGGACGGGCGCGGGCGGCACGACCGGTGGCGGTGGCACGGGCGCGACGGCCGGGACGCCCGCGATCGCCGCCAGGCTCCCGTTGGCGAGGATCGCGAGGATCGGCGCGTGGAGCTTGCACTTCTCGCACGGCTTCGCCTTGTCGGTCGCCTTGGCCTTCGCCCGCGTGCGCTCGAACTTGGCCGTCTGGGCGGCAACGATCGCCTCGTAGATCTCCCGCATCAGGGCGACCTTGTCCTCCGTGACCTCGCCGAAGACCTTCGAACAGCCGATCGATCGCTCGGTCCCGTCCGGCCGATCGACGGCGACGTACCAAGCGGCACCCCGGATTTGAATTCGACTGGGCATGGACGGGAGATCCGACGGCTTGCGACCCCCCTGACCAGGCCAGACTTGGGGGGAAGATCAAGAACGAGTGTTCGGTCGTTCTCTTACATACGGAGCTGGTTCGCCCCTCAATTCATCGACTACATGGTTGACGACTCGCTCGACATGGCCTTCATCGAGCGAATTCGGAAAGCCCTTTCACACAACCGTAGGGACTGGAACCAGTTACGATGCCTCGACCCAGAAACACGATGTCAGCCGCTTTTCCCTCTGCCTACTCGTCGTCCGAGTACAGACGGCGTCTTGGCGCCACACGGCGCTTCGAGGCGCTCGCGGTCGACCCCCGCAGGGTCAACTGCGGGGGTCCCTTCCTACCTGGCGATCGCCGCTTTCCGCCAGGGGCTTCACGAGGCCCTCCCGGGGAAGACCGTGACGATGCTGGGCGAGCGCACCGGGGCGGAGTGCGGCGACTGACAAGTGTGATCCAATCCAAGTCCATCGACCTGGCGACCCCCGGGAACTCGTCCCACGGCGCCCGAGGGAGCGACAGCATCTCCTCGATCAAGATCCGCGTTGCATCGGTACCCAACGCCGCCAGTGCCGCTCGCGCGCTCGCCCGAACCTTCGGAGTCTCGCTGTCCAGCGCGGTCAGACACGCTCGCACCCAGTGCCGCTGGATCTCGGCAGAGTCCGACGCTCAAGCTCCGTTTGCCTGAAAAACAAGGGGGGGAGATGCAGACGGCGAGGCCGAGAGCAAGCCTGCTCCGCCGAGACCTCACATTCGATCCTCCTCCAGTCTGACGCTGCAGGTACCGCGAAGCGGGATCGTGATGCATGGCTCCGTTGCGACTCTCGCCGCCCGACAACTCGGCCACCGGGATCTGCACGTCAGGCCCTCTCGATGGATGCCAACGCTGGCCAGAGCCTCGGCCAGAGTCACATCGAAAGCGACGCAACATGCTGATGCAAAATGACTTGTGTATTACAAGGGCGGCCTTCCAAGGTCGGACCGGCCGCGCGCGACCGGACCCCGCGCGACCTCCGGAACGGGCGTCGCGCGGGGTCCCTCCGTTCCTGGGCTACTTCAGCATCAGGAAGACGGCGGCGTCGCCGTTCAGCGTGACGGCCACCCCGAGCCCGGGGCCGAACGCGCCCGCGACCGGCGTGTCCGGCGCGGCCCCGACGCTCTCGACGACCGCGGCGTCGAACGTGCCGTCGCCGTTGCCGGGCAGGATCCGCACCTCGTCCGCCGTGCTCGCGGCCACCAACACGTCGACGAACGTGTCGCCATCGACGTCGGCGGTCGTGAAGCCGCGCGGCCCGCCCCCGACCGCGGTGACCACCGAGGGCGACGAGAACGTCCCGGCGCCGTCGTTCACGAAGACCCCGAGGGCCCCGAACGTGGTGACGGTGAACACGAGGTCGGGCGCGCTCGATCCCGCGACCTGGACCACGGCGATGCGACCGTCCCCCGCGGGCACGGGCAGCGGCGCGCCGGTCGCGAAGGCCGCCGTGCCGTCGTTGAGGCCGACGTCGATCACGCCGCCGACCCCGAGGATGACGAAGTCGACGTCGGCGTCCCCGTCGAGGTTCCCGAGCGCGACGTCGGCCGCCGGGCCGATCGTCGCGATCGGGGCGAACGGGGCGAGCGTCCCGTCGCCGTTGCCGGCGTAGAAGGCCGCTGTCGGCTGGGTGGCGCTCACCACGAGCACGTCCACCACGCCGCCGGCGTTCAGCGCGCCGGCGACGACCGCAACCGGCTCGTCCGGCGATGCGTACGCGACCGGCGCGCTGAGCGACGCGCCCGCGGCGTTGAGGAGCACCGACACCGTGTCCGCCGCGCGGTTCGTGACGATCACGTCGGGGAAGGCGTCCCCGTTGAGGTCGGCCACGGAGAGCCCCTGAGGGTCGTCGCCCGCGGGGTACGACCCGAGGAGCGTCAGGTGCCCGAGGGCGTCGCCGAGCAGGACCGACACGGTGTCGTTCGTCGGGTTCGTCGTGACGACATCCGGCTTCCCGTCGTTGTTGAAGTCGGCGCGCACCGCCCGCGTCGGCACGTTCGGCGCAAGGTCCACCGTCGCCGGGGCCGCCGGGGTGAAGTCGAAGGCGCTGCCGCCCCCGCCGCCACCGCCACCTCCCCCGCCCCCGGATCCGCCGCCGCACCCGGTCAGCCCGGAGAAGAGGACGACCGTCGCGAGGACCCTCGTGGCAACCGAACGCACGGGGCGAACGGCGAGCACCGTGAAGCCCGTGAAGCCCGTGAAGCCCGAGGGAACCGAGGGAACCGAGGGAACCTTGCGCATGGATCGTCTCCAGCCCTGACCGACCGCTCAGCCTGGGGGCATTCTCGCCCCACAAGCAGGGATCGACATCCGGCCCGCCGCAGTCCTACCCCGCCGACGGGGGCCCGTCGACCCCGACCCAGCAGTTCGCGGGGCCCAACGCCGCGTTCCCGGACGCCTTCGCGTAGAGGAAGAGTTGCATCCGGTACGCCACCAGCGCCTTCAGGGCGGTGTCCACCAGGGCCACGCCGAGTTTCTCCTTGGCCCCCCAGGGCAGCGTCGCGTCCCTCTCGAGGAAGTCGCGCTCGGGGATCGCGCGGACGAGCGTCGTCAGCGCCTGCATCTGCTGCGCCATCGCCCACGGGAACGACGACGGCGTCACGGCGCGCTCGGCCCGCCCGACCGTCTCGAAGTCGTCCCAGGCCCCCGACACCATGGCGCGCGCCGGCACGATCGCGCAGGTCGTCAGGTACCCGAGGAGTTCCGCCGTCGACCGCTGGTTCGGGGTCGGCCGCCAGTCGTACGCGTCGGGCGACACTTTCGTCGCGAGGTGGCAGAGGACGCGCGTCTCGTGGGCGCAGGAGTCGAGGAACGCCTGGGGGGTGAGCATCCGGCCATCGTACGGAGCCGCCGCCCCCGCCGGAACGCGGGGCGTCAGCGACGGCGCGGGCCTCGCGTCGGCGGCGCTGCCGTCCGCGGGTCGTCGGGCCACGCGTGCCGGGGATACCGTCGCGAGAGTTCGCGGCGGACCGCGGCGTAGTGGCGGTCCCAAAAGCCCGCGAGGTCCGTCGTCACCTGGACGGGGCGGCGGTTCGGTGCCAGGAGGTGGAGCGTGACCGCGACCTTGCCGCCCGCGACGCGAGGCCCGTCCGTCTGCCCGAAGAAGTCCTGGAGCGGCGCCTCGATCCACGGGGGCCGTCCCGCCGCGTAGGCGACGCGCGGGGCGAACCCGCCGTGCAACCGCAGGCGCTCGGGCGCGAGGGCCTCGAGCGACGCGCGCGCTCCGGGCGGCAGCGCGGCGAGGAGCGCCCCCGGGAGGTCGGCCTCGCGCAACTCGCGGAACGACGCGCGCCCGCCGCAGAGGCCCTCGATGGCCCGCTCGGCCGCGGCCTCGTCGAGCGCCGCGAGCCCGACCCCGGGCGCGTGGACGGCCGCGAAGGCCGCACGCGCGAACAGCGTGTCGAGCGCGCCCGCGTCGGCGAACGCGCGCGCGCCCGCCCGTCGCGCCTCCGCCGCCAACACGGCCGCCGCCTCGGGCGCCGACGACGCGGCGACGCGCGCCTCCTCGAGCGCGAGCCCGTCGTAGACGGTGCGCCGCACCGCCTCCACCCGCTCGCCTTCGGCGACGAAGCGCGCGACGACCTCGTCGCGCACGCGGTCGGGGAACGCCTCGACGAGCGCCTCCGGCTCGACGGCCACGGCCGTCCGCACGAGGGGGTCGCCGCGCAGCCGCTCCTCGGCGTCCACGGCGACGACGAACGGCGCGTCGCGCACGACGCTCTCCTCCGCGAGCGTCGCCGTCCCGCCCCCCGCGAGGACCAGCTCCGGCCCGCCCGGCCGTCGGCGCTTGGCGACGCGGTCGGGGAAGGCGACGAGCGCGCACGCCGAGAGCGCCGCCTCGAGGTCGGCGGCGGACGCCGGCGCGGGACGCGAGGCCCGGCGGCGGACGAGGCCCTCGAGCTGCGCGCGGACTCGGTCGGCGGCGCGCGCCGCGCCCGCGTCGAGCCCGCGGTCGGCGCAAGGGCCGGGCTGGAAGCGGAGCGCGGCCGCCTCGTCGAAGGCGTCGAGCCGCGCGAGCAGGTCGCTGTGGCCGGCATCGACGTCGCGCGACGCCGCGACCCGGCCCCGGCCCCCGAAGCCGCCCCCGAGTCCGGACGGGCGGTGGCTGCGGCGCACGTCGCGCTCGGCGAGCAGCGCCGCGACGATCGCGCCCTCCTCGGACACGCCGCGGTCCTCCGCCTCCACGAGGAAGCGCGAGAGCCGTGGGTGGAGCGGGAACCGCAGCATCCGCCGGCCGCGGTCGTCGACGCGGCCGTCGGCGCCCACGGCCCCGAGCCGAGCAAGCAGCGCGTCGGCCGCGGCCAGCGCGCCCTCGGGGGGCCGTTCGAACCACGGGAACGTGGCGGGGTCGTCGCCCGCGGCGCGCAACTCGAGGACGGTCTCGGCGAGGTCGAGCCGCGCGATCTCGGGCCGCTCGAACGCGGGCCTCGCGTCGTGGTCGGCGCGGGTGAAGAGGCGGACGCATCGGCCCGGGCGCGTGCGGCCCGCGCGGCCCGCACGCTGCGCGAGCGCGGCGCGCGCGACGGGCTCGGTGCGCAGCGTCGGCAGCCCACTCCACGGCGCGAACGACGCGATCCGCGCGAGGCCGGTGTCGATCACGGCGACGACGCCGTCGATCGTGACCGAGGTCTCGGCGACGTTCGTCGCGAGGACGACCTTGCGGCGGTCGGCGCGGCGGACCGCGCGGTCCTGCTCCTCGGCGGGCAGGTCGCCGTGGAGCGGGAGCACGAGCAGCCCGTGGTGCGACGCGAGCCCGCGCACCGCGTCGGCACAGCGGCGGATCTCGGCGGCACCGGGCAGGAAGACGAGCACGTCGCCCGCGAGCCCCGCGTCGCAGAGCCGCCCGAGCGCGGCGGCGACCTGGGTCTCGAGGGGTCGGTCGTCGCGACGGTCGGCGTGCTCGACCTCCACGGGGAACGCGCGGCCCTCGGAGCGGACGCGCGGCGCGTCGTCGAGGTAGCGGGCGACCGGCTCGGCGTCGAGGGTCGCCGACATCACGACGAGGGCGAGGTCGGGCCGCGCGCCGCCCTGCAGGCGGCGGAGTTGCGCGAGGGCGACGTCGGCGGCGAGGTGGCGCTCGTGGAACTCGTCGAGCACCACCGCGCCGACGCCGGCGAGGGTCGGGTCCACGAGCAGGCGGCGCGCGAGCACGCCCTCCGTGACGAACCAGAGGCGCGTGCGGTCGCCGCCGACGCGATCGAAGCGCACCTGGAACCCGATGCCGTCGCCGAGCCGCTCGCCCCGTTCGTCGGCCACGCGGCGGGCGGCCATGCGGGCTGCGAGCCGGCGCGGCTGGAGCACGACGACGTCGCGTCCCCCCGCGACGCCCGCGTCGAGCAACGCCGAGGGCACACGGGTCGTCTTGCCGGCGCCCGGCGGGGCCTCGAGGACGAGGCGCCGCGTGCGGCGCACCGCGTCCACGATCCCGGGGAGCAGCGGGTCGATCGGGAGGGCGTCCACGCGGCCACCATAGTCGGGGCCTCGGTGGATCCCGCGGGCGCGGGGGACCGCGGGCGCGCGCCATGAAACGAACGGCCCCCGCGACCGGGGTCGCGGGGGCCGTCGGAAGCGCGGCGCGGCGTGCGCGGTGCTCGTTGGTTACTTGCCGCCGCCGCAGGCGCCGCCGCCGGGGGCCGGGGCCTTCGGAGCGTCCGGGGCACTCGGGGCGTCCGGAGCCTTCGGCGCCTCCGGCACCTTCGGCGTCGGAGCCCCCGTCGGAGCCCCCGTCGGAGCCCCCGTCGGAGCCCCCGTCGGAGCCACCATCGGCATCGCCGGGATCACGGTGCGCCCGCCCGCCTTGCGCAGGTCGCGCACCGCCTTCCACTTTGCGAGGGTCTCGTCGAACTCCGTCCGCATGCGCGCGTCGTCGACCTTCCGCGCCGCCTCCTCCTCGAGGGCGATCGCCTCGTCGAGGCGGCCCATCTCGGCGGTGATGTTCGCGAGCGTGTCGAGGATCGCGGGGTCGCGCTGGCTCAGCTCGGCCGCCTTCGTGGCCCACGCGAGCGCCGGCCTCAGGTCGCCTTTCATCAGGAACAGCGACCACGCGGCCTCGTTGAGCGCCTGGGCGTCGTCGCCCGCGGCGACGGCGGCGCGGCCGATGGCCGCTTCGGCGGCCATGCGGTGGAACTGGGCCGCCATGCGCTCGACCGCCGCGGGGAGCGCGCCGTCCTTCGTCTTGCCGCGCAGCCCCGCGATCGCCGCGAGCGCCGGCTCGACGTCGGGCTGCTGCCCGCGCGCGACGGGCTTGATCTTCGAGAACACGAGGAGCTGGAACGCGTCCTGCGCGGCCGGCTGGTCGGGGTACTTGTCGACGATCGTCGTCGCGACCGCCTCCGCGCGGTCGGCGCGGTCCGCTCCCCGGTGGACCCGGAGCTGGGTCGCGAGCGCGCGCGCCGCGAGGACCGGCTGCGCCGAGGCCTTGCCCTCGACCGCCTCGGCCAGCGCGAGCGCGGCGACGCCGTCCGAGTCGGCGAGCTTGTCGGCGAGGTCGAGCGCGAGGCCGAGGTCGTCCGGGCGGTCGGCGACCTGCTTCTTGAGCGCCGGGAGCGTCCCCTCGCCGCGGGCGATGCGGCCGATCTCCTTCACGAACGGCTCGGGCGCGAGGTACCCGACGATGCGGTCGATCTCCTCGCCCGCCGCGTCCACGACGACGAGCGTCGGAAAGCCGCGCGCGCCGTAGCGCTTGGCGAGACCGACGCCCTCGCCCTTCTCGGCGTCGACGTGGACCGCGACGAAGCCCTTCATCGCCGCCGCGACAGAGGCCTGGCTGAAGGTGTCCTTGTCGAGTTTCTTGCACCAACCGCACCAGTCGGTGGCGAAGTCGAGGAAGACGACCTTCTGCTCGGCCTTCGCCTTCGCGAGGACGTCCGCGAACGCGGGCGCGCCGGGCTCGAAGACCACGCCGACATGCCCGGCCGCGGGGGCGTCGTCGCCCGCCGCCGCCACGCAGGGAACTCCGACCGCCAGGGCGAACACCGCCGCCGCCACGAAACCGTACGTCGAACGCATGGGGATCTCCGGGGAAGCGCGAGACGCTACCAGCAGGGCGGCGCCCGTCGGTCACCGCCCCCTCACCGCCCATCGAGGACCGTCGCGGGTCTGGTTTCCCGGGGGGGGTTGGGCCGATGCGGAGCCGCCCCCTCCGACCCGCCCGAAACGGGGGAGGGCGCCCGCGCAGCGGTACAACCGTCCGACCCTCCACGGCCCGCCGAGGGATCCCCCCGCGAGCCTTCCCTTTCCCGGGACCTTCTTTCCATGCCCACGACGACCTCGACCCGGACGGCCTCCCCCACCCTCGACCTCCGCCACCCCGACCGCTTCGTACGCCGCCACGTCGGCCCGGGGGCCTCCGAGGTCACGGCCATGCTCGACGCGCTCGGCGTCCGCTCGCTGGACGGGCTGATCGACGAGACGGTGCCGGCCGGGATCCGCATGAAGCGGCCCCTCGACCTTCCGGCCGCCGGGACCGAGTCGGAGGTCCTCGCCCGCCTGCGCGGGATCGCGGCCAAGAACAAGGTGTGGCGCTCCTACCTCGGCATGGGCTACCACGACACGCTCACGCCGCCGGCGATCCTGCGCAACATCCTCGAGAACCCGGGCTGGTACACGCAGTACACGCCGTACCAGGCCGAGATCAGCCAGGGCCGCCTCGAGGCGATGCTCAACTTCCAGACGATGGTCTGCGACCTGACGGGGATGCAGATCGCGAACGCCTCCATGCTCGACGAGGCCACCGCCGCCGCCGAGGCCATGCACCTCTGCTACGCGGTGAAGGGCGAGGACGCCGGCCTCTTCTTCATCGACGCCGCGTGCCACCCCCAGACGATCGCCGTGCTGAAGACCCGCGCGAAGGCGACGCGGACCAAGGTCGTGGTCGGCGACGCCGGGACGTACGACTTCGCCAAGAAGACGGCGGGCTGCCTGATCCAGGTGCCCGCGACCGATGGCGGCATCGAGGACCCTCGCGCGTTCGTCGAGCGCGCACACCAGCACGGCGCGATGGTCGTCGTCGCGACCGATCTGCTCGCCCTCACGCTCCTCGCGCCGCCCGGCGAGCTGGGCGCCGACGTCGCGGTCGGCAACAGCCAGCGGTTCGGCGTGCCGCTCGGCCTCGGCGGCCCCCACGCGGGCTTCCTCGCGACGAAGGACGAGTTCAAGCGCTCCCTGCCCGGCCGCCTGGTGGGCGTGAGCAAGGACGCCAGCGGCAAGCCGGCCATGCGCCTGGCGCTCGGCACCCGCGAACAGCACATCCGCCGCGAGCGCGCCACGAGCAACATCTGCACGGCGCAGGTGCTCCTCGCGGTCGTCGCGAGCATGTACGCCGTCTACCACGGCCCCGACGGCCTGAAGGCCATCGCCCAGCGCGTCCACACGCTCGCCGCAGCCCTCGAGCAGGGCGCGAAGCAACTCGGCCTCGCCACGGGCGGCCGGCCCTTCTTCGACACGGTGCGCATCGACTGCGGCGCCCCGAAGCGCAAGGCGATCCTCAAGGCCGCGGCCGCGGCGCGCGTGAACCTGCGTGCCCTCGGGAAGGAGAGCCTCACGATCGCCCTCGACGAGGCGACCTCGGCGGCCGACGTCGCGACGCTGCTCCAGGTGCTCAACGCCGGCCAGCCGGTGACCTTCACGGTCGAGGAGCTTGCGACGGGCGCCGGCGGCCTGCCGACCGGCCTCGCGCGCGCGAGCGCGTACCTCACGCACCCGGTCTTCCACCGGTTCCACAGCGAACACGAGCTCCTGCGCTACCTGAAGCGCCTCGAGAGCAAGGACCTCTCGCTGACGACGAGCATGATCCCGCTGGGCTCGTGCACGATGAAGCTCAACGCGGCGGCCGAGATGCTGCCCGTGACGTGGCCCGAGATCGGCCGCCTCCACCCGTTCGCGCCCCCGGCGCAGTGGAAGGGCTACGAGGAGCTGATGACGACCCTGTCGGCGTGGCTCGCCGAGATCACGGGCTTCGCGGCGGTGTCGCTGCAACCCAACGCGGGCAGCCAGGGCGAGTACGCCGGCCTGCTCGTGATCCGCGCCTACCACGAGAGCCGCGGCGACAAGGGCCGCGACGTCTGCCTCATCCCCCAGTCGGCCCACGGGACGAACCCCGCCAGCGCCATCATGGCCGGCATGAAGGTGGTCGTGGTCGACTGCGACGCCAAGGGCAACGTGGACGTCGCCGACCTCGAGGCGAAGGCCGCCGCCCACGCGGGCAAGGTCTCCTGCCTGATGATCACGTACCCCTCGACGCACGGCGTGTTCGAGGCGTCGATCCAGGAGATCTGCAAGGTCGTCCACGACGCGGGCGGCCAGGTCTACATGGACGGCGCGAACATGAACGCGCAGGTCGGCCTCTGCCGGCCGGGCGACTTCGGCCCCGACGTCTGCCACCTCAACCTGCACAAGACGTTCTGCATCCCGCACGGCGGCGGCGGTCCCGGCGTCGGTCCCATCGGCGTCGTGGCGCACCTCGCGCCCTTCCTGCCCGGCCACCCGGTGATCAAGACCGGCGGCGCGCAGGCGATCGGCCCGGTGTCGGCCGCGCCGTTCGGCAGCCCGAGCATCCTGGTGATCCCGTGGGCCTACATCGCGATGATGGGCCCGGACGGCCTCGCCCAGGCGACGAAGGTCGCGATCCTGAACGCCAACTACATGGCGAAGCGGCTCGAGGCCCACTACCCCATCCTCTACAAGGGCCGCCAGGGCCGCGTGGCCCACGAGTTCATCCTCGACCTGCGCCCGCTGAAGGACGCGAGCGGCATCGAGGCCATCGACGTCGCGAAGCGGCTGATGGACTACGGCTTCCACGCGCCGACGGTGGCGTTCCCGGTGGCGGGCACGCTGATGATCGAGCCCACGGAGAGCGAGTCGAAGGAGGAGCTCGACCGGCTCTGCGACGCGCTGATCTCGATCCGTCAGGAGATCCAGGACGTCATCGACGGGAAGACCCCGCGCGACGACAACCCGATCCACAACGCCCCGCACACCGCGGCGGCGGTGACGGCCACCGCGTGGACGCACGCGTACAGCCGCGAGGTCGCGGCGTTCCCCGCCCCGTGGACGGTCGCGCACAAGTTCTGGCCCTCCGTGGGCCGGATCGACGACGTCTACGGCGACCGCAACCTCATGTGCATGTGCCCCCCGCCGGACGCCTACGCGTAAGGGGCAGGGGTAGCGCGGGATCTCGGGAGCGGGTGCGGCCGCGCTCGCCGCGGGTCGAGGTTCGCGGTCGGGGCGAGCCCAGCGCTCGGCCCGACCCTCCTCCTCGTCGCGCCGCGGCGCTGGGTCGCGGACTCCTGCTTCGCCATCGTCGCGGTCGCGCCCGCGGCCCGTGGCGAAGCGCGGCCGGTGCGCGAGGGACGCCCCCCCCCGCGCGCAAGCGGCCGGTGCAACCCGAGGACGAGGCCGGAGGACGGCGGCGGCCCGGGCCTCGCGTCCCGGGGACGGCCCGGGCAGAATCGGACGCGGCATGACCCTCGCCGAGTTCCTCGTCCTCGCGTGCTCGTCCCTGTTCGTGATCGTCGATCCGATCGCGCTCGTGCCCGCGTTCCTCGCCATGACCGACGACGACGAGGCGCACCGCCGCCGCACGGCCGGCGTTGCCTGCGTCGTCGCCACCCTCGTCCTCATGGGCTTCGCCGCGGGAGGCCCGTCCGTCCTCGCCGTCCTCGGCGTCACCATGCCCGCATTCCAGATCGCCGGCAGCATCCTCCTCCTCCTCGTCGCCCTCGACATGCTCCGCGCCCGCCGCACCGAGACCCGCGAGACCCGCGCCGAGATCGGCGCCGCCTCCGAGAAGGAAGAGGTCGCCGTCTCCCCCCTCGCCGTCCCCATGCTCGCGGGCCCCGGCGCCATCTCGGCGGTCATGCTCCTGCGCTCCCGCGCCGACGGCGCCGCACAGCACGCCGCCCTCTACGGGTGCATCGCCGCCGTCCTCGCGGCCTCGTGGATCATCCTCCGCCTCGCGGCGCGCCACGCCTACCGCGTGAAACCGATCGCCATGCGCGTGCTCACGCGCCTCATGGGCATGCTCCTCGCGGCGATCGCCGTGCAGTTCTTCCTCGACGGCGTCCGGGCCAGCGGCCTCCTCGGAAACGTCGCCGTCCCCCGCTGACGACCGGGCCTCGCGTCGCCCGCGCCGGGGTGGTTCCCCCCGACCCTCCGCCCCGGTACCCTCCCGCGATGCGCCGCGCCCGCCTCCTCCCCCGTACCCTGTTCGCCCTCTTCGTCGCCGCCCTGGCGACCGCCCGCGCCCACGCCGCGCCCCCGCTCGACGCAAGCACGCGCGACTTCGACCAGACGCATCTGATCGTCCGCGTCACGCCCCACCTCGAGGACGGCTTCGTGGACGGCGAGACCACCGTGCGCTTCGTCGCCCTCGTGGATCCGCTGCGCGTCCTGCGCCTGCACTGCCAGGAGACCGCCGTCCTCGGCGTGAAGGACGGCGCCGGCACCCCGTGCGAGTTCTCGCTCGCCGACGGCCTCCTCCACGTGACGCTCGCCCGGCCCGCGCCCAAGGGCGCCGAGGCCGAGGTCACGGTCCTCTACCGCTCGCGCCCCACCGCCGGCCTCTACTTCCACGCACCGAGCAAGACGTGCCCCGACACGCCGCTCGAGATGTACAGCCAGGGCCAGTCCGACGACAACCGCCGCTGGATCCCCTGCTACGACCAGCCCGACGACCGCGCCACCGTCGAGGTGATCGCCACGGTGCCCGCCGACCTCAAGACCGTCTCGGGCGGCACCCTCGTGAAGAGCGAACCCGCCGGCGAGGGTCTGCGCCGCGACCACTGGCGACTCGACCACCGCATCCCGTCGTACCTCGTGACGCTCATCGTCGGCCGGTACGCCACCGTGACCCAGACCTGGCGCGACGTCCCGCTCGACTTCAACGGTCCGCCGGGCCGCGAGGACGAGATCCGCAACGGTTTTGCCGCCACGGAGGACATCCTCGAGTTCTTCAGCGCGTACACCGGCCGCGCGTACGCCTACCCGCGCTACGCCCAGACGACGGTGTGGGACTTCGTCTACGGCGGCATGGAGAACGCCAGCGCCACGACGATGAACATGCGCCTCCTCCACCCGATCGAGGCGCGGCCCAACTACTCGCCCGACGGCCTCGTGGCCCACGAGGCGGCCCACCAGTGGTTCGGCAACATCGTCACGTGCCGCACGTGGGACCATCTCTGGCTGAACGAGGGCTTCGCGACCTACTTCACCGACCTCTTCTTCGAGCACCGCGACGGGAAGGACCAGTTCGCCCTCGAGCGCTTCTTCCAGAACCGCGGCTACATGGACGGCACGCCCCGCCCCGACACGCTCGGCCTCAAGCCCGACCCCCGCGGCGACGTGCCCCTCGAGCTCTTCGGCGGCAAGCAATACAACCGCGGCGCGGCGATCCTCCACCAGCTCCGGATCGAGCTCGGCGACGAGGGGTTCCAGCGCGCGGTCCGCCGGTACGTGAAGGAGAACGAGGACCGCGCCGTGGTCTCCGACGACCTGCGCCGCGCGTGCGAGGCCGAGGCCGGCACGTCGCTGACGTGGTTCTTCGACCAGTGGGTCTACGGCGCCGGCTACCCCGTCCTCGCGGCGTCGCACGCCGTGCTCCCGGACAGCGGCGCGTACGCCGTGCGCGTGACCGTCGAACAGACCCAGACGGCGGGCGGCGGCCAGCCCGAGGCGTTCCGCCTGTCCGTCCCCTACCGCCTCTTCGTCGGCAACAAGCTCCTCGAGGGCCGCCTCGACGTGCGGCGACGCCGCCAGCAGTTCGACCTTCCCGTCGGTCCCCTCGAGGCCGGCGCGGTCGTCGCCCTGAGGCTGGGAGCCGGGGGCGGCACGCTCGCGCGGTGCCGCGTCACGCAAGAGGAGGCCGCGTGGCGCACCCTCCTGCGCCGCGACACCGACCCCACCGGCCGCATCGAGGCCGCCGAGGCCCTCGCGGAATGGCCGGCCAGCGCCTCCGCGGCGAGCGAGTTGGGGCGCGTGGCGCGCAACGACGCCGTCCACGCCGTCCGCGCCCAGGCCGCGCGGTCGCTCGCCGCGTGCTCGACGCCCGTGGGCCCGCGCCTCGAGGTGCTCACCGCCGCCGCCGCCGACCCCGACGCGCGCGTCCGCGAGGCCGCCATCGAGGCTCTCGGCTCGCTCACGCGCGACGTCGCGGCGCCCCTCGTCGCCAAGGTCCTCGCCGCCGACCCGAGCCCCTACGTGCGCGGCGCCGCCGCCGTCGCGCTCGGGAAACTCCACGCGCCCGACGCCTTCGAGACGCTCCGGGACCTCCTGAAGGTCCGCTCGCACCGCGAGGTGATCCAGCGGAGCGCCCTCGACGGGCTCGCCGCGCTGGGCGACGCCCGCGCGCTGCCGTACGCCCGGGCGATGCTCCCCTACAACTCGTGTCGCGGCGATCACCACACGATGCGCAAGGCCGCCCTCGACCTGCTGGTCGCGCTGGCGCCCGACGACCCCGAGACGCACGCCTCGGTGGTCGAGGCGCTCGACGACGGGTTCCACCGCATGCGCGGCTGGGCGGCCGAGGCCGCGGGCAAGCTCAAGGTCCGCAGGGCCGAAGCGCGCCTGCGTCGCATGGCCGACACCGACCCCGACGGCGGCGCGAAGGGGGCGGCGAAGGCGGCGCTCGACCGCCTCGCGGGCAGGTAGTCAACGACCGCCGCTCGCCACGCGGAGCGCGCGCGCGAGCGGCTCGTTCCAGCGGTCGAGCGGGCGGTCGTCGTCGTGGCGCACCGGGCCCGGCGGCGGCTCGAACGCTGCCGCGCCCTCGAGTTCCGGGCGCGGCGGCCACCGTACGGGCGCGTCCGACGCGAAGAGGAAGAGGGCCTCGACCGCCGCGCCGCGCGGCGTGCGGCGCGCGAGGCCGTGGGCCCACACCGCACGCAACGTCGCCGCCACCGCCCCCGTCACGCGGTGGTCCGCGCGCCCGACCAGGTGCACGACGACGACCGCGCCCAGCGCGGTCCGTGCGCGCAGCGCCGCGACCGCCTCGCGGGTCTGCAGGTGCCACGGGAGCCCCTCGCCCTGGAACGCGTCGAGGGCGACGACGTCGAACCGCCCCGCGACCGCGCGCAGGCCCGCGCGCCCGTCGCCGACGACGACCCGCCCCGGGAGGCCTCACCGCGCGCGCACGGCGGTCGGCGCGCGGTCGATCTTCGCCGCGATGCGCCAGGGCGAGGCGACGTCGCGGAACACGACGGACCACGCGACGAGCCAGGCGTGGTCGAGGCGCTCGATCGCGACCGCGCGCCCCTCGCGGAGCGTGCGGGGCTCGTCGGTCGCCTCGCCGAAGAACGCGGGCTCCGGGCCGTCCACCGACCCGCGCAGCGTCACGAGGAGCGCGGGGACCTCCGCGACGCCGTCGGCCTCCTCGAGCGCATCGTTGAGGAAGAAGCAGTCGTCCGTGGCCTTCGAGAGGTACGGCGCGAGCTTCGCCGCGAGGGGCTCGGCGACGACAAGGGGCGGCATGGCCATGACGCCCATCGCGATCACGGGCTGGCCGAGGCGCGTGCGGCCCTGCGCGTCCCGAAACAGATCCCCGTGCCACACCGCGACCGTTGCGCTCGCGGGCGACCCGGCAGGCTCCGGTCGCAGCGGCTCGGCTGCCGCCGGGGCATCGGCCGGCGGGGGATCGGCCGCGCGGGCGTCGAGCCCTCCGACGACGCCCCCCCCCCCCCCCCCCCCCCCCCCCCCCCCCCCCCCCCGGGGGCCGGCCGCGCCGGGCCCCGGCCCCCCCCCCCCCCCCCCCCCCCCCCCCTCCGACGGCCCAACCCGCGCCGACGGCCCAACCCGCGCCGACGGCCCAACCCGCGCCGACGGCCCAACCCGCGCCGACGGCCAACGCGAGGCGGACCGCAGAGAAACGAACCGCGACCCGGAAGGACGTACGCGGCGAAGGTGCGCGCATGGAAGAGCCCCCGCCGGACGGAGGTTCAGGCGATCCGGCGGGGGCAGTACGGGACCGTGGCGCCCCGTACGAGTTGTGTCCGAACTCACGGCGCCCGCCTCGACGTCGGCGCGTCGCGACAGCCGCGACGCGCGATCCGAGCACAGGCATGCAGATGAAAGGCCCGCCCCATCACCGGGAGGTCACGGACCGGTCGCGTTCCGCGGACCGGCGCGCGCGCCCCGGCGCCGGGGGACGACGACCGTCCCGGTCAGCTGAGCGTCGCGGTCGCGTCGCCGAGCTCGGCGCGTTGCCCGGTGGCGTCGAGCGCGATCGCGGAGAAGAGGTTGGCGAGCGGAGTCCGCGGCGGGAAGCGCTTGTACGTCCCCCCCGCCAGCCCCGCCGTCGCCGCGCCGGCGAGCAGGATCGGCAGATCGTCGTGATCGTGACGGTTGCCGTCGCCGATGCCCGACCCGTACAGCACCAGGGTCGCGTCGAGCAGCGTGCCGTTGCCCTCCGGAACCGACGCGAGCCCCGCGAGCAGGTGGGCGAGGCGTTCGACGTGGAACCGGTCCACCTTTGCGATCTTCTGGCGGAGCGCCGGGTCGCTGCCGTGGTGGCTGATGCCGTGGTGGCCGTCCGGCACGCCGACGGAAGGGTAGGAGCGGTTGCTGCCCTCGTTCGCCACCATGAGCGTGGCGGTGCGCGTGAGGTCGGCGCGGAACGCGAGCACGAGCAGGTCGGCGAGCTGCGCGAAGTGCTCCGCATGATCCTGCGGCGCGGCCGTGGGGCGCGACGCGAGGCCCGGCGCCCCCTGGACCTCGCCGCGGGCGATGCGCTGCTCCAGCGCGCGCACGCCCTCGAGGTACTCGTCCAGGCGACGTCGGTCGTCGGCGTCCACGCGGCCCGACAGCGCCTGCGCCTCGCCGTACACGAGGTCGAGCACGCTCCTCCGCTTGCGGCGGCGACGCGCCTTCTCCTCCGCCGTGCCCGGTCCACCCTGATCCGTGAAGAGGCGGTCGAACAGCGACGCGGGGCTCGTCTCCTTCGCCATGGGCAGCGTGGCCGACTTCCACGAGACGTGGCCGCTGTACGCGCACGAGTAGCCGGAGTCGCACTCGCCGGCCACGCCGCCCGGGTCGCACGACAGTTCGAGGGACGGGAACGCCGTCTCGCCGCCGATCCGCTGGGCGATCACCTGGTCGACGGACACCCCCACGCGGACGCCGCCCGTCTTGCTCGCCTGGCAGCCCGTGAGGAACGTGGCGGCGGCCCGCGCGTGGTCGCCGGGGCCGTCGCCGTTCGCGTTCGCCTTCTGGTGGCCGAGGCCGCCGACGACGCGGAGCGACGACGTGAACGGCGCCAGCGGCGACAATGTCGGGGGGAGCGTCGTGAGCGCGCCCTCGGCCTTCGGGGTCCACGCCTCGCGGTTCACGCCGTTGGGCACGTAGAGGAAGACGGTGCGCCGCGGACGGACGGCGGCGGGCGCGGCGAGCGCGCGGGCGCCGAACGACGGCAGGAACGGGAGGGCGACGCAGGCGCCCGCGGCCCGCAGGAAGGCGCGACGCGGCAGGGGGCGGCTCATCGGGGGGACTCCGGCGGCGGGGCGGTCGTACGCAACGAGCGGAACGGGACGCTCTCGACCACGGCCTCGACGTAAGCCGAGACGCGGTGCTGCGCCACGGCGGCGCGGGCCACGACCGCGTCCACGTGGGGCGCGTCCGCCGGCGTCAGCGCGCGACCGAGCGCGTAGGTGAGGAGGTGCGACGCGAAGCCCCGGGGGAACGCGGGGTCGGCGCGCAGCAGCGCGCGCAGTTGCTTCGGGGTCGCGAAGCGGCGTCCGTCGGGCAACACGCCGCTCGGGTCCACGTCGGCGTCGCCGTCCTTCGACCGCCAGGAGCCCACGGCGTCGTAGTTCTCGAACGCGAGGCCCAGCGGGTCGAGCCGCTGGTGGCACGCCGCGCACGCGGGGTCGCGCAGGTGCTGCGCCATCCGCTCGCGGAGCGTGGCGGGTCGGCCCTCCGCGCCCGTGGCGGGCAGGTCGCCGGCGCCGGGCGGCGGCGGCGGCACGGTCTGGCCGAGGAGTTGCTCGAGGAGCCACTTGCCGCGCTTCACGGGCGACGTGCGCGTGGGATACGAGGTCAC
>Ga0335397_10003631_pt1 | contig 20605 bp, 13 predicted proteins | sample MAT04_FD_205740 | JGI IMG/M metagenome (GOLD analysis project Ga0335397, IMG submission 205740) | Freshwater microbial communities from Lake Fryxell liftoff mats and glacier meltwater in Antarctica - MAT-04 (spades assembly) (version 2) ... | reverse complement strand
CCGCGTGTCCCGGATGCCACGTGGAGTCGGGTGTCACAACTGTTGGCGCTGGTGCGCCCGGTTTCCAGAACAGTGAACTGCCAGCTCTGGAAAATGCCACCATCATCAACATGCTGCTGGTCAGCACGGTAGCGACAATCAGCACAGCCCAGGGTGTCTCGCCAGCCGCTTGCAGCAACCACGCCTTGCCCAAAAAGCCGGCCAGGGGTGGCAAGCCTGCCGCAGCCACGGCCAACACAAAAAACACCAGGCCCAAGGGTACCCGGATCGCACCCAGGCCCACCGGCTTCCAGCTATCAGCTGCTGAGGACGTCACACCTGTTACTGCATGCCGCGCAGCCATCACCCGGTCTACCCATAAAAACAGCGCAGCGGCCACCAGCGTGCTGTTGACCAGATAAAACAAGCCTGCCGCAACCGTATCGGCCCGCCCCAGCCCTACCGCCAACAGCAAAGTGCCCGCCGAGGCCACCACCACATTACCCAACAGCGCCCGCATATGGGGTGCAGCGACCGCGCCAATGGCACCCAGCAGCAGTGTGGCCAAGGCCAAGGCTTCCAGCCAGGGGGAGGCCACGAAAGCGGCCGCACCACCCGATGCACCAAAGATCAAGGTGGTCACCCGCAAAATGGCATACACGCCTACCTTGGTCATGATGGCAAACAGCGCGGCCACTGGCGCGCTGGCCGCGCCGTAGGTGGCGGGCAGCCAAAAGTACAGCGGCAGCAAGGCCGCTTTCACCGCAAACACCACCAGCAAGAGCAGCGCAGCGCTTTGCACCAGCTGGGTGCGGTCGCCCGCGACCAGCGGCACTTTTTGCGCCAAGTCAGCCATGTTGAGGGTGCCAGTCAGACCATACAGCAAGCTCACTGCAATCAAAAACAGGGCCGAGCCAGCCAGGTTGAAGCTGACATAGTGCACCGAAGCCTTGAGCCGAGCTGCGCCGCTGCCGTGCAGAAGAAGTCCATACGAGGCAATCAGCAGCACTTCAAAGAAAACAAACAGATTGAACAAATCGGCGGTGAGGAATGCGCCGTTCAAGCCCATCAACTGAAATTGCAGCAGGCTGTGAAAGTGCCGCCCGCGCCGGGCGTCGCCGCCGCTGGCATAGACCAGTGCGGCCAAACCCACGATTGCGGTCAGTAGCACCATCAGCGCCGAGAGCCGGTCCAGCGCCAGCGCAATGCCGAACGGTGCCGCCCAGTTGCCGACCAGATAGGCCTGTACCGTTCCGGTGTCCGCCTGCAGCAGTAACTGCACTGCCACACCCAACCCGAGGAGCGCGCTTACCCCGGAAACCCAGGGTACAGCGCGTGGCCCGCGGCTTTGCAGCAACAACAGCAGCGCACCGGTCATGAGCGGCAACACGATGGGCACCATGATGAGGTGCCCCCAGATCGTCATTGCGCTCATGGCTTAGGCTCCTGGCCGTCCACATGGTCCGAGCCGGTTTCGCCGCGTGCGCGTAGCGCAATGGCCAGCAGCACCGCCGTCATGGCGAAGCTGATGACAATCGCGGTGAGCACCAATGCCTGCGGTAACGGGTCAGCGTACTGGGCCAAAGTCGGGGCACGCTGGCCATCAATGATCGGCGCGGCGCCTACCGCCAAGCGTCCCATGAAAAAGATGAACAGGTTGACTGCGTAGGACAACAGCGTCAACCCCAGCACCAGATCAAAGGTGCGCGGGCGCAGCATCAGGTAAATGCCGCCCGACGTCAAGACGCCCAGGGCGATGGAGACCAGTAGCGCGGTCATGGCGCGCCCCCTTGCGAGCGAGCAACTTGGTCGTTTGAAAGTCGGGCGATGGACAGCAGCGCCACCATCGTTGCCCCAGTGACTGTCAGGAACACACCCAGGTCAAAAATAGCGGCACTGGCCAACGGCACCGCGCCTACCAGCGGCCACACCGGGTAGTCGTAGGTAGTGGTCATGAACGGCGCGCCAAAAAACCAGCTGCCAATGCCACACGCGCCCGCCGACAAAAGGCCCCAGCCCACCCAGGGCATGAAGTCGGTGCTCATGCGCGATTGCACGTAGGCTTGTCCATTGGCCACAAACTGCAGCACCAGCGCAATCGCAAGGACTAGACCGGCAATAAAGCCGCCGCCCGGCAGGTTGTGCCCCCGCAGGTAGAAGTAAACCGACACAATCACCGCCAACGGCAGCAGCAACCGGCTCACCACCGCCAGCATCAGCGGGTGGCCGTCGCCAGCGCGCGCAAGTTGCGGGCCGACAGCAGGCAACGGCTTGCTCGGCTTCCAGTCGGCCAGCAAGGCATGCATGACCAGGGCGGCAATCCCCATTACCGTGATTTCACCTAGCGTATCAATGCCCCGGTAGTCGACGATGATCACGTTTACGGCATTGGCACCGCCACCCTGCGGCACTGCGGTTTCCAGAAAAAACGGTGAGATGGAATTGAATGGCCGACCCAGCACCATCCAGACTAACGCCGCCACGCCGGCCCCTGCGGCCAGCGCAATGAGGGCGTCACGGCCGCGCCGCGCGGTGGTGTCTGCACTGTCTGCACTGTTCCACACATTGCGCTCTGGCAGCCAGTGCAGGGCGAGCATCATCAGCATGATGGTGGCCACCTCAACCAGGAGCTGGGTCAGCGCCAGATCGGGCGCGGAGAAATAGACAAATGCCAGACTCACCACCAGCCCAACGGCACCAAGAAGCAGTAGTGCCAGCAGGCGCTGCCGGTGCACCACCACCGTGGCCACTATAGCCACCATGCCGATGCCCCAGACAATGAGGAAGGGGAAGCTCGCGCCCTGCCCCTGTACCGTGGGGCCCAGCTGGGCCGGACTTAGCAGAAAGGGCAAGGCGCCCGCCGCCACCGCCATGACGACCAGCACCAGCAGGTAGTTTTGTAGCCGCCCGCTTTGCAGCCGCAAGGTAGCGCGCGCGGCGGCCTGCAATACACGGATGAGACCTGCCGCAAACAATTCACGCCCGCCTTGCGCATGGGTTGCTGGCACCCGCTCCAGCGTATGCAAGTTAACCCGGCGTTGCAGCACAAAATACAGTGCCGTGCCTCCGACCAGGGCCACGCCACTCATCAGCAGCGGCAGGTTAAAACCGTGCCATAGCGCCAGGGTGTATGCGGGTAGTTCGCCCGGTGTCGGGCCCAGCAAGGCCGCCTTGGCCGCGACGGCCAGCAGTGGCCCGACTAACGCGGCGGGCATCAACCCGACCGCCAGGCACAGAAGAACCAGTAGCTCCACCGGCACCCGCATGAAGTGCGGGGGTTCGTGCGGCACCCGGTCCAGCCCGACCGGTTTGCCATTGAAAAACACATCGTGAATAAAGCGCACGCTGTAAGCCACGCTGAAGGCTGCGCCCAGCGTGGCACCTATCGGTAGCAGCCACTCCATTGCAACATAGCTATCTTTAGTCAGGGTCTCGGCAAAAAACATTTCCTTGCTCAAAAAACCGTTCATCAAAGGCACACCCGCCATGGCCGCCGAGGCCACCATTGCCAGCGCACCGGTGATTGGCATGAACTTCCACAGCCCATGGAGCTGGCGCATATCACGCGAGCCTGACTCATGTTCAATGATGCCGGCCGCCATGAACAGCGAGGCTTTGAATGTGGCGTGGTTAAGTATGTGGAACACCCCGGCCACCACGGCCAAAGGCTCACCCAGACCAAACAGCAAGGTAATCAGTCCCAGATGACTGATGGTGGAGTAGGCCAACAGACCCTTGAGGTCGTGCTTGAACAGCGCCACATACGCACCAAGCATAAGTGTTGCCAGCCCGGTGAGCGAGACAATCCAGAACCATGGCTCAGACCCGCCCAGGGCCGGGTACAGGCGGGCCAGCAAGAACACGCCAGCCTTGACCATGGTGGCCGAATGCAAGTAAGCCGACACTGGCGTGGGCGCGGCCATGGCGTGAGGCAGCCAGAAGTGAAACGGGAACTGCGCGCTCTTGGTGAACGCGCCCAGCAGCACCAGCACCAGCGCCACTTCGTACAACGCATGACCACGGATCAGGTCGCCGCTGGCCAGTACCCGGTCCAGGTCCGTGCTGCCGACGATGTGTCCGATGAGCAACGCACCGGCCAGCAAACACAAGCCGCCGCCGCCGGTGATGGTCAGGGCCATGCGGGCACCTTCGCGTGCGTCCTGCCCTTTTTTGGCATCGGCATGCCAAAACCCGATCAACAAAAACGAGGACAGGCTGGTTAGCTCCCAAAACACCACCAGCAAGATCAGGTTATCGGCCAGCACCACGCCCAGCATGGCACCCATAAAAAGCATGAAGAAGCCAAAAAACCGCGCGCGCGGCTCCTTGGCGTCCAGGTAGTACGCGCCATACAGCACCACCAGCGCGCCAATGCCCAACACCAGCAATGCAAACATCCAGGCCAGCCCGTCAAGCCGGAACCCCAGGCGCAAGCCCAATGCCGGCAGCCAGTCCACCGACCAACGCAGCACCTCACCGGCGAAAACCGCAGGCGCCAGGGTTAATAACAGTGCCAATGCGCCCAGCGCCGTCAGCCCAGCCAGCCAGGCGGCAAGCCTGGGTTGTTCATTGCGCACCCCGGCTAGTAGCAGCGCCGCAGCAAAGGGGGCCAGCGCCAGCCACGGCAGCAGGGCCGCGCCAACCGCCAGGGTCATGCCGCGCTCGCCCCCGCTTTGCTACGCCGCATGAACACCACCGCCAGAGTGATCACCGTAAGCGGCACCACAAAGCCCATCATGGCCATGGAGAAAGTGCCCAACGCAGCATGCTGCTGGGTGGCCAAAATGAGGTACGCCACATAGGCGGCGTAATAGAACAGGAACACGCCACCTTCCCAGCGCGCGATCTCGCGCCCGGTGACAAATATCGGCAAGCAGGCCAGCGCCACCGACAACATGACCCAGATGTCAAATGCCATCAGCGAGGAGGCCATTGCCAGACCCGCGTCGCCCGAGACCAGGCCCGACAGACCCAGGCAGCCCAGAATGTTGAAGGTGCTACTGCCCACCACGTTGCCCACGGCAATGTCGCGCTCACCCTTGATGGCGGCGGTAATCGAGGTGGCCACCTCAGGCATGGAGGTGCCGGCGGCCACAATGGTCAGGCCAATGATTAGGTCGCTCACCCCCATGGCTTTGGCAAAAATGACCGATGCATTAACCAACCAGTCAGAGCCGACCACCAAAAACGCGAGGCCCGCAGCAATCAACAGCAACTGTGCAGGCATCTTTGAGTCCCAGCTGTCTGGCGGAGCCGGTTTGAATTCGGCGGCGTACTCGTCCCTGGCGGCTTTGGTCTCGGCGCGCGACTGGACAATCAAGAACACGGTGTAGGCCAACATCAGCGCAAATAGTATGGCCCCATCGAGCCAGCTCAGTTTGCCGTCCAGGCCGAGCGCCAACAGCAGCAACGATGCGCCGATCATGATGGGAACTTCCTGGCGGATCAGCTGTACGTTAACCACGAGTGGTGTGATGAGGGCCGACAGCCCGAGGACAAACAGCACATTAAAAATGTTGCTGCCCACCACGTTACCAATCGCGATGTCGGTCTTGCCGTCCAGCACCGCGCCGACCGACACCGCTAATTCGGGGGCGCTGGTGCCAAAGGCCACAATGGTCAGGCCCACCACCAGCGGCGAGATGCCAAACGACAGGGCTAGCTTTGATGCCCCGCGAACCAGCAACTCGGCCCCCACGACCAGGCCGATCAACCCACCCAGAAACATCAAGATCGTCATAAATCACCCTAAAAAACTTATCTGTAATGATGCCATGGGTTTGATATTCGCTCTACGTGCGTCGATAAGGCCCATAGAAAAACTCCTTCCAGCGCGCTTTCCCCCAACATCCAACAGCAGAAAGCTCGAAAAACCTGCCGTGCACGCGGTTTGCGATGACAGAGCGTAATTTTGCCGTCAATGAGGCAAGCGACTGTTGCTGTACGCGGTCTATGGAGACGGTTTTTGGTGTGATACTTAGGCTCATGCGGTTGAATTTCCTGTGTTTTGATTCGAGTGGCCATAACGGACATTGCAGGCCTTAACAAATTCATTCTGGAGCCACTCCCCGCCCGCCGACAGCGTCTTAAATAAAGTGCACCATCGGTGAATCGAACAGGTCAAGTTTTTATCAAGGAAGCAAATAATGGAAAAAATTCTCTCAGGCGTCGGGTCACTGCTTTATGGCATGCGGTTCACCATGCTGTTTTTCTACGTGGGCCTTGTTGCCATCATTTTCGGTATTTTGGGGAAGTTTCTCTTTGAAACTTACAAACTGATGAACACCCTGCTCTTTGGAGACCTGGAAAAGATTGGTCTCATCATCAAAGTCCTTGAGCTGGTCGACATGACGATGGTGGCGCAGCTGGTTTGGGTGGTGGCGCTCGCAGGCGTTTCGCTTTTTGTGACCACCGGGCATTTTGATAAAACGGATATGAAAAAGCCGGACTGGCTCGATCATGTCAATACCTACAACCTCAAACTCAAACTGGCCTTTGCGATCATTTCAATTTCAGGTGTACATGCCCTGAAAACCTATCTGAGCAGCGCTCTGAACCTGGAAAGCATACAAATCGTGACCATGGTCGCTGTTATTCACTTTACTTTTGTGCTTTCAGCCATCGGCATATCTTATGCAGAAAGACTAACGAGGGAAAACAAGTAAAACGGGTACTGCCCACACGTTCGCGTTACCCAAAATGGCGACGGCGCGAGTCATCGGCCCGGTAGGGTGGGCACCCCGAGCCCACGCGTTGGGTGGCGTGGAAGTAGCCGCAGTTTGAACATGCAACGTTGGTTCGAGCGCGTGGGCACGGAGTGCCCACCCTACAAAACTTGAACAACAGTTATCCGTAGTGAAACGTCAAACGGCATGGCTAGTCAGGAGGCGCCGCTAACCAGTAAGTCGAACCCAAGATCAGGCCAATCAACCCACGCAGAAACCTTAGGCGTGACGTACATCATCCCAAAAAACAACCTGTCGCGGCTGATTCGTGCATTTCAGCGCAGCAGCGTCACGAGAAGCACGACCAGGCTGAGGCCCAGGTTCACCGCCACCCATTTTCGGATCTGCGCAAGCGCAGTGTCGCCGGCAGGCCAGTCGGAAGCCGCGACTGCGCGCGCGAGACGCTTGTGCAGTACGAACCGGATATACATGAAGATAGTCACCATCACGACGCCTAACACCGCCATGACGGTCCAGGCCAGAGGCATGTCGAAGCTGCCGCCAGACTGCACAGCCTGTTTGGCCACGCGGCCCAGCATCCAGATGCCACTGGCCAGTGTCAGTAGCGAAGCCGCGAGCACTGCCTGAAAGTAGCGACTGAGGATGTCGAGCATCAAGCGCTGCCTTACGGGGGCTTCGAGTTGTTTCGCGCCGGGGTGCAAGAAAAAGTGCGTAAACACCATGCCGCCAACCCACACGATGAGAGATAGAACATGTACGGTCTTGAGAACGAGATAGATCATTGGGCTGTCCTGGGGGTGAGCGGCGCTGCGTGTTGTTGCGCCAGTGGCATCTGAAGGCAACGGGATGGTGTCACCACTTCAGTCAGTGATGAACCCGGGCAATGGGTAGCCGCATGAGAAGGCTGGGTTGGGTGGAGTGGCTCGATTTGTTTACGCTCTGATCGCTATTTTGTCTGCTGCATTTCTGTATAACGTTCGTCGGCAAGGTCGCCAAAGGAGGGCGGAAGTCAGCAATGAAAAGCACCAATTAGCGTTGCGGTGTTTCGGCCATTCGTACGAGAAATGGTTCCGCAGGTAGTGAGTGGGTCGCCCGCAGAGAAGCGGCTGCCGCAGCACGCGCGTAGCGTTTGCTCAAAGCTTGAAGGATGTTGGGGTCACAAGCGAGGAGGTTCAAGCCTTTCGGATTAGCCAATAGGACGTAAATTTAGCTCATCTCGCGTCCGTTTTGTATAGGGTTTGCTTGCGCGTTGCATCTCGTCAGTTTGCGTGGTGAACAGCGCGAAAGCGTCGGTCGCGAAGACGTTGATCGAGAGATTTTGCCAGCCACGTAGGCGCAGGTTTGTGAGCGGTTTAACTGGGCGATTCCGCGTGCTAGTGGCGATGCTGCTCAACGGTGCGGGATGGCATGCCAGTCACTGCCTGACGCCTCCAGCCACCGTGCACCTGCTGTCGCTGCCCGCGCACGCCCGGAGTTCAATCCCGTCGAGCACGTTTACGGCGTGTTGCGCGAGGGGTATTTTCACAACACCGCCTTCGACAGCATGACTGATCATCACCGTCACGCTCGTGGTTGCCAGCGTCGCTGATACTGTTCTGCCGCCTCCGTGAACGGGAAGTGCGGTCAGTTCAAGCGACCCCCCCGGAGTCAGGGCGAAGTGATCGTTTCGGCATGCAGGACGACCGTGTTGCGGCCTGCATCCTTGGCTCGATACATAGCGCTGTCCGCCTGTTTGAGCAGAACCTCGTGGCTAACACGTAGCTTGGTAAACAGTGCTAGTCCCAGGCTCGCCGAGCATCGGTGTTCCACAACCTGTTCGTCCGTCACGGCAGAGGTGATGGGGACCTCATAGGGCTCAGCCAGGCGGGCGCGAATCTTCTCGGCAATCCGCAACGCGTTTGTGCGAGCTTCGGCGGGATCGACGCCAAGGTTCGTGAGCATGACCACAAATTCGTCACCGCCAAAGCGCGCCACTTCATCGGATTCCCGCACACAGGCGATCAGTCGGCGGCCAACCTCCTGCAACAGAAAATCGCCAGCCGCATGTCCGTGCGCGTCATTCAACGGCTTAAAGTTGTCAAGATCGAGAAAGACGATAGCGCCACACTGCCCGGTTCGGCGGCTTGACGTGAGTGCGTTCGAAAGGCGATCTTCCATGCGTCGCCGGTTAGCCAGTCCGGTCAGCGCATCATGCTGCGAAAGGGACAGCAGGCTCCGCTCGTGCTGGCTCCTGGCGGACTCAGCAGCCCAGAAATTGATCCCGACCGTGCACACAAACGCGATGGTGTGAACCGCGCGGAACATCGCTACCGTCGAGTCGTCAAGCGAGAGCAGTTCGGGCGCGGGCGCAACACCTGCGAATTCGCAATAAGCGAACAGCCCGAGATTGACCACAATGATCCCGATGATCGCTGGCCATTCACCTATGGGCACGATTGTGACGACGACCAGGGCCAAGAATACGAAGTAGTAGTGAACGTGAAGGGTTGACCCGCTTACAGTCCAGATCGTGAAGACCAGTAAGCCGGTGACCGTTACCAAAAGCGTCCAGCGCGCTAGACCGGCATGCCTTGCAAGATTCATCCACGGCACCGTGATGACGGCTGCCAGAAACGGCGTATGCATGAAGATCGCGGTGTGCAGCGCCGAATTGGGGATGAGCGCGTACAGGGCGGCGAAAGAGGCCAGCGACACCGCCGTAATGAGCGCCGCTACGTTGGTGTTGAACACCTTTCGCTTCAGCGTGAGGTCTTGCTCGCTTTCGCAGCCCCAATGCAGCCAGGAGATCGGCCGCGGTCCACCTTTCGCCAATGTCACGGAGGCGCGATCAGTCACGACGAGCGAGTCGCCCGAAGCGCATCAACAAAACGCAGCGGATGGATGGAACGCGAGGCGACCGACCGACGCGGTGGCTTGCGGCAAATTGCTCTGCCGCACAACGCTCGCCTTTAGCCGGATTCATTGGACCTCTCCTTGTCGATCAGTGATCACACGTTCGCATGCGAGACTATCACCTAATCAGCAGCTTCGCGACCGCCGCCAGCCTTCCGGGCCGCACTTGATCAGTGCCGTTGGTGCCGAAGCAAGAGGAAATGAAGTGAGTAATCGCCAAAAGCATAATCCAGAACAGGTCGATCAAAAAAATGTCCGTGTCATAAACACAGCGAACGATGTCACGTGTATAGTCAGAAAAATCTGTAACCGGCAACGATCAAAGCGCGCAAAACAGATGAGGAGCGGCTGTTGGATGCAACTATTCTGATTGTGGACGACGAGCCGGTTAACCTGCAGGTGTTGACCCGCCTGCTGCACCCAACCTATCGCGTTCGTGCGGCCAACTCCGGTGCCAGCGCATTACGGGCGGCTGCCACCGACCCGCGACCCGATCTCATTTTGCTGGACGTCATGATGCCCGAGCTTGACGGCTATGAGGTGCTCAGGCAGCTGCTGGCAAACCCGGCGACGCACGACATTCCGGTGTTGTTTCTGACGGCGCTAGCCGATGCGGGCGACGAGGAGCGCGGGCTGGGCCTGGGCGCAGCTGACTACATTGCCAAACCGATCAAACCCAACGTAGTGCTCGCCCGTGTGCGCACCCAGCTTGAGGCTTCGCGCGCACGCCATATTCTGCGCGACCATGCCGCTTTACTTGAGGCTGAAGTCAAGTTGCGGATGGTTGAAAACGATTTGACCCAGCTAGTCAGCATCCGGGCGCTGGCGCATCTGGCAGAGACGCGCGATACCGACACTGGCAATCACATTCTGCGTACCCAGAATTATGTCCAGCAGCTTGCGCTGTTGTTGCGCGATCATCCGCGATTCAGGGATTTGCTGACGGATCGTTATGTTGTCTTGCTGGTGCGCTCGGCGCCGTTGCACGATATCGGCAAGGTTGCTATTCCCGATGCCATTCTTCAGAAGCCGGGTCCGCTCAATGCCGAGGAATGGGAAGTCATGAAAACCCATTCCCGGCGGGGGTTTGATGCGATCGAGCTGGCCGAAAAAGATGCGGAAGCTCCCGTGCAATTTCTGGCGCTCGCCAAGGAGATCGCACGCTGGCATCACGAAAAATGGGATGGCTCAGGCTATCCCGACGGGCTTTCTGGCGATGCTATTCCCGTGTCAGCCCGGATCATGGCCCTTGCCGACGTCTTCGATGGTCTCAGTATGGCTCGCGTTTACAAGCCGGCGCTCGCGTTGACTGAGGTAAACCGCATCATGACGGACGGGATCGGCACTCACTTTGATCCGGACATGGCGACAGCATTTCTCGCGAACTTTGACTCCTTTGTTGCCATCAGGAATCGCGTTTCCGACGCAGCGACGCTCGTCCACTCAGCCGCCTCATGGAAAACGACACCAGCGTCTCCATAACGACCCAGTCCCCGGAAGGATGGTCGCCGCTGGGCATGGCTCTGGTTTACGCCTTGTTTGCCGCCCTTTGGATACTCTTTTCCGACCGGCTCGTCGTTGCATGGTTTGATACGCCCTCAGAGATTGCGCTTGCAAGCACCGTCAAGGGGTGGCTGTTCGTCACCGTGACTTCGATGCTGCTCTACCTGCTGTTGCGGGGCAATGCCAAGGTTGCAGGCAAGTTCTCCTCTGTGTTCAGTACTCGACGTGTCAATGTCCTGATTGCGCTTGCAACGACCGCAGTCATCGCATCCGCCGCATTGGCCATCTTTTTCACTATCGCGAGAAATAAAGAATTCGAGCATGCGCGGCTTGACTCGATTGCCTCGGCCAAGAGCAGCGAAATTTCTCTGTGGGTTAAAGAACGCATCGATTCGGCAGCAGTGGTTGCATCGGGTGATCCTGCGGCCGACTATTACTTTCGTTGGTTGGCCGGGCGCGATCCCGATAGCCGCAAGAAGTTAATTGAGCGGCTCGAAGCTCTGCGCGTCGTCGGCCGTTTTGACGGGGTCAGCCTCTTAAACGGACAGGGTGAAAGCGTTTGGCAATCGCAGCCGGAACGCTTTGAAGCACCCGCTTCCCGGCGCGCAGAGGCGCTTGATACCGTGCGAACGGGGTCCAGGTATCTGACACCCTACGCTGGGTCCAAAGGCCTGTTTCACCTTGAATTTGCCGCACCGCTTCGCGGAGCGGACACGGGTGCGCCGCCGATTGTGGTGTTCCACGTTAATGAGCGCAAATTCGTTCCGCCACAGCTTCAGGAGTGGCCGGATCAGAGCAAGTCCATTGAGATGATCCTGTTTCGCAAAGCCAACAATGAGATTGTTTATCTCAATCTCGGAGAAAAGAAGCGAATTGTCATCGAGCAGCCGGGGCAACCAGGCGCGGCCGATCGGTTGCTGATGTCCCTTCAGGCAATGACTTTGTCTGGCTCCGACCGGCAGAGTTTCGATGGTGTGGACTATCGTGGCGAACGCGTCTTCGGCGCGTCGCGGGTAATCGCCAACACTGACTGGTTCGTCATCGTGAAAATGGACCGTGCCGAGTTCCTTTCACGGTCGATGACTGGCGTCAACTGGATCATTTTCGCTGGCCTGCTGTCGCTAATTGCGATTGCAAGCTCGATCTATCTCACGCAAAAGCGCAGCGAATTGAGGGTCGCCAACACAATCAGGCAGGCCGATAGCGAACGGCTTGCCGCGTTGCGGCTGCTTGCTGCCATTGCCGAGGGTTCTACCGATGCCATATTCGCCAAGACCCGCGAGGGCTGTTATCAGTTTTGGAACAAAGGCGCAGAAAAGATGTGGGGCATGACAGCCGCGAAGCTGATCGGTCACGACGACTTGGCGGCATTTCCGGCCGACCAGGTCGAAATCATCCTGAAAAACGATCGGCAGGTGATGAGCGCCAATTCGGTTGTGACGTTCGAGGAGACGTTGTCAACCCCGATAGGCCTGCGCACCTTTCTGTCAACCAAAGGTCCATTGCACGATGAATCGGGCCGGGTATCAGGGCTCTTTGGCATTTCGCGAGACACTACCGAATTCAGGCGGTCTGCCGCTACGTTGGCTCGACTCAATCGGGCCTTGACCTATATCAGTGAATGCACAAAGGTCATCGTGCGTGCTGCCGATGAGTCCGCAATGCTGCAAGACGTTTGCAGCGTTGCGGTGAAGTCCGGGGGATATGTCATGGCCTGGGCAGGCTACCCGCAGCAGGACGAGGCAAGTACCGTCAGCGTTGCGGCGATAGCCGGTTTTGATGATGGTTACGTGTCCGCTGCGCACATCTCCTGGGGCGACAACGAGCATGGCCACGGACCGACTGGCACCTGCATCCGCGAGCGACGAGCGGTGTTGAATGGTGACTTTGAAAGTAACGCGTTTATGGTGCCTTGGCGCGCCGAGGCTTTGAGGCGTGGCTTTCATTCTTCCATCTCGCTGCCGCTCATGCCTGACGCAACTTCGTGTATCGGCGCGCTCACGATGTATTCGGCGGATCGTGATGGGTTCGACAACGAGGAAGTAGAACTCCTGACCGACCTTGCCAACGATCTGGCATTTGGTATTCGAGCGCTGCGCGATTCGGCGTCGCGTCGCGCCGCTGAATGTGCGCTTCGTGAACAGGCAATGCGTCTGGCTGAGTCCCAGCGTATTGCCCGTGTAGGAAGCTGGTCTTTCGACTATGCGACTAACCAGGCGGAGTGGTCCGATGAGACCTATGTTTTGTACGGTGTTGAGCGCGGATCGTTTAATCCTGATCTAGACTCCTGCGTCGGCATGGTTCACCTGGATGATCGCGAGCAAGTCCGAACCTGGCTGGCCTCCCCGGTGATCGGCAACACCGATTTGGGTGAAATTCAGTTTCGGGTCATTCGTCCGGACGGCGAGGAGCGCACGCTCGTTGGTCGGGGTAACCTGGAAACCGACGCTGGCGGGCGACCCAGTCGCGTTGTCGGTACCCAGCAGGACATCACAGAGCGAGAACGTGCCGAGGCGCTTCGACTTGAGCAGGAGCGGCGCTATCGCGACATGTTTGATGCTAATCCGCATCCGATGTTGGTATATGACCAGGAGACGCTCGCGTTCGTTGCCGCCAACGACTCGGCTTTGCGCACCTACGGCTACAGCCGTGAGGAATTCCTGTCGTTGTCCCTTCGGGACATCGGCGGCCCGGGAACGCTTCATCCGGTGAATCGGGTGCAGGATTCGGAGGATTCGCTGACGAGAGAGCATAGGCGTAAGGATGGAAGCCTTTTGCTGGTGGAGATTACATCAAACGAGATGATCTTTGCGGGTCGCCCATCACGCGTTGTTCTGGCTCACGACGTAACCGCACAGGTGAAGGCAGAGTCCGCGCTCATCGAAAGCGAGAGTAACTTCCGCTCCATTGCCGAACATATGCCTGGGATGATCTATCGGGTGAATCTGGACGCTAATCGTACGATCACCTACCTGAGCCCGGCAGTGAAAGTGTTTGGATACGATCCGGCGGAATGGACAGGCCGCAGCTGGGTCGACTGGTCTGAGGCCATTTACCCTAACGACCGGCAGCGCACGCTGGATGAACTCACCGCTTGTGAACAGTTGAGCGGCGTTCAACGAACGGACTTCCGGTTAAGGGCAAACGACGGTTCCTGGCACGATCTGCACAACGTGCTGGAAGTGTTCCGCGATGATTCAGGCGTTGCGCGGCACGTGCAGGGCGTGGCGATCGACATCACGGAGCTTGTGGCTGCGGAAGCGCAGCTGCGCAAGCTGTCGCAGGCGATCAATCAGAGCACCGAGAGCATGGTGATCACCAACACAGCAGCCGAAATGGTGTATGTCAACGCCGGTTTTCTGACGGTGACTGGATACACGCGTGAGGAAGTGATCGGCAAAAATCCACGCATACTCAGTTCCGGCAAGACGCCGCGTGAGAGCTATGAAAATATGTGGGCGGCACTCAATGCCGGGCAGCCGTGGAAAGGTGAGCTCTACAACAAGCGCAAAGATGGCAGTGAATACGTTGAGCGCGCCCACATTGCGCCAGTACGCGAACCCGACGGACGCATCAGCCACTACCTGGCCATTAAGGAAGACATCACCCAGAAGCAGCAACTGGCGGCGGAACTGGATAGTTACCGAAACAATCTGGAGTTGATGGTAGCCGAACGCACGCAGCAATTGACTGTGGCACAGGCTCAGGCGGAGGCAGCAAACCGCGCCAAGAGTGAATTTCTGGCGAACATGAGCCACGAAATCCGCACGCCGATGAATGCGATTGCGGGACTGTCTTACCTGATCCGGCGCGATGCTCTCGCGCCGCAGCAAGCCAGGCGCTTGGGCCAGATCGACACCGCGTCGCGGCACCTGCTATCGATCATCAACGACATCCTCGATCTGTCAAAGATTGAGGCGGGCAAGATGTCGCTGGAACATACGGACTTTCACCTGAGTTCAGTGCTCGACAATGTTCGCTCGGTAATCGGTGAAACGGCCCGCGCCAAGGGGCTGACCGTGAAGGTCGAGGGCGACAGCGTCCCGCTCTGGCTGCGCGGGGATCCCACGCGCCTGCGCCAGGCGCTGCTCAACTACGCTGGCAACGCGGTGAAGTTCACCACGGCAGGAACGATCTGGTTGCGGGCCAAACTGATCGATGACAGCGAGGGTGCCCTGCTGGTGCGCTTCGAAGTTGAAGACACGGGCATCGGCATCGCTCCTGACGTGCTCGCGCGGTTGTTTCAACCCTTCGAACAGGCTGAAACCAGCACCACCCGCAAGTTTGGTGGAACCGGTCTCGGGCTTGCCATCACCCGCCATCTTGCCACCATCATGGGCGGACGAACGGGCGCACGCAGTGAGCCCGGCACTGGCAGCACGTTCTGGTTCACGGCCCGATTGCAGCGCGGACACGGCGTTCTGCCGGTCGGTACCCAGGTTTTGAGGGTGGGGGCAGAACAGGAACTGCGTGCGAACCACACCGACGCACGGGTGTTGCTGGCAGAGGACAACGCAATCAATCGTGAAGTCGCGCTTGAGCTGTTGCATGCAGTCGGACTGGAGGTTGAAACCGCCGGCGATGGGCGCCAGGCCTTGCAAATGGTGCAGACCCAGAGTTACGACCTGGTCCTGATGGATGTTCAGATGCCTGAAATGGACGGACTGGAATCGACGCAGGCCATTCGCGCGCTACCGCAGTTCGATGCGTTGCCGATTCTGGCGATGACTGCGAACGCGTTTGAAGAAGACCGCCGGGCGTGCATCGCTGCGGGCATGAATGATTTCATAGCGAAGCCGGTTGATCCTGAAAATCTGTATCGCACGCTGCTACAGTGGCTACCAAAGCGAGCCACGGTCCCTCCGGCTGTGCCCGCGATGGGTGCAGCCGATCTGTCAGCGCCGGCAGACAACTCCGCGACGCTGCATGTTCTGGCCCAGATTGCCGGCCTTGATCTGGCTGGCGGCATCAACGTGATGCGCGGCGACGTGAGCGCCTACGCGCGCCTGCTTCAGCGGCTGGTCGCAGATCACAGCGGCGACATCGCACAACTGACACGCCTGATCGCTGACGGCCAGCACGAGGCATCCCGAATCATCTCGCATACGCTAAAGGGAGTTGCGGGCACGCTTGGCGCACGCGCGCTGCAGACGGCGGCAGCAGACCTGGAGGCGGCGATACGGGCCGGACGCACGGAGGCTGAACTGGGCGTTTTGCTGGTCGCGATAGCACTGGAAATGGGCTCACTCGGCAAGGGGCTTGACCGCTTGCCGGGGAATGCAATGAAGTCCGCCACTGTCAGCGAGCCCGATATCGTCCGCACTCAAGTGGTGTTGCGGGCGCTCGAGCCGCTCTTGGCGGCTGACGACACCGAAGCCGAAGCACTCTTTCTCGTCAATGCGCCGTTGCTGGAAGCAACGCTTGGCGTCCCGGCGGTCAGGCTGGGCGAGCAAATTGCCAAATTTGACTATCCAGCGGCGCTGACGGCGCTGCGCGAAATGCTCGGAGCAAACCGCGACGCAGGATCGGTAGCCTGAGCCCTCGATGCGTGATCCTCGCAGACGCTGGATCTGCCGAGAAAGAGGCTTAAGTAGCGGTTTGGCTATCCCTGGCCAGTTCGAGATCAACTGCTCGTACAGTTGCCGCGCGGCTGTGCCGACAGCGCCACGAGCTCGCCCATCGCCGCACTCCACTGCGGCGTGTAGCGCGTCGGAATGTCCACATGCCTCGCGCCTTCGACCAGCAGCCAGCGCTTGGGCTCAGGCGCAGCGGCGAACAGCTTTTTCGCAATGTCAAGCGGAATGCGGTAGTCGTTACTGCCATGCATGAAAAGCGTTGGCATGCAGAGCTTGGGTGCCTTTGCTAACGAATCGAAATACTGCGTCTGCACGATGGCCAGTGGGATCCATTTGTACGCCGTGAATTGCTGCATTTCGCTGACGCTGGTGAAGGCGCTTTCCATCACCAGGCCGGCTGCGTCTTTTGCGTTGGGCGAACTGGCCAATTCCATCGCCATCGCGCCGCCGAGCGAGTGCCCGTAGATGTAGCGCTTGCTTGTTGGTGCGCGACGCGTCAGTTCGGCCCACGCCGCGTGTGAATCCTCATAAGCGGTTTCCTCGGACGGCAATTCACCGTCACTTTTTCCAAAGCCACGATAGTCGATGGCAAGCACCGAGAAGCCTTCGTCGTGCAGCTTCATGATGCGCGGCAGATTGGCTGAAATGCCGAAGCCTGCGCCGTGCAGATAGAGTGCGGCAGGCGCGTTAGTTTGGCTCTTGTTGGCGGGAATCCACCACGCGTGCAACTTGTCTTGCGCGCCGCCAGAGGGGCCAACCTTAAGCCAAACGTCTTCAAACTTCACCTGATATTCCGCAGGCGTACGACCCGCGTCTTTGCTCGGACGGAAAATGACCTGACGCTGAAAATCGTCTAATGAGGTGCAGGCGGCGAGCATGACACTGGCTAAAACTACGGCGGCGAGCGCAGAGAACAGAGTGCGGCGCGTCATGGGACTTTCAGGATCGTGAAGACATTCAGTATTTGTGACGTTTGTTCGTTGAAAGTTCCCATCCGTTCACACAAACAGCCGTGTGGACAAACAGGCCCAGCGTTTTCAGGCTCTGTCGCTACGATGAGCTTTGTGTCACATCGCGTGGAAGTGCCGTGGCGCGAGCCCAAATCAAATATAAAACTGGCACGATCACCATCGCATAAGTGAGCATTTGCCCCCATTGACCTTCCGGGCCGTAAGGCTCGGTGGCGAGATGCCAGAACTCGTTATCAACACCGGGTAACGCGCTGGCCTCGGTCAATTCGTGAAACGCATAGATCACCAGTTGAACCGAAAACAGCAACAAAAAGATTGCCGTCACCTGAAAGAATTTCGCCAGATTTACCCGTCGCCCATAGCGCGCCCACGCCCACGCGAGCGCCGCTGCAGCGAGCACGCCCAGCAGCGCGCCGATGAATAATTTCTCCGAGCCTTGCTCCATCGCAAGCGTTGACAGCACCAGCGCCGTTTCCATGCCTTCTCGCGTGATCATCAGCAGCACGAACGCGAACACACCCCACCACGCGGTGTTTGCAGGCTTGCCTGCGAGTGCGGCCTCAATGCCGCGACCGATGTTGGTTCGCATGTGGCGCGCCGCTTTCCACATGTAAACCGTCATCGAAATCACCAGCACCGCCGCAACCAGCGCAAGGATGCCTTCCCACAACGGCTTGTTGTCTGCCTTCGAGAAAAAGTAGGACGCCACCGCCGAGAGAAGAATCGCAGCACCGGTTCCCCAGTAAACAGCAGGAGCGAGCGCGTTGCGTTGGGTCTGGCGCAGATATGCGAGCGTGATTGCGACGATCAGAAAGGCTTCGATGCCTTCGCGCAACGTGAGTACAAAAATGTTCAGCATGGTTACCTTGTGATGAGTCGTTAGGCGTATCGGGCGCGCATCACGAGTTGTGTCAGCGAAACACTCGCCGCAGTGGCAGGGCGCTGGGTCGCGATGTGGCGTTCCAGTATGGGCTCCCACGCATCGAGCCAGTGCGAAACGGTTTCGCTGAGTTGACCGCGCGACGGAAGTTCGGATGACAAAGACTTCAAATGGGCAACGATGGCCGCGGCCAGACGTGCCGAATCGTGGCCGTCGCTTTTTTCTGTGGCGTAACGGCTCATCAGCTCAATGATCCAGGTGAGGCGATCACGGGCTCGGTCGCCTGCGCCTTTGTCGGATTCGATTGCAGCAAAAAAAGTATCGGGTTTGATCGACATCAGGGGTATCTCCTGTCGGGTTCTGGAACGGCGCACTCCCAATTATTTTCGTATACGTATTGCGAATAGTTCGCATTAGCTGTAAAGTTATCACACCTTAACGAATAAGCGTCAACATCCGATGAAGTCCCCGACAAACCTGCACGCCGTATCCTCAAGAAAAACGCTTTCAGTCCGGGCAGGGGTGGTGGTTCGGGTTGCTTCGGAATTTTCAAAGACCGCATCTGGCGCGTTGCCGCAGGCACATTCAGCGAACCTCGCGCACCACGGTGCGGTCCCGCTGAAACGCATCACGGCAGGTCGCAAGGAAATGAAAATTGACCACGATGGCGCGACCTATTTACTGCGCGTCACGAAATCAAACAAACTTATTTTGACGAAAGAGGCGGTGGCTAAGCTGGCTGCCGTGACGTCATAGACTCTTTACCGCCGACCAGCCAAGCCGGATTCGCACTCCCTGGCACTAGCCACGTCGGCACCTATTCAACGTAAAAAATCAACACGGGCGCAACGCAGGGCGGGCACTGCCCGCCTCGTAATTCCGCTCGGGCGCGAGCCCGCAAACATTGCGCTTCGCGGTCGCCGGGAGGCGGGCAGTGCCCGCCCTACGGAGGCATCGCAGCGAACGAACTTAGCGCGTCACAACGCATCGCCACAAGCCGCGCCACTCGCCCACGCCCACTGAAAGTTATAGCCACCTAACCAGCCCGTGACATCCATCACTTCGCCGATGAAGTGCAATCCGGGGACGGCTTTCGCTTCCATCGTCTGCTGCGATAAAGCCCGCGTATCAACGCCACCCAAAGTCACCTCAGCCTTCTTGTAGCCCAGCGTTCCTGAAGGTTTCAGCGGCCATGCATTGAGCAGCGTTGCGACTTGATTGAGTTCGGTCCGGGTCCATTCAGCGAGCGGCTTTGCAGGCGCATGCGCCGCCGCCCACGAATCGCTCAAGCGTTGCGGCACATGCTCAGATAGCGCTTTCGCGAATGACGTGGGAACAGGGCGACGCGCCCGAAGCTCATTGAGCCAGGCACCTGCATCAACACCCGGAAGCAGATCAAACAACACGTCGCCACCGGGCTGCCAATAGTTCGATATCTGCAACACCGCAGGGCCAGACAGCCCGCGATGCGTCATCAACGCGGCCTCACGAAACTCCGCGTCCGAATCATCACAGTGCGCGACGGTTTCGAACGCCACGCCCGAGAGCATGCCGTAGCGCTCCATCGCAGGCGTATCAAGGGCCAGCGGCACAAGGCCCGCACGCAGCGGCGTCACCGGCACGCCGAATTGCTTCGCTACTTCGTAGCCAAATGCCGTCGCCCCGGTCGCTGGAATCGAGAGCCCGCCCGTCGCGATCACGAGTTTCGGCGCGCTAATCGTTCCGCGCGAAGTGTCCACAACGAAGCCGTCACCGCAGTCACGCGTAGGGCGAATCTGCTGCACAGTCACCGGATGCATCAACGTCACGCCGCCCTTCGCGCATTCATCCAGCAGCATGTCGATGACCTGCTGCGACGACCCATCGCAGAACAATTGCCCCAGCGTTTTCTCGTGATACGAAATGCGATGTTTCGTCACCAGTGCGATGAAATCCTGCGGCGTAAATCGGGCGAGTGCTGAGCGACAAAAATGCGGGTTTAGCGATAAAAAATTCGCGGGACTTGTGCCGACGTTCGTGAAATTACAACGCCCCCCGCCCGAGATACGAATCTTCTCGCCAATCGTTTCTGCATGATCGATCAGCGCGACACGACGCCCTCGTTGCCCAGCACGCGCC
>Ga0335397_10003630_pt1 | contig 20606 bp, 25 predicted proteins | sample MAT04_FD_205740 | JGI IMG/M metagenome (GOLD analysis project Ga0335397, IMG submission 205740) | Freshwater microbial communities from Lake Fryxell liftoff mats and glacier meltwater in Antarctica - MAT-04 (spades assembly) (version 2) ... | reverse complement strand
CGGCCAAGCCGGGACGTAGCGGTCGCCGCGGCGGAGACGGTCACGAAGCGCGCGGCCTAGCGACGCGGGCAGTGCGCGGTCGTGGCGCGGGGGCGGAGGACACGGAGCTCGAAGTCGTAGATGCCGTTGTCGCTCCGGACGCCGGCCGGGCCGTTGAAGGTGAACGCTTCGGCGGGGACTTGGCCGGTCCACACGACGGCGCCGTCGGCGAGCACGCGGAGCGTGGTGCCTTCGAGCTCGGCGCGGAGGACGTGTCGCTCGTCCGGTCGCAGGCGCGGCAGAGGCGCGCTGCTCGTCGATCGGAGGTTGAGGTAGCCGTGGTCGCCGCACTCCTCGTGGGTCGATTTGCCGGCGTTGACCTTCACCGACACCCCGAGGCCCTCGGTCGGCGCGGCATGCCACATCACGTACACCACGTTGCACGTGTCCGCGGCGCGGAGCTTGAGGCCGATCTGACGCCGGATCTCGCCGTTCGCGAGCGCCGTGGTCTGCGCGCTCGGGCCGCGATAGGTGAAGTCCAGCTCTGCGACGGCGCTGTCGTCGCCCGCGAGGACAGCGCGCATGCCGCCCGCGTCGACGTGGAGACGCGACGTCGCCCCCGCGGCGGTGACTCTCCCCGCGGACACGCAGAGCTCAGGCGCGGTGATCGCGCGGAGCGTCGAGCTCGAGCTCGCGCTCGACGGACCCTGCACTGACGGCGCCGAAGCGGCCGGCGTCGGCGCCAGGGCTCCGCCGCACGCCGCGACCACGGTGAGGACGACAGGGAGGGACGAGGAGGCTCGCATGACCAGGGAAGGGCTCACTCTGCATACGGCCGAGCGCGCCAGGACATGGGGGCTCGCACTGAACGGGAAGGGGCTGTGCGCCGTATCTCGCTCCGTGGCTCGCCGCGCGAACTCCATTGTCCCGTGCGGGCCCGCGCCTGCCGCGAACGATACCGAGCGGCAGAGCTCGTCGCGTCTCGATCCGCTCATCGACCACCTCGTGAACGGACGGTATCGCGTGCGCAGGGTGATCGCTCGTGGGGGCATGGGCCGCGTCTACTACGCGACCCAGGAGCCCCTCGGTCGCGCCGTCGCGCTCAAGGTCGTCCGCGACGACGATGCGGGCGCCGGCGAGATGCGCTCTCACGAGCGATTCCTCCTCGAGGCCGACATCCTCGCGCGGCTCCAGCACCCGAACATCGTCAGCATCTTCGACTTCGGAACGATGGAGGGGGCCTTCGCCGGCCAGTCGTTCATCGCCATGGAGCTGCTCGGCGGCGAGACCCTCGCGCAGCGCCTGCATGGCGGAAAGAGGCTTCCGCTCTCCCAGGTGCTCTCGATGACAGGGCAGATCGCCCGCGGCCTGCGCGCTGCCCACGATCGCGGCATCGTGCACCGAGACCTGAAGCCGTCGAACATCATCCTCGTGCCCGACGCCGACGGTGAGGAGATCGTCAAGCTCGTGGACTTCGGCATCGGCAAGCTCCTCTGGGACAACGACAACCGGAGCGAGCGGGCCCCCGACCTCACGGGGGTGGGAGGCGTCGTCGGGACGCCCCAGTTCATGGCGCCCGAGCAGATCGAGGGCCAGACGCTCGCCGCCGCGGATCTCTACGCCGTCGGGACGATCATGTTCCTCGCGCTCTCGGGCCGGCTGCCCTTCGACGCCGCGACCACCACCGAGACGCTGAAGAGCAAGATCTCGCGTGTCGCGCCGCGCCTTCGCGATGTCGTGCCCGAGCTCGCGATCAGCGATGACGTCGACTCGCTCGTCGCCTCGCTGCTCGCGCGCGGGCCGGAGCAACGCCCGACGACGACCGCCCTGACGCGCGCGCTCTCCGCGTGTGCGGCGAGACCCTCGCCCGCCAGCGAGGCGAGCACCACCGTCGGTCCGCCGAGCGCGACTTCCGGGGTGCGCGTGCCCGATCGAGCCGTGGCGGTAGCCCTCGAGAATGCGACCTCCGCATCGATCCTCCCGCCGGCTGCATCCGCGGCGGCGTCCTCGAGGCCCTCTGCCGTCGGCCGACCGAACGACCGGATGAAGCGCGTCGCGAGCCTCACGCCGGTGCTCGTGGGAGCCGTGCTCACCTACGCGCTCGTGCTCGTGTACGTGTTCGGTCGGCGCGTGCCGGGGCTGCACGAGGATGCGACCGCCCGAGCGACGTCCGCGCCGGCGGAAGCGACGATGGCCGAGAGCCTCGCGCCCAGCACGCGTGGCCCGCAGGGAGGAGCCGCGCGGACCTCGTTCGACCTCGTCGTCGACTCCGTTCCGGCCGGCGCGACCGTGACCGAGGAGGGGCGGGTGCTCGGCACGACGCCGCTCGTCGTCTCCATCGACAGGTCGAGCGTCGCGTCGGCGTCGCGCCGGTTCGCGCTCCACAAGAACGGCTTCGCGCCGGTGACGGTGGAGCGGGGGCCCTCACGTGAGGACACACGCATGGTCGTGGCGCTCGCGCGCGGCACGCAGCCTGCGGCCCCAGCTCGAGGTTCGACGGTGCCCACGGTGCCTGCCGCGGTCGCCGCGCCGTCGCCTCCCGCCGTCCCGGCGGCTTCGGCGGCGTCTGCACCCGTGCCTGCTCAAATCCCAACCTCTGCCGTACAGGTGTTCTCCACGGCGAAGTGAGGTGGGTCCTCAAGCTTGCCGGCGGGGTGCCGTTCGCTCGGGTGAGATGATCCAGAAGCAGCGTCGAGACGTCACCTCTCTGGCCGCCAGCCTGACCAGGCTGAGGCCATTTCCGGGCGCGGTCGAGGCCGTCCGGAAGCTCGCGGCCGACCCTGATACGTCGGTCGGGGAGATCGCCTGCGTCGTCGAGCTCGATGTCGGCGTCGCGACGGACCTGCTCCGCATCGCGAACGCGCCGACCTCGGCGCTCGCGCAGCGATGCACGTCGATCCGTCATGCGGCCTCCCTGCTCGGCCTCCGACGCGTGTGTCAGCTCGTCGAGAGCGCCGCGGCCCTGGCGTTCGTCGAGAAGACCGCCTCGGAGTTCCCGGAGCTCGCCAACCGCGTCCTCGCGGTCGCCGGCGTCGCTCGGATGCTCGCGCACATCACCGGCGTGCCGCCGGACGACGTGTTCACCGCGGCGCTCCTCCACGACGTCGGCGTGCTGCTCCTCGTCCAGTCCGAGGACCCCTTCTACGACGGGCTCATGGACTCGGACATGGCCGGCGCCGAGCCGAGCATCGAGGACGAGATCGCCCTCATGGGGTTCGATCACGCCGAGCTCGGCGCGGCCGTCGTCAAGAACTGGAACCTGCCGGCGCCGCTGCCGCAGGTCGTCGCGCTCCACCACGACTGGGCTGGGGCGCTCGAGGCCGGCGGTGTGGTCTGCGCGATGGTGGCGCTCCTGCGCGTCTCGGACCTCATCGTGCCGATGCTTCGCACGACGCCCAACCCCACGCTCGACGACCTCACGCCGCTCGTCGCGGACCCGGCCTTCGGGCATCTCGGGCTCACGCGCGAGGAGCTGTTTCGGTCTTGGGAGGGGCTCCGCAAGGCCGAGGACAAGGCCACGCTCCTCGGCGAGGCGCCTCCACTACAGGCGCCGGCCCAACCGGTCCTCCGGGCGCGCGGCCACGCCGTCGAGGTCCAGGACGCGCCGAAGGCGGCAGCGTCGCCGCCGTGGGCCATCCTGGGCGCGGTCGCGGCGGCGGTCGTGGTCGGCGCCGCGGTGGTCGTCCTCGCGACGTGAACGCTCACGCCTTCGCGAGCGAGGGCAGCGACAGCAGCGTCTTCGTGACGGTGAGGCTCTGCGAGTACGAGTTGCTCGCCGCGGAGAGCTCGGTCGCGAGCCCCGCGAGGTCGTCTGCACCGACGTCTCGCGCGCGGGCCTGGCCGATCGCGAGGCTCGCCGTATCGATGACGTCGGCGGCGCTGTGCAGGCGCTCGATCGCGAGGCCCGAGTCGACCTGGACGGCGACGACCTGCTCGTAGCTCTTCTGCACCGTGCCGATCGCGCTCCGGATCCCGACGAGGTCGTTGGTGTTGAGCGCCGTCGTGAGCGCCGAGAGCTCGGCGAAGACGTCGGTGCCGCCGGCGATGGTGAAGGCCTTCGCGCCGCTGACGTTGATGCGCGGCGCGACGCCGTCGCTCACCGGGACCCGCATGACGCCGTCGTTCCCCGTGAACGTCCCGGCGATGTCGAACGGAGCCGTGTCGGTGCGGGTGCCCGCGAAGACGTAGCCGCCGGCCCCACGGGTATTGACCAGGTCGAGCAGCTGATCGCGCACGCCCGCGACCTGTAGCGCGAGCGCGTTGCGGTCCGTCGGGCTCAAGGTCTCGTTGGCCCCCTGCACGGCGAGCGATTTCGCCTGCGCGAGGAGCTCGGTGGCGGAGTCGAGCGCTCCCTCGGCGACGGTGAGCTCGTCGGCGGCGGCGCGCGCCGTACGGCTCCGCGAGACCATGTTCGCGATCGTCGAGCCGCGCCGCACGGACGTCGTGTACGCGACGGGGTCGTCGGAAGGCTTGCTGACCCTGGCGCCGGCGCTCGCGCGGCGCGACGCCGTGGTGAGCCGGTTGGTGCTGATCGCGTTGTTGCGGAGGACGCCAAGGAGCCGCGCGTTGTCTGTGACTCTCATCGGATGATGCTCAGGACGCTGTCGAACAGCGCGTTGATCGTGGAGAGCACCCGCGTCGAGGCCTCGAACGCTCTCTGGTACTGCTGCAAGTGGATCATCTCCTCGTCGGTCGACACGCCGCTCGCGCTCTCGCGGAGCGCCGTCGCCGTGGCGACGGTGTCCTGACGCATCGCCTCCTCGCTGTCGGTGGTCGTCCGGAGCTGGCCGACGCCGCTGGCGATCGCCGCGTAGCGCTCGGAGGCCGTGGAGCCGCCGTTGATCGGGTTGCGTGCGAGGTCGGCGAGCTTGACGGCGATGTCGTTGCCGCCGGGCAGGTCGGTCGAGGAGCTGGCGGTGCCGAGCAGCTCGGGGTGACCGCTCATCGCCGGGTCGAGCGCCATCGCGTGCGCGGCGCCCTTCACCGTGGCCGAGGGCGCGAACAGGTTGCGGCCGGTCGAGCCGTCGAGCGCGAAGCCCGTGACGTGGATGGCGTTGATGGTGTCTGCGATGTCCTTCGCGTAGGCATCGAGCGAGGTCTGCAGGCCGGCGATGTCGACGTCACGCGCCTGCTTCACGCCCGCGAGCGTGCCCGTCTGGATGCCGCTCGTGATGTCGATGAGGTTGCCGTTTCGATTGGCCTGCACCTTGAGCAGACCGTTGGTGTCGAGCGAGACGTCGAGCTGCGCGGCTCGGCCGCCCTCGTAGAGGACCGTGCCGCCGCCGAAGAGCGTGATGCCTCCGTTCGGAGACTCGACGACGCGTGCCCCGACGCGGTCGGCGACCTCGCGCACCATCTGGTCACGGCGATCGATGAGATCGGAGGCGTCCTCGCCGCGGCCGCGAGACTCGATGATGCCCTTGTCGAGGGTCGCGATGCCGTTCAGACGCTGGTTGACCTCGGTCGCCACGTCGCTGGCGCGGGTGGTGAGCTCGCCGCGGAAGGCGTCGAGGCCGTTCGCGGTCTCGGCGAAGCCCGACGCGAGCCACTCGGCGCTCGAGAGGACGGCGCTGCGGACCGCGGTGTCCGAGGGGTGGACGGTGAGCTCGTGAAATGCGTTGAAGAGGGCGTCTGCTCGGTCGCCGATGTGGTCGGCGCCGGGCGTGACGAGGGCCTCGACGTCGCTGATCGCGGTCGCGCGCGCGGTGGCCGAGGAGAGCCGGCCGGACTGGTCGATGAGCTGCGCGTACGTGAAGCGGTCGAAGCTCCGCACCGCGCCGGACATCACGACGCCGCCGCCCGTGACGCTCTCGAGGACCGGCGTGCGCCTGACGTAGCCCGGGGTGTTGGCGCCTGCTACGTTCTGCCCGGTGACGTCGAGCGCGGCGGTCTGGGCCATCACGCCGTCGCGAGCGACCGCGAGGATGCCGAAGAGCGAGGACATGGTCGGCTCCTAGACGCGCGCGCGGAGCGTGCCGCGCCGCGCGCCGCCCTGCTTCGGGGCGGCGATGTCGAGGAGCTCCGCGACGCAGCTGCGCGCGTGCGCGAGGAGCACGCCGTTGCGGCGGAGCTCTGCGCGGAGGAGCGGCAGGTCGGTGGACACCGTCGCGAGGTCGGTGAGGCTGATCGCGCCGAGCTCCTTGGCCAGGCGCTCCTTGTTTCGCGCGGCCTCGGCGACGGCGCTGGTGTCGACGCGGCGGATCGCGGAGCGCTCCTCGGTGAGGACTTTGAGAAGCGCGTCGACGGTCTCTCGTGCGGTGCTCACGAGTCGTCTCCCACGAGCTTCGCCGCGATGGACTGAGCGTCGATCTTGAACGTCCCGTTCTGGACCTGCTCGCGGAGCGCGGTCACTCGCGCCGAGCGGGCGGGGTCGGTCTGCGCGGAGAGCTCCTGAGCGCGAGCGGAGAGGGTCACGCTGGTGGAGACCTCGCCGGGCACGGCCGCTCGGCTCGCCGCTTCCTTCGCGCCCGCGGCTGCGCCGCGCGCTCCGGCGGTCGCGTCGGTGCGGGTGGGGCCATTGAGCTTGGTGTAGGCGTCGTGAATACGCATCGTAGGTCAGTCTCCGGGGTCCACTAACGTTGAACGGCCACTAGCCGCGGTCCTTGAGGGCCTTCTCGCTCAATTCGACAGAATGCTTGATGAGGTCGCCGAGCCCGAGGCCGCGGCCTGCCGTGACGCTCTTCGCAAGCGCGTCGACGGCGAGGTCGCCGTAGGCGTCGCCCTTGCCGGCGATCGGCGTGTCCTTGAGCATCGAGCGGACGAAGATCTGCTCGAACTCACGGGCGGCCATGTCGAGGTCCCCCGTCTTCCGTGCAGGCTTCGCGCCGGCGGCGGGCTTGGTCGGAGCGGCGGCGTCTGCCGCGGCCGGCTTCGCCTTCGCCTCGGCGGCAGCCTTGACGAGCGCAGCGACCGGCGAGCCGACGCCTTGAATGCGGCCGCTCACTGGACGACGAGCTCCGCTTCGAGGGCGCCTGCCGTGCGCATCGCCTGGAGCACGCTCGTGAGCTCGCGGGTCGAGAGGCCGAGGACGGTGAGGGCGGAGGCGACGTCCGCGAGCGACGGCGCTTGCGGGAGGAAGGCGACCTGCTTGGTCTGCTCGTGGGTCAAGACCTCGCTCTTCTTGGTCACCACCGTCGAGCCGGCGCCGAACGGCGCGATCGGTTGCGACGCGGTCGGTGTCTCCTTGACCACGATGGTGAGCGACCCGTGCACGACCGCCGAAGGAGCGAGCCGCACGTCGCCGCCCGCGACGATCGTCCCGGTTCGCTCGTTGATGACGACACGCGCGCGGCGCACGGGCGTCACCTCGAGCTCCTCGAGCTCGGCGAGCAGATCCACGACGCGCCCCTGGAACGCGGGCGGCACCGTGACGCGAACACCGCCGCCGTCCGTCGCCGTGGCCGAGTCCGCGAACTTGGCGTTGATCGCCGCGGTCATGCGCGACGACACGCCGAAGCCCGGCGTCCGGAGCTGGAAGCGGATGGCTCCGCCTTCGACGACATCCATCGGGATCTCGCGCTCGACGAGCGCCCCCTCGGGGATGCGGCCGCTGGTCGTGGAGCCCTGCTTCACGCCGCTTCCCGTGCCGCCCTTGGCCTCGAAGCCGCCGACGTTGATCGCGCCCTGCGCGACGGCGTAGGTCTTCTGGTCCGCGCCCTTGAGGAGCGTCTGCACCAGGACTCCGCCGGAGAGGGAGCGCGCGTTGCCGATCGAGGACGTGTTCACGTCGACCTTCGTGCCCTGCTTGGCGAACGCGGGGAGCGTGGCCGTCACGATCACCGCCGCGACGTTGCGGAGGCGGATCTGCGTCGGGTCGACCTGCACGCCGAGGCGGCGGAGCATGGCGAGCACCGACTGCGACGTGAACGGAACGCTGGTGTCGTCGCCCGTGCCCGCGAGGCCGGTGACGAGGCCGTAGCCGATCAGCTGGTTTTCTCGGGCTCCGGCGACGTCCGCGAGATCGCGGATGTGCTCGGCCTGCGCGGCGCGCGGGCAGGCGAGGAATGCGGAGGCCGTCACGAGGACCGAGGCGACGAGGCGGACGAGAATGCTCTGGTGGGAATGGGCCATCGTGATCTCAGAAGGGGTTCAGCGTGTCGAAGATGCGCGCAAACCATCCCTTGCGCTGCTGTTCGGCGAGATCGCCGCGTCCGGTGAACTCGATCTGCGCGTCGGCGATGCGCGTCGACTGGACGCTGTTGTCGGGGCTGATGTCCGTGGGGCGGACCAGGCCGGAGACGTAGAGGTGGTACTCCTCGTTGTTGATGAGGACGACCTTCGTTCCCTCGAGGAAGAGGTCGCCGTTCGGGAGCGTCTTCGCGATGCGCACGGCCAGGTTGCCGGTGAGCTCACCCTTGCGCGCCGTGTCGCCGGCGCCCGTGAAGCCGTTCTTGGTCGCGAAGTCGACGAGCTTGCTCGTGTCCATCTCGGGATAGGCGCGCTTCAGCGCCGGCACGAGGCCGAGCATCGCGTCGGCGCCGGTGGTCCCGCTGCTGTCGCGCTTGGTGCTGGTGGTGGCGTTGCCCGAGGCATTGGCGGTCTCGTTGATGCGGATGACCACGAGGTCGCCCACGCGACCCGCGCGGGTGTCCTCGAGGTAGCCGCCGTGCGCCTCGCTGAAGAGCGAGCCGGGAAGGCGGCGCGCATCGGCCGATTGCTGCGCGTACTCGCCGACCTTGTAGACGCGCTGGCGCGGCGTGAACGGCTCGATGTGGCGCGGGCCGCAGCCGCCCGTGAGCGCGACGACGACGAGGGCCGGGGCGAGTCTACGAAGCTTCATCGGCCGTCCTCGACCGCGATGGCGCGGTCCCTGGAGACGAGCTGCGCACGAAGCACGCGGCCCGAGGGACGCAGGAGCACCTGAACGACGTCGCCGATGTCGCCGTCGGCGGACGTGACGGCCTGCGTGCTGACTTCGATGAGCCCACGGCGCACGACCAGCGTGAGGACTCCGCCCTTGGGTACGTCGAAGACGAGCGCCTCCGGGGGCACCGAGAGCTCGAGACGTAGCGGCACTCGCGCCGACACCTCGGAGTCCTTCCAGAAGACGAGCACCGCCGTCGCGGTGACGGCGCCGGCGCGGCGCGGCGGAGGCGTGACGTCGATCGTGACGCGCGAAGGAGCGACGGGGATCTCCACCATGGCCCCGTTGGTGGACCGCGCAGCGACGATCGTTGCGCCCTTCGGGAGGCGCGCCGCGGACGTGGCGACCGCGGTGCGTGCGAGCTCGGTGAGCTCGTTCGCGACCGGGCGTCGCGTGGTGGGCGCGGGCTTCCCCGGCGCGGTGGCGGAGGCCTTCGGGGCCGGCGGCGCGCCGGGCGCAGCGCCGGCGTAGCCGGACGCGAGCGCGAGGACCAGGAGGACGACGGGGGCTCGCATCAGCGGAGCTGCGTCGCGTTGCGCATCATCTCGTCGGCGGCAGTGACCACCTTCGAGTTGATCTCGTAGGCGCGCTGCGTCCTCACGAGGGCGATCATCTCCGTCACGACCTCGACGTTCGAGCCCTCGAGCGCGCCCTGGAGGAACGTGCCGCGACCGTCGGCGCCCGGTGCGCCGGTCGCCGGCTCGCCGCTCGACGCGGTGGCCTCGTAGAGGTTGTGCCCGAGGCCGCTGAGGCCGTTCGGGTTCGGGAAGTTCACGAGCTGCAGCTGGCCGACCTGCGTGGGCTGGCGCTGTCCGGGCTGCGTCGCCGTCACGATGCCGTCGGCGGAGATGGCGATCTGCGTCGTGTCGGCCGGGACGGTGATGGGGGGCTCGACCGCGAGCCCGTCGCTCGTGACGAGGCGCCCCTGCGCATCGACCTTGAGCGCGCCGGCGCGGGTGAAGGCGGTCTCTCCCTCGCGGCGGCTGACCGCGAGGAACCCGTTGCCCTCGATCGCGAGGTCGAGCGGGTTGCCGGTCTGCTGGATCGGGCCCTGCGCGAAGGCTCGCGACGTGGAGACGACGCGTGCACCGCTGCCCACCTGCGCGCCGGAGGGCGCCGCTCCGCCCGCGGCGTTGGCCGTCGGTGCGCGGAGGTTCTGGTAGAGCAGGTCCTCGAAGTCCGCGTCCTGGCGCTTGAAGCCGGTGGTGTTCGCGTTCGCGAGGTTGTTGGCGATCGTGTCGAGCTTGGTTTCCTGAGCCGTCATGCCGGTGGCGGCAACGTGTAGCGATCGGAACATGAAACCTGGTGGTGCACAGCCGGTGCCAGGGCGTTCTGGTCTTGCGACCCCGCATTTCGCCCGTGCCCGTGCCCGTGCCCGTGCCCGATCCCCGTCACCGCGACCGACGTACCGCTGACGAAGCGTCAGAAGTCCGCCGTATCGATCGGCACGTCCCCGGCGTCCTCGCTCTCGGACGCGTCGCCGGCCTCGCGCTCGACCCGCGTCGCGTCACCGGTGGACGTATCGGAGGTCGTGACCTTCGCGTCGGTCGGAGGCGCGCTCGCCTCCCCGGCGCTCCCCTGGAGGACGCTCGCCTCGACGTCGCCGCTGGCGAGCGCGGTCACGCACGCGCCGGAGACGCACGTCAGGCCGACGTCGCAGTCGCTGATGCGAAGGCAGGTGGTCGGAGCCGCGCAGCGCACGAGCGCGACCATGGCCAGCGCACCCGCCACGACCACTGCCACGCGCGTGCGGTCAAAGATCGACACGGAAGCCTGCCTGGAAGAGCGCCTGCCAGATGACCGTGCGATCGGGCAGATCGCTGCCGAACGCGAACACCGCGACCTCCGGCCCGAGCGCGAGGTAGGTCTTGTAGAACGTCGGGATCCGCACCTCGAGGCCCGCGCACGGGCCGACCAGGATCGCGGGAACGAAGTACCCGATCCCTCCGGCGCTGACCGCGAACTTGGGCCCGATCCGCCGCACGTAGCGCAGATCGGCGCCGAACGACGTCCGCGGCTCGATGTCGAAGATGCCGGCACCGCTGACGCCGTTCTCCGGATCCTCGTCGATGCGGAGCTCGAGCCCGAGCTTGAGGCGTGTGCGCGCGCGCTGGAAATCGCGGCCGCCGCCCTCCACACCCGAACCGACGTACGCCGACCCGGCGGGCAGGTACTGCTGCGCGCGGGCCGGGGAGGGGAGCGCGAGCGTGAGCCAGCCCGCCAGAGCGAGCAGCGATCGAGCGGTCAGCAGGCGACGGGAGCGGTTCATTTCTTCACCGGAGCGGGAGGGACGACGCTGACGACGATGTCGACACGCCGGTTCATCCGGCGGCCGTCGTCGGTCGTGTTCGGTCCGACAGGATGGAATTCGCCGTAGCCGGCCGCGGAGAGGCGCGTCGGGGCGACCTTGGCCTCGGCGAGAACCGACACCACCGAGGTGGCGCGCGCCGTGGACAGCTCCCAGTTGGAGCGGAAGCGCGGCGTGTGGATCGGGCGATCGTCGGTGTGGCCCTCGACGCGGACGTCGACCTTCCGGACCTCGAGCTCGCCGGCGAGCTTCTTCATCGCCTTGACCGACGACTCCGACAGGGCGTCGTCGCCGGGGGCGAAGAAGAGGCCGTCCGACAGGCGAATCACGAGCTCGTTGCGTCGCTGGAGGATGAGCAGCCCAGAGGGCAGCTCGTTCTTCTCGCGCAGCGAGTCGAGCTCCCCCTTCAGCGATGCGAGCTCGGGTGCGAGGTCCATGGTCTGGGCCTCGGGGTCGCCCTTTGCCAGCGGGGCGGTGCCGCTGGGCAAGAGGCCGGCGCCGCTCTCCGGGAAGGTGTCGATGCCGATCGCCTTCGAGAACGACTCCGTGAACCTTCCGACCTTCGCCGAGTCGGTCTTCGACACGGCGAACATGACGACGAAGAACGCGAAGAGGAGCGTGATGAAGTCGGCGTAGCTGATCAGCCAGCGCTCGTGATTGACGTGCTCGGGGTGCTTCTTCTTGCGCGCCATGGATCAGCCCGCGGGCGCGGCGGGGGGCGCGCCGGCCTTCCCGGGAGGCGCGTGCATGTACCCGGCGAGGCGGTCACGGACGAGCTTCGGGTTCATGCCGGCCTGGATGGCGAGCACGCCCGCGAGGATCATCTCGCGCGACTGCACCTTCTCGCGGAGAACGAGCTTGATGCGCCCCGCGAGCGGCAAAAATACGATGTTCGCGACCGCGACGCCGTAGATGGTGGCGACGAAGGCGGCGGCGATACCGTGACCGACGGCGTTGATGTCGGAGAGGTTACTCATGACGTGGATGAGGCCGAGAACGGCGCCGATGATGCCGACCGTCGGCGCGTAGCCGCCCGCGGCCTCGAAGGCCTTGGCCTCGTCCTCGCCGTGCTCCTCCTCGCCGTGGATGGCGAGCTCCATGGTCTCCTGCACGGTCGTCGCGTCGGCGCCGTCGACCGCCATCATCAGCGCCTTGCGCATGAAGGGGTCGGAGGCGGTCTCGGCGACCTTCTCGAGGGCGAGGATGCCGTCGCGCCTCGCGCGGTTGGCGTAGTCGACGAGCTCCTCGAGGATCTTGTGAGAGTCGATGGGCGACTTCTTGAACGTCGCTACGGCCGACTTGAGGGCGCCGATGAACGTGCTGAGCGGGTACTGGACCAGGACGGCTCCGACCGTCCCGCCGAGAACGATCATGGCGGCAGGGCCGCCGACCATGGAGCCGAGGTGACCTCCCTCGAGCACGTTCCCGAGGAGGATGGCGACGAGCGCGACGACGATGCCGATGGCGGGACCGTTCATCGCACACCCCCTTCGCTGTCATCGTCATCGCGATGACGAACCGTCACGGCAGCGACAGCCAAAGCGTCATGGCCACCGCAGATTCGCTGGCGGTACTCCACGACCTTCGTGATCAGCTCGTCGAGGGTCTCCCTGACGATGATCGTCTCGCCATTCACGAAGCGGAGCGTCGTGTCGGGGCTGGCTTCAGCCTCGTAGATGTGGTCCGGATTCACGACCAGAACCTGATTGTGGAGTCGAGTGAGCTTGATCATCGCGAACCAGAGGCTCAGCAAGCGACGGGCCACCAGTTGCACCTCCCTTGGCACGCTCTGTGGAGGTGTCCGGGTCGAGGAAGCTGATGTCACTACTCGACGCCGTAGAGCGCCTTCGAACGGGGCTCGACTACCACCTGCAGCGCCACAACGTCCTCGTGTCCAACCTGGCGCAGGCGGAGACCCCGGGCTATCGCCCGGTCGATCTCACCCGCAGCAACTTCGAAGGACAGATGAGCGTCGCGCTGACGGCGACCGACCCGTCGCACGTCGCCGCCGGCGCTCCTGATCAGGGCTTCCGTATCCAGGAGGATCCGGACGCGAAGGCCGGCGCGGACGGTAACGCCGTCGACATCGACCGCGAGGCCGTGAAGATCTCCACGAACCAGATGCGCTACGACATGCTCGCGCAGCTCGCGTCCTCCGAGCTCTCCGGGCTCGAGTGGGCCGCCAACGACGGGAAGAGCGGATGAGCCGCATCGACCGCGCCCCCGGAGTCTTCTCGGCCATGGAGGTCGCCGCGTCCGGACTGACCGCCGAGCGAAGCCGCATGAACATCATCGCGGGAAACCTCGCGAACGCCCGGACCACGAAGACCGAGGACGGCACGCCCTACAAGCGTCTCGACCCGATCTTCGTCGCCAAGCCCGTGTCCGGGGCCAGCTCCGACCCCGTCATGAACGCCATCCAGAAGGTGGAGCTCAGCGACATCCGCGAGGACGCCAGCCCCGGACAGCAGGTCTACGACCCCGGGCACCCCGACGCGAACGCCCAGGGATACGTCGAGTATCCCAACGTCAACGTCGTCAGCGAGATGGTCAACATGATGTCGGCCTCCCGCGCCTACGAAGCAGGCGTCACCTCCATCGAGTCGCTCAAGGCCATGGCGAGGTCCGCGATCAAGATCGGCCGATGAGCGGCCTCGCGGCACGGATCGAGCAAGGTCCCGAGCTCGGGCTCAGGCCGACAGAGGGCACCAAGCCGGAGCTTCCGGTGGATACGTCCACCGCCGAAGTAGGAGCCCCGGACTTCGACCAGATCCTGGTCAACCAGATCAACGACGCAAGCCGCCTCGACCACGTCGCTCACGCCAAGGCCGCGGACCTCGCGCGCGGCGCTACCGACGATCTCCACGGAACGATGATCTCGATCAAGGAAGCCGACATCTCGATGAAGCTTGTCGGCACCGTACGAAACCGCCTGTTGGACGCTTTCCATGAGCTCTGGCGCATCAACCTCTGATTCCCTCATGAAGGCCTTCGCGTTCGCGCGTGGTGCCGTCGATCGCGTCCGCGCCAAGCTCGGCGCGATGACGAAGCCGGCGCGCGTCATGCTGCTGTCGACCGTGGCTGCCGCGGTCCTCATCACGGCGTACTTCGGCTACCGCTCCACCGAGACGTCCTGGGGCACGCTCTTCTCCAACCTCGACCGCGACGACGCCGCGGCGGTCGTCGCGAAGTTGAAGGAGATGAAGGTGCCCTACCGCCTCGAGGGCGAAGGGGGCAGCATCGAGGTCCCGCAGGCGCGCGTACGCGAGCTGCGCCTCGAGCTCGCCGGCGGAGGACTGCCCCGCGGAGGCGGCATCGGCTTCGAGAGCTTCGACAAGATGCGCCTCGGCGCGACCGAGTTCGAGCAGCGCGTCCTCTACCGGCGTTCGCTCGAAGGCGAGCTCTCGCGCACCATCGACACGATCGGCGCGGTCCAGTCGTCGCGCGTCCACCTCGTGCTGCCGGAGCGCTCGGTCTTCGTCGGCCGCGCCGAGCCGGCGTCGGCCTCGATCGTCCTGAAATTGCGGCCTGGGCGCGTCCTCGGAGCGGCTGAGGTCGCCGGTGTCGTCCACCTCGTGGCGTCGTCGGTCGGGGCGCTGACGCCCGAGCGCGTCGCCGTCGTGACGACGGACGGTACCGTCCTCCACAAGCCTCGTCGCGAGGGCGATACCGCCGGCGACAACGACGACCAGGTCAATGCGACCCGCTCGCTCGAGTCGACGCTCGAGGAGCGCACGCGCTCGATGCTCGAGAAGGTGCTCGGCGCCGGCCACGTCGACGTGCGCGTCAGCGCCGATCTCGACCGCTCGCGCGTCGAGCGCGTCGAGGACCGCTACGACCCCAAGCAGGCCATCCTGCGCAGCGAGCAGAGCTCCACCGAGCGCTCGGGCGCCGACAAGAGCGCGACCGGCGTGCCGGGGGCGGAGAGCAATCTCCCCGACGGCGCCGGAAAGGTCGATGGCGGCGCGGCGCGCGAAGGCGTCCTCCGTGAGTCGCACACCCGCAATTTCGAGGTCGATCACATCGTCGAGAAGCGCCTGCTCACGGGCGGCTCGATCCGCCGGCTCACAGTCGCGGTCGTCGTCGACGGCCACGGCAAGGAGGGCACGCGCACCAAGGAGGAGATGGAGCGCCTCGCCGGGCTCGTTCGCAGCGCCGTCGGCGCCGATGAGCGTCGCGGCGACCTCGTGACCGTCGAGTCGGTTCCGTTCCTCGAGGCCGAGGTCCCGCCCGTCGACCCCGGCATCGTCTCGCCCATCCCCCCGAAGTTCCGGAAGTACGTGCCGTTCGCCGGGGCTGGCGTGGCCGTGGTCGTCGTCCTCGCGCTCTGGATCGCCATCCGCCGCGCCAGGAAGCGCTCGCGTGCCCGCGCCGCCGAGGCCGCGGCTGCCGCCGAGTCGGTGAAGTCCGCGATGGTCGTCGCCCAGCCGGAGGAGCCCGAGACCGTCCACATCGAGAAGCTCGACCCCGAGGAGCTGCGCACACGGGCCCACGACCGTGCCGCGGACGACCCGGCGACCGCGGCGCTCGTCCTCCGCTTCTGGCTCGGTGAGGGCAACGACGGTCACGATCCCGTCAAGGTCGTCGAAGGCACCCGACTTGCTTGAGTACCTGACGTGCTGACCAACGCAGAGAAGGCCGTGCTGTTCTTGCTCTCCCTCGACGAGGCGTCTGCACGCCCGATCGTCGAGGAGCTGGGCGAGGAGGAGATCCGCAAGCTTCGCACGGTCGCATCGACGATGCGCGAGGTGCCGAAGGACGCGATCGAGCACACCTTCAAGGAGTTCCTCGAGCGCTCCGGCAGCGCGGTCGCCGTGCCCCGCGGAGGCCTTCCTTACCTGCGAAAGCTCTCGGCAGGCGCCCTCGGCGAGGACCGCACGCGTGCGGTGTTCGAGGACGGTGTGACGAGCCCGCTGACCCGCCTCGAGCGCGCTCGGCCGGAGGACGTCGCGTCTCTCCTCGAGACGGAGCCGCCGCAGCTCGCGGCGGCGATCCTCTCGGTGCTCCCGCCCCAGAGTGCGTCATCGATCCTCTTCGCGATGAGCGAGCAGCGTCAGCAGGCTGTCATCAAGAACGTCGGCCGCATGACGCAGGTCCCCGCGACGGTGCTCGAGGACGTGGCGGCGGCCCTCGTGGCCAGCCTGCCCACATCCGACGCGTCGACGCTCGTGAGCGTCGACGGTGTCGCCAAGGCCGCCGAGCTCCTCAACTCGACGGGCAAGTCGGGCCAGGAGCTCATTCTCGGATTCCTCGACACCGAGGACCCGGAGCTCGCCACTGACGTCCGCCAGGCGATGTTCACCTTCGACGACCTCGTGCGCGTCTCCTCGCGCCAGATGCGCGTCCTCCTCCGCGAGGTCGCGAGCGACCGACTCGTGCTCGCGCTCAAGGGAGCGAGCGACACGGTGGTCGAGGCCATCCTCGCCGGGCTCTCGTCGCGCGCGGCCTCGCTCGTACGCGACGACCTCGAGGCGATGAGCAACGCCCGCAAGGCCGACGTGCTCGCGGCGAGACGCGAGGTCGTTGCGACCGCGCTCAGGCTCGAAGCCGACGGACAGCTGGATCTCGGACGAGGTGACGAGTGATGAATGGACCTCGCAGAAACCCGGACTGGTTCGAGCGGCACGACGCGGAGATCCGCGAGCTCGCGTGGCTCGGCGCCGTTGCAGGGGCCCCGCATCCCGCGACGCTGGGCTCGGGCCAGGACGAGGGGGCGCCCGCCGCCGAGCCGGAGGCGCCCCCGGTGGTCTCGGCCGCCGACGAGGCGCGCGCGGCCGCGGAGCTGAAGCTCGCGGAGGCGATCGCCGCGCTCGAGCAGGCGCAGGGTGAGCTCGTGGCTGCCCACGCCGAGATCGAGGGGCTCCGCGTGGAGCTCACCTCGGCCCGGCAGGCGACGGCAGAGCTCGCGACGCGCATGCGTGACGATGCGGAGACCGAGCTCGTGAAGCTCGCGATGGCGGTCGCGGAGCGGGTCGTCGGACGCGAGCTGTCGCTTGCGCCCGAGCTCGTCGTCGGCTGGGCACGCGAGGCGGTCGCCGGGAGCGAGCTCGGAGGCACCTTCGTCGTGGCGACGTCTGCCGACCTGTCGGCGGCGGTCCCCGATGCGGCCTGGGGCGAGCTCGAGGACGCGCTCCGCCTGGACCCCGCGCTGCCCGCGGGCACGTGCGAGGTCCGCGAGGGCGGAAGGACGGTGACCGTGAGCGCCGAGGAGCGGCTCGACACCGTGCGCGAGGAGCTCGCCGGCGTCGTCGGCCCCCTCACCGGGACCAAGGCGGCATGAGCGCGCTTCCTCGCATCGATCTCTCGCGTCACATCTCCGCCGCACGCCGCGCGCCGCGCTTTCGCGTCGAGGGTCGCGTGAAGGACGCCGTCGGTCAGCTCCTCGAGATCGAGGGAGTGGAGGCGCCCGTCGGCAGCGAGCTCGAGGTGGTGAGGGCCTCCGGCTCCGTACGCCTCGAGGTCCTCGGCTTCCGCGGCGACGTGCTCGTCGCGGCTCCTCTCGGCGGCACCGCGGGGATCGGGCCTGGCGCCCGGGTTCGTCTCTCGACGAGCGCCGCTTGCGTCGCCGTCGGTGACGCTCTGCTCGGTCGCGTCCTCGACGCCTTCGGTCGGCCCCTCGACGGTCGCCCCGCGCCCGTGTGCGACGCCCGCGCGCCGGTTCACGCCGCGCCGCCTGCGGCGTTCACGCGAAAGCCGATCGAGCATCTCTTCGACAGCAGCGTTCGCGCGATCGACGCGCTCCTGCCGCTCGGCCGCGGACAGCGCGTCGGCCTGTTCGCCGGGGCGGGCGTCGGCAAGAGCACGCTCCTCGGGATGATGTGCCGCAAGGCCGACGTCGACGTGGTCGTCGTCGGGCTCATCGGTGAGCGTGGTCGCGAGCTCGGTGATTTCGTGCGCAACGCGCTCGGTGCGGAGGGGCTCGCGCGCAGCGTCGTCATCGCGGCGACGAGCGATGTTCCGCCGCTGGTCCGCGTTCGTGGTGCCCTCGCTGCGACGGCGATCGCGGAGCACTTCCGCAGCCGGGGCAAGAACGTCCTGCTCGTGATGGATTCGGTGACGCGCTTCGCGATGGCGCTCCGCGAGGCGACCCTCGCGGCCGGCGAGCCGCCGCTCACCAAGGGCTACACGCCGAGCGTGTTCGCGGCCCTTCCGTCGCTGCTCGAGCGCGCGGGCTGCGGCGCCGAGGGTGAAGGCTCCATCACCGCGCTCTACACAGTGCTCGTCGAGGGCGACGACATGACGGACCCGATCGCCGACGCGGCGAAGGGCATCCTCGACGGTCACATCGTCCTCTCGCGGTCACTCGCGGACCGGGGGCTCTTTCCGGCGATCGACGTGCTCCGCAGCATCTCGCGCGTCGCGCCCGACGTGGCTCCGCCGGAGCAGATGAAGCTCGTCTCGCGCATGCGCGATCTGCTCGCGGCCGAAGAAGAGGCGCGTGACCTCGTGCGCATCGGCGCCTATGTCGCCGGGAGCGACCCGCGCATCGACGCGGCGCGCGTGATGGTCCCGCGCATCGAGGACCTCATTCGCCAGAACCAGGACGACAACGTCTCCCGGCAGGCGGCCCTCGCGACGCTGTCGGCGATCGGTCGGTCGTGAGCATCGCCCGGACAGCACGCGCTCGGAAGCTGCTGGCCGTCGAGACGTCTCGCGTCGCTGCTCGCGAGCGTGAGCTGGCCGAGGCGCGAAGGGCCCTCGAGGAGCACCAGGCGGCGGAGGCGCGCGCCGAGGCCGCGGCGCGCGCCGCGGACACTCGATGGCTCGAGGTCGAGTCGGCGGAGGAGCTGGCGCAGGCGAGCGCGCATCGGCGCTCGCTCGAGACGCGCGTGGCTCGCGCCGCGCAGGCGACCGCGCGGGCCGCCGCCGACGTGTGCGCGAAGGAGCTCGCCGCGATCGCGGCGCGCATCGCCGAGCGTCGTTTCGAGATCTTGATCGAGGGCTTCGTTCGGGCGGACACGGCACGGGAGCAGAAGGTCGAGCGGCGGGCCGCGGATGAGCACGCCGCTCGCAGGAGAGACGCATCATGAGCGACGAGTCGATGAGTGCGATACGTGTGACCACCACCGCCGCGTCTCCGATCGCGACCGAGGGCCACGACAAGCGCGAGGACGTCGGCGACGAGTTCGGTCACCTGCTCGACGCGGAGCTCGCAGGAACGGCCGCAATAGAGGGCAGCGAAAAGGCCGCCGGGGAGGCGGAGGAGGACGCGGAGGCACCGCGCTCGCAGCAGCCACGCTCACCGCCCGATCCGCTGGCGCTCGCGCTCGCGATGTCCACCGTCGCGTCGGCCGCGGCTCCGTCACCGGCCGCGGATGCGAGACCCCTCGCGCCGAGCGACCTCGCTTCGACACGCGATGGATCGCCCGAAGCCGCCGCGGTGCAGGCGACGGCGCTCGGCACCGGTGCGCCCGCCGCACGAGCGGCCGACGTCGTCGGCGCCGATCCGAGGTCGGCCCTCGCGCCGGACGGGGGTGAGGGGGCAGCAGCCCTGGCTTCGCGAGCCGCCGGGGATGCGCGCGCCCCTGCATCTCCCATGTCGCCGGCGCTCGCGTCCGCGCTCTCGGCGATGCGTGCGGTGACGCCGACGCCCGCGTCTTCCTCGCTGACGGCGGCGCTCTCGCCGCGCGCAGAGTCGGCGCTCGCCGTGGCGGCGCCCGCGGGAACGGCGGGGACCACGCCCACCTCGGGCGGGGCCGTGGATGGTCTGGCGGCGCCGGTGATCTCACCTGCCGCTCCTGGCGGGGCATCCGTCGATGCGGGGGCCTCTCGCCTTCCAGTCGCGCAAGCCGCCGCGCGTACGAACGCGGCCGGGCCCGCCGCCGCGGACTCCCAGACGCCGCCGTCCGCGCGCACCTCACCGTCGGCCGCATCGGTCTCCACGCCCGCGTCGGAGATCGTCGATGCGGAGAGCGACGTCGCGCTCTTCGCGCCTTCGCTCGACCCGAGCTCGCCGTTCGCTCCGCTGCCGCCGCCCGATGCGAGCTCGCCGTTCGCTCCGCTGCCGCCGCCCGATGCGAGCTCGCCGTTCGCTCCGCTGCCGCCGCCCGATGCGAGCTCGCCGTTCGCTCCGCTGCCGCCGCCCGATGACGCCACGAAGGCGACGTCGACGGTGGGCGCATCGTCGGTTGCCACCGCGAAGGCGGCCGCCGAGGTCCTGCCCGGCGCCGCCGTCGCGGCGTCGGCCCTGGAGCTCGCGAACGGTCACGCGGCCGGTCTCGTTGCGGCGGCAGTGCAGACGATCGACCCGCGCGCTGCCGCGGGGCCGCGATTCCGCATCACGCCCAGGGACGTCGCGCGGTCCGCCGATCGCGCCTTCGTCCCCGAGCCGACGAAGACGGGCGAGACCACCGGAGCCGTGCCCGATGCGAGCTCCGCGGGCCTTCCCCACGCCGTGTCTCGAGAGCCTGTGGCCGCGCGCGAGGCCGGCGCGTCGCTCGTGGGGGGCGAGGGCTC
>Ga0335397_10003628_pt1 | contig 20607 bp, 16 predicted proteins | sample MAT04_FD_205740 | JGI IMG/M metagenome (GOLD analysis project Ga0335397, IMG submission 205740) | Freshwater microbial communities from Lake Fryxell liftoff mats and glacier meltwater in Antarctica - MAT-04 (spades assembly) (version 2) ... | reverse complement strand
ACTGCCGCCAGTTTTCAACCGCAGGTTGGTCACTGCTGTCTGCTAAATCAGGCAGTCTGCTACCACAGCATGATGCAGCCTAAATAAATAATGTTTGCCTTGGTCGGCACTAAACGCCGTGGCTTTTGTTTTAAGAAGAGATAGTTTTCTGAAAACGGCTGTAGAAAAAATTGTTAGCGAAAGAGTAGAGGATTATCAATTAATTTTTTCATCCAGCCTTTCAGTAGCAACCAGTTTAAGGCCCGCTTTCTTTTCATTACAAGTTTGGCAAAATAAAAACCCCCGTCTTTGTAAAGACAGGGGGCATAAAAATAAAATTATTGCGGCATCAAAAATTTATTCCGATACATATTCCTGATCTTAATCCTGCCCATGGCCCTTTAAAATTAACTGTTGCGCCGTTTCCATCTACGTTGTAGGTAAAATTTGTTAGCGGAACATCCAGTGCATCCAGTTCATCTCTGAGGGATTGTTGTTCAGATACTGTCAATGTTTTTTTTCCTGAAATGTCTCCTTTGGAATTACCATAATTAGGGCCAAGGATCCACCAGTCCAGGTATAATGATTTGCTCAGTTTCCATTGAGCACCCATCATTAACCCACCGGTAAAACTGTTTACGCTTCCAGATAAAGGAATTGTTTTAGTACTGCCATTATCATCATATTCAAAAAGAAGATTGGCGTCATACTTTGCAATGCTTGCAAATGGGGCCAGGTAAAAACCATGAAAAGCACCTTTTTTGCCAAGGTAAAATCTAATCTCCGGCATAAAGGCCATATTGCCAATCTCCAGGTTATTTAACTGGCGTTCTGTTTCGGGGTCATCGGCTACTTTTATAAAAGTTTTTTTAAATGGAATACTGCCTTTTGGCATAAGGCGAAATGTGCCTGCTACGGTCATTTTTTTTGCGATAGCCCTTTCATACTGCACAGTAATATTTTTAAGCGCAAGAGCGGGCAGGTTTATTTTTACAATATTTTTTTTAGCAGCAGTTTCATCCAGGTCCTCATTGTCTTTTATTTCCTGGGCACATAATGTAGTGGTGCTGATTGTTACAAGCATTAATAAAAGTACTTTTTTCATTTTTTTGAGTTTATGGTTTTGGTTAAAATTAAAACGGGGTTTTTAATTATAAATTGTTGTGCAATAAAAGATAGCTATTTAAATTAGTCCTGTTTTTTTAAGTGCTTCAATGCGGCAATTTACCTGTAGTTTTTCATAAATGTTACGGATATGTGTTCGCACCGTATCTACACTTAAAAATAATTTTTCTGCTATTTCTTTATATCTGAAACCCCTGGCCAGTTCCTCAATAATTTCCTGTTCTCTGCGGCTAAGCAATTGAAAATGATCATTTGTTTTTTCTTTTACGGCAAATGCTTCAATCACTTTCCTTGCTATCTGGCTGCTTATGGGGCTGCCGCCATGGTACACTTCTTCAATAGCTTCCAGTATTTTTTCTGACGAAGTAGATTTTAATAAGTAACTCACAGCACCTGCTTTAAGCGCTTCAAAAACAGTATCGGGTTTATCATATACAGTAAGCACCATACATAACATTTGAGGATGAATAATTTTAAGCCGGCGCATACATTCTATACCATTCATACCCGGTAGCTGCACATCAAACAAAACAATGGTAGCAGGTTCTGATGTGAGTGCAGCCAACGCATCTTCTGCATTCTTAAACAGTCGCAATTCCTGTACATCAATATGCAGTTGCACCTGTTCTGCCAGGTAATCTCTTATAGTATCATCATCTTCAATAATGGCTATGCTTTGCAATGTAAGGCTCATGTGTGTTGATATAAATTTGTCTGAAAAGCAATTCACCATAATTACCTGATTATAAATATGGTTCAAATATGTTTATTAATCCGTAAACCTACAATGTGAAAAAAGTAGTATCAACTTATTTTTACATTAAATTCTACAGTGGTTCCTTTTACTGCTTCACTGTTGATGGATATTGTTCCGCCCAATTCCTGTATTCGTTGCCGGATGTTCCTTAACCCGTTTCCTTTTCTTACCATGGTTTCATCAAATCCCTGGCCATCATCTTTTACTAATACATTCAAATTGTTTAACAGTATTTTTGAATGTACAGCAATATTTGTTGCGTGGCTGTATTTTACTGCATTGTGCACCACTTCTTTTGTTACAAGCAGTATGTTACGTCTTTGTTCATTACTTAGAAGAATACCGCTACCCGATTCCGGTAAATGAATACTGTACTCAATGCCGGAGTATTCCAATAATTTATGCAGCTCTTCTCTCAGGTAAGCAATCAGCGCTTCAAGCGAATTGTTTTCCGGGTTTAGACTCCAAACAATTTCTCCCATATTACCCACTAACCTTCGGCAGGTTAGTGCAATTTCTTCTATCTCTTTTGCCGATACATTTAATTTGTTTTTAGCAGCATCGCTCATTAATGTAATACGGGTAAGGCCTGCGCCAATATCATCATGTAGTTCCCGGGCTATTCGTTTTCTTTCAGCTTCTTCTGTCATCAGTATTTGTTGGTTGATGTCTTTCTGCTGTTGCAGGTAAGAGATCAGCAGTGCTTCTTTTTCTTTTTTGTAAGTATAAAACTGCAGGGTGATGCCCGCAGTCATTACTATCATTTCTATAATAGAACCCATGCCCATAAAAATGCCGGAAGAAACCGGGAGATCGAGCCAACCGGAATGTTTAGCCACCAAAATGGCAGAGAATAACATGCTGATGATTACTGCTGCAAAATAAAACCACACTATTTTATTTTTAGTGATGGCTACCCATAGAAGATAGGATATCAATAACAATACGCTGAGGATTTCTAATGTAAAATGTACTGAAAGAAACAGCCTCATGTTGGAATTGCTAATCTCTATAAAAAGCAGAAAAGGCAGCATACCCCATATGGCCAGCATATACATGAGTGCATTTAAGACTTTTCGTAACCGGCTTTTAACATCAAAAGATTTACAAAACTGCAAACAGCAGGCTATAAAAAAAACAAGTACCAACACACTAAGACCGGGCCCGATACGGGTAGCCCATTCCGGATGGGTGGGATAAATAAACTGAAAGCCATAGCCCTCGGTATTCCATAACCAGGCCCATAAAAAAAGTGCATACAAAGCATAAACGCCAAACATCCTGCTTTTTGATTGTATGAAAAAAAACACCGCAAACAAAAAAGTGAGTAGCAATACGCCTGTAGTAATGCCGGTGATGATATAATTATTTTCCAGTGATTTGTAAAAGCTGTTGTTGTTTAAAAGTTTGATGGGCACCTGCAGTGTGTTGCCTTTATGCCTGATAAATAAAAAAACGGTTTGGGTAGCGGCGTCATTAAAATTAATGGGAATGGCAAAATAATTTTGATAAATCATCCTTGTTGAAAAGGGAAAATAGTCTCCAAGTCTGTATTCATGTATCAGCCTTTGGCTATCTTTAATATATACCGAAATATCATTGAGCCTTGGATTTTCAAGGTTAATAATAAACTCTTTTTCCAAAGATGAAGGATTAATCACTTTAAAAGTAACCCAGTAATTATCTTTAGCTATACCAAGGTTAAGATCGGAGTGTTGGCTGTATAAATATTTTCCTGCGGCAAGATATGCTTCTGCCTGCTGCAGGTTATTCACAGAGTCGCCAGCGGCAATATATTGTACCTTATGATAGCCAATACGAATGTTTTGCATTTCCTTTTGTGCAAAATTTTTTATTGAAACCATCAATAACAGTAAAGTGAAAATATTTTTTCTCATGCAGGAAAAATGTTCAGTTGCTGGTAAACATGTTTTAAAGTTATGGTAATCTGTTATAAATTTAATGAACCTAATACCACATCACTTATTTTTGCTAAAACTACATTCCATTGAGTTTAACGATACAAACAAAAAACTTAGTAAAAATTTACGGAAGCCGCACAGTGGTAAACAATGTGTCGTTTAATGTGAGCCAGGGTGAGATTGTGGGTTTGCTGGGACCTAACGGAGCTGGTAAAACTACTTCTTTTTACCAGGTGGTAGGGTTGATAAAACCAGATGAAGGGGAAGTTTTTTTAAACGATATTAATATTACCAAACTGCCCATGTATAAAAGGGCGCAGATGGGTATTGGCTACCTGCCGCAGGAAGCAAGTGTATTTAGAAAGCTGAGTGTAGAGGATAATATTATGGCAGTGCTGGAGATGACCAAACTTAAAAAAGCAGCTCAAAAAGAAAAAATGGAAACCCTGTTGAATGAATTCAGGTTGCAGCATGTGAGGAAAAATAATGGCGATACCCTGAGTGGAGGCGAAAGAAGAAGAACAGAAATTGCCCGGGCACTTGCAGTAGATCCTAAATTTATTTTATTGGATGAACCTTTTGCCGGAGTAGATCCAATTGCAGTAGAAGATATACAGGCAATTGTAGCCAAACTTAAATATAAAAATATCGGTATACTTATTACTGATCATAATGTAAATGAAACCCTCTCTATCTGTGACAGGGCCTACCTGCTAATTGATGGAAAAATTTTTAAACATGGTACTGCCGAAGAACTGGCCAATGATGAACAGGTAAGAAAACTGTACCTGGGAAGAAATTTTGAACTGAAAAGAAAAGATTACCTGCACACAGAAGCGGCCAACGACAGCCCTCTGCTTCCATAATTGTTCTATCGTTTTATGTAAAGATGTTTATGATATGTATCATCTGCAGCAATAAGCTATAATATCGGTGTATTTTTTTATCTTTCCGGAAATGAAATTACTTTCTCCTGTTATATCTATACTTGCACGTATGAGAACATGGCGTATCGATAACTGGATAAGTCATCCGGTTGCAGCTCAACGTGATGTGTTGCAGGACCTTGTTTCTGCTGCGCAATACACTGCCTTCGGAAAAAAATATCGTTTCAACAGGCTTTTTAACTTAAGGGATTTTAAAAAAAATGTACCTATTCATGAGTATGACGATATGCGTCCTTACATTATGCGGATGATGGATGGCGAGGAGAATGTATTATGGAACACACCCGTAAAATGGTTTGCCAAAAGCAGTGGTACAACCAATGATAAAAGTAAATTTATTCCTATAAGCGACGAAAGCCTGCAGGATAATCATTACAAGGCCAACAAAGATTTGCTTAGTAATTACTATAAAAATTTTCCTGGCAGCGATCTGCTAACTGGTAAAGGGCTTGTAATTGGCGGTTCTCACCAGATAAATAAAGTAAACGAAGAAATTCAATACGGAGATCTTAGTGCAGTGTTGATGCAAAACACTCCTTTTTGGGGTCAATGGTTGCGCACACCGGAACTTAGTATTGCACTGATGGATGAATGGGAAAATAAAATTGAACAACTGGCACAAATTACTGCCAACGAAAATGTGACTTCCATTGCAGGGGTACCCACCTGGACTTTGATATTACTAAAACGCATACTGGAAATAAAACAAGCCAGCAACATAAAAGAAGTTTGGCCCAACCTGGAGTTGTACATAAATGGTGGTGTATCATTTGTTCCTTACCGGGATCATTTTGAAAAAATTATAGGCGCTCCCATCAACTACCTGGAAGTGTACAATGCAAGCGAAGGTTTTTTTGCTGCACAGGAAAAACCAGACGATGATGGCATGACACTTTTTACAGAGCATGGTATTTTTTATGAGTTCATGCTCACAGAAGAATATGGAAAACCATCGCCCAAAACAATAGGTCTTAACCAGGTGCAGTTAAACAGGAACTATGCTATAATCATAAGTACTAATGGTGGTTTATGGCGGTACCTGGTAGGTGATACCGTTCGTTTTACCTCTGTTAACCCCTACCGAATTGTGGTTACGGGCAGGCTAAAACATTATATGAATGCCTTTGGCGAAGAAGTAATTGTAGATAATAGTGATAAAGCAATTGCTGTGGCATCGCATAATACCGGTGCCATAGTAAGTGACTATACAGCCGCTCCATTATTTTTTACCGAAAATAGTAACGGCGCCCATGAGTGGTTGATAGAGTTTGAAAAAGAACCTGAAAGCCTGGAAGTATTTACTCAGGAACTGGATGCAGCCCTCAAAGAAACCAACAGTGACTATGAAGCAAAGCGTTATAAAAATATTGCCCTGCGGTTGCCGGTTGTAAAAATGTTACCCAAAGGATCTTTTGCACAGTGGTTGCAAAGCAAGGGCAAAATGGGAGGGCAACATAAAGTGCCCAGGCTTTGTAATGAAAGAAAGTTTATAGAAGAAATTTATAAATTCTTATAATAAATACAACGCTGCTTTTTTCTCTTTTAAAGTTTTCCACATTTATACTCATCCACATTAAGGATTAATTATTATGATCTCTTAATCGTTATTACAATATATATAAGGATAGAATTTAAGGTTTAATTACTACCGGTAATTGTAATAAATCAACAACATAAAAATAGCAATTACACGTTTCGATTAAGAAGAATTGGTATAGTTGTTGGTAAACCTCCCAAAACTTTAACTACGTGTGCATGAAGCATACGAAGTACTTTAAAAACCAATATCAAATATGAAAAACCTTTTACTGGTTCTTCTGCTCCTGCTGAGCGGAAGAATGAGCTATGCTCAATGCAACAATGCCGCCCCTGTTACACATTACATTTCACAAACAAGTCCCGGAGAAATTTACAGACCAAATGGAAGTGCCTGGAAGGGTGGTGACACTGTGAAAATTACCGGCAATAATTATTCTGTTATAGAATTTTATGGTGTAAGGGGAGATAACTGCCGCGACCTTGTGATTATGCCACAAACTGTATTAACTACTACAACCTTTCGATTTAAGGGCGATTGTCATAATATAAAATTATGGGGGGGTAATTCTAAAAATGGAATAAAAATTAATGGAGGGCCACTTGCAATTGCAAAAAGCCATCATATATGGGCCGATAATATAGAGTGTACCGGTGGCTCCATTGGAGTGTATTGCAAACAAGATTATGATCAATCAGATCCTGTGACCTGGCAACCAGGGTATGTAATGACAAAATTTCGATTTACTAATTTATGGATTCATGATATTAATGGCGAAGGATTTTATGTTGGACACACTTCACCTGATGGAATCGTTTATAATGGTGTGAATCGGGTGCCAATACGTTTGGACAGTGTTGAAATTAGTAATTGCCTGGTTGAGCGTACTCAATGGGATGGTATACAGTTATCTAATGCGAGAAATGGCTGCAAAATTTTTGATAATACAGTTAATGATTTCGGGTTGCTAAATTTAAGCAGTCAGCAGGCGGGCATTATCTTAGGTGGCAATACAAATGCGGATGTTTATAATAATAAAGTGAGCCGGGGTACCGGAAATGGTATTGAACTTTTTGGTTATGGCGTTATTAAATGCTACAACAATACATTAGTGGACTGTGGGGTAGATAATACAAGTTATGGACAGCAGTCTATTTATGCCAGTGACTATGTAACGCAAACAGAAAACAATCCCAAACAAACTGTTTTAATAACCAACAACCTCATAAAGAATCCTAAACCTTCAGGTGCTATTATGGTAACAGGTTATGCCAATAATTCTAATCCTTCTACTGTTCAGGCAAATAAAGTATGCCTTAGCGCTCCGCCGGCAGGTTGGCAAACTACCTATATTAAAGTGTATCCTGTTGGAAGCCTGGTGTCTGGTAATGTGTTGGATTGCGCCAGCCTGCTGGTATTGCCAGTTAAATTTATTTTGTTTACCGCACAAAAAGTTTCAGATAAAACATACACGGTAACTTTTCAGGTAGAAGAGGATGCAACCATAGATCACTATGAAGTAATCATGCTTGACCCCTTTACTAAAAAAGAAAAGATACTAAAGCTCATCATACCCGAAGGAAAAGTACTGGGTAAAAAAACATATACGCAAACCATACAACTGTAAATATCAGTTACTCATTTTTAAAAATTTAGTATAATGCAAAAAAATATTTTAAACCGTTTATTATTATTGAGTACAGTTGCACTTATTGTGGCTACCAGTTCCTGCAAAAAAGAAGAACTGCAGCCGCCTGCAACTGAAAATGAAACCGATGCAACTTTAATTTTTATAAGGGCTGTAGATAAAGACAGCTCTTTCATAAACTCTGTTCAGATTCCGTTACGTTAATCAATTCATAACCTAACTCAACAGGCTTTCAGTATTACTGAAAGCTTTTTTTATTTTTTTCTGTGGTTTTTTTATTTTAATTCAATCTTTATAAATTAATGATAGCTGATGGGATAAGCATGAATTGATTTATTTTTGTTTGAATAAAAAATATGTATATGAAATTATTGCAGGGAAAAACAGCCATCGTTACGGGCGCAGCCCGTGGCATTGGAGAAGCAATTGCTATAAAATTTGCAGAACAGGGTGCCAACGTTGCCTTTACCTATGTGAGCGACAGCAGCTCAGAAAGAGCTATAGCACTGCAGGCAAAATTAACAGCTATGGGTGTAAAAGCCAAAGCTTATCAAAGTAATGCAGGCAATTTTGCAGCCTGCGAAATTTTTGTAAATGATGTGTTGAAAGAATTTGGGGCCATTGATATATGTGTGAACAATGCCGGTATTTCTAAAGATAATTTACTGCTTAGAATGACTCCTGAGCAATTTGAAGAAGTAATTAACGTAAACCTTAACAGTGTTTTTTACATGACCAAGCAGGTAATAAAACCTATGATGAAAGCAAGAAGTGGTGCTATCATTAACATGAGTTCTGTTATTGGAGAAATGGGAAATGCGGGCCAGAGTAGTTATGCAGCCAGCAAAGCAGGTGTAATAGGATTTACTAAAAGTGTGGCCAAAGAATTGGGAAGCCGCAATATCAGATGCAATGCAATAGCCCCCGGATTTGTAGAAACAGATATGACGGCCTATTTAAAAGAGGGAGAAGCGGGAGATAAATATAAAGCGGGCATTCCCCTGGGTAGGTTTGCAAGTGCAGAAGACATTGCCAATACAGCGCTGTTCCTGGCTTGTGACATGGGTAATTATATCACAGGACAAACGATCAGTGTTTGTGGTGGTTTAAATATTTAAGTAATTATAAAAATAAAAAAAGCGCTCCGAAATTTTCGGAGCGCTTTTTTTATGATGATCTGAATGCCACCGGATGATTCAATTTTTTATGTGGTCCTAAAAAGATTCGAATCAATATCCGAAAAGCCGACAACTCGATAAATATAAAACTCAGTGCCATCAAAATTATTAATGTTACCTGGTTACTGTGAATATAAGTAAACAGTACATCTATGCCTATGAATGCCGCAGTTAAAGGAAAGCCCAGCATACCCATAGCGGCTAATAAAAATAGAAAACCTGTGGTTTCCTGCTCATATACATACCCATGATACTGGTTTAAGGAAATATTGTTATCAATCGCTTTTATTTTTTTAAGGCAATAATACCCGAGTAGAAAAGCCAGTATAACGCCGCTTGCATAAAAAATAATTTCAAGCGGGCTGATATGAGTTGCATTAACCAATACGGCTGCCATTATAAAAAAATGGGCGGTTAACAAATATATCCAGGCTTTTAATGCAGACTGTCTATAAGAAAAAGCAAACAGAACAACCGCCAGTGCAATACACATTAAAATAATGGGAAAGCCAGTACCTAAAGCGGCCATAATATTTTGCTGAGTATAACCGAGCAATAAAAAGCCAATACCGGCAAGGGAAAGCAAACCGATTAAAACAGCAGATTGTAAAAACTGTAATTGTTTTCCCAGCCATTTAAAAGGGCTCCACAAATAAGTAAACATCAGGGTATCTAAATTCCATTCTTTTATACCCAGCATATATAAAGAAGCTTTTATTTTTGATACCGGTTTTTGCATTGGTTTTACGTAATGAAAATATTGATGGTGTACCAAATAATTTAATACCGAAGGAGAAACCAGTAATTGGTAAGTTCTTAAAAATGCATTTCCTGCAAAATGAAGCAGTACCAGCCAATGAAAGCCTAATGCCACTTCGATAAACATTAAACCAATTTGTGCTGCAGATGAATAGGCAATTTGAGTTTTAACCGTTGGCTGCACTCTTGCAATCAGCGTGGCAATTATTGCCGTGAGCGCTCCAATAATGATGATAGTAATTTTTGCCCACATCATATCTTCCCAAAAAGGATGGGTGCGCAGTAATAAAAACACTCCAATGTGTACACTTACAGAACCATAAAATATAGCAGAAGAAGCAGTGGGACCTTCCATAGCCCTGGGAAGCCAGGTAGTAAAAGGAAACTGGGCAGATTTAATTGCAGCCGGTAATATTATCATGGCAACGATAAAAACAGCCATACCGGCCTGACCCGATGTTACTGCCAATTCTTTTGCTGCTGCCAGTTGGGGGAATGTGATATTTTGTTGTGTAAGGTGATGCATCATCCACATGGCAAGCATCAATGCCACATCACTGATGCGGTAATAGGAAACTGCTTTAAATGCATTTTTTACAGGCAAATAACGGTTGCGGTAAAACGCAATGAGTATAAATGAGCAAATACCTTTTATTTCCCAGCCTATAAACAGCGTCTCAAAATTGCCCGCTAAGATGATAAGGTTATAAGCTGTTGCAAATAAAAGGATGGTATTAAAAAACCTTTTGTAACCCTGGTCACGGTGCATGTAGTATTTACTGAAAGTAGCCACTAAAAAAAACAATAATGCCCCTACAATGCTAAATACAACTGTTACTTCATCGTAAAACAAATGAATGGCAAAAACAAAGTGTTCTGTTTCATAAAGGGTAGCCACTTTATAATTAAGGGGTTCAAAGCTATTCCACATCCACCAAAGAGCAAAGGATACAGTAACTAATATGTTGGAGACTTTTGCAAACCGAACAATTTTACCGATAGCTCTTTCACTTTTATTTTGCCATAGCAATGTGGCTAAAAATGCCAGCATGGGTATGGCGATAAATAAAATAAGTAGTTGGTTCATTTATAACTTTAATTTTAAAACTGCTCAGAAGGATTTTTGATTAAACTTACAATGATTAGTCCAGCAAATACACCGGTAAATTTTCTTCAGTTGCATGCACAATATGATTTGTTTCCATCTCTTTGGCACCTTCAATAAATTGTTCCATGTTGTGAATGGTCTTTATATCGCCGGCATCAGTAATAGGATTATATTTTACAAAAGCTCCGTTCTTAAAATAATAAAATTGTTTTTCTTCGGGGTGAAGTGCAATAATGTGCACCCACTCATTTTTATACCATTCAAATACTTCCGGTGATGATTGAATGGCTTTTAAAACAATTGCCGGCTCGTGTTCAACTATTACTAGTAAACGCACCGGGTCATGCACTTCTATCATTTGCCAGGGTAGCCCGGGTCGTAAGTCACCATCGCTGCTGTTAGCCACACCAAACAATCCCATCACATTATGCGGCAGCTTAGTGCCGGCCCCCATTTTAATATTATCTACCCTGGAAAAATAATACTCCAGGTTGATGCCGCCACAAACCAAACCAATGGGCCTCATCACCGCAGAGAGAATGGTTCCATCAGGGTCAGTAGTATAATCATAGCTATTTAAAAAAGCTCTTCTATCAAGAAATAAACCTTTAGATGTTTGCCTGCGGCCAATGATGGCTAAGGTATTGGTACCATGACCCAGCTCCGGCCTTGGCTCAAACAACGAAACCGAACGGCTGTAAATAGCTTTGCGTACCTGCTCCAGTTCCTGTTTGGTATTGATAGAAGCAAATCTTCTGCTTCGTTCTTTTGCATTGAGGTTTAAAGCCGTTTCAAAATTTTGAATGTTGATGATATGTAATTTTAAATTATCTGCACTCAGTACTTCTTCATCATAATAACCCATCACATCTGCGGCGGTATCATGCATGCAGCCTATAAACTGGGTGCTGCCAGGAATTAGTATTCCTTTTTTGGCCAATAGCTCCCTTACTTTTTGATGATTTAAAATATAAGACTGCACCCTTGCATTGGTAGCACCCGGCCTTCCGCTACAAGCGCCACAATCGTGTGCTCCATGATGCGGATTGTTGGCACTGCTGCTGCCATGTGAAATAAAGTAAACGATGGGTGCAAAATTTTTAATCAAACCTATGCCACGCAAAAATCCTTCAGCCCTGGTTACCATTTCATCAATCGTATAACCAATCTGCAATCCATTTTCTACATCTGATACATTTATATTTTCGATGGTAAGCGTTGATAATTTATCCATGTGTCCGTATGCATTTGAAATGGCAGGACTCATTTTTGGCCGGAACAACAATTGAATTTTTTTAACAAATGCCCAAAAGCCAAAACCAATGCTCAGAAAAAAACCAGACAATATCCCATGTGTATATTTGGTATAAATCAGCTCTTCTTTTCTGATTGATTTGGCATTATGTTCCTTGATTAAATATTTGGGTGTAACGGGTGCCGGACAAAGTTTATCATAAAACTTACTGCCTTGTTGCTGAAAATAAAACTCCACACCAAAAAAACCGGGTGCGCCAAATGTTTCAGCTTTTTTATCAACCGCTTCTATATGACGGCGGATAGAATCTTCTCTTTCATCAATACAAAAAATTGCCTGAAAAGAGGCCCCCCCACCACCCGAAGGGGGGATTTGCGAAGACTCTGCTGCAAACGAAATTTCATTAATTATTTCAGGGTTTAAAATCCCCCCTTCGGGTGGTGGGGCAGCTAATAATATTCCCTTCAACACCGAATCATAATAACTCCATTCAAAAGCGTCCTGCCATAACTCTATTACATCTGCCAATTCAGTTTTAGTTACATCGGCAAATAAATTATCCGGAGCTGCTGTAACATGATGGGTTAATGGCTGCCATTTATTTCCCAGGGTATGATTTAATGTATCCAGCTCCAGCAAGAGCTCAAACTCCAGCAACTCTTTAAGTGTTATTTGTTTCCTGTCCAGCAATGTTTGTGGGTTATCTTCTACTGCACTTACAAAACCACTCCAGCCATGATGGGCAAACTGCTGGTCGAATAAATATTGTTCAAAGTATTCCTCTTTTCCTACAATGATTTTTAGTAACTCCGGTATAGAATAATTTCCGGATAAGAATTTCTGCCTTACTCCTTTTGTTTTAAAGAAACTGACAAAACTGTTTTGTTCCATTTCTTTAACGCTTTCAATAAAAGGTTTATTTACAACCGGGAAACTATCAATGGCAATACCCTGGTCTAAAAAACCACAAAGAATACGAAACAACAGCGGATGAACTTTGTTGTCTAAATCCAACCGGTACACCGCTTTCCAATACTTGCGCAATTGCCCTATTCGTGGATGATTAATAGTATCGTATTCTTTGTTTATCAGTTTATCGTGCCAGTCTGATATGTTCCATTTTTTGTTGGTAATCACCATCTGCAGGATATCTTTCCTGATTCTGCCCGTTTTGTATAGTTCCCTGTATTCAGGTAATTCTAAATGAACCTGAAAGCCAAATATTTTAGATGCTTTGAAAATGGCATCATAAAACTTCATATACTGAAATGCATGTAAGGAGTTATGATGAATAAAATCTTTTAATGCCTGTTGTGCAGGCAAAAAATGTTTCAACTCATGTAAAACATGGGATTCATCAAACTTTACAGGAGCAGAATCGTTCATCTGATTATTTTTTATTTTTTTGAGAAACTGCTTTTTGTGGTATCAGTTTTTTGGCAACCCCGTTCTTATGCTTTATTACACCATTGGTAGGTTTTACTATTCCTACGTTCTTAATTTTTGCCACAGCATTCGAAAGTTTTACAATGGTTTTTTTGGGAGCAACAATTGCTTTCCTGGGTTTTACAGTTGATTTAATTTCGAAGCGATATATTTCGTTAATGTCTTCCTGGCTGTTGTGAATTACGCTTAAATCGTTTATCAATCCATCATGCAAACCATACACCCATCCGTGCAGGTGTAATTCCCTTTCTGACCACGCTTGTTGAACAATGTTAGTTTTGGCAAGGTTCCTTACCTGCTCTATTACATTTAATTCTGTAAGCCTGTTTTCTCTTTCTCTTACGTCGGTTATTGCATCTAACTCTACCATGTTTTGTTGATATACATCTTTTATATTACGCAACCAGTTATCTACATATCCATGATAGGTGTTTGTCATAGATGCTTTTACACCTCCACAACCATAATGGCCACAAACGATAATATGTTTAACCCCTAAAAACTTTACTGCATATTCCAATACGCTTAAAAGGTTTGTATCGGTGTGCACTACCAGGTTGGCAATATTACGGTGAACAAATATTTCGCCGCTTTCTGTTTTTGTAATTTCATTGGCGGGTACACGGCTATCGCTGCACCCAATCCACAAATAATCCGGTTTTTGGCCCTCGGCTAATTTTTTAAAAAACTCAGGGTCCTGAAAAATTTTTGTTTGTGAATAGATCTGGTTGCCGGTAATTAATTTTTGATATGACTTTTCCATAATTTTTAATTTTTTATAAATGTGTAGTACAATGTTTTGTTTTTTGGGTTAGTGTTAGAAAACCCATTAAATGTTTAACTATTTTTTTAATCCTGATAACCCGGTCTTTTTTACGGTCATCCGGGGGATCAAACTATATGGGTTAATTCTCCATATAGTTAATTGTTTTCGGTTTCCATTATAAGGGGTTGTTTAAAAACGGATTCTTTCTCAGAATGCACATGAACGGCATCCTCCATTTGGTATGCCTTTTTAAAATTTAAAAGCGTTACTTCTATGTTTTTATCTTTTGATCCGAAGTTTAAAAAGTCACGAATCAGTTCCAATACATCAAAATCAATGTAAACGGTATTGGCTGCATTAATAATTACTTTGCTGTTTGCCGGCAAATGAGCCAAAGTTTGTTTGATAGCAGCTTTGTTTAGGAAAGATACTTCCTGTGCAAGGTCAATATGTATTGTTTCTCCGGCATGGTGTTTTTCTTTTTTAAAGAAGTAAGCCAGTTTCATGTTTCCTCTAAGTATGAATATGACACTTACAACCAAACCAATCCCTACTCCTTTTAATAAATCCGTTAATACTACTGCTGTAACAGTTACAATAAATGGGATAAATTGGTGTTTGCCCGTATGCCACATATGGGCAAACACTTTGGGACTTGCCAGTCTTAAACCAATCATAATTAAAATGGCTGCAAGGCAGGCCATGGGGATCTTGTTAAGTAAACCTGGTATTACTACTACAGCCAATAACAGGAAAAGACCGTGGGCTATTGCCGACAATTTTGTTTTTGCCCCGGAATTTACATTGGCCGATGTTCTAACAATTACTGAAGTCATGGGCAGGCCGCCAATTAACCCGGATAACATATTGCCGATACCCTGCGCTTTTAATTCTGTATTGGCGCTCGAAAACCTTTTGAGCGGATCCATCTTATCTCCAGCTTCCAGGCACAAAAGGGTTTCGATACTTGCCACAATTGCAATTGTAATGCCCACTATCCAAACTTTTGTGTTGGTGAAACCGGAAAAATCGGGGGTTGTAAATTGCCCGATAAATTCACTAAAAGAAGAAGCTGTGGGTAGGGTTACCAAATGATCCTGTGTGATGGCCAGTAATGATCCGGTTGATTTAAATAATTCATTAATAAGGATACCAACAATTACAACAATTAAAGCCCCCGGAATTGCTTTTATCTTTTTAAGAAAGGCAATTTTATTAAAAGCTATCAGTATAGCTAATGATACAAGTGTAATGATAATGGCACCAAGGTGTGCATAATTAATAGAGTTGATTATTTCTGTAAAAAAACCTGTTTCAGATCCTTTTTCAAGAGCAAACCAATCACCTTCATGTGCCTTATCATAACCAATGGCATGCGGTATTTCTTTTTTAATAATAATAATACCGATGGCTACTAACATACCTTCAATAACGCTGGTGGGGAAAAAGGATGAAATGGTGCCGGCCTTAATTAAACCAAGTGTTAATTGAATGATACCTGCTATAACTACCGCTACCAAAAATGTTTCATATCCCAGGTCTGTAATAGCTACCAGTATAATAGCAATGAGGCCGGCTGCAGGGCCGGAAACACTTACATTTGAACCACTCAAATATCCTACAATCAAGCCCCCAATTACTCCACTAATTATGCCGGCAAAAGGGGGTGCACCACTGGCTATGGCAATGCCCAAACAAAGTGGCAATGCAACTAAAAAAACCACCATTCCTGAAAGTAAATCAGCCTTTAAATATTTTGTTGTAAGTTTCATTTTATATTTTTCTTTTTAATCTTTAGATAATTGCAGAAATGCCTGTAGTTAAATTTTAAAGAATACAACAACCCATCATAAAACTCCGCCAAAAATTCCTTTATATTTTTTCAAACATTTCTTATGCAATTCTATCGTTTGCACATAATGCTACCTGCTCTTTTTATCTTTTAAATTATCAACCTGAACTTTAGATAGAAATGCTTTGATTCTTCAAATGAGTATAATACTATAAATCGTTGTATTTGTATACCGATGCTTAAATACGCCTCCTCAAAGGCAGTTTAGTTGATGTATAGAATTATTTATAAACTTTAATTTATCCCTCCCGATTCATATCCCGATTATTGCATATGTTTTTAACAGTATTCTTTAGAGTGCTATATTGCCTGGATGATTCATGTTTTAGGATGTAATCATATTTGACAACGCCTCTAATATAAAATAAAAGGGAGGGGTATAAATAAACCTCTGGAAACAGGGAGAAATTTAAATTAATGCAGCATTTGGTGGAGGAACCAGTAGTTCGCCATGATAGGCAATGTAGGTACACGAATTTTTACTTTTATGAAAAGTAACTAATTCAGCAAAGAAGTAATGTGTACAAGGATGATCATGCAGGTACTCTTCTGAGAAGGAAATACCGGCGCCGGGTGTTTTTTCTTCTGTATTATTGCCAAGAGGATTTGAATTGTCCTTTTTATTACTACCTAAAGGAGATTGTCCATTTTCCATTTTAGCCAGCTTGGCTATTTCCTGCTTAAACGAACATATAAAAGGGGTACTTATAGTAAGCCAAACTAAAGCCAGTATCATAAACACTGCAGAAGCTTTTTGAGATATACTATATGACTTTCTGTTTTTTTTCATGGAGAATGATGCAAATATATGTTTTTAGGATTTCTATCCCAATAGCTGACAGTTATATTACAATAGTTTAATAGAATTAAGACAATAATAATATTTTATTGTTTGTAATTTAAAACAGGTTGTATTTTAAATTGTTTAGAAAAAGCCGGCAATAAACCAATGTATTAAATTAGTGTAAAACGTTTTTACTCCTATGTTTAAACTGATTTCTTAAAATATTTAAAAATCATTTCTTAATAAAAACAAAAGAAGCAAATACTGTTAACACTTTACACATGTTTATTATGTAAAGGTTTGTGTGTTAACAATAACTTAAGGTTATCATTAAACAAAAAGCAAAAAACTACCACTTTGAGGTATTGTTCGAATAAAAAAACAATCTTCTATTTGTATTCTTGAAGACTAACAATAGAAATGCATAATAAAGGCCCGTTTGTCGTATCCCGGTTTAGCCGGCTCTGAAAACCAAAAACATATTTCTCATGCTTGAACACTTCCCCCGTTCCGAATTTCCGGAATGGGTTTTTTTTTGCAAAAATGTGAAAACTAAAAAAGTTATCAAAATAAATACTAAATATATTAGTTTAATTAAAATTATGCCTTACATTTGTTTCCGATTAATTTTACAACGCAAATTCAGATACATCAACTAAACTTAAAAACATGAGCAACGCAGAAAAATTAAAGGCCCTTAAATTGACGATGGACAAAATTGATAAAGATTTTGGAAAAGGATCGGTAATGATGATGAGCGATAAGGGGGTTACAGAGCAGGAAGTTATTTCTACAGGATCAATAGGGCTGGATGTGGCTTTGGGCATTGGAGGCTTACCTAAAGGAAGGGTGGTAGAAATTTATGGTCCGGAATCCTCCGGTAAAACTACATTGGCCATTCATATTATTGCCGAGGCGCAGAAAAAAGGTGGAATGTGTGCATTTATTGATGCAGAACATGCTTTTGATAGCATCTATGCTCAAAAATTAGGGGTGGATATTGATAATCTTTTGATTTCTCAACCAGATTATGGAGAACAAGCTTTAGAAATTGCAGACAGGCTGATACTTTCAGGTGCTTTGGATGTGGTGGTGATTGACTCTGTGGCAGCTTTGGTACCCAAAAGTGAACTGGAAGGCGAAATGGGCGATAGCAAAATGGGCCTTCAGGCCAGGTTAATGAGCCAGGCGCTTAGGAAACTAACTGCTACTATTTCTAAAACTAATAGTTGCTGTATTTTCATCAACCAGTTGAGAGAAAAAATTGGTGTTATGTTTGGAAACCCCGAAACAACCACCGGTGGTAATGCATTAAAATTTTATTCATCTGTAAGATTAGACATTCGCAGGCTGGCACAAATTAAAGATGGGGATGAAGTAGTAGGTAACCATATTAAAGTAAAAGTGGTAAAGAACAAAGTAGCACCACCTTTTCGCCAGGCAGAGTTTGACATAATTTATGGAGAAGGGATTTCTAAACTGGGTGAGATTATAGATATGGGTGTAGAACTGGGCATTGTGCAAAAGAGTGGAAGTTGGTTTAGTTACAATAACGATAAACTGGGGCAGGGCCGGGAAGGTGTAAAAAAATTGCTACAGGACAATCCGGAATTGGCCAACGAAATTGAAACCAAAATAAGAGAAAAGATCAAAGAAAATATGGGTTAATCTTTTAACCGGTATTCACATATTTTTAGTTGGGTTATTAAGTATTAAACCGTCTTTTTCTAAAGACGGTTTTTTGTTTAAGTTCACCGAACTTTGAATTAATAAAACAGGATTTATTGAAACCGAATACGAAGGCTCACTTTGCGCTACTGGGAACAAATGTTTTTTTTGCTATAAACTTTACAGCTATTAAGTATATCATTAACGGTGGGTTTGCACAACCATTTGCCATTAATATTATACGGGTGGCGGTAACTGCCATTTTGCTGTGGGTACTGTTTATTTTTAAGCCGGTAAAATCACTTATAAAAAGAAAAGATTTCGGAAGACTTATATTATGTGCATTAACCGGAGTTGCAATCAATCAGTTGTTATTTGTAAAAGGGTTATCCCTTACTTATTCTATCCATGCGGCGCTCCTTATGCTTACCACTCCTATTTTGATAACGATCCTGGCCGTATTAATATTAAAAGAGCGGCTAAATAATATAAAGATTATTGGATTGGTTTTAGGTATTACCGGGGCAGTTATACTGGTTACTGCCAAAGAAAAATCAGGGAATGCCAGTGATGTAATTTTGGGCGATATGCTGATAATATTGAATGCCATTGCATATACCATTTTTTTTATTTTGGTAAAGCCACTCATGAAAACCTATGATCCTGTGGTGATTATCCGTGTTATATTTACCATTGGTTTTTTTATGATGTTGCCTTTTTGCTGGCAGGAGTTTAAAGAAGTTTCATGGTCGTCATTTTCTCCACAAGCCTGGATCAGCCTTGGGTTGGTGGTATTTGCCGGAACATTTTTGGCATACTTGTTTAATGTATATGGCATTAAAGTGCTGGGTGCATCTATGGCTGGTACCTATATCTATTCGCAGCCTTTTTTTGCAGCAGCAATTGCAATTGTGTTTTTGGGAGAAGGGTTAACACTTACTAAAATAATTGCAGCCGCTTGTATTTTTATGGGTGTTTATTTAACCAATAAAACAAAAAGCAATGTGTGAATATATCCAGGCTGTGAGCCAGGAACATTACCAGGCAGCAGCCTTTTTATTTAAAGAATATGCAGAATGGCTCAACATCAATCTCAGCTTTCAACATTTTGATGAAGAACTGCAGCAATTACAAAACATGTATACCTTACCTCATGGTGGTATTATTTTATGCAGGGATAAACATATTTTTATTGGTTGTGTTGGTATCAGAAAAATTACGGAAGAAATTGCAGAGCTTAAAAGAATGTATGTGTTGCCTGCTTACCAGGGTAAAGGTATTGGCAATGAGATTTTAAATCAGGCACTTTTGCTTGCAAAAAAATGTGGTTACAACACAGTAAGACTTGATACACTAAAAACAATGTTGCCGGCAATGAATTTGTACAGTAAAAATGGATTTAAAGAGATTAACGCTTATTATCATAATCCTATAGATACAGTTGTGTATTTTGAAAAATACTTGCCGGATTAAGAGAGTTTGGGATATTGAAAAAACAAATACTTTTTATCTCCTTTAGCAAAAGCACTCCAGTTATCAGAAAGTAATGCCACTCCAAAAATAGAACAGGTAGGCATATTATCTATTTTCACATCAAGCCCAAGGCTGTTTACAAAATTGGTGATGCCGGGATTGTGAGAAAATATTGCAGCACTTTCGTATTTATCATCAATAGCATTCACTACGTTATAAAAAATTTCTACAGTAGCATGGTATAAGTCATCCAACACAATAATGCTTTCTTCCGGCTGTTTAAATTCTTTACAAAATTCTTTACATGTTTTTAATGCACGTTTGGCCGGGCTGCTTATAAAAGCATCTATGCTGATATTGTCATTCAATAATCGTCGAGCCATCATGGGTGCATCTTTTTTGC
>Ga0335397_10003626_pt1 | contig 20611 bp, 21 predicted proteins | sample MAT04_FD_205740 | JGI IMG/M metagenome (GOLD analysis project Ga0335397, IMG submission 205740) | Freshwater microbial communities from Lake Fryxell liftoff mats and glacier meltwater in Antarctica - MAT-04 (spades assembly) (version 2) ... | reverse complement strand
GAATGCAGTGTCCGCCGATGCCGGGACCTGGCGTAAACTTCATGTAGCCAAACGGTTTCGTCGCGGCGGCGTCGATCACGTCCCACACGTCGACATTGAGTTTGTCACACATGATGGCGATTTCGTTTACGAGACCGATGTTGACGGCGCGAAACGTGTTCTCCAGTAGCTTGACCAGTTCCGCCGCCTCGGTTGACTTGACCGGCACGACGGTATCGATGCAGCTCTCATAAAGCGCAGTGGCCACTGCCAGACAAGCCGGGGTGATGCCGCCCACGACTTTGGGAGTGTTCCTGGTGTGATACACAGCGTTGCCTGGATCGACTCGCTCAGGGCTGAACGCGATGAAGACGTCCACGCCAACGGTCAGTCCCTTCGCTTCGAGGCGCGGCTGCAGCAGTTCGCGAGTCGTGCCTGGATAGGTAGTGCTCTCCAGGACGATGCACATGCCAGGGTGCGCTTGGCGCGCAATCGCGTCGGCGGATGCCAGAACGAACGCCATATCCGGATCGCGGGTTTTCGACAACGGCGTGGGCACGGCGACCGAAATGGCGTCGCATTCCTTGAGGCGTGATTCGACGGCGGTCGCGGTGAACAGCCCCGCTTCGACCATCGCTTTGACATCCGCGTGCGACACATCCTGAATGTGCGACTCTCCGGCCATCAGCAGATCGATGACACGCTGGCTGACGTCATACCCAATCACACGAAATCCGGCTTTGGCGAATTCCATCGCCAACGGCAAACCAACGTAGCCGAGGCCGATGATGCCCACCACGGCTGAACGGTCGTTGATCTTCGCGAGTAGTTGTTGCTGCATCAGGAAATCTCCACCAGCTGAAGGGCCAGAAACGCGTTCATGTGCTCGCGCTCACTGACCAAAAAATGAACGCACAGTGCTGACAACTTCATCACGCTGTTGCGAGGTGAGCTCAGGAAAAACTGGCAAGGACAACACCTCTCTCGCCGCACGCTCCGACTCAGGAAACTGCCCTTCCTTGTAGCCGAGGTACGCGAAGCAGGTCTGCAAATGCAACGGCAGCGGATAATACACCGCGTTCCCGATTCCCTTCTCCTTGAGATGGGCTTGCAGGGCGTCGCGGCGCGTCGTCCGGATGGTGTACTGGTTGTAGATCGACGTGTTGGCAGGATCAACAAACGGAGTGGTGAATCCGTCAATGCCGGCAAACGCCTCGTTGTAAAACGCCGCGTTTGCACGACGACCTGCACTCCACTGTTCGAGATGTGGCAATTTCGCGAGCAGCACTGCGGCCTGCAGGGTGTCCAAGCGGCTGTTGTAGCCCACGATCTCGTGATAATACGTCTTCCGGCTGCCGTGCGTCCGAAGCTTCATCAGCGTGTCGAACAGAGCGTCGTCCTGACAGACCATCATGCCGCCGTCGCCATAGCCGCCAAGGTTTTTCGACGGGAAGAAGCTGAACGTGCAAATCGACGCCGCTTCGCCAGACATCACTCGCTTCCGGTCGATCATCCGGCTGGCACCGATGCTCTGTGCCGAATCTTCGATGACGGGAACCGTTCCAGCGGCCTTGACCACTTCCTCGATTGCCGCCATCTGACCAAACAGATCAACCGCAATGACCGCCTTGGTCCGGTCGGAAATTGCCCCACCCACCAATTGCGGGTCGATGTTGAACGTCTTCGGGTCAATGTCGACGAAGACTGGTTTGCCTCCCGAGTTATGGATGGCGCCCGCCGTCGCGAAAAATGTGAACGGCGTCGTCACCACTTCGTCGCCGTGTCCGACGTCCAGTGCGCGCAGCGCGAGGAGAAGGGCGTCGGTACCATTCGCGCAACCCACCGCGTGCCTGGTTTGCGATAGCGCCGCCACCTGGCGCTCCAGTTCGGCGACCGGTTCACCCAGGATAAACGTCTGAGCATCGACCACCGCCGTCATAGCACGGACGACTTCGTCGCGAATGGTGGCGTGTTGGGCTTGCAGGTCGAGAAGTGGAACGGCCATAAATGTCAGCTCTGTGACAGAGGGTTGAAACGAGGAAGTCTCGGCAGTTACCGTGCACGACGCAACGGCGTCCCGAGGCGAAAAATGCAGCTAAGCCCCGTCGTCGCTGCGAGTTACGAGCTCGCCTTGACGCACGTACAGACTGCCGGTTCCCGGGCAGCGCAACATTTCGCGATCCGACAAACCGGGCTCACCACCCAGCGATTCCAGCGTGAATCCCGCTTCCGACATCCAGCCGCGCCGGCGTGCCGGAACACCCGTCATCAGCGCGTACGCAGGCACGTCGCGATTCACCACGGCACCAGCACCAATAAATGCATATTGGCCAATCGTGATGCCACAAATGATGGTGGCGTTGGCGCCGATGCTGGCCCCGCGTTTCACCAGTGTTTTGCGATACTCGTTTTTGCGCGACACGGCACTACGCGGATTAAAGACGTTGGTAAAGACCATGCTCGGTCCACAAAACACATCGTCGTCCATCTCCACGCCTTCGTACACCGACACATTGTTTTGAATGCGCACGTTGTTGCCAATCCGCACGCCCGTCATCACCACAACATTTTGTCCGAGGGAGCAGCGCTCACCAATGACAGAGCCGCCATTCACGTGACAAAAATGCCACACGCGTGAACCCGCGCCAATGACAGCGCCGTCGTCGACGTACGCACTTTCGTGCACCTGCGCGCCAGGCGCCAATTCCACGCCCGCGCCCACGTTGCCCGTACCAGCCACCGCAATCATTCCCTTCGGAGCTGCTGCACTCATGATGTCTTCCCTGCGGTTTCAGCACGGTGCGCCCGGAGTATCTCGTGCCACTCCTGCAAAGAACGCACGCCCGGTTCGTGCTTCCTTCGCGCTGCGATCGCATCACACGCCGCGCTGGCAGCGCTGAGCGTGGTGGTGTACGCCACGTGATTCGCAATCGCCGCCTGCCGCAGAAACTCGTCATCCTGCTGCGCGTGTTTGCCTAATGGCGTGTTGATAAGCAACTGCACGTCACCGTTCACGACCAGGTCGAGGCAATGCGGTCGGCCCTCACGCACTTTCAGAACGGCCGTGGCCGGAACATCGTGCGCCTTGAGATACGCCGCGGTACCGGTCGTAGCGTAAATCTTGAATCCCTGTTCGTGAAAACGCTTTGCGAGTTTACTGGCGATGGGTTTGTCGCTGTCGTTGACCGTCACCAACACCGCCCCGCTTGAGGGCAACTTGTTGTCGGCGGCAATCTGTGACTTGAGAAACGCTGTGCCAAAATCATCAGCGATGCCCATGACTTCGCCCGTCGAACGCATTTCCGGACCCAGCACTGGATCGAACTCCCGGAACTTGTTGAACGGAAACACCGCTTCCTTCACGCTGAAATACGGCGGAATGATTTCTTCGGTAAAACCAACCTGCTCGAGCGTTTCGCCCAGCATCAGTCGCGCCGCGAGTGATGCCAGGGGGGAGCCAATCGCCTTCGAAACAAATGGCACCGTGCGCGACGCGCGCGGATTCACTTCGATGACGTACACGTCGCCGTCTTTGTACGCGTACTGCACGTTGATCAAGCCCACCACACCAAGGGCCTTCGCAAAGGCAACCGTGTGTTGCTTCATGGTCTCGACCGCAGCCGGCGGAATGAGATACGAGGGCAACGCGCACGCCGAATCGCCCGAGTGAATGCCCGCGCTTTCGATGTGTTCCATGACCGCGCCAATCACGACGTTCGTACCATCGCTCAACGCATCAACGTCGGCTTCAAACGCGTCTTCGAGGAAGCGATCCACGAGCACGGGGCGTTCTTCGCTCACGCGAACGGCGCGTTCGAAGTAGCCGCGCAGCGAATCCACGTCGTGCACGATTTCCATCGCGCGGCCGCCCAACACGTACGACGGACGCACGAGCACGGGATACCCAATGCGCTCGGCAATCGTCACGGCTTCGTCCAGACTGGTCGCGGTGCCGTTTTCCGGCTGCAAGATGCCCAGGCCGCGCGCAAGTTTTTCAAAGCGTCGACGATCTTCGGCGATATCAATCGCGTCCGGCGAAGTACCAAGAATTTTCACACCGGCGGCTTCGAGCGCGCGCGTAAGTTTGAGCGGTGTTTGGCCACCCAACTGCACAATCACGCCAAGTGGCTGTTCCTTGCGTACAATTTCCAACACGTCTTCGAGCGTCAGCGGCTCGAAATACAACTTGTCGGAGATGTCAAAGTCGGTCGAAACGGTTTCAGGATTCGAGTTGACCATGATGGTCTCGTACCCCTGCTCTCGCAGCGCCAGCGCCGCGCGCACACAGCAGTAGTCAAACTCCACGCCCTGACCAATACGATTGGGACCCGAACCGAGAATGACCACCTTTTTGCGATCACTTGGGGGCGCTTCATTCTCTTCGTCGTAGCTGCCGTACAGATACGGCGTCGCCGACGGAAATTCTCCAGCACACGTATCGACCATCTTGTAAGCCGGAATGACGCCCAGCGCCCACCGACGTTCGCGCACATCCGTTTCCGTTTCGTTGCGCAACAATGCCAGCTGGCGATCAGAGAAGCCCAGGCGTTTGATGCGGCGCAGTTCGGCAGCCTCAACCAATGGCAGCGCGGCGTACCACCTTTCCGCTTCAATCAACTCCTGCATCTGGTCCAGGAACCACGGGTCAATCGCGGTAAGTTCGTGCAACTCTTTCGTGCTCATGCCCAGCAACATCGCACGCTTCACCTGAAAAATACGCTCAGGTGTTGGTGTGCGCAGCCCGGCCCGCAACGTCTCGATGCTCAAGTCGGACAAGCGATCATCAATCGGGCGCTCGGCAATATTCCAACCGATGCGACCCGTCTCGAGCGCGCGCAACGCTTTCTGGAACGCTTCTTTAAACGTGCGCCCAATCGCCATCGACTCGCCGACAGATTTCATCTGCGTGGTGAGGCGTGGGTCGGTCGTGGTGAACTTCTCAAACGCAAAGCGCGGACACTTGACCACGACGTAATCAAGCACGGGCTCGAACGACGCGGGCGTCGTCTTCGTGATGTCATTCGGAATTTCGTCGAGGCGATAGCCGACTGCGAGTTTCGCACCAATACGCGCAATGGGAAAACCCGTGGCCTTTGACGCGAGTGCCGACGAACGCGACACGCGTGGATTCATCTCGATCACAATCAGGTCGCCGTTTTCCGGATTCACCGCGAACTGAATGTTGCAACCGCCTGCATCAACACCAATCTCGCGAATGATCTTGACCGCGGCGTCACGCATCGCCTGATACTCGCGATCGGTCAGCGTCATTGAGGGCGCCACGGTGATGGAGTCACCCGTATGCACACCCATCGGATCGAGATTCTCGATTGAGCAGACAATCACCACGTTATCCGTGTGATCACGCATCACTTCGAGTTCGAATTCCTTCCAGCCCAGCAACGAGCGCTCAACCAGCACCGACGTGGTCGGCGACAAGTCGAGCCCACGACGCACAATCGCCTCAAATTCTTCGCGATTGTACGCAATTCCGCCGCCCGTTCCACCCAGCGTGAACGACGGACGAATAATGGAGGGATATCCGGTTTCTTCGACGACTGCATACGCTTCCTCAAGCGTGCCGGCCGTGCGTCCTTGCGCGCACGTGAGTCCGATCTTTACCATCGCTTCGGCAAACAACTTGCGATCTTCGGCCACACGAATGGCGCGAGCGTTCGCACCAATGAGCTCGACGCCGTATTTCGCGAGTACGCCGCTGTCCGACAATGCCAGCGCCACGTTGAGCGCCGTCTGTCCGCCCATTGTGGGAAGCACCGCATCCGGTCGTTCTTTGGCGATGACTTTCTCGACGAATTCTGCGGTTACCGGTTCGACGTACGTCGCATCCGCAAACTCCGGATCCGTCATGATCGTGGCCGGATTCGAATTCACCAGGATGACTTCGTATCCTTCTTCTCGCAGGGCTTTGATAGCCTGCGTTCCGGAGTAATCAAATTCGGCGGCCTGACCGATCACAATCGGCCCGGAGCCAATCACGAGAATTCGGTGCAGGTCAGAGCGTCGCGGCATGCGTGCGGTGGTATGCGAGAAGGTCGTCGAGGATGCTGTCAAAACCACGAGTGGGCTTCCAACCGGTGTGGGCGGAAAGACGCGTGGCATCTCCAACAAGAACGGGCACATCGACCGCGCGAACCAGCGCGGGATCTTCCTTGAGTTCAGCCTGCACGCCAGTGCGTTGCAGCACGCGTTCGACTACCTCGCGCACCGACAACCCCGTGCCACTCGCCACGTTGTACACCGTGCCGGGGCGCCCGGCATGCAGCAGTGCAATATACGCAGCCACCACGTCACTGACGTGAAGAAAGTCGCGGACGGGCGTGAGGTTTCCGGTCAGCATCGGTGCGCCGCTGCCTGATGTTCGTAGCGCCTCGGCGCGCGCCACGAGGGCGGGCAACACGAAGCGTTCTTCCTGCCCTGGGCCGGTGTGCGGAAACGGGCGCGCGGCAATCACGCGGAGCCCTGAAGCGTGAAACGCCTGCAAGCCCGCAATCTCCTGCGCCGCCTTCGTTGCACCGTACACCGTAACTGGCGAGAGTGGGACGCCTTCGCCGAGCGGCATGCTCTCGGCCGGCTGCCGACCGTATTGCTCGGCGCTGCCAATCAGGAGCACGAGCGGATCGACTGCGCCGGATTCGCGAAGCCGGAGGGCAGCATTCAGGAGCTGGACCGACGCCAGCAAGTTTACTTCCCACGCCAGCGTCGGACTCTTCGTCGCGTGTTGTACGTGCGAAACCGCCGCCAGGTGCAGGATTGCCTGCGGCTGCAGGGCGATCAGCCCTTCAATGAAAGCCACGTCGCGGATGTCACCCGTCTTCCACGAAACTGGCCCCAGCGAGCCCCACGGGCCCGGCGCACGCGCGGCTTCCACATCGGCTTCGGAATGTGCGCACGCCGTCACCGACCAGCCATCCTGCACCAACGCCGCGCACAACCACTTGCCAACAAATCCGGCGGCGCCGGTCACCAGCGCGCGTTTCATGTCAGCGAAGATTCTTGTAACGATCGAGGTCGGCTTCGACCATCATGCGAACAAGATTCTCGAACGAAACCTGCGGCTTCCAGCCCAATTCCGCTTCCGCTCTCGAAGCATCCGACACGAGCAGGTCGACTTCCGCAGGGCGAAAGAAACGTTCGTCCTGCACGACAAACTTCTGCCAGTCGAGATCAGCGGCGCTAAACGCGGCTTCACAGAAATCGCGCACGGAAAACGTGTGGCCGGTTCCAATGACGTAATCTTCGGGCGAGTCGAGCTGCAGCATGCGCCACATCGCATCGACGTAGTCGCCGGCAAATCCCCAGTCACGACGCGCGTCAAGATTTCCCAGGCGCAGCTCATTTTGCATGCCCATTTTAATGCGCGCGACACCGTCTGTAATTTTGCGTGTCACAAATTCGAGGCCGCGACGGGGCGATTCGTGATTGAACAGAATGCCTGACACCGCATACAAATTAAAACTCTCGCGATAGTTCACGGTAATCCAATGCCCGTACAACTTGGCGACACCGTACGGCGAGCGCGGATAGAATGGCGTACTCTCCCGTTGAGGGGTTTCCACCACCTTGCCAAATTGCTCGCTGCTTGATGCTTGATAAAACCGCGCATTCGGTGCGCCCTTGCGAAGCGCTTCGAGCATCCGTGTGACACCCAGCGCAGTGAATTCACCGGTAAGTACCGGTTGGGTCCACGATGTTTGCACGAAACTCTGCGCCGCCAGATTGTACACTTCGTCGGGCTGGGTCGCGCTCAGTGCGTCGGTGAGTGATGTCTGGTCCAGCAAATCGGCCGACACCAGTTCGACGCGATCGACCAGATGCGCGATGCGTTCGTACGGGGTCGTGGAGGATCGCCGCACAATCCCGACGACGCGATACCCCTTGCTCAGCAGCAACTCTGCGAGATAGGAACCGTCTTGTCCGGTGATGCCGGTAATGAGAGCTGTTGGCATAAATCGAGAGTTAACGAATGACTGCTGCAGCGAGTTCGCGATGCGGTGTGTTTGGGTGCCAGACACGTGTTGCATTGAAAACCCGCGCGATTGTGTTTTCGACACTGCGAGCCGGCGACAAAATTTCGCCGGCGATATACAAAATGGGGAGCCCACGAGAGCTCCCCACTTTGGACTGATACGAAACCGAAACGGGGTGTACGGCTACTTACGCAGCAGCAACCACTCCGCGAGGCGCGCGCTGAATCTTCCCAGCGGCGAGGCAACGCGTGCACACCTTGATCTTGATGATCTTGGCGCCCGGCTTGGAGTTCTCAAGAATACGTGCGACCTGAAGATTGGGTCTCCAGGTGCGGCGCGTCTTGTTGTTGGCGTGAGAAACGCTGTTACCAAAGGTGACGCCCTTGTGGCAGACGTAGCACTTATGCCGATCGATGGCCATGTTCTCGCCCTCGGTTAGTTGAGGATGAGTTCAATGCGCGCCATCTCAGCACCGTCACCCTTGCGATGACCGACTTTGAGAATGCGCGTGTAGCCACCGGGACGTGTGGCGAAAGCGGGTCCCACTTCCTTGAACAGTTTGTCGGCGGTTTCACGCTTCTGCACGTGTTTGCCGGCGAGGCGACGCGCGTGAAGCGTGCCGCTGCGTGCCTTCGTGATCAACTTCTCCACGAATGGACGCAATTCCTTGGCTTTCGCTTCGGTGGTTTCGATGGCACCCTGTTCGATGAGCGAGGACGCGAGGCTACGAAGCAGCGCGAGGCGCTGTTCGCTGGTGCGTCGAAGCTGGCGATGGGCCTTTGCGTGGCGCATGGGTCTTAATCCTCTTCGTCGTCGTCGTCCGGCGCGTTCTCAGCGGCGCGGCTTGGCGGAGTACCCATATCGATAATGCGAACACCATCGACGGATTCTTCGTAGCGCATGCCGAAGTTGAGCCCTTGGCGCTCCAGCAAGTCAGCGATTTCCTGCAAGGACTTCTTGCCGAAATTCTTGACCTGCAGGATTTGCGCTTCGGTCTGGCGAACCAGATCGCCCAGCGAGCGGATGTTGGAATTCTTGAGTGAATTGACCGACCGAACCGAGAGTTCGAGATCGTCAATAGGAGTGCGGAACAGGTCGGCCAGGCGCAGCGCATCGCTGTTGCCATCGCCGCCGGCGCCACCAAGCTGTGCCGAAGCCGACGAACCAAAGCCGACGAAATACTGGAAGTGTGTCTGCGCCAGAGCTGCGGCGTAGCTTACGGCCTCTTCCGGCGACATCGTGCCGTTGGTCTCGACCGTCAACGTCAAACGGTCATAGTCCGTGCGCTGTCCAACGCGCGTTTCCGCGACGCTGAAGTTGGTGCGCTTGACTGGACTGTAGATCGAATCGATGCGAACGACATCCACCGGCAAACTCTTGTCAACCGGATGCGTATCGCTGACCACGTAACCGCGGCCCTTGTTCACATACAGCTCGACCGAGAGATCGCGATCGTCCGTGATGGTGAACAGGTGATGAGTGGGATCGATGACGCGCACGCCGTTCGTGAGCGGGATGTCCGCGCCCGTGCAGGCGCCCGGTCCCGACTTCGTGAGGCGAATGATCATGTGCTCCACGTCATCCGGAAGCGCCAGCGTGAGCGTCTTCAGGTTGCCGATGAGCTGGTGGACGTCTTCAACAACGCCCGGAATCGTCTGATGTTCGTGGACGACGCCGTCAATACGAAATGCCCACACGGCGGAGCCGCGCAGGGACGACAGCAGCAAACGGCGCATAGCATTGCCGAGGGTGTGTCCGAAGCCGCGTTCCAGCGGCTGCAGACGAAACTCGGCCATGTTTGGCGTGTCGTCGCGCTTGGTTGCTTCTACCAGCTGCGGACGAACCAGTCCGCTGAGATCGATCGTGTTGGCCATGAATGACTTTGCTTGGAGTGGTCACACCAGGGCGATGTGCTCTGATGACGCCTTGCCTCGCCCCGACGCGTGGCAAGCTCGTACGGGAGTCAGGGTCCCGACCGGTCGACCGAGCGCACAGCGCTCGATCGACGGTTTGTTCAACTACTTCGAGTACAGTTCGACGACCAGCTGTTCCTGCGCGGCGAGCGGGATGCTCGTACGTGCGGGCTTCTCGAGCACTCGGCCCGAGAACGACTCTTTATCCACGGCGATCCACGAGAGCGTGGAACCGCGCGCGGACTGTTCGATGGCCGACATCACCATCACCATCTCGCGTGACGACTGCTTCACGCGTACTTCTTCGCCCGGCCGCACCTGGTACGACGGCACGTCGAGGATGCGCTGCTTGACCTCGATGTGGCGATGGCGGATGAGCTGCCGCGCCGCTTTGCGCGACGGAGCGAAACCCATGCGGTATATGACGTTATCCAAGCGTGTCTCAAGTGCCGCGAGAAGGTTATGCCCTCTCAATCCCTGCTGAGACGAGACCTTGTCGAAGGTGTTGCGGAATTGCTTCTCGCTGACACCGTACTGGCGCTTGATCTTCTGCTTCTCACGAAGCTGCTTGGCGTATTCGGACATCTTTTTGCGGCGCGCCGTGCTCTGGCCGTGCTGGCCTGGAGCGTACGGGCGACGTTCCACCGGGCACTTTTCCGTGAAGCACTTGGTGCCCTTGAGGAAAAGTTTGGTGCCTTCGCGGCGGCATTGACGGCAGCTGGGTCCTGTATAGCGAGCCATGGTCAGACCCTCCGGCGCTTGGGCGGACGGCAGCCGTTGTGCGGAATCGGCGTGACGTCGCGAATGGACTTCACCTGCAAGCCGGCAGTGGCGAGCGCCTGAATGGCGGACTCGCGGCCACTTCCCGGGCCCTGGACGCGCACGTGCACGCGACGAACACCGGCCGTCAGCGCTTCGCGCGCCGCCTGTTCGGACGCAACGGTCGCGGCAAACGGCGTGCTCTTTTTGGAGCCCTTGAAACCAGCTTTGCCGGACGAACCCCATGCGACCGCGTTGCCGTGGGCATCGGTGATCGTGATGGTGGTGTTGTTGAATGTGGCGCTGACATGGGCGACGCCTTCCGCCTCGATGACGCGCTTGCTCTTCTTTGCGGTAGCCATGGTTTACTTGGTCACCTTCTTCTTGCCCGCAATGGCGCGGCGCGGCCCCTTCTTGGTGCGCGCGTTCGTGTGCGTGCGCTGACCGCGGACCGGAAGCCCCCGACGATGGCGCGTGCCACGGTACGATCCAATGTCCATCAGGCGCTTGATGTTCATCGCGGTCTCGGTGCGCAACGCACCTTCGACGCGGTAATTGCGCTCGATTTCCTGACGGATCTTGTTGACGTCCGAGTCGTTGAGATCCTTGATGCGGAGCGCCAGTGATACTCCGGCGGCCTCGAGAATCCTGAGCGCCGTTTGGCGACCAATTCCAAAAATGTACGTCAATCCGATCTCAACCTTCTTTTCGCGAGGGAGATCGACACCAGCGATACGGGCCATGGTTTATATGCTCCTTAGCCCTGACGCTGCTTGTGCTTCGGGTTGCGCTTGCAGATGATGCGAGTCACGCCCTGTCGTTTCACGACTTTGCAATACTCGCAGATCGGCTTCACGCTGCTTCTGACTTTCACGTGTCACCTCGGCCACTTGGGCCGATGAAATCTCCCGCACCAACACAGTTGGCCGGCAGGATTTCTGATGGTTTCATCACACCTGATGCATCGAGCGGCAGTGCCATTCGATCCCGCGCAGGTGTGCGAGAAGGGCCGACGGGTCGGCAAATCGGGTCAAGCCTTTGAGCTTAGTAGAGTTAGTCCGCGTCCGCAAGGATGCGGACGGCCAAATTCTGTCCTCTCCACTGTCAATCTCAATTCCCAATTCTCGTAGTGCACTCTGTGCCCTGAACCCTGAACCCTGAACCCTGAACCCTGAACCCTGAACCCTGAACCCTCGATCCCGAACTCTCGACCCTCGCCGTTCCCTGTATTCTCGCAGTTGCCTCAATTCTCGGCCCCAATCCAAGCCCCGAAGGATAAACCGACCAGACACGCCGTTTTCCGCGCAGGGAACTCAAAACCAATTTGAATCGCGGATCGCTCATCGCTGATGGCAGATCTGAATCGAGAATACAGGATCGCAGATCGCGGATCGCAGCGCGCAGGTCGCAGCGCACATCTCACTAGACCGCTTCCCGGCTACGACGCGGTCCGCACTATCGGATTCGGTTCGGAATCATCTTTTTCGCGCGCGGAGCTTGAGCCACACAACGCCTCAGCGAGCAGTCGCTGACCCGTCTCTAGCCGCCGGTCGCCGCGATCCCTGAGTGCTGCTGACAGTCCAATACGGCCCTGCCGCTTGACACGCCGGGGCATAAGTGTCATCGTCGCGCTCTTCGTTGTGTGTGTGTGTGTGTGTGTTCACGATAAAGGAGAGTCATCATGAAAGGCACGAAAAAGTGGTTCGTACGTGGGGTGTCAGTCGTGCTCGTCGCGCTCGCGTCCGCGAACTCCAAGAGCTATGCCGCTGAACGAATCGTTGTAGCCAACTGTGGGGAGTGCACTCCACTGTCGGAGTGCCCAAGCGAAGAAGTCATGTCGTACATTTGCACACACTGGGAGGATGAAAACGAGGCGCCATGCCCAAGTAATCGCCCTGGATGTGCCGTGGGATTCGGAAGCTGCACCACTGCGCGAATCGTGTGTAATCCGGGCGAAGCTTAGCAACTATCAACCGCGAATCGTACTGGCTCACTAGTGCGATTCGCGGTTGATGGCTAAACACGGCAAATTCCGACCGCAACCTTGGAGAAATCAGGATCAGATGAATTCAACGGCTGACAGAGTTGCAACCCATGTCCTCGCGATCGCAGCTGTGGTCGCTGTCGGCGTGATGGTTTACGATCGGACGCGGCCACCGCGTCCGGATATATATGCCCGGCCTGTTGCATTGGTCGAGAACTGGGAACGAGCGGTAGCAGTCGCCACCCCGGAACTGAAACAGAGAAATGCCATTTCAGTTCTGGAGTTTGTCGACTTAGAATGCCCGTTTTGTGCCGATTTCGACAGTACGATGATAGCGTTGAAGGCAGTCATGGGAGACACGATTGATGTTCAGTTCGTTCACATGCCGATAACTGGTCATCGGTTTGCACGCGCCGGCGCAGTTGCAATTGAATGCGCTGCGCTGGAGAAGAAGGAGCGCGAGTTCATTTCGCGCGTTTACGCGCAACAAGATTCGATCGGCTTGAAGTCGTGGAGTCGATATGCATCTGACGCAGGGATACAGGATTCGCGTCGCTTTGACAGCTGCCTTACGTCTGCGGCAATTGCTGCTCGAGTCGACAGCGCTGCGCAAGTATCGAAAGCTTTGAAGATTCCTGGTACGCCTACCGTGCTGATCGAGGGGTGGAGCTTTAGCAACGCACCATCTGTTGAAAAATTGGCAAGCGCCGTGCGTGCCGTAAAACGTGGCAAGTCACCAGCGTGATTACAACAGTACGAGCAGCGCGTGATTCGAGCAATTGCGGTAACCGTAATTGCAAATCGCGATCGTCGACATGATCACCTCCGCGTCTTTGAACGGCGCTTCGTCTAAACACCATTCAAAGCTGCATCCCTACAACGCGCTTGGGATCCTGGCTTGTATATTCTTTGCGAAAACTCTCGGCTGCCAACCAAATTCGACGCTTTCCGCTCAACCAATTGCAAAGCTCGCAACAGATTTTACGAACATCTGGTCAGCGCGTGAACTATCGGATGGACGCGTCCTCGTCTCGGACAACAGAGAGCGCAAGCTTGTAGTTATAATTCCTGGATCCGCATCGTTAACTGTCATTGGTCGGGTTGGCGACGGTCCGGGTGAGTACCAGATACCCACGCAATTGATCGCAATTGGTTTAGATTCAACGATTTTGATCGACGGAGGCACGCGGCGATGGCTGTTGCTGATACAGTCGCGAATTGTTGCATTACCCGATCGATTCCGTTCCGCTGCCATCACCGGAAAGGGAATACTAACGGGTATCGACAATTACGGAAACGTCTTCCGAACACATGGGATCGATCGATCGAACCCCGGATCGCTCTACTTCGTGACCGGGCAGCCCTGCTGTGTCAGGGAACTCGCGCTCGTTCGATATTCTAGCACGGAGCCGGTGAGTGACACGATCGCGAAGATGCGCGGTGGTTGGGCTGGGGAAAAGCGGCGGGTTGTGCAGATGGGCACGCATAGCGAGGGGTACACATTGGGTAGTGGTTTTCCGACTTGGGATCAGGCAGCAGTTTTTTCTGATGGTCGTATCGCAGTCGTTTCGCCGTCGCCTTACAGCGTCGACTGGTATCTCCCGAGTGGTCGTCGCATTTCAAGCGCGCGCATGCCCGAGAACGAAGTGCGCGTCACGCAGGAAATGAAACGAACCGTTGCGGAAGAGCACTCGATGCCAGGTGCAGTCCCCGACGATTTTGCGTCTTGGCCTGCCAGCATACCAGCATTTCTCCGCGATGCAACAGTTGCTGGAAGTGATGGCATGCTCTACATCCGCCGATCGCTGATTCGTCGAGCGGATTCCGTCTCAATCGACCGCATCGATCAGAAAAACAAACGCGAGTCATTCCGACTTCCGCCGAGGTCCAGAATCGTCGGAGTTGGCAGTCGGGGTTTGTATGTTGCACTCAAGGATGAAGATGATGTCGAAACTCTTGCACTTTACAGCATTGCACCGACGAAGCGATGAGGCGGACTGAATCACAGCATTTCTCGGGTGTATATCAGGGCACACACAGCTCCTCCCAAACCTGAGCCATCGCTTCCGCGGGATCTGGCGCACCCGTCACCGCCCGGGCCCAAGACGAGGTAATACTCACACACGGCGTGAACTCGGCATTCGGTTCATTTTTTGTAGATCGCGGAACTTGACAGGTCGCCCGGGGGGTAACGTTCTGTGATTATGGAGCACTTGAGTAACAGACCTATTCGATGAAAAAAGCAACTGTCATACTCGCTACAGGAACCGCCTGCAATCGACAAACCCTCGCGTGGGCGCCAAGGCGTTGGGAGGTTTCGTGGTAGTGTCAACGCCCGCTACGGATTGACTATTTAGATCCACAATTGCACAACCAACGGGAGCCCATAATGCAACTCAATCTGACGGTGAAAGCCGCAATCATTGTGGCGCTGGGTTCGTTTTCCTTCCTGACTGGAACCCAAGGTGCCGGAGCGTCACCACCTGTTTCGAAAAAATGCGCCGAACCTTAGTAGAACCGTGGTACAGCAAGCAGCAGCTGCGTGCATTTTTTGTTCTCAAGCTTGAATCTGACGATTCTTCGCTGGTAGCCCAACTTTCCGTCCTGGTGCGAATGGCTGCCGCAGACAATGGGGTCGAGTTCGTGTCATTTGAATCGTTGAAGGATGCGCCCACTTCCTCTGCCCCTATTCGAATTGTTACAACAAGCGCGGGTTCTGGCTTTGGTTCAGAGACAAGAGTTTTCGGACGTTGGCAGTCTGCGAAGAGCTGTACGAACTGCAACTTCGCGACCACAAGTAGAACGAACCCGATCCTCTACGGCGCGATTCTGTCTCGCGGCATATCGTTTTCCCATCCACCTGGATGGCACCTGTCGTCGGCGCACCACCACACAGGTGTTTCTTCACGAAGTTAAAAGCCACTCCCTTGGGCAATCCTCCGGCATCCGATAAAAAGGGTCACGAAGCCCCCCCCCGCAACTCCTCCCACACTGCCGCCATCGCTTCCGCAGGATCCGGCGCGGCGGTTACCGCCCTCCCCAACACCAGGTAATCTGCTCCCGCGGCCGCCGCAGCCGCCGGTGTCATCGTCCGTTGCTGGTCGTGCGCGCTGCCCCCGGTCAATCGAATCCCCGGCACCAGCGTTGCCAACTCGGTCCCAAATGTTTCCTGCAAGGGCTTGAGCTCGTGACCGCTGCACACCACGCCGAGTGCGCCAGCACCCTTAACAAATGCGGCCAGCCGAGACACCTCGGCACCGACGTCCAACTCCGAACGCCCCCACGCGTGCCCGAGCGCCGTCGCATTCAGGCTCGTGAGCACCGTGACGCCCAGGATCCCGCACCCATTCGCCGACATCAGCCCCGCGTTACGGTGTGCCGAGTCGATGGACCCTTCCAGTGCTCCCTGCACCGCCGCCGCGATCATCGCTTCGCCACCGCTCGCGTGCACGGTCAGCAACGAGGCGCCCAGTCGCGCCACGCTGCGCGCAGCACTCTGCACGGTGTTCGGAATGTCGTGCAACTTGAGATCGACAAACACCCGTTTGCCCTCATCGCGCAACCATTGCACCACGGCTGGGCCCTCGGACGCAAACAGTTCGAGTCCCACTTTGTAAAAATCACATCGATCATCCAGTTGCGCGACGATCTTGTGGGCAGCGGCCAGTGTCGGCACATCAAGTGCGACAATCGGAATTGCGCGGGTCATTTGGGAAAATTCAGTGTTCCCGTTACCGACGCAATGTCGGCAACGTTGTGGCGTTCACACCACCGCTGCATCTCACGCACAATGCGTGCGGGCGCGCGCGGATCGCGCAACGACGCGGTGCCCACACCAACCAGTGACGCGCCGGCGAGAATGTATTGCAACGCATCGTCACCCGTCGAAATACCGCCCAAGCCAACCAGCGGCACGGGCACTGCCTGGCGCACGCGCCACGTCGCCAGCACTCCCACCGGCAACAATGCGGGACCGCTCACACCGCCCGAACCAAAACTCAACTTCGGCTTGCGTTGCTCGACATCCACGACCATGCCCGGCATTGTATTGACGAGCGTGATTGCATCGGCCCCGGCGTCAACCGCAGCGCGCGCGGTGTCGCCGATCGCTGCGCCCAGGGTTGGAGAAAGTTTTACGAAGAGCGGCCGCTTGGTCGCAAGCCGCGCGCCCGAGATCAGCGCGGTCAACGCGACGGGATCGGCTCCAAACTCCAAGCCGCCTTTTTTCACGTTCGGACAACTCACGTTGAGTTCGAACGCATCAATGCCCGCGCTGCTGTCGAGGCCCGCCACAACTTCCGCGTACTCCTCCAGCAAACTCCCGACGACATTCACGAGCACGCGAGTGCCGGGATGCGACTGCGACAGATACGGAACGTCGGTACGACGCGCCTCCTCGAGGCCCGGATTCGCCAGTCCCACCGCGTTGATCATACCACCCGCAAACTCGCTCACGCGAAGCGCTGGATTGCCTTTGCGCGGCGTGAGGCTCACCGCTTTGGTGCACAATCCGCCAATCGCGTCGAGATCCATCACATCCTCAAGCTCGGCACCAAAACCAGCGGTACCAGAGGCGAGCAACACCGGGTTCCGAAACTGCAGGCCCGCGCAACTGACGCCCAAGGGACCAGTCATGCGATCGCGCGGTGAAGCACGCGCGGTTGACAGAACGTCGTTGTCACGGCGTGCCGCCTCCCACCTTCTTCTCATATTGCATGAGATACGCAACGGCCGCGTCTGCAATAGCGATGCCCAGTTCTTTTTGGCGCGCGGGGCTGGTCATGTAGGCCGACTCGACGGGATTCGAACCAAACCCAACTTCCACCAACACCGCTGGCATAAATGCGCGTACCAATACGCTGAATCCCGCTTGCCGAATGCCGCGATTCGGCCCCGGATGAATGGACTTGAGCTGACCTTGCACAAGATTCGCAAGCAGGGACGATTCGCGCAGATGTTCGTTCTGGGCCATGTCACGAATGATGAAGCCGAGCGGATCATCCTTGTCCGTAGCCGCGCTGGTCTCGAAGCGAATGGATTCATTTTCCATCGCCTCAACACGTTTTTCGTCTTCCGTTTTTGCTTCAGCCAGAAAATAAGTTTCGAAACCCCGCGCAGTAGCCGGTTTATTCCACTTCGGATTTGCCGCGTTCACGTGCACCGAAATGAACAGATCACCTTTGGCGGTGTTTGCGATTTTTCCGCGATCATGCAACGCAATCAAGGTGTCCCGTGTTCGTGTCATTACCACTGAGACGCCGCGCTCCTCCAACGCCTTCTGCAACTGCAGCGCGACGGCTAGCGTGATGTCTTTTTCACGCACTTTTTTCGCGACTCCCAGCGGCCCGCTCATACCGTTGTCAGGACCGCCGTGCCCGGCATCCACGACCACGACCCGATGGCGGAGGTCCTTCGCCGAGTTGCGGGTGGGTTGCGGCGCCGAAGTTTGCGGCAGCTGAGATTGTGTGGGCGTGGCCCTTGGTGGCGGAGCCTGTACACGTGTCGCCTGACCAGTTGTCGTGCCTACCTGCCAGAGCAATAGCAACGCGCTCAGCATCTCGCTTATCGACTCCGCAGAGCGCGCTGCATTTCACGCTCGGCGTCCTTCTTCTTCAGATCTTCGCGCTGGTCGTGCAACTTCTTGCCGCGCACCAGGGCCAATCGCGCCTTCACACGACCCTTCTTGAAGTACAGATCCAACGGAACGAGCGTGAGCCCCTGCCTTTCGACCGCTCCAATCAGGCGTCGAATCTCGCGCCGATGTAACAGCAACTTGCGCGTGCGCGTGGGTTCGTGATTGAAGTTGTTCCCCTGCGTGTAGCTGCCAATGTACAAATTGAGCAGGAACACTTCTCCGTCTTTGATCACACCGAAGGCGTCCGTGAGGTTGGCTTTGCCTTCGCGCAACGATTTGACCTCGGTGCCCGCCAGAACGACACCCGTTTCCCACGTATCGAGTATCTCATAGTCGTGGCGCGCGCGCTTGTTGCGCGCGATCAGCTCGGTAACGTCTTCGTCTTGCTCGATTGGCTTTTTCATTCCATCGCGAAAGTTAGGCTAGCAACACGCAGTCGAGAAGCGGCTAACCTTGCTTCCGTATTACTTCTCCCACGATTCAATTGGCCGAGATGGCCGATTCGTCACAGTGACGGCAGGCGCCAGCGCACCATTGCGAATTCTCCGGAATAGCTCCGTTGAAATTCGCGCTCGGAGAAAACGCGCCATCGACAATTTTCGCCCATAGAATGCGGAAATTATCCCGCGTTCGACGTCCATTTGACCGCTACAAACGTGAAATCATGATGCCGCGATCGGGCTTGATGCGTCATTGTATCGAGAAGTGGTGCGGCGAATGCGTTGACTTAGCATGGGTAACCTGCCTAACTTCGCCTCCCTGCTGTAAACGGCACATCGTTTACGGAGAGTTGCCGGAGTGGTGGAATTGGTAGACGCGCTGCGTTCAGGTCGCAGTATCCGCAAGGGTGTGCGAGTTCGAGTCTCGCCTCTGGCATATGGAAAAGGCTGTCCCGTTCGCGCGGGACAGCCTTTTTTGTTTTGTGGCGCCCCTGATCCTCTAGCGGACACCCACACCCAACGCAGACGGGCGCACGTCCTCGGGCAGGCTGGCCGAGCCATAAGCCGTGCGAAGGGCTTCATTCGCGCCTGACCGCACGGTGAGGATGAACTGCGTGGCCCGCAACAAGTGCTCGGTCGCCGGTTGTTCGATGCCGCTGCCGGCCAGCATCACACGGGCCAAACGCGCGGCGGGTGACTCGGTGTTACCTCGAGCCGCCAGGGCGCTCGTGTAGGCACGCCAGCGCTCGCTCCACGCCCGACCCGCGACCGCGTCCTGCCGAGTTTGGGCGCTAACGACGCCGGCCAGTTGATGCGCGACGTCCGACGCCGTGCGGTCATCCAGCGCATCACGCTCGGCCACAATAAGACCAACGGCGCGCCGGGCGAACTGGAGTTCACGCTCGGCCAATCGTTCGTCGCGATTGGGTGCCAGCCGGGCGAGCCATTCAATGTCGGCGGGCGGCACAGGCTGCGTGATGGCCTCGAGATAGATCGCGGCCTGCTTGCGACGTGCGCGCGCGACCCGCCACTCCCTGAGAATCGACATCGGCGACAGGTTATCCCCGCAACATTGGCACTGCGTCCGGACGAGGCGCGCCGGACGCGAGGGTCAAACTCACAAGTCCAACCCGGTCTCGTACCACCGCCTCGGTCGCGAGCAAGTCGCTAAGCAAGACACCGGCCAGCACTTCGTCGATTCGCTGCTGCAACAACATCCAGACGGGCCGGATGCTGCAATCGCCGGTATCGGCACATCGCTCTTCGTTTACTGGATGGCTGACACAGTGCAAGTCGAACGTGGCCAATTCGGATGCCTGCAACACATCCTTGACGGAGATTTCCTCGGGCCGTCTTGCCAGCATATAGCCACCTTTGGCGCCGCGCGTGCTGCGAACAATGTCCGCGCGACGCAGGCGAAGCATGATCTGCTCCACGTAGTCACCCGGCAATTTTTCGAACTCGGCGATTTCGCGGCCCGTTACCGGGCCTTCGCTTTTTTTGCGCGCCAGGTGAAGGGCGCAGATCAGGCCATATTCGGCCCAGGTGGTAATCCGCATGGTTACGAGTCTAGGGTAGTTCAGAGCTAAAGGCAAACAGGCGGACCGCGCATGGTAGTCCGCCTGTACGTTGCGCACGGGCAAGTGGTCGTCCGTCCAGCGGCGGCCGCGTGGCGTTTATCCGCCGGCGACGGCGCCGTGCTTTCCGCCGGGCACACCAATCTCGGTCATCTTGCGAAGATCGAGCACAAGGTCGATCTCGTCGGCCGGAATGATTTGCTCCTTTCTGACGAGGTCACGAATTAGATCGCCACTCTGCACAGACCGTTTGGAAATGTCGGCGGCGGCCGCATAACCGATTTGCGGAGCCAACGCGGTTGCCAGCGCGGCCGAACGCTCCACCCAGTAGCCGCA
>Ga0335397_10003623_pt1 | contig 20618 bp, 18 predicted proteins | sample MAT04_FD_205740 | JGI IMG/M metagenome (GOLD analysis project Ga0335397, IMG submission 205740) | Freshwater microbial communities from Lake Fryxell liftoff mats and glacier meltwater in Antarctica - MAT-04 (spades assembly) (version 2) ... | reverse complement strand
CGGGTATCGGCGACAAGGCCCGTGCGGCCTGGCTGGCTTGCGCTAGATGTCGTGGGTGACGCGGACGGCGACTACTGGCAAGGGGAAAGTCACTGATTCGCCCCGTTGCCTTCTCTGTTGACTACCCACACCTTATCCGCTGTGTTGCCGGGCACTTTTCCCCTTCTTATCAACATGGCTTTGCATTGGGTCTTTCGTGCGACTCCTGCTTGGGGTGAACATCTGGTATAATAAGTCACGATGTAAGGAGGTGGGGGCTAGGGCATGGCAAACGCACAGCCATTTGTTTACCAGCAGGCAGTTGCCTACGACGCGATACCGGAGTCGCTCGTATTGTTGGATCGCGGCCATCGGTTTGTAATGGTTGACCCGGTTTTCTGCCAAACCATGCACGTCGCCCTCGCCGATCTCGCGGGGCATACGGTCGAGATTGTGGTGGGCGCCCTTGCATATCGCGAGGTCGTCAAACCGGCGCTGGAGCGTTGTTTTGCGGGGCAGGCGGTGGTGCATCAGCTCTGGATGGCGCACAGTGCGCTGGGGCCGCGGCAGTTCAGTATCCGCTATCAGTTGTGTTCTGATCTGGCGGGTGAAGCCCCGCTTGCGGCCATGCACTTTCGCGATATCACGACACAGAAAACAGCCGATGCCGCGCTCTATCAGTATGTTCAACAGCAGGAAGCGCTACACGCAATTGATCGCGCCAGTCTGGCCGATCAGAAACTAGAAGTGATTGCTGCGCTGGCCATCGATAGCCTCATGCGTTTGTCGCCCTGTCGCCGTGTTTCGATCACGATTGCCGGCGAAGGCTTGGGCACGGTTACGACGGCCAAGCAACGCAGTGAGTCGAGTTTGGCGACGGTTATTCTGGCCAGAGAAGGCGATGGCTATGTACAGGCCCCCCTGGGGGCGGGCTTTGCGCCAAACGGCGACCCGGTGGTGGTTGGCGAGTATCGACTGGCCCTCCCTTTACAGGTGCAAGGGGAAGTGATGGGCGAGATGATTGTCGAGCCGTTGGCTCCAGCCCTGTTTGACTCAAGCCAGACCGCAATCGCGCGTGAGATAGCCGACCGTATGGAGCGTGCGCTGCATCATGTGCTGATCGGTGAGAAACTGCGCCGGTACACGGTGGAACTGGAACATGCGGTAGCCGAACGCACGCAAGAGATTGAGCGCCGCCGGCAGGCCGCCCAGGGGTTGCGCGAGATTCTGGGCTTTCTGAATGCCAACCGGCCATTGGGCGAGATTTTCAACCAGATCTTCAAACAGGCCGAGCTGTTGCTGGGTGCGGATGCCATTGCCGTATTTAGCCCGGTCGACGCGACGGCGCCCGAAATCGGCCCTGCCAACCAGATTTTTGCCCATAGCACGACGTCCACCGGCATTGGCGAACGTGATTTCACGGCTGCGCGTGCGGCGGCGATGGATGCGGTGCGCGATCGCAAGTCGGTGGTCATCATTGTGCCGAGCGATCAACCCATCAGTTATCGCGCCCAGTTGGCTGTCCCGATGCAGGCGGATCGCGGCGTTTTTGGCGTGGTCGTTTATTTCTTTGCCGACGAGACGAACCTGGCATTAGAGTCGCTCGATCTAGCCGTGGCGCTTGGTGAGCAAGTCGTATTGGCCACCGACAGCGATCGGCTCCAGCAACGCGCCCAGGACGCTGCCGTGCTTGAGGAACGTGAACGGTTGGTGCGCGAACTCCACGATGCCGTCACCCAGTCGATTTACAGTTTGACGTTGTTTGCCGAAGCGGGGCGCCGGGTGGCGTCTCTGGGCCAATTGGATCGCGTCCAGGAATACCTGGCCACGCTCGCCGATGTCGCACAACAAGCCCTCAAACAGATGCGCCTGATGCTATATGAACTGCGCCCGGTCGTGCTTGAACAGGTCGGCCTGATTGATGCCCTGCGCCATCGGTTGGAAGCCGTGGAGCAACGCGCCGGTATTCAGACCCGGCTGGAAGCGCCTGATTCGTTCTGGTTGCCGCCGTTGGTCGAGCAAAGCGTCTATCGGATTTGTCAGGAAGCGCTTAACAACGCGCTGAAACATGCTTCGGCAAGCGAAGTCGTGGTGCAGTTGGCGGTTGACCGTGATGTGGTGACCCTCGATATACGCGACAATGGCATTGGCTTCGTGCTGGATGACGTAGCCGTCATGCGCGGTCCGGGACTTGCCCATATCCGCGAGCGGGCAGCGCGTCTCAATGCTAATCTGACCATTGAGACGGAGCCGGATCATGGCACGCATATGCAGATCTCCCTGGTTGTTCCTGAACTTGTGGTCGCGCAGGCACGTCCTGGCGGCATGGTTGAGGTATAGTAATGGTGAGTCGAGCCAATTTTAATCAGTTTGGACCCAAGTCCGATGGGGGTGATGTGTGAGTGAGCAAATTCGTGTTCTAATCGCTGACGACCACAATGTTGTGCGTGGAGGGCTGCGCGCCCTGTTGGAGACCGAGGATGGCATTCAAGTTGTGGGCGAGGCCGCGGACGGCGTCGAAGCAGTGCTCAAGGCGCGCGCGCTGAACCCGGATGTCATTCTGCTGGACTTGGTGATGCCGCGCAAGAACGGCATCGAAGCGATCCAGGAGATCAAGCTGGAAAACAACGATGCGCGCATTCTGGTGTTGACCAGCTTCTCCGACGACGACAAGGTGTTTGCGGCCATCAAGGCAGGGGCGCTTGGCTATCTGCTCAAAGATTCGTCCACACAAGAACTGATTCAGGCCATTCGCGATGTTTTCCACGGGGAGTCATCGTTGCATCCCGCGATTGCGCGTAAGCTGATCCGCGAGTTGAACCGGCCGACGTCCAATCTACCACCCTCTGAGGAACCGCTCACGGATCGCGAGGTCGAAGTGCTGGTGTTTGTCGCACGGGGATTGTCCAATCAGGAGATTGCGGACGCCCTGGTCATCAGCGAACGTACGGTACGCACCCACGTCAGCAATATTCTGAGTAAGCTGCACCTTGCCAACCGTACTCAGGCCGCACTCTATGCGCTGAAAGAGGGGATTGCCACCCTGGATGAAGCCGCCAACTCGATGGGATAGCGCTAGCCAGCCGATAACTTGTTGAATGGGTCCGAAACGGGTAGAACTGGCCAGAAATTACCCTATGCCAAAATCGCAGCTTCCACATCGCCAAACTGCACCGCGCAGGCACCGTCTGACGCTTTTCTTGGCCGGCATGCTGTGCGTTCTCCCCCTGGGGGGTGGGTGCCTGGCGCAGCGCCAAGTGTTGCCACTCCAGGCCGCGCCCTCTCTGCGCCAGGCCCTCCCGGTCGTGCTGCCCACACCATCTCCGGCGCCCACGGCAGCGCCGCTGGCGCCGGATGGCACGGCCATGATCGACGCAACTGGCCTTGACTTTTCCGAACGGCGGATCATCGACGTGTACGAGCGCGTGTCACCGTCGGTGGTCAGCATCACGACCCAGGTCATGCGCCAGGATTTCTTCTTCAACGTCGTGCCAGAAGAAGGCTCCGGCTCCGGCTTCGTTCTTGACACCGCAGGGCATATCCTCACGAACTTTCACGTCGTGGATGGCGCCGAACGGATCGAAGTGACCTTTGGCGAATCACAATCGGCGCCGGCGACCGTGATTGGCCTGGATGCACGCAACGATGTCGCCGTGCTCAAAGTGGAGATGGCGGCGGAAGACTTGCAGCCGGTGGCGCTGGGTGACTCCAGCAATCTGCATGTGGGGCAATGGGCGATCGCCATCGGCAATCCTTTTGGCCAGTTTGGCCGCACGCTCACCACCGGCGTGATCAGCGCGCTTGGTCGGACGCTCCAGGGTCCAGGCGGGCGCACCATCACCGATGTGATTCAAACGGACGCCGCCATCAACAAAGGCAACTCCGGCGGCCCTTTGCTGGATTCCAGTGGGCGGGTGATCGGTATCAATTCAGCCATCTTCAGCCCGACAGGCACCAACGTCGGTGTTGGCTTTGCCGTGCCGGTGGACACCCTTAAGCGCATCCTGCCGGATCTCCTGGCTCTGGGCCGCTATCGGCATCCGTGGCTAGGTGTGCGCGATGTCTACAACATTACCCCTGGCCTGGCCGAAGTGCTCAAACTGCCGGCGACCAGCGGGTTGCTGCTCGTCCAGACCTACACAGGCTCACCGCTGGAGGGCGCCGGCGTGCGCAGCGCGCAGCAAGCGGTGATTATCGGCAACCAACGCGTCTACACAGGGGGAGATATCCTGATTGCTGTGGATGGGAAGCCAATCGCCAGTCTCGATCAACTGGAAGCGCTCGTAGAAAAGTCATACATGGTTGGCGACAGCATGACCCTCACCGTGATTCGCGACGGGCAGACCCTGCCGATTGTCGCGGAGCTGGTGGAGGACCCAACCTCATGAAAAGAAGGTGGGCCGGTCAGCGCGCCGTCGTCAGGATATTTACGGCATCGCGCAGCATCGCCGCCGCGGTGGGTAGCGGTTCCCGCTCCCAAAGTTTGTAATACATCTTGCCGTAGAGATCACTGTGGATCTCGATCCCCATCTCCCAGCCATCACATTGGCCCAGAAACTCGCTGCGTGCAATGACCGCCGGCGCGACGTTCAGTTTGTAACCCGCTGGCCCTAACTGCGCCGTGGCCAGCAGTTTGATCGTGTTGCCCTGCGCCAGTTCGCGTTGTAGTTCAGCGGTCGTAACCGCCGTGATGCCCTCGATCTGCACATCGGCCAGTGCGACTTGGATCCCCAAGAAGCTGTTGGCAATGATCACCAACTTATTGGCGGTGTCCAAGCCCTCGATGTCCAACGTGGGATCCGTCTCGGCGATGCCGCGTCGTTGCGCCTCGGCCAGCGCTTCGGCAAAGGAGCGGCCGGTGGCCATCTCCGCCAGGATGAAGTTCGATGTGCTGTTAAAAATGCCGCGCAGCAACGAAATTTCCGCCGCTACCAGGTCGCGCTGGCCGATGTTGATCACCGGCAGCGCGCCACACACCGTGGCGCTGTAGCCAAGGCCGGCGCCCGTCTTGTGCGCAAGCTCGCGCAGTTCTTGGATCGCCAACACGAGCGGCCCCTTGTTGGCGAGCACGGCCGGAATGCCGCGCTGCAAGGCCGATCGCACGGCGCTGAGGCCCGGCTCACCGTTCTGCAAGTTGACCGGCGACGCTTCCAGGAGCAGGTCATAGGTCAGATCCGCCAATACTTCCGCCGGCGTTTTGCCGGGGCAATAGCCGGGCAACTGCGCCACGCGACCGCCGGCGGCTTTGAATTGGCGCGTCGTGGCCGGATCAAAGCCGTCGAGCTTTACCGCCACCCCGCTGCTGTCGGCGATGCAAACCACCTGGAAGACCACCCCATATTCAGTGCGCAGCCGCGCCGCCTTCATCTCCAAGATGCGCAGAAAATTGCGGCCCACATTGCCCAGCCCGATCAGGGCCACGGCGACTTGTTTGGACATCAGTTACCTATTTTCGTGTGACGCATGCCGTTTGACCATCTCGGCAAAGCGGGCAAAGAGCAGGTCGGCGTCGTGCGGACCGGGGCTGGCCTCCGGGTGATACTGCACACAGAACACCGGCCGGTCGGTCAGGCGCAGGCCCTCGACCGTGCCGTCGTTGAGGTTGCGGTGGGTGACCAAAGCATGCGGGGGCAACGTCGACTCATCGACGGCGTAGTTGTGGTTTTGCGCCGTGATTTGCACGTTGGTGGCGTCGATGTCGCTCACCGGCTGATTGCTGCCATGATGGCCGAACTTGAGCTTATAGGTCCGCGCGCCTAATGCCAAGCCAATGATCTGGTGGCCCAGACAGATGCCGAACAGCGGGATCCTGCTTTCCAGCAATTGGCGCACCGCCTCCGCCGCATAGGGCGCCCCGGTGGGGTCGCCCGGTCCATTGCTCAGAAAGACCCCGTCCGGGCGCAGCGCCATCACGTCGGCCGCCGGCGTATGTGCAGGCACCACGGTGACGCCCAGCCCGTGGCTGGCCAGGCGGCGCAGGATGTTGTGTTTGATGCCGAAGTCGTAGGCAACGACCCGGGGCGTCGGACGCCCGGCGCCCGGTGGTAACGACGCCTGCGCTGCAACATGGGTTCCCTTGAACGCCGTCTTGTCACGACCGGCGGCCACCGGCGCCCACGCCGCGCCGGTGGCGTCGCTCCACACAAAGGATTCCTGGCAAGTGACCTCGCATACGAGATCGCGCCCGTCAAGGCCCTGCCAGCTCTGGGCCATGTGGCGCAGCTCCTCCACCGTATGCCGGCCATCCGTAGAGAGCGCGGCGTGCAGCACGCCCTTATCGCGCAGATGGCGCGTCAGCGCGCGCGTATCCACTTCTGTGATGCCCGGAATGCCATGCCGCGTCAGGTACGCCGGCAGCGTTTCGTTGGAGCGCCAGTTAGACACCACGGGGCTGACCTCACGCACGATGAAGGCGGTAATTTGCGGTCGGTCGCTCTCCACATCCTCGGCGTTGATGCCCGTGTTGCCCACATGCGGCAGCGTCATGCACACCATCTGGCCCCGATACGACGGGTCGGTGATGACTTCCTGATAGCCGGTCAGGCTCGTATTGAACACGACCTCGCCGACCACCGTCGTCGCCGCGCCAAAAGCCTCACCGTAAAAGATCGTCCCATCCTGCAACACAAGAATTGCGCTCAAAGTGCCACTCCATCTACCTGATTCCCTCAGAGTCGCGAGCGTAAGCGAGCATCACTCCGCCGTCGGCTGATGCTGTTTATACGCCAACTTCAGCGGCTGCCATTCGCTCCACTTGAGCAGATGGCTCCATGCCGGCCGGCCGCTGCCGTCGCTGGCCTCTGCCTTATCCACCAGATTCATGAGGACAGCCACCTCATCACAATGGTGAAACTTGCGACAGTAAATGCAGGCCTGCCAGACCTTCGGGCTGATGCTCCAGCGGTCGACCAGTTCAAAGCCGAGACGCACAAAGAACTGCTCGCGCAGCGTCAGCGCACAGACCTGGCGAAAACCGCGCATTCGCGCCACTTGCACCAATTCCAGCACAATGTAGCCGCCGAGGCCCTTGCCCTGCTGGCTTTCGTGAACGGCCAGCGAACGCACCTCGGCCAGCGTTGCATTGAGTGCCACCAGTGCGCCGCAGCCCAGGATTGGCGGCGACCCTGCGCCCGGAAACTCTTCCACCACCACCAGCCAGTCGGCCAGGGTGTGGCTCACGCTTTCAACCGTGCGCGGCAACATGACGTCCTGCTCCGCAAAGCGGTTGACCATTTCTACAATCGGCAAGATGTCGTCCGCCTCTGCTGGGCGAATGATCGTGGTCACCTCGCTGCTCCTCCATCTTTCCTTCTAGCGGTGCGGTCACAGGCCGCACACCCCTTATCGTTCACCCAGCACCCGGCCGATCGCGCTGGCGACCTGAACAATTTCGTCTTCGCTGATGATCAGCGGCGGCACCAGGCGTAATACCGTTGGCCCAGCATTCACCAAAATCAGACCTTGGTCGTACGCACGGTTCACAACGGTCGCCGCCTCGATATCCAGTTCGACGCCGACCATCAGCCCTTGACCGCGCACGGCGACGATGTGGGGGCTGTTGATTTCCTCGAGCAGTTCACGCAGCAGCTTACCCTTGGCCGCGACGCCGGCCAGGAACGCTGGGTGTGAAATCCGTTGCACCACATGGTGTGCCACATGCGTGATCAGCGGGCCGCCGGCAAAGGTGCTGCCGTGGTCGCCTTTCTGCATCACGTCCGCCACCTTCTGGCGCACAAGAATGGCGCCAATCGGCAGGCCGCCGGCCAGGGGTTTGGCGGCCGTGAGGATGTCCGGCTCGAACGGGCAGCCGTCCTGGCAGGTGCAACCGCTCTCCTGGGTGCAGTACCCTTGGTGTGCCCACAAAGCACCGGTGCGCCCAACGCCGCATTGCACTTCGTCGTAAATCAGCAGCGCGTCGAACTCATCGGCCAGCGCGCGCAGCCCGGCAAGAAATGCAGGCGTGGCGGCGTGCACGCCGCCTTCCCCCTGCACGGGCTCCACGATGATGGCGCAGACCGTGGCGTCCATCTGCGCACGGGCGCTGGCTAGATCATTGAACTCCGCAAAGCGCACGCCGGGCATCAAGGGCTGGAAGGGATCCTGGTATTTGGGACGCGGGGTGGCGGCCAGGCTGCCCATCAGCCGGCCGTGAAAGGCATTGGTAAAGGCCAAGATCGCGGTCTTCCCTGCGCCGCCATGCGCACGCCCGTAGCGCCGCGCAAATTTGAACGCACCCTCATTGGCTTCGGCGCCGCTGTTGCAGAAATGCACCTTGTCGGCAAAACTCGTTTCACACAGCAGTTGCGCCAACTGCGCGTGGGGCGCCGTGTGATAAAGGTTGCTGACATGCAGGAGACCACTTTGCATGCCTTCGCGCAACGCCTGTTCGATACCCGCATCGTGGTAGCCGAGTGCGTTGACGGCAATGCCCGCCACGCAGTCGATATACGCACGCCCCTCGCTATCGTAGAGGGTGCTGCCCTGCCCGCGTTCAAGCACAAACGGCGCTCGCCCATACACGCCCAATACATATTCGTGTTCCTGCTCGATCACACTTTGTGCGTTCACCCCTTCACCCCTTTACCTTGCTCGCTTACCCTCGCGGCTCTGACGGCGGCTCGCTTACCCTGCCCCTAACACGCCTGTCCCGGTGCCGTCCTGCACACCTGCCAGGTTGGTAATAACAGCCTGCGCCACGCCGGTGCGCACGGCTTCGATGGCACTGCGCACCTTAGGGATCATGCCGCCGGTGATGATGCCGTCGTGGATCCAATCTTCGGCCTGGCGGGAAGTCACCGCACGCACGATGCGGCCGGCAACGAGGATGCCGGGCACGTTGCTGATCAAAACAAGTTTGATGGCGCCCAGCTTGGCGGCAATGGCGGTGGCGGCGTGGTCGGCGTTTACATTGTAGCTGAGCGCGTCGAGTGCCCCGAAGCTAATCGGGCTGACGACGGGCACGATTCCGGCGTCGATCAGTGTGCGCAGCAGGTGGTCGTCCACATCCTGAATCTCGCCGACGCGACCCAGGTCGCCCAGCGGGTGCCACATTTTCTCGACATAGATCGTGCCGTCGTCGACGCCGCTGATGCCGGCGGCGCGGATGCCGGCGTTGACCAGCACGCGCACGACACGCTTGTTGACCAGGCCGCTGAGCACCATCTCGGCCACATCCAGGCTGGCGGCGTCGGTCACGCGCAGGCCCTCGATGCGCTGCTCGGCAAGACCCAGGCGCTCGCCCAGTTCGGTGATCGCCTTGCCGCCGCCGTGCACGATCACGGGAAAATGGCCTTCGTCCAGCACGGACTGTACGGCTTTCGCCAGGCCAAATAGAAAGGCACTGTCGTCCAGTTCATTGCCGCCCACTTTGAGCACCACAATATAGCGATCTTCGGTCTTGCTTTCGTCGATCATTGGTTCCTTCGCATCATTAGATCAGACCCGCAGTTTCATCGATCCCTGCGGCGATGTTAAAGCACTGAATGGCCTGCCCGCTGGCGCCCTTGACAAGATTGTCGATGGCGGCCACCACGATGTAGTGCCGGCCGTCCGGCTCGCCTGGATTGTCCGGGGTGATGCTGATGGCGCAGCGGTTGCTGTAGGTGACATGGCGCAACGTCGCCAGTTGCCCGGCCGGGAGCACTTGAACAAAGGGTTCGCCGGCATAGGTCGTGGTGTAGAGGTCGCGAATCTGCTGTTCGGTGACGCCGGCCGGCACGCTGACATACATTGTGCTGAGAATGCCGCGGTTGACCGGGAGCAAATGCGGCGAGAAGGTGAATTGATAGTGGCCGGCGGGCGTGGCGGTGTTCAAGACCAATTCCATCTCGGCGATGTGGCGGTGCCGATAGCCGATGCTGTACGGCGACATATTCTCGTTGGCCTCGACAAATAGATAGGGGATTTTGGCGGCCCGGCCGGCGCCGCTAATGCCGCTCTTGCTGTCCACGATCACGCGCTGGCTCAGCCAATCGGCCTTGGCCAGCGGATACAGACCCAGGTTGACGCTGGTGGGATAACAGCCGGGATTGGCAATCAACTGCGCGCCACGCAGGTTGTCGCGATAGACTTCGCACAGGCCGTAGACGAACCGGGGCAGCAACGCCGGGTCGCTGTGCGTCTTGCCATACCAATGCCGGTAGCCAGCGGTGTCGGTAAGGCGGAAATCCGCGCTCAAATCGATCACGCGCACGTCAGCATCGGCAAAGCGGCGCGCCGCCGCGATGGATTCGCCATGCGGCAGGCACAGAAAGACGACATCGACTTCCCTGACCTGATAGTAGGCATCGTCCAGCGTGATCAGTGGAACCTCCCACGGCACGGCATGCACATCCGACAAACGCTTGCCGGCGCTGCTTTCGCTCGTGAGCCAACCGATCTCTACCTGTGGATGGCGTTGGAGCCATTGCATCAGTTCGATGCCTGTATACCCGGTTGCCCCGGCAATGCCTGCTTTATACATCGTGTGCCCGCTTCGTGATGCTTGCGATTTGTCTTGCCACCGGTTTTCGCCAAATAAAAAAGCCCTCCATCTGGAGAGCTTTGGCGAGTCAATCTAGGTCGTTCCCGCGCGCAAAGTTCCAGATGTGGGTCATCCGGTCAACTTCCTGATTGGCCTAAAGCACGAACGATTGTTGGGGTGCAAGTTTGGTATCATCGTTGCACAAGTGTAACATGAGCCATAGTAGGTGTCAATTACAAAGCGAAATTATGAATCGAAAAGAAAATGACCAAAACGACCCGTGTAATTCTTGTCCGTCATGGTGAGACCGAAGCCAACCGACTGCAAATCTGGCATGGCTCGCTGGATGCGCCGCTGACTGGGCGTGGCCAGGCGCAAGTGCAGGCAACAGCGCGGCGCTTTGCCGAATCGATCAGCCATACGCCGGTTGATCGGGTATACGTTTCCCCACTGCCGCGTGCGCAAAGTACGGCGGCGGCCATCGGCGCCGCCATCAGGCAGCAGCCGGTGATTGAAGAGGGCCTGCGCGAGTTTAGCATTGGCGATTGGGAGGGCCGCACCTTTCGTGATCTGATCGATACGGAACAGTTGTGGCAGCATTGGGCGCTTGACCCGACCTTTGCGCCGCCCAACGGTGAGTCGCCGCGATCGTTTGGCGAACGCGCCGAAGCCGCCCTGAACGCGCTGGTTGCGCGCCACCCGCAGCAGACGATTGTGGCCGTCACCCACGGCGGCGTGATTGGCGCTGTGCTGGATGCTTGGTTGGGTGATCGCACGGGGGATTGGATGCGTTGGGAACCGCACAACTGCGCCGTGAGCGTGCTTACATGTGAAGGAGATCATTGGCAGGGGAACCTCGTCAACGATATCAGCCATTTGCCCGCCGCCGCACGCGCCGTCGAAGCCCCGACCTACTGCCGGGCGTAGACAAGCGAGGTCTGCTGCTCAGCCTGGTTTGAATCCTTCACCAGTTCGTATGGCTGAATCAGTACAGAGGCTGGAATGCCAGTGCCGAATTCCAAACGTCGAATCATGTCGAGCGTCAAACGTCGGCGTCGATTCATGATTTCTGACACCCGGTGCGGTGGACCGATAAAAGGTCCCAGTGCCTTGCGTGTGAGACAACGGCTTTCCAGGTAGTAGTCCAATGCCGCAATTGGCGAGGGTTTCGGAATTGGATAGTGCTCGTCTTCATATACCTTGACAAGCGTCGCCAGCACATCTAGACGATCCTCTTCCGGTGAACCAGGCACTGCATTCATCAACTCTTCGATCTCCTGCAAGGCCGCCCGGTAGCTGCGTTCGCTGCGAATTGGTATGATTTCCATAAGGTAGGGCCTTTCTAGATCACGCTTGCATCGATTCGGTCCTATTCAGGATGTGTGCCGACGAAGCGAACATAAACGATTTCAACGATAGGGCCAACTCAAAACAGCGCTCGACCGCCAGGGCATGCGGTCGAGCGCTGTTTTGGTCGACTCCGAGGCGTTTGCGTTCCCCGGTCGTGGGTCGTCATCGGTGCTACTCTGGCTGCGCCAGGTTCAGGCTGGGCTGCGCGTTCGGTTGCCGATCGTGTTGTCGGGCCAGCCGTTGGCGCAAATTTGCCACCAACCTGCCAAGTCGCGAAGGCTCTTTTTCACAAAGCCGGCTAAGCCGCATCTTCTCAGCTTCTTGCAGGCGCTCTTGGTGGTTCAAGTGGAACATTTCCCACTGTTGATAGGTATTCACGGTTTTCTCCCTGTGGAGTTGTGTATCTTTGGATCATCGCTTGCTTCCGGCAGCGGCCAGCGGCCGCGGCATCTTGTGCGCGCATCCCCCAAAAGCGGGCGCCGTACATCGTCCCGGCCACGTTTTTCAATCTGAACATAGCGCCCCCTTTTTTTGATCCCTTGCCATTTGCCACAAGTTGGTGTATATTGTGTGCAATTGTGTCTCACACAACCAATCGGATGATAGCACACAAAATACACATTGTCAATATGCTGATTGTGTTAATTTTTGGGGAATATTGTGGATGATCACGGGTGCGCGTGGATTTGCCGGACTAATTGCACAAAATAGCGACGAGATCGCCGCCACGATCCTTCGGCGCGGGGAAGAAACCGCCGCCTATCTTGCCGAGTGGGGGGCAAGTGACGCGCTGCAAGGCGCCGGGGTCTTACACGGGCTTGTGGATCAGGGCTTGACTGATGTGCAGCAGGTCGATCGGGCTTGTGGCGAACGGGTGGCGTGGTTATGTGACAAACATCGCCGGCTCCTCTTTGGCGCCGCTGACCCGGCCTGGATTGGGCATCCGCCTGTGCTCGAACGCGTGCGCTGCTTTACCGCCGCCTACTGCGACCCCGAATTGGCCTTTCTGTGTGTAGCAGACCTTTGGCGTCGCGTACGCACTGGCTTTGGCGGGAATACGCGTCTGCGCCACGTCGCCGCCGATGAAGCGACCCAGTTGCTGGCGCCGTTGCTCGATATGCTGGGGATGTTTGCCTTGCGTGCGGATCTGGAAGGGCAACTGGTCGTGGCCGAAGGACGCCCCTTCCAACTCGATGAGATTTCCAGCCAGGCCGGTGCGGCTATCGTAGCCGAATTGTCGGCGCATCTGCCTGACGCCCAGCTTATCCTCAACAAATATGCACAACTGCACAATGCTGCCGGCGCCGGGCGCGGCGCCCCAAAATTGTCGCTTTTGCCGACGATCACGGTGCTGGTAGAGGACGAAGCGGCCTGTTACCGTGTGTTGAATCAGGTGCATCGCCTCTACACCCCGGTCGACGGCGGCGTAGTGGATAGTCTCTTCACACCCAATATCAACGGCACCCGCACGCTGAACGTGTGGGTGGTCGCTGCTGGGCCGAATGGCCGCGCCCGCGTCAGTTTTTCGATTGCCCCGCGCGACCAACATGAGATCAATGAGTGGGGATTGGCGGCGCGCACGATGCGCTATCGTCTGGATACCACCACGCCGGAGGCCTGGTGGAACCAGGCTGCCGCCGGCTTTGCGCAGACGGCGCTGGCGCCTCTGGGTTCATTGCCCGAAAAACTCTATGTCTTCAGCCCCAAGGGGGAACTCTTCCCCTTTGATCGCGGCTGCACCGTCGTGGACTTCGCCTATTCGGTGCACTCCGACCTGGCCGAGCAGTGCCGCAGCTTCATTGTGAATGGCCGGACGGTAGAGCCGTCCACCGTATTACGCCATCTCGACCTCGTTGAATTGGATCACGACCCGCAGGCGCCCGGCCCCAACCGCCTCTGGCTTCACGCCGCCCACACGCCGCGTGCGCGGATGGCCATCGAGCGTTACCTCAAGCGCCAGGGCCAGGGGTCGCATCACGGGCAGAAGATCATCGAAGAGCGCCTGAAGGTGCTCGAGCGGCATTATGGCTTCAACCTGCCGCCCGAGAAGGTCGAACAGGCGATCCTCGACGCCGTGCGCCGCGAGAATCTGAGCCGCAAGGAAGATTTGCTCGCCGCCATTGCCGCCGGCCAATTTGCTGCCGATCGTTTGTTCCACCGCTTTTTTGAGCGCGAAATATTGCGCCAGGTGGAGATTCCGCGCAACGTTCGCTTGCGCCACCACCAACTGCATCTGGCCCAATGCTGCCGGCCGCGTCCCGGGGAGGACATTGTGGGGAGGCTGTACCGCCGCCACGGTGAGTTTGTCAACATGACGATTCACGCCGCAGCTTGTCCGGCGATTGCCGATCATCCCGATCGGGTGGCGCTCAAATGGCGTTTGCAGCCGATGTTGGGCACGCTGGCGCGTATAGACTTGCGCGCGCAGGATGATGGGGGACTACTGGGCGCCGCCATCGCTCAAGTCTACGCGCGCCAACCACGCATCACGTTGCACCGGGTGCATGCGGTGGCTCGTCACGGTTCGGCGCGGATCCAGTTCGATCTCTATGCCGATCTCCCGGCCACCGTGCAAGAGGTGGCGCAGGCGCTGCGCGAACTCCCCGATTTTGTCATCACCGATGTGTTGTCGCTTGACTTGCCCCCTTCGCAGCAAGAAGAGTGGATGGACGCCATCGGGACAATCTTCAACCCCTATTCACGCCTGCCCGTCAATGAAGACGCCATGTTCTTTGGCCGCACGCAAGAGCGCGCACGGGTGTTGGAATGTCTGCGCACACGGCAGCCCAGCATTTGGCTGATCGGCCAGAAACGGGTCGGCAAGACCTCGCTGCTCCTTCATTTGCGCGACCACGAGTTGCCGGCGCGTGGCTTTGCGCCAGTCTTTGTCGATATGCAATTGATGGGTCACCCGGCGCGCACCAATCTCTTCTTCGAGGTGGCCAATGCCGTGCATACCAGCCTGAGCGCCGATGTGCGTTTGGGCGCGGTGGGTGCGCCGTTGCGCTCGCTCTTTGACGCCGACCCGGCGCGGCAATTGATTGAGTATTTGATCAGTGTGCAAAATCTGCTCGGCGCGCGCCGCCTGGTGCTGCTGATTGACGAGTTCAGCCGGCTCACCGACAGCTATTTGCTGGGCCAATTGGACGGCGGCCTTTTTGATCGGTGGCGTGCCATGATGCATACCACGCAACGCGCCGGCATTGGCTATGTCGTTGTGATGCAACAGCAGACTTGCGACACGCTTGTTCAACACCTCTTGCAGAAGCCTGACGACCCAAGCTGGCGGCTGATGGATGTGGGGCAGCGGCTGCAAATGCGTCCTTTGCTTGAGGAGGACGTGCGCCGGCTGATTGAGTGGCCGATGCGCAATCACCTGGAGTATGCGCCCTCGATCGTCGATGGCGTGGCCACTTTGGCAGGAGGAAGCCCATTTCTGATCCAGGCTTTCTGTCACAACCTGGTGTTGCATATGGCGCGTCAGCAGCGCCAACAGGTGACGCCGGCTGACCTGGAGACCGTGCGCCAGGAATTCATGGATCCGCAGGATCACACGTTCGCCCACGTGATGGAAATGCTCAAGGGCATCTCCAATAACGTGGCGGGGGTCTTTGCGCGCTTGGCGCTTGAACGACCTGATCGGCAGGTTTCGTGGGCGATGCTGCGGGCTGCCCTGCCCAACGTGGCGGCAGACAGCCTGCGTGTGAGTCTACGCACCCTGACCGACCAAGATATTCTTGTCCAGCCGGCGCCCGATCGCTGGCATTTTTCCAGTCTGCTGTTTCAACAGTGGCTTGCCGTCAACGCCGTCTAGGCGCGGAGGTACAACATGGATCCAGGGCGCAGACCCTTTTATGGCCGTGATCGAGTGCTGTCTGAACTTGTGCAGGGTGTGCTGGCGCCACAGCCACAGAGTTTCTCGCTGGTTGGGCCCAAGTTGATTGGCAAGACTCACTTGCTGAACTACCTCAGCAGCGAAGATGGCCCGCTGCTGAGTGATGCGGCGGCCGTGCAGCGCCCGCGCACCTTCCAGGATGGGTCACGTGTGGTCGTCACGTGGATTGACTGTGACTGGCAAGACGCGCAGCAAGATCTGGTCGGTTGGATTTACCAGAACCTGCAAACCCATGTGCGCGATCATGCCAAAATCGCGCTCAACTGGGCACGGGTCGAGGCGCAATCGACGGACAGCCGGCGGATCTGGCAACTGGCGCGCGAATTGGGCGAACAAGGGTTTCGCCTTGTCGTGTTGCTGGACAACTTCGACCGTGTTTTTGAGAATCAGATGGTTAATCCCGACACGGTGGATGAGTTGCGACCGCTGACCTTGGAGCTGGCAATATTGGTTGCCACGGAACAACCCTTGCACGACCTGGATCGTGAACTGGCCGCCTCCCCGCTCTTCAATGTGATGACGCAGCTTTTTATGGGCCTGGTCGAGCCGGCGGCCGCGCGCACGTGGATCGGCGCCTATGCCAGCGACTTTCCCGGCGTGCTGGAGATGGTGGACGAATTGGTCGTGATGACGGGCATGCACCCGTTTCTGTTGCGCAAACTCGGCGACATTCTGGTCGAGGTGCGCCAGATGCTGCCGGGCGGGCCGGAGTTGGGTTCGGCACACTTGCCTTTGCTGCGCCTGCGTCTGGCCGAGCATGGGCGGCTGCTCTTTGAAACCAACTGGAAGCGGCTGCAGCGGTTGCCGGCGCGGCTGCCGGCTGCGGCTGTGCCGTCACTTTTACAACGGATGGTGCATGGCTTGCTTCCCTTGGCCGACGTCCAATTGGAGCAGACCTCGGCGCTCAACTGGCTGATCAACCAGGCGATGGTGACCTGCTGCGCCGTGCCGGGCGACTCACGCTACCAATTGTTTTCGCCGCTCTTTGCCGAGTTTCTGGCGCGCCGGCTTGAACCGGAACCAGATGCAGTCGTGCGCACGCCGTCGCCGGCGCCCTCTCCACCGGCCATCGATCTCGACCAATTCACCAAGATCGAAGCTGCCCTCTTGCGCTACTTCCAGAACCGCCAGAACGAGACCGTCTCCACCGAGCAACTGCTGGCGGATGTTTGGAAGCGGCCCGGTTCTACCAATCGCCGGGTTCAAGAGGGTATCCGCCGCTTACGGCAGCAATTGGAGGCGATGCAACCGCCGATTGGCACCATCGAAAACGATCGCGGGCGTGGCTATCGCTTTATTCCAGCAGAGGGCACGCGCTAATCGTATGATCATCGATCTCGAAACTTTCCCTGTCCTGATCCGAGGCGCCGGCGACCTGGCGACCGGTGTCGCCATCCGTCTTCAGCGCGCGGGGATGCCTGTGATCCTCACCGAAATGGCCCGCCCGCTGGCTGTGCGGCGTACGGTGACTTTTGCGCAGGCGGTGTTCGACGGCGAGTGCCGGGTGGAAGAGGTCACGGCGCGCCGCGTCTTGCCAGAAGAGATCGGCGCTACGCTGGCACACGGAATTATTCCGGTGCTGGTCGACCCGGCAGTGCCGGTTATTCTCTCTTTCGCGCCGGCTGTCCTGATCGATGCCATCATGGCCAAACGCAACACTGGCACACGCATGGGCGACGCGCCGTTGGTCATTGCGCTCGGCCCGGGTTTCACGGTTGGCGTCGACTGCGATGCCGTGATCGAGACAAACCGCGGGCACAACCTAGGGCGCGTGCTCTGGCAGGGCAGCGCCGAGCCGGATACCGGTGCGCCGGGTGAATTGCCGGGTGTGGGAAGGCAACCATCGCGCGTGCTGCGGTCGCCAGTCGCCGGCCGCGTCATCGGTCGCCACGCCATCGGTGACCGTGTGCGCCTGGGCGCCGTCATTGCCACGATCCAAGCCGACGAGGGTGAGGTGGCTGAAGTGGTTGCGCCCCTGGAGGGTGTGCTGCGCGGTCTCATCCACCCTACGGTCGATGTCGTGCCCGGCATGAAGATCGGCGATCTTGACCCGCGCGTCGACTCCGCCTACTGCTTCACCGTTTCCGACAAGTCATTGGCGATCGGCGGCGGCGTCTTGGAAGCCGTCCTCAGCCACATTACCCGTACCCACCAGACAACTTGAAGAGGAACTCGATGGATTCCATGCGTTTGTTTGCTGTGCCCAGCTTGCCCATGATCCAACCGGGCGATGATCTCGCCGCGCTGATTGTCGATCGTCTCACGTCGATCGGCGAGCAGTTGCAGGACGGCGATATCGTCGTGATGGCGCAGAAGATCGTGAGCAAAGCGGAAGGACGGTTGGTGCGACTGGCTGAGGTGAAGGTCAGCGACCGTGCGGTCGCGATCGCCGCCACCGTCGGCAAGGATCCACGCGTGATCCAGGTCGTGCTGGATGACAGCAACGCGATCGTGCGCGTGCGGCGCGGGCTGATTGTGGTGGAACAGCGCAGCGGGTGGGTGTGCGCCAATGCCGGCGTCGACCGCAGCAATGTCCAGGCCGACGGCGCCGACGAAATCCTGGCGCTCTTGCCCGCCGATGCCGATGCCAGCGCAGAACGGATGCGTCAGCAGTTGGCGGTGCGCACCGGCGTTGCGCCTGCCGTGATCATCAACGACAGCCACGGCCGTGCCTGGCGCATCGGCACGACAGGCGTGGCGATTGGCTGCGCCGGGCTGCCGCCGGTATGGAACCAGCGCGGGCTGCACGATCTGTTTGGCTATGAGTTGGTCTCGAGTGAGGAATGTATTGCCGACGAACTGGCCGCCGCCGCCAGCCTGATCATGGGGCAGAGCGACGAGGGGCGGCCGGTGGTCGTGATCCGCGGCTACCAACTGCCGTCTGCACCGCCGGCGCCGGCGCGCGCGATCCAGCGGCCGGCAGAAACAGATTCGTTTCGGTAAATGCCGGTTCGAAGAAGTTTTTTGCCCGCAAGTCACAATTGTTGTAGAATAACAGTTTACAGTCGATCAGCAGAGATCGGCTGTTGCAGCCATTGGCAATTCTTAGCGAGCGCACTCACTCAAGGAGGCACATCTGGACAGCATCACCCTTGCCCGCCAAATCGTGGACGCAATCGAAGACAAGCAGGCGGCCGACATCGTCTTGCTTGATGTTCACGAACTCACCAGCATCGCCGCCTATTTCGTCATTGCCACGATCGACAATGAACGGCAGGCGAAAGCCATCGAAGACACCCTGTTGGAAGATCTTAAACTGCGGCAGAATATCCGCCCGCTGCACGCCGAAGGCCTGGGGGGACAAGGCGGTGGCTGGTCCGTGTTGGACTATGGCGACGTGATCGTGCACCTGTTTACCGAAGAGATGCGCGAATTCTACAAGCTGGAAGAACTGTGGAGCAAGGCGCAGGTACTCGTCAAGATGTTATAGCGCCGTTTCTCGTTTGTAGGGCGATATAGCGGTTTGCCGAACTGCCTCTAGCATAATTCCACCGCCACCGCCGTGCCGCCGCCGATACCGTGGCATAGCGACGCAATGCCGCGCCGTTTGCCTTCCTGGCGCAGGGCATTGACCAGCGTCACGATGATGCGCGCGCCGGAAGCGCCGATCGGGTGCCCCAGCGCAATCGCGCCGCCGTAGATGTTGAGCTTTTCGTAGGGAATCCCCAGCAGCCGGCGCAGCAGCACGTTGTTGAGCGAAAATGCCTCGTTGTTCTCGAACAGGTCGAAGTCCGCCACGCCCAGGCCGACCTTGTGGGTCAGCTTGCGGATCGCTGGCACTGGCCCTTCCACGAAACGCCACGGCTCTACACCCGCATAGGCGCTGCCAAGAATTTTGGCGATGGGGCTAAGGCCATACATGGCTACGGCTTTTTCGCTGGCCAGTACCATGGCGGCGGCGCCATCGGAAATCTGGCTGGAGTTGCCAGCGGTCAGCACGCCCTCCTGAGTGAATGCCGGGCGCAACGACGCCAGCGTTGCCAGGGTAGTGTCGCTGCGAATGCCCTCATCCTTGTCGAAAAGAATTGTCTTCTTGCGATCGACAATCTCAACGGGCGCCAACTCTGCCTTGAACTTGCCGTTTGCGGTGGCCGCCGCCGCCCGGCTGTTGGAGAGGTAGGCCACCTCGTCCAGTTCGGCGCGCGTGATGCCATATTCCTGGCACAGGCGCTCGGTTTCTTCACCCATCAGTTCACCGGTCATCGGATCGGTCAGCCCGTCGGCTAGCAGTACGTCCAATACCTGCTCCTTGGCGCCGCCAATCAGCAGTTTGTAGCCCCAGCGTGCCCGGTGTGTCAGCACAAAGCCGGCTTGCGACATGGACTCCATCCCGCCCACCAACACAAGGTCGGCGTCGCCGGCGCGAATGGCCGTGTCGCCGTTGATCGTGCTCATCATGCCGGAGGAACAGAGCATATCGACAGCATACCCGTCCACTTCCACGGGGATACCCGCCTTGAGCGCGGCGTGGCGCGGCACAAGCTGGCCGTGACCGTGCTTCAGGATATTGCCAAACACGTACAGATCCAGTGCTTTCGCCGCGACACCAGCGCGCGTCACGGCCGCCTTCATCACGTGTGCACCCAGGTCCACCGGCGAGAGGTCTTTCAACGCACCGCCAAACTTACCGACCGGCGTGCGCACCGTGGAGACAATATAGGATGTCGTCATCACAGCTCCCTCGGGGGCGTAGGATGTGAGATGTACATTCGACATCCCCCATCCTACATTCCCCATTCTCTACTTACGATTCGGGTCGTACAAGAAGAACCACTTGTTGTCCAGATAGTCGATATAGCCGTCCTGCTTCATGGACGCGATGGCGGCATCGAAGGGGGCGACCAGGTCGGAACCTTTCTGGAAGATAAAGCCGAAGTCTTCCGACTTGATGGCGTCACCCACAATCTTGAGTTTGTCGGGGTTGGCGCCGAT
>Ga0335397_10003621_pt1 | contig 20623 bp, 38 predicted proteins | sample MAT04_FD_205740 | JGI IMG/M metagenome (GOLD analysis project Ga0335397, IMG submission 205740) | Freshwater microbial communities from Lake Fryxell liftoff mats and glacier meltwater in Antarctica - MAT-04 (spades assembly) (version 2) ... | reverse complement strand
ATGCGCCCGGCGGGGTCGCTGGCAAGCACGCCGAAGCTCAGGAGATGCGCAAAGCCATAGTCAAGGCTCGCCCACACGCGCCAGCCTGGCGGGGCCGCGTGGTACGTGACGAGGTGTAGGTGCTCGTCAAGCTGCTGGTAGTACGCCCCTTCGGCCCCCACCCAGCGACCTAGGCGCAAGCGCTGGTAGCGCACGCCCGTCAGCGCGTCAAGCACGGCCATGCTGCGCACGCCCTGATCCGTCAGGGCGCCTGCCTCGTCGTACAGCGTGGGGTTGTCGGCGTGCGTGCTCTCCAGCAGGCGCAGCGCCCCCACGGCCTCACGGCGCTTTATCCAGTGATCCTCGGCACCGGGGTTGCAGTCGCCCCAGACCATCGGCGTGTCGGTGCGGGCGCCGCGCCCCGTGGTGCGCGTGGTCAGGGTCTCGTAATCCTGCTCGTCAAGCTCCTCCGCCTGGTTGACGTAGGCACCGCCAAACTCGCCTGAGAGGATCTTGTCAGGGTTGTCAAAGCCCACGACCCAGACGCGCGCGCCGTTGGGATACTGGTAAAAGGCCGGGTGCTCGCCACCGTACACGGTGACCCCGCCACGAATAGCGATGATGCGGCGCCAGGTGCTCAGGACGGTGCTGTCCATCGTGGCGCGCACTTTGCGTGCCAGGATGTAGGCGTCGGGCACGCGCCGCGCCTCACTGTCCAGGCGCCACAGGCCCGCAAACGTTTTGCCGGTCTCCGCCGGGCCAGAGAGCAGCCAGGCGCGATCCGTGATGCGCTGGGCCGTCTCCGCAGCGCCACGAAAGCGCGGGCTGCTGGGGACGCGCCCGGCGGAGACCAGTTCAGCCAGCAGCGCTGGGCTCGCCGTCTGCCGCAGCCAACGCGACAACTGCCGCGCGTACGTCTGTTGGGAGGCTGGCAAGGATTGCACGAATGTCCACCTCATTACGGGCCGTTGCGCTGCCACTCAGGAGTTGCGCTTTGTCTACTGCGATGGCCGCCGCCGTCGCTACCTTCTGAATGTCTGTTGCCTCGGGGATCAGTTCCACGACCCGCTGAAAGGCGAGCTTGGCAACATCCCACGCGGCCTCAATAACCTCGGCCTTTTTATCCTGTCGAATATATTCGACAGCTGTCGGAAGATATTCAGCAGGGATAGGGAGGGCGGCGGCGGCAGCGACTTCTGCCGCCCATGTGTCGCGCCACTCAATGAGCGTGGGGCGTGACACATCCGCATCACGAGCGGCGGCGCTCACGTTGCCGCCGTGAACGTCAAGCGCCACGCGGGCGCGCTCCCGATCCGCGTCGGTGTAGCTGCGCTTGCGGCCCATTTACGGCCTGCCTCTCATCATCGGCAGCGCCACCCGCCAGCGCGTCGCCACACGCACGCCGTCGGCGGTGACTTCGCGCCACTCGCCTTGCGCCCACAGCGTACAGCGCAGCGTCACACCGCTGCCGTCATCCTCGCATGGCCCCGGCCCGCCCGCGCCGCCCCTCACGGCCACGACGGGCGCCACCGCCAGCCCTTCAGCGAACCACCAGGACGCGGCGGGCGCATCGCGCACCTCGCCACGCCAGACGGGCGCCTGCGCGCTCACCGGGGCCGCGAGCACCACGCAGGCCACGGCCACGAAGGCGCACAGCAGCACCACGATGACGAGCAGCAGGGGGTCGATGGGGCGGCGGCGCATTAGACGATGCTCTTTAGCTTATGCGCCGGGGGCGGCGTCATCGGCGGCACATGCTCGGGCCAATGCCAGGTGGCAGGGGCGGCGTCAGGGTCAAACGTTGCCACGGTGGTGAAGGGCGCCCCTCCCACAGGAAACACGGTCAACGCCTGGATAGCGGTCGCCCCCTCGTCGGGCGTGACAAAGGCCGGGTCGGTAATAAGCGCGGCGAGGTGCTGATCTCCGTACATGAAATGGACGAGGCTGCCCACGCTTGGGGCGGGCATCGTGTTCGCGTCAGGGGTCTCAGGCATGGGTCATCCTTTTGATAAGGCGGCGGCGCACGAGGGGGCGCCCGCTGCGCGCCCGGCCCGAGCAGCGACACCCAGCCGCACGCGGGGCGCCAGAGCCACGCGCCCCGGCGCACGTAGCAGCGCCAGTGCGCGCCGCAGCGTGGGCAACGGGCGAGGTGCCAGCCACTCGGAAAGCGCGGTTGAGCGTGGTGCGTCATCCATTACAACAGTTCCTGGTACGCCACCAGCTGCGCACGCGCGTCGGCGTGGGCGGCAGCCAGCGTGGCGCCCTGTCCATGCAGTATAAGCCCGTGGGTGTCGAGGGAGATGATAAGCTCCCACAGCACCACGCTTGTGCTGTGGTGCGAGCGATCCGCGTGCGGCAGCGAGCGGCGCTCAGTGCGCCACTGAAAGCGCGCAGGCAGGGCCGCGAGTGCGGCGAACGTGGTGGCGTCATCCATCATCGTCGGGCTCCTCCGTAAGATCGCCCATGCTCGCCTGAAGCATGGCGAATGACGCCTGCAAGGCAAGCACAATCTGCTCGAGTGTGTGCAGGCGGGCGAGCTGCGCGTCGAGGCGCGTGTGGAGCAGCTGATCGCCCTCGTCGATTGCGCTGGCGGTGGCGTCGGCGGCCCGCGCCACCGCGCGCCCGATGCGGGCGATCTGAATGATCGCCGTGCGCAGGATCGCCGCGTGCGTCTCGGCGGCCCGGCGCACCGCGTCGGCGCGTAGCCTTGGCGCGACATCGGCGCGGCTTGCGGCCTCCAGGTCAAGCATGGCCTGCTGCCATGCGAGGAACTCAGCGTGCATAGCGGCTCCGTCAACGGGCGGGGGAAGACACCACAGCCAGGGCCACGTCGTACCAGGCGCGGGCCACGAGGACAAACACGTAGCGGTCGTAGGCAAGCAGGGCAAGGACGACGAAGGTCGCCACGAACCCAACGGTGAGGGCCGCCAGCCAGCGGCGATTGATGCCGAGCTGGCGGTCAAGCTCAAGGTGATAGGCGTCAAGCGCGGCCTGGCGCTTAAGACGCGACTCGAAATCAATCCCGCGCTCCATGGCCGCGTCGCGCTCGCCCTTACGCCGCTCCCGCTCCATCTGATCGATGCGCGTCCACACGCGCTCGAATGCCGACACCATGGAGAGGCTAAACTCTTTCTGGGTCTCCAGGAGCCGCTGTACTTCGTCGCCGCTGAAGCCGTGGCGATTTTCAATGTTGCCCCCGGCAACGTCGCCCGTGGCAACGTCGCCGGTCTGGCTGCGCGAGAAGTCCAGGACGGCGCGGCGCTTGCGTGTGGGTGGTGGCGCCACATTTACGACGCCCCCCGCATGCGGTCGCGCATGCCGATGACGCGCCCGCCGTAGCCCACGCCCGGCACGGCCCACACGCCGCCGAACGTGTCAATAGTCGGGTGGCGGCCCTGGACGGTGGAGGAGAGCGGGCGCACCGTGAGCGCGTACTCCACCAGCGCCCGTTGCTCCGCCGTGCCTGCGCCGGGGACGAGCGCGTAGCCGAGCATGCGCCCCAGATGCGCGCGGATGGCGTCGGCGTCCCAGCGGGCAAACGAGATGCCTTCGTGCCAGCGCCCATCGCGCCACGCCCACGCCAGCCCCGGCGGCACATCCTCCGGCCCGGCGACGCTGTGGCCCGTCACCCCGACGCCCGCCGGGTTGCGGCGCGGCCGCGCACACCACCAGCTCGTGAGGCTGCCGGTCTCGTGCGCGCACTGTGCCAGAGCCAGGAACCAGTCAACGCCCGCCGCAGCGCCAATGCGGGCGTAGGCATTGACAATCGTGCGGATGTCCACCGCGTTGTACTGCGTTGCGCGAGCCGTGAGCCAGGCAATCGCAGCGGCCTGCGTGCCGCTGGCGGGGCCGATAATCGGCGTGCCGCGTGGGGCGGGCGGCAGCACGGGCGGGCGAGGCGCGGCGAACGACCCCAGCACCCAGGCGCGGTCAACCCGGTTGCCAGGGCAGGACTTGATCGAGCTGTCGCGGTGGAAGGCCAGCAGGTCAGCCAGCGGGCGGCCCAGGCGCAGATGAAAGCCCTCCAGCACCGCCCGCGTGTTATCCCACGTCGCGCCGTCGGGACGCGATACGTCGCCGTTCCACACCATCTCCAACCCGATAGTGTACCAGCCTGCGCGCACGCTGCCGTTATTGGCCCCCGCGTGAATGCCGATGCGCGCCAGCGGCGTGGCGAGCCAGATCCCGTCAGACGCAGCGTAGATGTGCGGCGCTGATGTCCAGCCCTTTTTCGCATAAAAGCGCTGCATGCCGCGCATGCTCGTGAGCCCGCGCCAGCTGTGCTGGTCGGGGCGCCAGGTGTGATGGAGGACGATGGTGCGCGGCAGGCGCCACGTAAAATGGTAGCCCGCGATGAACGGGCGCCACTCGGCGATGCTCAGGCGCTGCATCACGAACGGCGGGGAGCCCTCGGTCGTCTCGCCAGACGCGCCGGGAGCCGCCCCCAGCGGCAGGGGCGGCTGGGCGGGGTTGACGCCCTCTCGGGGGTGCAGGCGGTCGTCGGCGGGATCGGGCATGCGGCCTCCAGAGGAGAGGACAGAGGGACGCGCTCACAGTATAGCACGCGGCGCAAATGCTGTGCTATACTAGCGGCGCTGCCGATGTTTAATCCCGCAAGGGGTCTCGGTGCTGGATGCGACAACCAAGAGTGCATTGCGGGCCGTCTCAGCGCTGGGGCGGCCCGTGGTGTGTGACGCGCCGCGTCTATTGACAAGAGAGCGGGCCGTATGGTATTATTTCCCATAGGCAATTCTTAGAAGAAAGAGGGTGTAGCGGTGGAACACGACGAGCTGCGCCAGCGGGTGATAGACGAGATCAAGCGGCGCCAAGACGCAGGCGAGACACTCACGCAAATTGCGGCGTCGGTAGGGGCGCACTGGAATACCGCGTGGCATTGGGGACGCGGCAAGAAGATCGGCACAAAGGCGTTGACGCTCCTCCTCCTGAAGAGTGCGCCAGTTGAGCAACAGGCCGCCTAGCAACCCGGTAAGGTTCCCCTTACCGGGTTTTGCGTGCGCTCAGTATTTCCTCTTGACTTTTCCTATAGGCAATGATATACTTTTCCTATAGGAAAGCCGCTTAAGCAAACGCCCCGCACTGCTGGCGCAGCCGGGGCACGAGACACGAGGAACCCACCCCAATGTCTACACCCATTGTACCATCCGACGCCCCGCACGCCGTGAAGTACCACCGCCCGACAGAGACCTACCGCGTGCTCAACGCCGCCGGGATCATCGTTGACCGCTACCAGCACGATAGCGGCGATTTTTCAGGTCGGCGCGCCATGTACCGCCTAGCGCTTGAGGATGCCGCCGTGCGCGACGCCGCTGCGGCACGGGCCGAGGCGCGGGCGTGGGCGGACGAGCAGGCCGCCGCGAGCGCGATGGACGCTGCGCTTGACCTGACGTGCAGCTGCCAGCTGTGCGGCGGCGCCGTGATGCCTGAGGACGCCGCGCTCGTGCTGGGCGAGCGCCTTGCCTGCGGCTGGTGCGCAGGCAAGGCGCAGGGGATCGCGCGCTTCGTTGCTCGCCACGGCCACGCGCCGGGCGAGCCTACGCCAGCCGCGCCCTCGCTGATGGACGCGTTTACGATGTCGGATGAGGCATGGAGCGCTGCCATTGCCCGCTACGCGCCCACGCCCCGACGCAGCTTTATTGCTCACGAGCTCCCGGCATTCGTCGAGGAGCTACGCGGGCTGCTCGCGTATCTGCCGGATGGCGGCGTGTGGCAGTCTGCCAATGGCGACATCCGGCTTGTCCAGGCGCCGACTCGGTACGCGGCGGCGCTGGCGGGCAAGGCGAAGTAATGCCAGCCTACGCCACCCGCGAAGACATGGCCGTCTACCCGCTTCAGTTGGCGTACCTTGCCAGCGACCCCGAGCTCTCGCAGTGGATCAGCGAGGATGCCGTCGCCGCCTTCGTAGCGGACGCGCTGGACGCGCTGGGGCCGTTCCAGGCGCGCACGGTAGAGGCAGAAATCAGCTGGCTTGATCGCGTCTACGCGGCTGAGAGCAAGCTCTAGGACGGCCCTCTGCCTGGCTGGGCAATGCCAGGCGCCACCGGCCCGCTTCGCCGCACCTGAACAATTTAGCCCGCTCTCCCCGCTACGGTGGTTGGGCCACCCAAGGCGCGCAAGTAGGGTCAGGAGCGAGCAGCGGCCCGATGCCTTCTTTTCACCTATCGCAATGACAGAAAGACACCACCATGCCCACCGCACAGCCCGTTGACGACTTTGATACCGGCGTCGCGCTTCCGACCTACACCGAAGAGACGCAGGGCGACGGCCTGCTGCGCATTCAGTGGCGCAACGGAGAGCCCAAGCTGGAGACGCCTGGCCGCTTCTTTGTGAGCGAGGAGAACCTGGGCGACTTCGTGCCCGGCGCACCGTGGGTCAAGACCCGCGAGGTGTTCAACGAGGGCACCAAGGTGCTCGGCTACAAGGCCGAGGCGCTGGATATGGCGATCCTGTGCGTTCGCGCACAGCCGTTTCACTGGAGTGCGGCAAACGGCACGCCGGGGCGCTACAAGATCTGGCAGGCCAAGTGGGTCAAGGGCGACGGCGCACCTGAGTACCAGAGCATGCAGGTAGAGGTCTTGGCCTATGTCCAAGGCTTCACCGAGCTCGTGGTGTGGACAAGCGCCACGATCAAAACCTCGTTTGCCATTATCGCGGGCAAGGGCAACAGCATCCTACGCGGCATTGACCAGGCTATGGTCAAGGCGGCGAACCAGACGGCAAAACACCCGCTTGACCGCTACGCGTTTTGGGCGGGCATCAGCACCGAGCGCGACGCCAAGGGCGAGGTCGTCTACACCCCGACGAAGGGCCAAGCGGTGACGCTGCCCGTGCTTGCCCTGCCGCCTGAGAAGCAGCGCGACCGCGCTTGGCTGCTCTCGCGCTTCATCGGCGCCACGCCCGAAGGCAAGGCGCTGCTGACAGCCGCGCTGATCCCGCTGCGCGAGCAGTATGAGGACTGGCGCCAGGAGCGGCGGAGCAACGAGGCCGAGGCGCCGCCCGTGGCCGCCCCGACCGGCCGCAACGTGCCGCAGCCGGTCGGGGCGGACGAGTTCGGCATCGGCGATGTGATCTAGTGCTCTCAGCCCCGGCGCCGGGGCTGTTGCGTACCAAGGGGATAGGATGGACGCTCCGCAAGCCCTAACCAACCGGCTCCAGTGGGTGCTCTGGCGCGCTGAAGGGGACGACGCACGCAAGGTGCCCTACACAATGAAAGCCCGGCGGGCGTCCTCCACCGACCCGCTTACCTGGGCCAGCTACTACGATGTGTGCCGTCATTTTGAGAAGCACCCGACCGAGTACAGCGGCATTGGCTATGTGCTCAGTGGTGATGACGGCATGGTCGGGGTGGACTTAGACGACTGCCGCGACGTAGCGACCGGCGAGCTTGCGCCGTGGGCGCGCGGCATCCTTGACCGGCTTCAGACCTACAGCGAGGTCTCGCCAAGCGGTACGGGCGTCAAGGCGTGGGCGCGCGGCACGCTCGGCGACGCGGTAAAGACGGCGCAGGTCGAGGTGTACCCGCGCGGGCGCTACTTCGCCTTTACCGGCCAGCGCCTGCCGGAGTACCCCGCCGAGCCACAAGAGGCCCAGGCGGCACTCACCGAGCTCGCCACGACCTACGGGCGCACGGCGCTGCCCATGCCCGCACGCGCCAGCGCGCCGCCGTCCACGGGCAGCCATCACGAGCGCTGGGCGCGCAAGGTGCTCGCCAGCGCCACCGCCAAAGTGATCGCGGCGGTGGATGGCGAGAAACATAACGAGCTGCTGGGGGCGGCGCGGCTCGCAGCGGGGGCCATGCCGCATATCAGCGAGGGCGAGATTATTGATACCTTGTTCGGCGCGATACAGCTGCGCGCCAAAGACCCGCGCGGCGCGATGAAGACGATTGAGGACGGCATCCGGCTCGGCGCATCTGCGCCACTTGACCCGCCCGCCGCGCCAACCAGCGAGGCGCTGGTGCTGCGCGACGCCCGCGCCTGGTGCCCGCGCTGCGGTGGCGAGGCAAGGGCAAGCAAGTACCCCTACCCTGGCACCGACACGCCCGGCTGGTACTGCCCGGACTGCAGGCATCCGATGATCTGGCCAGCGGACGCGTTCACGCCGAGCCAGGAGCGGGCGGCATTGAAGGCCGCAAAAGTGCTGCGCGTCGCGCCGGACTATGTGACGAGCCCGTGGGCGAACATTATCCCCGCCTCGCAGCTGCGCACCAAGCGCTTTGCACAGCTGATCTGGACAGTTGATGACCTGCTTCCTGAGGGCTGTTGTCTCTTAGCAGGCCGCCCCAAGAGCAAGAAATCATGGCTCGCGCTGGCCGTGGCGCTGGCCGTGGCAACAGATGGCAAGGTCTTAGGTCACTACGATGTGACACCGGGACGCGTGCTCTACCTCGACCTGGAGAGCAACCAGCGCCGCATGCAAAGCCGTCTGCGCAGCATGATCCATGAGGACACATGGCCGGAGCGGCTCATGATCACAACCGAGTGGCCGCGCGGCGACGACGGCATCCGCCAACTGGAGGCATGGCTCACGGCGAACGACGATGCGCGGCTTGTCGTGATCGACATCCTCGCACGCATCCGCCCGCCGAAAGACCCGAAGGGCGATCCGTATGAGCAGGACTATGGATTTCTCCAGCAGATCAATGCAATGGCCGAGGCGCACAACGTCACGATCATTGTGATTCATCACACCCGCAAGGCGCGGGCCGAGCATGTGTTTGATGAGATCAGCGGCACCAACGGCCTCATGGGCGCCGTGGCAACGGCGTGGATGCTCACCGTCAACCCTGACGAGGCAGGCGAGCAAATGCTGGCATTGCAGGGCCGCGATGTCATGGTAGACGACCCGCTTGCGGTGCGCTGGGATAGCTACCTGTGTCAACACATCTTTGTGGCAACCGGCCCTGAGGCGTCAAGCAGCACCGAGCGCCGCGCCATCCTCAACGCCATGGACTACGAGCAGGACTACCCGATCCGCGAGATCGCCGCCGCCGTGCGCAAGGATGTGAAGGCGGTTGACAACCTGATTCGTCGTTTGATCGACGATGGGCTCGTCACCCGCACCGGACGCGGCAGATATGCCCGTATTCCGCAGCAGGAAGCAAAAGCACGCATGCCTGTGGAAAGCGTGGAAAGCGTGGAAAGCGTGGAGAGCGTGGAGAGCGTGGATAGTTATACGGCTAAATTCCCACAGGGGCATTCTGAGCGTGGAAAGGGTGTGGAAAAGGTTTGGAGCACCCCAACGCCTCAAAGCGCTCTTTCCACGTTTTCCACGGGGATCTCTATAGCGCCCGATTTGCCAACATTCAGCACCGACGGCATCGCACTTGACGACGGTGCGGAGCAGTGGCGGGTGTGGAACGACCAGAGCAACACTGTGGTGGCGACGTTTGCCACCGAGGTCGAGGCGCTGGCCGACGCCACCCAGCGCGTCCACGAGGCGCTGCATGCCGCCTGACACGGCTCCAGGCCTGTGTAGCACCGGCGGCAGCTACTACCTGCACGATGCCGCCGCCGACGCCCGCACGCGCTGCTACATCACGCCGCGCGCCTGCTGGCTGGCCTGGGAGCGTGGCGAGCGCTACACGGCGCTCGCCTACGCCGCCCTTACCAAACCGTTACCACTCACGAGGATACCGCGATGAAGCACGCCGCCCCGGCCATTGACGAGTCAAGCCTTGACGACCTGTTCCCCGACGCGCCGCCGCGCCCGGTGGCGCGGATTGCGCGCCTAGCAACGTGTGCCGTCTGTGGCGACTGCGGCCCGCCGCGCGCCCATCCTGCGCATGATGTCTGTGTGGCCTGTGCCCGCGCCCCTGAGGCCGCCCGCGCGCGGCTCGGCATTGCACGGCAGACGGTCATCCGCCAGCAGCAGCTGGCCGCACAGGACGGTCAGCGCGTCCAGCGCGGCCTGACGCCTGACGAGCGGGCGCGCTACGGGCGCCTGATGACGCTGCGCGGCTTCGTTGAGAACGGCGACGCGACGCCCGACGAGCAGGCGCTGGTGGCGCGCTCGCTGGCGGGGCTGCGCAGCCCCGACGACCCGCGCTTTAGTGACGCGCTACGAACGATGCTCCACGCCGACGAATGTCTGTTCTGGGCAAACGAGGCCAATGAGGCGACGCAGCGGCGGCTCAACGTGGCGCTTGCACAGCTGGCGCTGTGCCTGGAGGATATGCAGTGATAAACGACACGACCCCGCGCGCCGTCACCCTCAACGAGCTGGCGCACGCCACCGCCGACGTGCGCGCCGCCGTCGAGGCGCTGCGGCTCGCGCGCCTGCACCTTGTGGCCGCGCAGCGCGAACTGCGTTTCGCGCAGAAGTACGCCGCCAAGCTGAGGAAGGCCATTGACCATGACGAGTAATCCGCCCACGCTCCCCCGCCTGCGCCCCTACGCCCGCCACGGCGGCGCGCTCTACGCTGAGATGCGGGCGCTCACGGCGGCGCACGGCGCGGCGATGGCCGCCGATGTCCAGGCGTACAAGGACGCCGCTGGCGGCAAGATCAGGCTTTGGCAGATCGCCATAATCTGCCTGCGCTACCGGCTCTCGCTCTGGGCCGGGTTCGCCATCCTTGAAGACGCACACGCGCTCGCCATAGGCACCTACGACCGCCTCAAGGCGAGCAACGGCCCCGATGATCGCCCGTGGAGCCCGACGCGGGCGGTGGAGGCTGTCATTGAGACATTCGGCCTGCCCGATGCGGCGCCAGGCATTGAGGAAAAACAGCTATGAACACTATCACCGTTCAAACTATCCGCCTGACGGCGGGCGGCTGCACCACCGCGCCTGCCTACGAGGCCGCCGCTGGCCTCGTGATTACGCGCCACGACGGCATCTACACCATCACGCAGGCCCATACGGGCCGTAGTCTGCTCGAAGTGCGAAGCCATGACGGCGCCCGCGCTGCGCTCGCGGTGGCGGTTGCCAGCGGCATTGACTGGCATACCGACCCCGACGCGCTGCGCACGCAGCATGGCAGTGACGCGCTTCAGGCGCTCAAGCGCCGCATGTTTCTGGGAGCCATGCCGCCCCGCCGGTGGCGCCACAGCGGCAACCAGCGGCGGCGCATGTGGCCCTACGCCGCGCACACGAAGCGGCTGGCGATCCGCGAGGCGCGGACGGGCGGCCATGCCTGGCTGTGGTCGCACCTCTGGCGGTGGGATGAGCGCGACGCGGGCTATGGGCGTGGGGTGCTTGTGCGTGTGCGCCAGCCGTATCGCGGGCGCCGAAAAGAGGCGCCGCGATGACGCGCATTGACCCAAGCGACGCCGCCGCTATCCTCGCCCGCCCAGAGCGCGCTGGCGTGCCGCAGGACGACGAGGCGCCCTACGCCGCCCCTCGGGGCGCCGCACGCAGCAGAAGCCCGCGCAGCCAGCCACAGAGGCACACAATGGTCGTGCTCGGCATGGATATGTCCAGCACATGCATCGGGTACGCCACCGCCGACGGAGCGCACCACGGGACGCACACGCTCGAAGGCGACATTGCCGCCCGCTGTGCGTCTGCCGTGTGCCGCACGCAGGAGCTACTCGACTGGCTACGCCCCGCATTGGTCGTCATTGAAAGCCCCGTCGCCCGCTTTGCCAAGGCCGTTATCCCGCAGGCGCGGGTAAGCGGCGCCGTGCTGGCCGTCCTGAGCACGCGGCAGGCGCTGTGGGTCGAGGTGGCGCCCACGGCGGCAAAGCGGGCGCTGTGCGATGACGGCGGCGCCACGAAAGCCGAGATGGTCGAAGAGGCGGCGCGGCGGCTCGGGCTGCCTGGCGCGGCGGCGGTGCTGCGCAGCAAGGCGGTGTGGCGTCACGCCAGCGCCGTGCTGCTCTCCGAGGACGAGGCCGACGCCTACGCGCTGGCGCTGGCGGGGCTGGCGATGAAGATTGTAGAGGTGACGCCATGAGCATCCGCCCCGCCGCACGCGCCACCACGCCCGCCCAAGACGCGCTGATCGCGCGGGCCTACGCCGACGACACGCCGCTGGCAGCGATATGCCAGCGCTGGCATATTGGCACCGAGGTGATCCGCCGGGTCGTGCGGGAGGCCGGGGCGCCGCGCCGCCCACGCGGCGGGCAACGCAAGCGAGGGGGCGACGATGGGCGCTGACATCCACCAGGCCGACATCCTGAGCTGGGCCGCGTCCTACGACGGCCCGCCGTTTCACGCGGCGCTGATGGATGCGCCTTATGAAATTTCATTTATGGGCCGTGCGTGGGATGCGTCGGGCGTGGCGTTCCAGGCGGCAACGTGGCGGGCGATTGCGCAGCACCTGCTACCAGGCGCGTTCCTGTTCGTCTTTGCAGGCACCGTCAACGACGATCTGATCAGCGTGGCGATGCGCGAGGCCGGGCTGCGCAAGCATCACAAGATGCTCAGTTGGAGCTACGGCTCAGGTCTCCAGAAATCCACGCGCATGGATGTCAATATTGACCGACGGGCCGGGGCCACACGGGAAATTACAGGGAAGAACCCTCATGCGCGCCCCATCGATGTACGCGGCGGAGGTAATGGGTATAGCGGGCCAACTTCGCATCTCGCGCATCTTACGGCGCCCGCTACGGACATGGCGCAGACGTGGGCGGGGCACCGCTACGGGCTACAGCATCTGCGCCCCGCCATTGAGCCGATCCTCGTATTCCAAAAGCCCTACGCGGGCGGCGACGCGCTCACGAGCATCACGACCACGGGCGCCGGGGCGATCAATGTGGACGGCGGGCGGATCGGCACGACAAAGAACGTACCAGCAAGTGTGAGCCAAACGCATGGGGTAGTGTACTCCAACTCGCTCCGACGACAGACCGGCAACGAAAGCGGGTTCGATCCCAACATAGGCCGCTGGCCTGCCTCGCTAGCACTCTCGCACCACCCGGCGTGCAACGGCGTCTGCCATGAGGATTGCACCGTGCGGCGCCTGGGTGCGCAGAGCGGGGAGAGCCAGGACAAAGCGCACATGCGCGGCAAGCTTCACGGCGCCGTCTACGGCAACGGCAACGGGCCAAGCGGCCCTGACACCCTACGCGGCCATAGCGACAGCGGCACCGCCGCCCGCTACTTCTTCAACGCCGATTGGCTGTACGAGCGCCTGGAGTTGGCCGATCAAATCGGCTACTACGCCAAGTGCTCACCGGGCGAGCGCGAGGCGGGGCTTGACCCGATGCAGGTGGCGCTGATGGCCGCGCTGGCGGGCGATGAGGATGGCGACGACTTCCCCGAGACCACGGTAGACGACGGGCGCAAAACGCCGATTGACAACCCGTTTCTGCGAGGCGAGACAACGCGGCGCAACACGCACACCACGCTCAAGCCGCTGGCATTAACCCGCTGGCTTGCCACGCTGCTCCTACCGCCCGATGCCTACGCACCGCGCCGCCTGCTTGTCCCGTTCGCGGGTGCCGCGAGCGAGATGATCGGCGCCATGCTCGCAGGCTGGGATGAGATTACGGGCGTGGAACTGATGCCCGAGCATGTCGCCATTGCCCGCGCCCGGCTGGCCTACTGGCGCCAGCGGGCGCACGCGTTCAGCGGCGGGCGCCCCATCACGGTGAAGACGGCGCCGCCCACGCCCACGGGCCAGCGCAGCCTCTTTGACGGCCCTAGCGAGGCCGCCTAATGGCCTCACGCGCCACGACGCCCACGACGGCGGCGGCTATCGTGGCCGCCTATGTGGCCGGGGCGCCGGTCAAGGCCATATGCGCGCAGTATTTCATCTCGCGCTTTGTAATCACCCAGGCACTCAAGGCCGCCGGGGTGCCACGACGACCACGTGGGCGGCCACGAACAACGAAGGAAGCTACGATGCTTGACGAGCTACGCCGCGTGGTCTCAGCCGCCACGCCGGGCCCGCTGGTCACTGGCGACGCCGACCGCGCCACCAGCATCCCCTACGCGGGCATCGCGTATACGGATGAGGTCTACGCGCACGGGAGCGCCGACCCGCACATCCCCATCGCCACCTACGAGCTGGCGGCAGACGCCGCACGCGCTGTGGCCGTGGCGAACGCACTACCGGCGCTGCTGGCCGTGGCCGATGCGGCGCGCGAGCTAGAGGCGGAGCCAAGCCCAGAGGCATTTGAGGCGTTGAGTGATGCCCTGGAAGCGCTGGAGACGCCCCAATGACACTCTACGTCCCCGTGCCTCTCAACATGCGCATCGTGCGCCCCGTGGCCGTCGTGGCGCCTGGCAGCCACGTTGACGGCTGCGCGACGCTGCCAGGCTACGCCAGCGCCGCCGCGTGCCGGGCGGCGCACCCCGATTGTACGCCGTGGCGCATCACGGTGGAGGAGCCGACGAATGACTAAGCGCACCGTAGCAACCATGTTCAGCGGGATTGAGGGGTTCGGCGTGGGCGCCCGCGCCGCTGGCTATACGCATTTGTGGGGCGTGGAGTTCAACCCCAAGCTCGCGGCGGTGGCTGAAGCAAACGGCTTTCGCACGCTGGTCAACGATGTGCGGGCGGCGGACTATGCCAGCCTGCCACGCCCCGACCATTTACACGCGTCGCCCGTCTGCAAAAATGCCAGCGTGGCAAAGACGGACGGCGCGGAAAGCCCCGAAGATCTTGAGACCGCCCAGGCCGTATGCCGCGCTCTTAAGGCACTGCGCCCTCACTCGTTCACGCTGGAGAACGTGCGCGGCTACAGCGAGTTCGCCGCGTTCGGCGCGATTGTCGCCACGCTTCGGCGGCTCGGCTACGGCGTCACCTACGCGGTGCTGAACAGCGCCGATTACGGTGTGCCGCAGACCCGCGAGCGGCTGATCCTCCGCGCCGTGGCAGGCCAGGAGCGCCCCGTGCTGCCGACGCCCACGCACGCCCGCGCCGACAAGATCGCGCCCTGGCTTGACGCGCGCCTGCCCTGGGTTGGCTGGCTCAAAGCCATCGCCGACCTGGTGGACGCGCTGCCCGACTCGGCGTTCGCGCCGTGGCAGCTCAAGCGGCTGCCGCGAGAGATTCGGGAGAGCCTTGCGGTGCGCGCCACGGACAGCCACACCGAGGTACTGCATCGCGCCAGCGACGAGCCGCCGTTTACGGTGCTCGGCGTAAGCCGGGGCATCCCCCGCGCCTGGGTCGTAGACTGCCAGGACAGCCGCGCGGCGTCGGGGCGCACCGTCAGCCCCGACGCCGCGCCCATGTTTACGTTGAGCGCCAGCATGGAGCCGCGACGGCCCGCACGGGCGTTCCTCATCAGCAACGCGAACACGATGGATGATCGTAGCGGTGATCAGCCAGCCATGACAACAACACTACAAGCAGGCGGGCAGATACGCGCGGCGCTCCCTGGTCGGGTCGTGAAGCTGTCCCCCCGTTGCCTCGCTCGCCTCCAGAGCTTCCCCGATAGCTACGCCCTGCCCGAGCGCGCCGCGCTGGCCTGCGAGGGCATTGGCAACGCGGTGCCGTGCCTGCTCGCCCAGCGGATTATGGAGCTCGCCAATGACTAAGCCCCCTCGCTGCTCCCCCCTCATCGCTGCCGCGTTCGCCGCCGTGCCCCGCGCCGCCTGGAGCGACGGCACGCCGCTGTTCGCCGTGCCTGTCGGCGCCACGCTGTACGCGGCGGGCATGTTCGCCCCGCCCCGCCCCGCCCGCACGCGGCTCGCGCCACGCCGCCCGCCTACGCCGAGGCCCGCGCCCGCCGACGATGCCGTGCGCGGCCCGCGCATCCACGCGCTGCGCGTGGCGGGCGCGTGCTGGGCCGCCGTGCGCGCGGCGCTCGGCGGCAGCCCGACCAAGGAGTATTTGCGCTGGTGCAAGGCCACCGCAACGCCGCCCGTGTCGGAGTACGCCGTGCGCGATGCGGCGCGCGTGGCGCGCATGGCCGACGCGGTGCGTGGAGTGCTGCGATGAACACTACGACCGATACATTGAGTGAGGCCGTAGACATTCTCGACCGCGCCTATGCTGCGCACACGCCCATCGCCGTCGTTGGCATGTACTCGTCAGGAGATGATAGCGGCGCCATGATGATTGCTCTGGAGCACTGGGCAAAGTTACGCGGCGTGCCATTCCAGGTCGCGCACATCAATACGGGCATTGGCATTGAGGCCAGCCGCATCCATGCCCGCACGATGGCCGAACGGCGCGGCTGGCGCTTCAGAGAGTGGCGCACCGACCCCAACCATTACGTGCGGATGGTAACAGGCCAGGAGCGCACGCGCAGTGTGCCGGGTGGGTTCCCTGGCGCTCCACTGCATCGTATGTACTATCGTGAGCTGAAAGATCGGCGTGTGGCCGATTTGATGCGCGCAATCAAGCGGGGCACCCCGCGCACGGCGCGCGTGATGTTGGTGAGCGGCATTCGACAACAGGAGAGCAAGCGCCGCATGGGCTACACAAACGAGGTAAGCAAGCAGCGCGCACAGGTGTGGGTTAATCCGCTGCTTCGTCGCTCAAAATCTGACTGCCTTGACCTGATGGAGCTCGGCAGTATGCCGCGCAACCCGGCGAGCATGACCTGCCACATGTCCGGGGAATGCCTGTGCGGGGCGATGAACAGCTCTGGCGAGCTTGCCGAGATCCGTTTCTGGTTTCCCGAGACGGCCCGCCGCCTTGATGAGATTGCCGCACAGGTGCGCGCAGCGGGCTTTCCGTGGGGGTGGGATGAGCCGCGCCCCGCCTGGATTACGGCACTAAACGCAGGGCAGCAGCCGCTATTCGATTTCATGCCGTTGTGCGTCGGCTGCGAGGCTCGTCAAGAGGCCACGCCATGAACAACCTCCCAATCCGCTGGGGCGACGACCCGCGCCTCGCCGACGTGCGCGAGAGAGTGGAGGCCGACGCCGCGCTGCGCGCCGCCCGCGCCACGCTGCTGCGCGCCGTGCTGGCGCTGTACGCGGCGGACCAGGCGACGCTGGCCGCCCCAGCGGCACAGCGCCGCTTCTACGCGGCGCTGTGGACGAATGCCGAGCGGGCAACGATGGACGCCGCCGCCGCGTATCTGGCGGCAGGTGGCAGTGAGGAAACAGGATGAGCACCACGCACAACCTCAAATGCTGGCCTGATCCGTTCGCGGCAGTCGCCAGCGGGCTCAAAACATTCGAGGTACGCGTAGATGATCGGCCCTACGCCGTGGGCGACACGCTCATACTGCGCGAATGGTGCCCCGATCTCTACAAGGACGCCATCGCCGACGGCTCCTCTCAGGAGGAGGCGATGGACTTTGCGTACACCGGCGCAACGTGCGCCGTGCGCGTCACCCACTGCTGGCGTGGGGCGCCGCTGCTGCCGCCGGGCTTCGTCGCTATGGCGGTGGTGCGTGTGGATGAGGAGACGCCATGATCTACCACCTTGACGCCACCCCGCCGTTGAACCTCGACGCCCCCGGCTGGCCGAAGGCGTGCACGCACACGCCGCCGGGCTATGTTCAGCTCGGCTATTCGGCCTGGCACGCCATGGCGGAGCGGCGCGACAAGCGCGGCGAACGGCAGCGCTACTGCCGCGCCTGCCAGTGCTGGCGCTGGGAGACGACGCCGTGCCCCGAGGCGACGGACACGCCAAAGCCCCGCAAGTGACGAGCTTGCGGGGCTGGCGGAGAACTGAGGCCATTGCACGAAAGCGCCGTTTTGTGCAATGGCGAGCGGCAGCGTTGCACCGGCGTGCAATCAGCGGGCGCTACGGGCTCCTAGTGTACGTCAATGCCGTAGGCGTCGCGCAGCTCGGCGGGCAGATCCTCCAGAGCGCATACATAGTCGCGCTCGTCGGCTGTCGGACATCCGTACTCGGCATGTAGCGCGTCCCACGCGCCATAGAGGGCGCGGATGTCCACAATCTGCGCGTCAATGCCCGCCGCAAGCGCGGCGCGGTAGCGATGCGCGCCGGTGATGAGCTGCTCGCCATCCGCCACGAGCGGCACGCCCTGCCATCCGTGGCGCTCCATGCTGACCGTTAGCACGCGAAGCTTCTCCTGGTCTTGGACGGCGTGAAATGGTGTGTAGTGGCTCATCGCTGCTCGCCCCTTATTTTCAGTGCTAGTGAAGCCGACACGCGCATTATAGCACAAAACTTGAAACTTGACACCAAGTGCAACCTAGACTATGATGCGCGTGTCCAGACGCGAAGCACGAAGGGCGGGCTATGGAGAGCATCGGGGATCTGTTGGCGCAGTTGCTCACGGCGGAGCGCGTCTACCGCAACGTGGTCAAGGCAGCGCGCGATCAAGGCGGCCCGCTGGTGCGCCAGGCGCGGCGCGATCTTGCCATGACGCAAAGAGCGCTTGCGCACGCGCTCGGGGTCTCGCACACCTACATCAGCAAGATCGAGCACGGCCATGCGCCGGTCTCTCGGCTGCTGCTCGGCAGGCTGGCGCGGCTGCTCGCGGGGCTGCCCGTGGACGATCAGGGGGGCCGTGCGCTGGCCTCGGGGTGAGGCGCACCGGCGCACGGCAGGGAGGCGGGGCGGATGCGCATCAACACACCCGCCACAGTTTAGCACAGGAGCCCTCACGATGACAGACAACGCTGAACCGACATTCGCCGACCTGCTGCGGCAGGCGTACAACGAGGCGCGTCAGGCCGCTGACAGCCTCACTGATGACGAGATCGCAGGCCTCAACCTCTGGCTGCAACTTGGCGACGACGGCGATTCAGTGCTGCGCGTGCATAGGGCGTTTGTCCACATCGCGCCCTTCTACGACGGGGCGCCGTCGTGGGCGCGGCAGGCGCTCAAGAATGCAATGGCCGACTCGGTGCTCGCGCGGCCCGCGTTTGTCGCGCCCACGAAGGAGCGTTGACGATGGACTACAACGACAACAGCAACCCGCTGGTTGCTCATGCCAACAAAGAGGCGGCCCGTCTCGTTGAGGAGTTCTACGAAGAGCAGTTGTGGGGCCGCGACGAGCTCCAGAGCATCATCGCCACGGCGCTGATCGATGCCGCACGGGCGGCAGAGACCGCTCAGGCGCGCCGCATCACCAGCCTGGAGGCGCACATTCGGCGCCTGATCGCCACGGCGACAGCTCACACGAGCGAGCGCAGCGGTGTCTTCGCCGTGGCGCTGATGGACGCCGTGCTGTGCAGCACGCTTACGAGGCCCTTGCCCGCGTGGGCAGCCTCGGACGAGACCGTGGAACTGCCCGCCAATCTGGCGCTGTGGCCGGAGCCCACGCCATGATCCTCTACACGACCGTAGCCAAGCGCCGCCAGCTCACGCTCTGGCGAGCTCGCGCCCTTGCCGCGCTCGCGCAGCTTGAGCAGCGCGCCGCAATGGCGTTCCGGGCGCTGCTCAACAAGACCGGCACGCACGCGGCCCGCCAGCGCTGGCAGATCTTGACGGCCCGCGCCCTCTTCTATGTTCAGCGCTGCGATGCGGCGCTGGCGGGGCTGGCGAGGGGCACACGATGAACTGGTACGAGTCCGACGACGACGGCCTGAGCGAGCGCCAGGAACGCCGCCTGGAGGAGCTGGCGCAGCGCAAGGCCGCCGACGACCCGGCGCTGGCGTGCGCCGCTTGGCGGGCCGTTGACCTGGAGGACGCGCCGACGCCACCCGGCGGCGGCTGGGCCTTCATCGCCAGCTACGGCGGGCGGAGTGTGACGGTGGTAGTTGAGGCGGACGCGCTGGACAATGACGGAGAGGAGTAGAGAAATGAGCTACACGTATTTCAAACACACCACCGACCCGGACGCCACACTGGCCTATGCGCACTACAGCGACCCGCGCTTTGCGGGCGAGGGCGCGTGCATCTACGGCACGCCGCAAGGCGGGCAGGGCGAGTACACGGATCGGCTGGCGGAGTGGCACGGCGCACGCCTCGGAGCGGCCAGCGCCGCCCTCGTTGCCGCCGGGCTCACTACGCAGACGGCGCGCGGCGCGGCCTGCTGGCTGTCCGCACTGCTTGACAGGCCGGTGGAGGTCGTGGCAATCATCGCCGGGGCGCGGCAGGATAACGGCTACGCCTGGTATTTCTACGAGTACCAGGCGTAGCCCGGCGCTTCACCGCCAAGCGGGCAAGGACGACCGGGGCGCCACCGCCCCGGCGCACGCATAGCAGACGAGAGGACGCACGATAATGCCCCGCTACCGCATCTACCTGAGCGAGACCATCAACCCCAACCCGCTTGTAGGGGTCATCGCGCAGGCCTCGTATCGGCGCCCAAACGAGGCGCCGCCTGAGTGGGTAGACAGCGCCACGCGCAGCTTTGACATTGATGCGGCAGACGATGCGGCGGCATGGCAGCGCCTGGGAAGCATCGCCGACGCGCAGTTTGCGTCGGCCAAGCGGAGGAGCACACGATGAAAAACAGGCCCGACCGCGTTGCGTATGCCGTCTTCGCCGCCTTGATCGTGATCATGGTGCTGGTGGTGCTGATGAGCTCGGGCGCATGCCCCGAGGGCATGTTCTACAGCTACCGCGAGCTCGCCTGCATGCCAGGCATGCGCCCGTAACAAAGAGGCCGGGCGCTGAGACGCCCGGCCCGGCCCGCCGGGAGTGACGCGGCGGGCCTCTAGGATACCAGAGGAGTGAGCTATGCAGATGTACGACTACGACCGCAACGTCTGGGTAGAGGTAGACGATCCGCCAATTGACCACAGCCAAAACCCGCTGATCGGGATCGCGCTGCTCGCCCTAGTGTTGTGGCTGGCCTACGTGATGAGCGGCAGCCCCGTGATCATTTGGACAGGGGTCTAGCCATGCCGCCAGAGG
>Ga0335397_10003619_pt1 | contig 20626 bp, 17 predicted proteins | sample MAT04_FD_205740 | JGI IMG/M metagenome (GOLD analysis project Ga0335397, IMG submission 205740) | Freshwater microbial communities from Lake Fryxell liftoff mats and glacier meltwater in Antarctica - MAT-04 (spades assembly) (version 2) ... | reverse complement strand
AAGGCAGCGCGGTGTATGCCGTACCAGCCAAGGCAGGACCTTCTGATCGTTCAAAGCCGCGTCGGCGCAAAGGCGTGCTCGCCACCGCCGCATAGGCTTCAAAGATTTCGCAATAAGCACGGATAATGAATTCATCGGAGGGTGTGTGCGTCTCCTTGGTCGCCGTAGGTTTCAGATACACAAACGATACGCCGAACGGCACACATGTTCCCCTTCCTGCCTTTTGGCAGCTTCGGCATTCGCGAAGTTGCACATCGCGTCAATTTATACAGTCAACAAATCATGCAGATTGCTAACGTCAACTTCAACACCATCAGCCTGCTGCTTTTTGCTGGTTTGTCGTCAGCCGTAACGGCGTACGCATCAGCACAAACAACCGATCGAACACCCTATGCAGTGACGGTGTATGAAGGCCAGGGCAGTGACCATAATTTAAAGCAACTGCCCAAGGCGATCATTAGCGGTGATGTGAAATGGGAAAAGTCGTATTTCACCTCGGTCGCATTCAGTGCTGACCAAGGGCAGCTTGGCCAGGGGATATCCTTTTTTCAGGGCACGCCTTTTGCCTCAGTTCGCTATGGTTATGAAGCCATTCTTACCAAGCACCGTGGCCTGCAGAATCATCTTGAGGCCGGTGCTGTCGCCAAATTGACCACCCCTGACCTGTTCATCGGACCTGCGGGCGTGAATTTTGGAGCGGGTCTGGGCTTGTCGCATGCATTTGGTACGCCAAGTTACGAAGACGGCCCCACAAACGACCCAACCCGGCGCTACCGGACCCAGCTGTTAATTCTGTTTGATCTGGAGTGGCGCTTGCGCGGCATTGATAACTTGTCGCTAGTCACCCGGGTTCATCACCGGTCTGGTGCGTACGGATTGATTGCCCCCCAGAATGTCGGCTCCAACTTCTTGGCTGCAGGCCTTCGCTACCGTTATTGATTCAGCGCACGCCCCAGCGTCAGCGGCTGGCCAGCAGCGGGCGCAACACACGGCGCCACCACGGCAAGCGGCCTTGGGTCACGCCGCGCCACGCTACCAATTCCTGCAACGCCTGCTCAGGCGTGCAGCGCTTGCGGCTTTCGCAACTCACGTATACCGGGTAAAGCAGCAACGCCCCCGCCACCAGTTCAGCGAGCGTCAGGCGCCGGGTGCGCCGGAGGTGCGCGTGGCGATCATGCGTCAGCCCCCACCCGGCATAAAACGGCTGACCATAGCAAAACACCGGCTTGTGGCGCAGCAAGGCCTCGAACCCGGTGAGTGAGGTCATCACATGCACCTCGTCCACCAGCGGAAATAGCTGAGCCGGCGAGCCTTGCGTCAGCACCTCGTCGGCCCATTGACTGGCCTGCTCTTCCTGCGTACCAGCTTGGCGCAAACCGGCCACCACATCCGGGTGCGGCTTGTAAACCAGCCAGGCGTCGGGCCGGGCCTGGCGCACCGCCTGCAGCAGGGCCATGTTGCTTCGAATATCGACCGCACCTGTGGCGATCGATGCATCGGTTTCTACTTGTCCAATCACCAGCGCCACCACTTTCCCGGTGTTGGGGCGACTCCACGGCGCCCCGCTCAGGTTGTACTTGCTCAGACCCGATTGCACCACCTGCCCCATTAATACCGTGGCGCGCTGCGTCAAGGCTTCGCTAAAAACCGTGGTCTGCAGCAGCACTTCCATGTCACTGGGATCACGGGCATCGTAGTAAATGCCCCGCGTGTCCAGTACCCAGGAGATTGGGCGGATCAGGTCAGCGCCCAGCCCTACTGAACGCAAGAACCCGTCCTCCAACCGCACCACGCGCACCTGCTCGGGTACACCGGCAGGCACAGCGGCGCTGCCCCACAGCAGCAAGTCAGCGTCGGCAGGCACTGCAGTGCCGCGCGAGACAAAGCGCACATCAGCGCGGCCGGTAAAGTCGCGCACCAGCGCCCGCTTGCGCCACGAAAAACCGTGCGCCACTACAACAGCTCGCCATTCAACGCCAACGCCTGAATCTGTTGAAGACAGCGCAGCGTCAAGCTGCGCAGCCGTGCTCAGCTGCGTCATGCCAGTTGCTCCAGCAATTGGTCCACTTGGGCGAAGTGCGCCGTCCAGGTGGGAACCTTGAACCCTTGCATGCGCTGCAGCTGCGACTCACGCCGGACGCTAGGCGTTGCTGCGTAACTCAGCACCGCGTCTGCCCAGCCAAGGCCATCGATCGGGCTTAGAAAATCTGGAATATCCCCCGCGATCTCCCGAAAAACCGACAGATCGCTTGCCACCACCGGCGTGGCCAGCATCAAAGCCTCAACCAGCGGCAAGCCATAGCCCTCGATAAATGACGGAAACAGCAAGGCTTGCGCATGCATGAGATAGCGCGCCAGGTCGGCATCCGGGCAAGCGGCAATCTCATGAACAAACGGCCGAATCGCCTCGCAGCGCTCCAGCATGTCCAGCACGTTTTCGCATTCCCATCCGCGCTGGCCAATCACCACCAGGTGCGGGCAGGCAGCGCCAAGGCGTTGCACCAGTTCACGCCAGACGTTCAACAGAAGCAGGTGGTTTTTACGCGGCTCGATGGTGCCCAGCATCACAAAATAAGGCTGACTCAGCGGCGCCGTCTGCACACTCGCAGGCAATTGCGCGGGCGCCAGCAGGGCCACCACGGCGGGCGGCATAGCCAAGCCCTGGCAACGCGCAAATTCGGCCAGCACATCGAGCGTAAATTGTGAATTCCCGATCAGGCCAGCGCCAGTCTGAAGCATGGTTTTCATGCGCCTGACATGCACCGCCTGTTCGCCCGCACGGCAATATTCCGGGTGAGTGATGGGAATCAGGTCGTGCACGAAGTAAACCGGCTTTTGGCCGGTGCGCTCAAGCCACTCGGCAAAGCCGCTCCCTTCAATGCCGGAATGACCGAGGTAAAAGCCCAGTTTGCCAGCCGCCTGTTGCGAAGGCCAAGGCGGCAAGCACGCGCGGGCAACGACCTGCCCCATGCGAAACGCCAGGTCGGGCGGTGGCGCCAGCAACAGCGCAAACAGCGCTTGCGACTCGCCATAAGCTAGTACGCGACGCCAGTTGCCCATCATTAGCACCGCCTGCGCGCGCTCGCCCCAGCGATCGACGTAACCCAGGCAGACGCGGTCAACGCCCGTTGGCAAACGCCCCCGCAAGGCACGCCTGAGCAGGCGGCTGATGTCAATCAGAAACGCAGCCTTCACAAACTGGCCAGGCTTAGTTGGCGGGACTGAGGGCGCGCACGCCAACAATTGGAGCAACCACCGAACCGATGATGCTCAGGAACTTCTGCAGTTCTGCCGCCGACGAGTTCGAGACATACATCACGTCCTTGTTGCGAATCGGAAAGCCCTGCGCCACAAAGAACGTAGCGGGGTCTTTCAGATCGATCCGGTACACCACAGGGATTTTTCCCTCCGGCGTGGCTTGCACCCCGGAATCGGCTTTAAGCCCTAAAGCGGCCGGATCCTCGAATCTGAAAACGAACACGCCGCGAGCGTCCGCGCGCGAGTCCTGCAGGCCGCCGGCCCGCGCCAGCGCCTGCGCCAGCGTGATGCCCTGCGCTTCAAAGTTCAGTTCTTCGTTCTTGCCAGTCGCGCCCAACACCGTGAAGCTCAAAGGCTGATGCAATGCCGTCACCACATCGCCCGCCTGCAAAACGACGTTCTGGCGCGGGTCTTGAATAATCGTCTCCAGAGGGAGCGCCTGAACAGAGCTTCCGCGCGTGATCTGCACCGTCATTTTCCCCACAGGCTGGCGCACGCCGCCGGCGGCCGCCACCGCATCGAGCAAGCGCTCACCCTTGGCCGTCAGCGGCATGCGGGTGCTGGTGGCGAACTCGCCCACCACCGTTACATTGGAGGTGGCATTTCGGATCACCCGCACCAGCACCTGCGGCTGATTGGCCTTGCCCTTGAGGAGTTGCACCACATCCGCTTCAATTTGCTGCGGTGAGCGCCCGGCAGCCTGCACGGCGCCAGCAAAGGGCACATTGATTTTTCCTGCGCTGTTTACCATCTGCTCGGGCAAGGCGGTGACGCGGGAAACGGCAGCGCCAGCACGCGGATCAAGCACACCCGAGCCGAACAGGCTGGCCGGAGGCGCCTCCCAAATCGAGATTTCGAGCACGTCACCGGCCCCCACGACAAATCCGGCCGCCGGCGTGGCGCCCAGTGTTTCCGAAAACAGGCGGCGCTGCTGGCTGGCCACCACACGGCGCGCAACTGCATCGCTGACCTCGACCACCTGAATGCCCGGCACATTTTGCGTGCTTTGCGCATTCGCGACATTCGTCACCTGCTCCCCGCTGGGCCCGGCAGAGGGCAACCATGCGGGATAGGTGCTACAGCCTGCAAGCAGCAAGGCAGAGCCAAAAGCTGCCAAGGCGCGGGTGACTTGACGCGCGGATACAAAATGCCCCGCTTCATTGTCATGTTTCATTGTTGTTCTCATGGTTCCCTTTTCTTGTCTCACAGAAGGCGCGCTGGTTGACCTTGCGCCGTGAGTAGCGAAACTGCCTTTTTATCGAAGGAAACGAAGGTTTCCCCGCCGAGCCAGCTGCCCTCGTAGGCAATGACGCCATCGGCGAAATCCCCGCCTGCATTGAGGACGGCAAGGCCCGCCTCTACAGCAGGCCGATTCATGACAGTCTTCTCTGTTTGGACCAGCGCGCAAATTGCAGCAGCAATGTCGGCTTTGTCGAAGCTATAGACCCTGCGAAGCACCCAAACGAACTCGCACAGGCAAGGCAGCGATACTGCGATCAGCGTAGCCTCGTTAAACGTCTTATCCACAGTACGCGCTTGGTTCTCATCGTCCCGCACGACGCCGCGAACAAGAACATTCGTATCAGCAGTGATCTTCATTCCTCACCTGCCCAACCAGCGGCGGCGGCTTCGTTCATTTCCTCGATGGTTGCAACCTTCTTTGTCTTGCCTGCGAGCAGACCGAGAAAGCCTTTGATACTTCCCGTAGGCCGTGCAACCCGTATCCGCAGCTCGCCTCCTGGCAACTTGTCAAAGTCGATCTTTTCGCCGGGCTTGATGCCCAGGTGTTGCAGCACGTCTTTTCTAAACGTCACTTGCCCCCGTGCGGTAACTGTCAATGTGGTCATGGCAATGTCCTCGTGGCTTGTTGATTAATCGAGACTCATAGAGTAATGCAAAAGCGCCTTACTGTCAATAACTTCAATCCGTCCTTTTTAATTTAGTTTCGGCTATTCGCCGGACACCGCTCGCCGATAAACCTTCACGGTCTTGTCAACGCAGCGTTGCCATGTATAAGTAGCTGCCACCGCCCGCCCTGCAGAGGGCAACCATGCGGGATAGGTGCTGCAGCCCGTTACGGTCACGCCCAGCGACAAGGCTGATAACAGTTTGGTAGAAGCGGTCAATAGCGAGCGGCGGTAACTCAAAATATTCAAAACATGTCCTAAAGGTTTTGTCTGCCATTTTCCGGGCTGGCTTTAACGGTCTGCCGGTATAAAGCAGCACGTGCAGGCAGCCGGATGGAGCGGCGAAACAAGGGGTTAGAGTCGGGTGCCAGCAGATGGGAATCACTGGCAGGGAATTAAATTGCTATTGATTAAGGAGCTTCATAGCTATGTATTTATTGATCTGGCTGCCTGATGGTTTAATTTCCCCATCAAGGGTGCGGCCTTTTGTGCTGCACCACACTTTGCAAAAAGGCATTCCATTGCGGCAGGATGTGCTCGGGCAGGTAACGCGTGGACACCTCCCTGCCGCGCGCCCGAAGGCGTTCGCGCACCTGATGCGCATCAGGTGCGAACAAAACTTTTTTCAATGCGCTCACCAAGCTCTGCGCGGAGCGCGGCTCAAAATACTCGGCCGCATCGGCGTAGACTTCCCGGTGCACGTTGATGTCGGATGCAATCGTGATACCGCCACTGCGCATGCACTCAACGCCCGAATAGTCAAAACCTTCGGCCAAACTGGGACACACCGTCACGGCCGCGTGGCGGTACAAAACCCGTAAATCAGCCGCTGGCACAGCACTTAAAACAAACAGCGCACCGCGATTAATCCAGGGACGCATTTGTTCCATGATCGGACCGGTGTCCCACCCCAAGCTACCGACAATTACCAGTTTGATGGAAGAGTCCGCCTCGGCGCGAAGCAATTCCCACGCAAGCACAAGCAGAGCATGGTTTTTTCTCGGCTCAATCGTCGAAACCATCAAAATATAGCGAAAAGGCGCGCCCTGCTGCGCCGCCAGTGCCGCAGCGTAAAACCCTTCCTGCTCGGCCAGCGAGTTGAATGCCGGGCGCGTCTGCGGCGCGACCAGATTCGCCCGCGCGCGCACGATGCCGGCCACTCGCGTAGCAGCGGAAGCCTCCTCGTAAAAATGGTGCGAGACCATATTGTGGATAGTGACCGCGCGATCCCGCAATTCAGGAAAGACGTGCAGCAGATCCTGCCGCGTCGCCTCTGACACACAGGCAAAATAAGCTCCCGACGCAACATTGCTGAGCAAGGCGTTGTAGTGGCTTGCCTGGTGCCGCCCCATGTTGGCAAACGCATGGGGCATGAAGAGTGGCAGCGCGTCGTGGTAGCGCACGACCAGCGTGGTGCTGGAACTGACCCGCGCCGGATAAGGTGTTTGCGCAATAAAAATGTCTACTCCGGTCGTATCCAACACGGGGTACACCGGTTGGGCCACCAACTTGAGCGAATTCAAACCAGCCGACTGCAATATATTCCACGGCACTGTGCACACCCGGTAGTTTTTGGCCGTGACCAGGTCGAAGTCATCAGTGTGCAAAGTTTTGGCAAACATCGCATCCCAAAGAAAGCTCTCAAAAAAGCGTGCTTCAAAAATAGATGTTTTTACCACTCTGCGCCCAGGTAGCAGCGTGGACAAGGTCAGCAACCACGCCGCTCTACGCCTTTTGAAGTAAAGCGGTATCTGCTCGATAAGTCGAGCCGATGGCTTGCTGGCGACCGAAATAACTACCCGTGCGTAGCGATGCAATCTGGCGTTTTCAACCGGACTCGATGTCTGTGCCATCGCCGAGCCAGCATCTGGTTCGCTACGGCGCGGCGCCGCCATGCCCGCAGACAAAAACCGTAAAGACGTTTGCAGCAAACCCTCTAGCGTCACCCCCTCCAGCAGGCAAAGCCCGCGAAACAGCAGGCGGGTCTCTTGCGGGATACCGGCATAACCGTCCAAAGCAGGGCGCATTTCAAGCAGCACATTTAGCGAGGCTTCAGGTTTCATGTGGGTGCTTTTTTATCGTAGTGGATCGCAAATGAAGCAAGGCGCTGGCTCTTCAAGCCACGCACTCGTTCGATGTCGAGACAGGCGCAAGCCTGGGCGGCCAGCCCAAGCTTAAATCCTCCGCGTCCAGCGTCAGGTTCGGGTTGTAAGCCGGGTCATTGCCCAACAGATCACCCCAGTGCTGCTTCATGTAAGCCACCTCCACCGCCGAGCGCGCCAGCTTTTCCGGCGTGTCGTCCAAACCGCGGCTGGCCGACTCATGGTGGTAAAGCTCCGCATAAGGCGTCCACAGGTTGCGGTAGCCCGCCGCCCTCACCTTCAGGCAAAAGTCGATGTCGTTGCAAGCCACTTGCAGCGCCACCTCGTTCAGCCCGCCAACCGCCTCGTAGACCGACTTGCGCACCACCAGGCACGCGCCCGTCACCGCCGAAAACGACTGGATCAGCGCCGCACGTCCGCAGTAGCCCACGTTGCCGCGCGGCAGGAAGCGGTGCACATGCCCCGCCACCCCGTGAATACCCAGCACCACACCCGCATGCTGCAGCGTATCGTCGCGGTACCAGAGGCGCGCGCCCACCGCACCGATCTCCGGGCGCAGCGCGTGGCTAACCATCTCCGTCAGCCAGTCCGCATTGATCACTTCCAGGTCATTGTTCAGGAGACCCACCACCTCCCCGCGCGCCACCTTCACCGCCGCATTGTTCAGCGCCGAGTAATTGAAGGGCCGGTCGTCCCGCATCACCCGCACCTCCGGCCGCTCGGCCAGCAACGCCAGATAACGCAAGGTCGCCTTGTCGTCCGAACCGTTGTCCACCACGATCAGTTCATAGCGCGGGTAGTCTGTTTTGGCAAAGATGGAGTCGATGCACTGCTTCAACAGCTTCAGCCCGTTGCGCGTGGGAATGACCAGGCTCACCAGCGGAGGGCTCGCCGGCAACGCATACCGCACCCGGTAGCCATAGCCCGCTGCCTCCGCCGTAGCATCGACGCCCCGGCGCTGCAAGTGCTCATTGAGCGCCCGCTCACCCGCCACCATCGCATAAGGCTTGGCCTCCATCGCATGCGCCGTGCTGCCCGCGTGGATGCGCCAGTGGTACAGCACGCGAGGAATGTGGACGATCTGGTCCGAGCGGATCTTCTCCGAGCAGCGCAGGGCGAGGTCATAGTCCTGCGAGCCTTCGAGGCCCACGCGGAAACCGCCCACTGCCCGCACCAGATCGGCGCGGAAAGCACCCAGGTGCGAAAACATATTCTGTGAAAGGAAGAGGTCCGGGTTCCAGTCGGGTTTGAAGTAGGGATCAGACCGGACGCCGGACTCATCGATCTTGTCCTCGTCCGAATAAATCAGCTGGCAATCAGGATGGCGGTTGATCGCCTCCGCGATCCAGAACAAGGCGTCGGGCGCCAGTTCGTCGTCATGGTCGAGTAACACCAGCCACTTGCCGGAAGCGATTTCGATGGCGGAGTTGGAGGCGGCGGAGATGTGGCCGTTTTGTGGGCGTCGGACGATCCTGATGCGCGAGTCGCCAGCCAGCCCATCCAGTGCCGTTTTCATCGCGGGATCCGTCGATGCATCGTCCGCGATGCACAGTTCCCAGTGCGGATAAGACTGTCCCATTACGGAGCGCACAGCCTGCAACAACCAGGGCACGGAGGTATTGAATGCCGGCATCACCACCGACAGCAGCGGCCCAGCGGACACAGGTCGGGCTGCGGTGATCACCGGCGGCGCGGCACCGGTAAAACCCGCCAGCCACACCGCATAGGGCATAAGTTCCGCGCCTGCCTCGAACACGCGGCAGTAATCCGCCCACAGTGTGTCTAGGGAAGGCAGCGCCGGGCTTGCGTCATAGCGGCCCGGCAATACCTTGAACAGCTTGTAAGAAGGGTGGAGTGCCAGCAGCTTCGTTAACATGCGTGACCGCGCAAACGCCCGCGTCACACGCTTCAGACGGAAATGCGCGAGTTCACACTCCCCGCGTTCCTTCTGGACCACGAATACAAAATCGCTGGGGGCCGCGACCCTGATCAATCGTTTCACGACCCGACCCGCATGGATGTCCAGCGCAAGCGTCTGCATGCCGTCCCCGCGAACGGTCGCCAGATCCACACGCGCTCTTGCAATCACGCCCTCGAATACGCTCTGGACCTCTACCATGTACCAGCCGGTCTGCAAAGGTCGGGACATCGCCCAGGCGCTTTCACTCCGTTTGCAATCAACGCCTTCGGAATCATTCAAAACAAGCAGTTGCTGGAGCCGGATTGTGTGCAACAGGAAATCCGCAACCTTTGTCAAAAGCAAACGGGCGCGTGACGGTCTGGAAATTGTTGTGAGACGCTGATCGTTAGTCGCAGTTACCCGATAAGCTGGTGGGAACGAATGCTTCATTAGCTCATAAGTCTCTGTTTATGCAGACGCTAGCAAGCTCAGAGGGCTGGACGCTAACTCGTCCAGCTGATCATGTCTACTCCAGGCGTCCTTGAAAATCTGACAGGTAAGGTAAAGCTACCTCTTTGTATCTCTTCAAAGATAAATTGATTTATTAATAAATGATTTTCTGCGAATCTCACGTAGTTTTATTTTCATCTAAAGCTGAAATAAAGTTTTTTAGCCCTGTTAAATATTCTGGTGAAATACCTGACGCCTTTTCGGTCATTGCGTAGTATTCCCTGACATATTCAAAAAGTTCGACTCGATCTTTACTTAAAGTTTTTTTGGCAGTATCAGCATCGGCCACAATCAATGGCCCAAATCTTGGAACAATTAAATCTCGGAAATAGAATCGTGATTTTGCCAAATCATCTGGAAATTCCGCTGATAACTTCCGCAGATATTTAAACCTGCTCCGGCACATTTTCACGCTATAAGACGTACTTTCACTGTGAATACACCAAACAGTGACGGGTTTATCAATAAACGTGTTAGTCCAGCCATGTCGGAATAGCCGTAAAAATAAATCATCATCCTCATACCCTGTAAATTGCTCGTCAAATCCACCAACAGATTTGTAGGCATCAACATTTATGAGCGAAGCAGACGGTAATACAAACATGTCATTTCGAATTAGATCATGAAGGGAGTGTTTCGGATGTGTGGAGTGCTCCTTGATCATACTCATTCTAACTATCAGACCGTTACCATCGGCCTCCCTTAAGTCACCGTACACCCATCCAAAATCTGACTCACCTAAAGGAATTCCCCTTAAGAGGGTTTCGTTATGATTGGGGAGATAAAAGTCATCCTGATCTAAAAAACATATGTATTTAGAGTTGCAGGCATTGACTCCTGTATTTCTAGCCGATCCTTGTCCGCCATTTTGCTTATTTATGAGCGTAAATTGGTATTTCTTCTGAAGGTTTGTGACAAAGCTCTTTTCCTCATCTCTTGAACCGTCGTTTACTACAATGATTTCATCAGCCGATATAGTTTGTTTGTAAAGGCTTCGTAGTGCGCGCTCTATAAAATCTGACCCATTATAAAATGGAATAATACAGCATATATTCGATTTTTTGCTTTTTAAATTTTGGAATTTTTTATCTTGTAACTTTCGGGAAAAAGCTCTTGTTATTTTATTTGTTAGTGATCCATATTTTTTCTTTTCATACTCCAAGTCATCTATTTTTATATTTTTTTCCCTCCCCTCCTTACTTAGACTTATTTGAATTAATATCTGTGTCTTACTTATACCAGAAGCTAATTTACTTAGGTAATGATCGTTGCCACCTCGATCCGGCTCCCGCAGAAGTAATGTTTTGTAGGCGTAGCGAATGAATTGATCATCGCGGTAATTCAGAAAATCATTTAAAGTTGGTGCAATAGCAACGGGATGGTCAAGATTCATGGTGGATAGTTTTTGTTTTATATTAAAAGAAAGAAAATCAAACAGGCACTTGTTATGGAACTTTGGCGAAATCAGTTTAGTCAAGCTACGCAGCGGGGCCGTATAACGCCATGACACCGTGCTGCGTAAGGTGTTCATTTCCTGCTGAAGGTCGGAAAGAGCTGCCAAATACCCCTTTTCCGCTTGTATCCACTGGCGCCTAAATCCCTGCAATTCATCTTGCCGGACAAGTACTTGGTTGTTGAGTACCTGCGTGCTCTCGGCATGTTGGCGAATCTGCTCACTTTTTAGCAGTACATGAGCCTGCTGCAGGTCTTGCAACTGTCGTGAGAAGGCTTTTTCGCGCTCGGCCAGATGCGCCTGTTCATGCTTAGCATGTTCACGGCTCAGTTCGCATTTTTGCTGCTCATGTTCTTGATGAATTGCAAACAGCTGTTGAGCCGAGGCTTTTTCGCGCTCGGCCAGCTGCAGCAGGTAGGCTTCCATCTGCTGGCGCGCTTGTGTCAGTTGTGCAGCGTAGGCCTGATCACGCTGGTCGTGCTCTTGCCGCTGTGCGCTGGTTTGCTGCGCATGCTCTTGCTGCATTGCAAACAGCTGTTGAGCGAAAGTTTTTTCACGCTCGACCAACTGCAGCAGGTAAGTTTCCATCTGCTGTCGCGCTTGTGTCAGTTGCGCGGCGTAGGCCTGATCACGCTGGTCGTGCTCTTGCCGCTGTGCGCTGGTTTGCTCCGCATGCTCTTGCTGCATTCTCTGCAGTTGCTGTAAAAACTCCGCTTTTTGTTCCTGCGTAACGTAGTTGAGATTCCCTAGCTGGGCTTCGAACGCATGCAGGTCGCGGTTGAGGTCTGCAATCTGTTGGACACGTAAAGCCAGTTCCTGATCAACAGGCATATCCCGATTAGCCCATGGATTGTGACTTTGCTTGGGCTGGGAGCCAAGCATCCCATTCAGCAGGAGCGGTCCGGCATCTATCGCGGCAGCCTTTCCTGTCACCACCCTTTTCCCCAGCAGGTTCTCGTTCGGCTGGGCCTTCCTGATCACACACATTGAATTGATAAATTCAATGGAGTGGATGTGTGCCAGCGCCACCTCGTCCAGCCTGGTGGCGTGTTTAAGATTGAAATTACGCAAAAGCTCAGCGCGGGTTTTTTCTATTCCCCAGTGCTCATGGTTGACCGTATCCGCTAGCAATTTAAAAAATGCCATTGATGAGTACGGGTCAAATACACCGCCTTCAAAATCCTGCCAATAACTGCAGTGCAGGTCTTCTGCCACATACAGGCCGCCGTCATTAAGATATGGAAAATATCGCGCAAAAGAACGCACAATATCGCCAGACTGGTGCGAACCATCATCTATAACCAAATCGAAATTATCGGAAAGCGTTAATATGCGATTTTGAGCCTCGTCTGTATTGGCATCAGCCACAACAAGGGAGATTTTTGGATCTTCAAATCGTAGCTGTTCACAGGCTGGGTTGATGTCGCATCCCACTAGCTTGTCCGCATCAAGAAAGTATTTACCCCATATCTCCAGTGAGCCACCGTTCTGGATTCCGATTTCCAGCAATCGCACAGGACGGTCGCGGTAAGGAAAAAAAAGACGGTTATATTCAGAAATATAAATCGACCATTTATCAGAAACTTTTCCTTGGTGCTCGTCAGTGATACTCCTTAATATGTTGTGTTGAATATCCACTTTTTGGTCCTATGCAAAAATTTCAGCTTGTGCCATTTTCAATCCAGCCATATCTTTGGCTGACACCAACGGTGCGTTTTCAATGGGCCATGCAATAGAAATCTGTAGGTCATCCCAGGCTATGCAGCGCTCGAATTGTGGTGCGTAATAATTGGTAGTCTTATATAAGAACTCTGCTGTATCTGACAGCGTTACGAACCCATGGGCAAAGCCTTCCGGTATCCATAGTTGTTTCTTATTTTCTGCAGACAGAATTTCTCCTACCCACATGCCAAAAGTGGGGGAACTCTTGCGTATATCTACCGCAACATCAAACACTTCGCCTTGTACCACTCTGACCAGTTTTCCTTGGGGTTGCTGGATTTGATAATGCAATCCGCGTAACACACCTTTGGCGCTGCGGCTGTGGTTGTCCTGCACAAAGTTCAGACTCTGGCCGGTAACTTCGTTAAAAGCTTTCTGATTGAAGCTTTCATAAAAAAAGCCGCGCGGGTCGCCGAACACCTTGGGTTCGATGATTAGCACTTCGGGGATGGCGGTGGGGGTTACTTGCATGGGTTTTGGGTTCGAGGGCATGGATCCCGGGTCAAGCCCGGGATGACATGCATTGAGTGATGGCGAGTACGTCAGGGATGACAGCAATGGCGGTGGGCGTGACTTTCATGGCTGGACACCTTCCGCCAATATGCGCTGGAGATACTGGCCATACCCGTTCTTGGCCAGCAGCTGGGCCAGCTTTTCAAGCTGTTCAGAAGTGATGAAGCCGTTGCGCCAGGCAATCTCTTCGGGACAAGCAATCTTCAGACCCTGCCGGTGCTCCAGCGTGGCAATGAACTGGCCGGCTTCGAGCAAGCTGTCATGGGTGCCGGTGTCGAGCCAAGCGTAGCCGCGCTGCATGATCTGTACATTGAGTTGGCCCAGGTCCAGGTAAACCTGGTTGACGGCGGTGATTTCCAGTTCGCCCCGGGCGCTGGGTTTAACGGCCTTGGCAACTTCAATGACGTTGTTATCGTAGAAGTACAGGCCGGTGACGGCATAGTTGCTCTTGGGCTTGACAGGCTTTTCCTCGATGCTGCTAGCCTTGCCGTTTTTATCGAACGCGACGACGCCGTAGCGTTCCGGATCCTGCACATGGTAGGCAAACACCGTGGCGCCGCTGGTTTGCGCGTTGGCACCGGCCAGCAGTTGCACGAAATCGTGGCCATGAAAGAGGTTGTCGCCCAGCACCAAGGCGCTAGGCGAATTGCCGATAAATTTTTCACCAATGATGAAGGCCTGCGCCAGGCCGTCGGGGCTGGGCTGTACCGCGTACTGAAGGTTCATGCCCCACTGACTGCCGTCGCCCAGCAGTTGCTCAAAGCGTGGGGTGTCTTGCGGGGTGCTGATGATGAGCACGTCTTTTATGCCGGCCAGCATCAGGGTGCTGAGCGGGTAATAGATCATGGGCTTGTCATACACCGGCAGCAGTTGCTTGCTGATGGCCAGAGTGGCCGGGTGCAGCCGGCTGCCGGTGCCGCCGGCGAGGATGAGGCCTTTGCGTGGGGTCATATTTTCCTCTTCTTCGTCTGTTGATTCAAAGGATTTCAGCCAGCATGCGGTCTACGCCCTGCTGCCAGGGCGGCAGGCTCAAACCGAAGGTGGCCTGCAGCTTGCCGGTGTCCAGTCGCGAATTCAGAGGACGGCGGGCAGGTGTCGAAAAAGCACTGGTCGGAACGGCTACCACCTCTTTCGCTACTAATTTAATAGCTGTCTGCGCACGACCTGTCTGCGCCAACACGTGTTTTGCATAGCCGTTCCAGGTGGTTTCACCGCTGGCAGCCAGATGGTAGATTCCAGCGTCCTGCGGCCGCTTCATTGCCTGGCGTATCGCATGGGCGCTTACGTCAGCCAATAGCTCGGCGCCGGTGGGTGCGCCCCACTGGTCGTCGATGACGGTCAGTCGCTCACGCTCCTGCGCCAGGCGCAACATGGTCTTGGCAAAGTTGCCGCCGCGCGCGGCATAAACCCAGCTGGTTCTAAAGATCAGGTGGTTGGGGAGCGCGGCCTGAATGAGCTGCTCGCCTTCGAGCTTGGTCTGGCCATAGACACTCAGCGGCGCAGGCATGTCGGTTTCAAGCCACGGCCGGGAGCCGCTGCCGTCAAACACATAGTCGGTGGAGTAATGCACCAGCCAGGCGCCCAGCTTGCTGGCCTCTTGCGCCAGCACGCCCGGGGCCAGGGCGTTGATCATGCGGGCGAGTTCTGGCTCGCTTTCGGCCTTATCCACGGCCGTGTAGGCTGCGGCATTGACAATGAGGTCAGGTCGCAGCATTTGCACGGTCTTCGCCAGGCCCTGCAGATCGGCCAAGTCGCCACACCCCTCCTGGCTGTGACGGTCCAGCGCAATCAATTCGCCTAAGGGCGCCAGGCTGCGCTGAAGTTCCCAGCCGAGCTGGCCGTTTTTACCGAGAAGCAGGATCTTCATGCGGCTTCATACTGGGTCTGCACCCAGTCGCGATAGGCGCCGCTTTGCACATGGGCCACCCACTCGGGATTGGCCAAGTACCACAGCACGGTTTTGCGGATGCCGGACTCAAAGGTTTCAGATGGGCGCCAAGCCAGCTCGCGCTCAATCTTGCTGGCGTCGATGGCATAGCGCCGGTCGTGACCGGGGCGGTCCTTGACGGTGGTGATTTGCGTGCTGTAGCGACCTTGCGCCTTGGGGCGCAGCTCGTCGAGCAAGGCGCACACCGTATTAACAATCTCGATGTTGGGCTTTTCATTCCAGCCGCCAACGTTATAGACCTCGCCCAGTCGCCCGGCTTCGAGCACGCGGCGAATGGCGCTGCAGTGGTCTTTCACATACAGCCAGTCGCGCACCTGCATGCCGTCGCCATACACGGGCAAGGCCTTGCCGGCCAGGGCGTTGACGATCATCAGCGGAATGAGCTTTTCCGGAAAGTGATACGGGCCATAGTTGTTCGAGCAGTTGGTCGTCAGCACCGGCAGGCCATAGGTGTGGTGGTAGGCGCGCACCAAGTGGTCGCTGGCCGCTTTGCTGGCCGAGTACGGGCTGTTGGGCTCGTAGCGATGGCTTTCCGTAAAAGCCGGGTCGGTGGCACTTAGGGAGCCGTACACCTCGTCGGTTGAGACATGCAAGAAGCGAAACGCGGATTTCTCGTCTGATGGCAAACCGCTCCAGTAAGCGCGCACCGCCTCCAGCAAGCGAAACGTGCCGACGATATTGGTCTGGATGAAGTCTTCAGGGCTGTGGATGGAGCGGTCCACATGGCTTTCGGCGGCGAAGTTGATGACGGCCCGGGGCTGGTGCTGCGCCAGCAGGCTGGCGACCAGTTCGGCATCGCCAATGTCGCCCTGCACAAAGATGTGCCGCGCGTCGCCCTCCAGAGACGCAAGCGTTTCCAAGTTGCCTGCATAGGTCAGCTTGTCGAGGTTGACGACGGGCTCGTCGGATTGCGCCAGCCAGTCAAGGACAAAGTTGGCACCAATGAAGCCGGCGCCGCCAGTTAATAAAATCATGTTTTTTTAAAGTATTTAAAGGTTAGTCGATATTTAAATTAAGCTTCTTGATTTTTATAAAAATCAAACGCTTCTTCCACCTGATCAAAACTTTTCAATCTGCCATTAGCGAGTACAGCAGCATGTTGACAGTGCTCGCGAATATAATCGGGTTGATGAGAGACAATAATCATTGCTCGGTCGCTACGTTTTTCAAACAATTCAACACGGCATTTTTCATGAAACCGGCTGTCACCCACGGCAACAATTTCATCAATCAAAAAGCAGTCGAATTCCACTGCCATGGAAATGGCAAATGCCAGCCGCGCACGCATGCCTGAAGAATACTTTTTAACTGGCTCACGCAAGTAACTGCCCAGCTCGGAGAATTCTTTGACAAACTCAATCGCGGGCTCTATGGGTGCATCGTAAACTCGGCAAATAAAGCGCAGATTATCAAGTCCGGTCAGACTGCCCTGAAATGCACCACCAAATGCCAGTGGCCATGAAATGCTGATGCCTCGGTGAATATGCCCATGCGTAGGCAATTCAGCACCGCTAATCATGCGAATCAATGTTGATTTTCCGGCACCATTGCGACCCAGAACCCCCAATTTCTCACCTTTCGCCACGCGCAAGTTAACACTATCAAGCACGGTACGCTGCCCTTGTCTGGTCTCGTACACTTTCGTGACATTTTGAAGCTCAATCATTCTGGCTCAACCCGGCGCCCGGTTTCTCTGACCAACGCTAAACCTAGCAATAACAGGGCAGTATTTACCATTGAAAAATAGAGCGGGTCTTCATAGGTTTTCACAGCGGACCCGAAAAATCCGTGTCGAATCATTTCTGTACCATGAATCATGGGCACCCAATACAAAAATTCCTGCACATATTTTGGAAACCAATCCACCATGAATCCGGCACCAGAAAGAGGGAATAACAAGTAAGTAATGATGTGCCAAACACGCTCTACAAACTCTGATCGCTCAGAAGCTGCGCCAACAACAAGACTTAGCGATACAGCAAACCACGCCAACAATCCCCACCCAATCATTACGGTAAGAATATCATCCGGTAGGTTCATTAATCCTGTAGCTGTAAAAACAACAGTTAAAATAATTAAAGAACAGGTGGCACCAGCAATTTCAAGAATTAAACGGGCTGAAAATACATCCAGCACACGTACATTGCGGTGATACAACAAACTAAGATTAGGTTCAATTGATTTGACAACTCGATTACTGCAATTACGCCAGAGCAATATAGAGGAGTAGCCGGTAAGTGCAAACGCCGCTATAGGTAAATTTGTTCCATGTGTAGCCTTGATGAGAGTCCATAGCGTTGTAACGCCAAGGGTGAACAGCATGGGTTCGAGAATCAACCATAAAAACCCGATATTGTGACGACCATAACGGGTAATTATTTCGCGCATTAACAAAGCGCCAATTACACGCACTTGAACCGCAAAAGAGCGCCGTAAGGAAGAGCGTTTTGGAGCCATGCTTATAGCTCGATATTCGGACGTGTCACCCATCAGTCTTGATGCTCTCGCACGCCTGCCAGCAGCATGCTGGAAATGCCCCAGGCAACCAGACCCAATACAAAAGCAGCAAAAATGCTGCGAAGGCGGCGGGGTTCCTGGGCTACATCGGGCAAGCTGGGCTGCGCGATGCGCTCCAGGTAAGCCTGTTGACGCTGCGCTTCGTTGCGGGCGCCTTCCAGGCTGCTCATGGTGCTGGAGAGTTGCTTGTTGGCGAACTCAGCCTCCAGCGCCAGGCGCTGATACTCGCCAGCCTTGTTGGCCAAAGACTTTCGGCCACCTGTGACCTTGCCGGTTTCTTTGTCAATTTCGGATTCGAGCGTTTTGGCGCGATTCTGCAATGCAGGAATTTGCGGGTTTTGGGGCGTAAAGGCTTTTAGCTGCGCCAACTGGGTTGTGGTGGCAATCAGCTCGTCTTGCAGCTTTGCCACTTGTTGCAGTTGCACCGTGGCCTGGCGCTCGGGATCGACCACGCCTTGCTGATTGCGGAAGGCAGAAAGCGCCAGTGCCGCGGCTTTGGCCTTGGTTTCAGCTTGGGTAACTTCGGCCTGGGCAAATTTGATCATGTCCTGCCGGCCGCGCTCGTTCAGGCGGTTGACCAAGGCTTCACTTTGCGCCAGCAGCAAGCGATTCGCATTTACTGCATCTTGCGCAGTGAATGCTTTTACCGACAGTGTTGTGATTGACGATATGGTGTCTGTTTGCACCTTCACCATCTTTTGATAATAGCGGTGTAGCGACTCAAAACTGTTGTCGGTGTCCAGCCCAGAAAAGCGGCTAAAGATGTCCACACCCGAACCACCATAGGCTTTACCCAAAGCGAGCTGATCGTTCAGTACATGCAACGCATCGCGCGACATAACATAGTCTTGCACGGTGTAACTGTCATCCTGCGCGCGCGAGAAACCAGCTGTGCGAAAGAGCGCCCCCAATGGCGAAGAGCTTTGCCGCTCCGGGCTGCGCACCACAAATTGACTTTCAGAGGTGTAAACGTCTGAAGCCAACACACCAAAATACACGATGGACAGGGCTGTGGGCAGCAGCACGGTAGCCAAAAAGAGTCGATTAATGCCAAGAAGGCGCTGTTTTAGAGAAAAAGTCATACTTTGAGTTTACGTGGGGAGCCATATAGATCAGAAAACCGCACGATGTCGTCTTCACCCAAATACTGGCCACTTTGCACTTCGATCATCACCAGGTCGATGACGCCTGGATTAATGAGGCGGTGCTTGTGCCCGGCGGGAATATAAGTGGACTGGTTTGTTTGCAGCAAGAGGTCTTGCTCACCGTTAATAATCTTTGCGGTGCCGCTGACAACAATCCAATGTTCGCTGCGATGGTGGTGCATTTGCAGGCTCAGGGCTGAGCCCGGTGTGACCTCAATGCGTTTAATTTTGAAATGCAGACCCTCGCCGAGCACGGTGTATGTGCCCCAAGGGCGATGCACCGTGCGATGCAGTTTATGGGTTTCATGGCCCTGCACTTTGAGTTGGCTATAAATTTGTTTAACGTTTTGGCTGTGGCTGCGATTGGCCACCAACAAGGCATCGGGGGTGTCGATGATGATGAGGTCGTCCACACCGACAGTGCCGACCATGCGGTCGGAGCTTTGGATGTAGCAATTGGTGGTGTCGTGCATCGTTGCCTCGCCCACAACGCTGTTGCCGTTGGTGTCGGATTCAGCCAGTGCCCCCATCGCAGCCCACGAGCCAATGTCGCTCCAGCCGAGGGTGCAGGGCACCATTGAAATGCGCTGGGTCTTTTCCATCACGGCGTAGTCGATGGAGTCGTCGGGCACTTGCGAAAAAGTGTCAGCGTCAAGCTCGACCTGCTGCAGGCCCTTGCCCGTGGCGGTGCGTGACTGCTCAAGACATTTCCGCGTTGCTGCCAGAATTTCCGGGCAATGCACTGCCATTTCGGCCAGTATGGTGCCTACGGTGAAGCAGAACATGCCGGAGTTCCACCAGTAGCTACCGCTGGCCAGATATTGGCGAGCTGTTTCCAGGTCGGGTTTCTCGACGAAGCGCTTGACCTGGTTTCCCTCAGCTTCAATATAGCCAAAGCCGGTATCGGGGCTTTCTGGGTGGATGCCAAACGTAACGATACGACCTTGCAAAGCCAATACTTGCGCTTGACCAACAGCAACTGCAAAGGCTGCCTGGTCGGCAATCAAGTGGTCGGCTGGCAGCACCAGCAGCGCGGCATTGTCTCCATGGGTGCTTTGCACCTGCAGTGCAGCCGCAGCGACAGCCGCTGCGGTGTTTCGGCCAAAGGGCTCCAACAGAAAACTGGTGAGCATGCCTGTAGAGTTGACTGTGCGGTATTCGTCCTCGGTCTTGAAGAAGAGGTCACGGTTGGTGACCGTCAAGATTTCTTTGACACCAGGCAACGCAGCGCCACGCAAAAAAGCTTTTTGAAGAAGACTTTGCCCATCGGCCAGTCGCATGAAAGGCTTGGGATGCTGTTCGCGTGAAACAGGCCACAGGCGGGAGCCGGCGCCGCCGCAGAGAATAACGGGAATGAGCATATTGATTGCTTAAAAACTTGGCTATTCTTGAGTCAGAAATGGCGCCAGGATATTGGCTCATTTCGTAGCGCGTAAGGGCTGACCGACGCCTGGGTAAGGTTCTTCATTTGGGCTAAAAATGCCGCAGTGGCGGCTTTATCTGCCGGTCGGGCGTGGTGCCAAAAAGCATCCAGTTCACCCATGAATGTGAGCTGCGGCTGTTTATAGAGTGCTTCGCCCAGCACCATCAGAGGGGCGCCGCGCTCCAGGGCCTGCAGGCCGACTGTGCTGTTAGGGACTCGCCGGGAATT
>Ga0335397_10003615_pt1 | contig 20635 bp, 25 predicted proteins | sample MAT04_FD_205740 | JGI IMG/M metagenome (GOLD analysis project Ga0335397, IMG submission 205740) | Freshwater microbial communities from Lake Fryxell liftoff mats and glacier meltwater in Antarctica - MAT-04 (spades assembly) (version 2) ... | reverse complement strand
AACACAGCGGGGGTCTGTTTGACGGGCGTCGTGTTGGGCAGCGGATCGGGTGTTTGCTGATGCCACGCTTGCGTCGCCAAGCGTTCGTCACGCTTGCGCATAGCAGGGTCGGCAATGAGCGCGGTGAGCTGTAACGCGGCGATGTGCTGCGGATTCGCTTCACGATGATAGTCCGCATCGGCCGTGAGGGGGGTGTCGTCCGTGAGCAGCGGCTGGATCGCGGTCACCTCGGGCGGCAATACTTCTTGTTCGGAGCCCGTGCCATGCCCCTGTGCTTCGACGACGATCTGATGTTTCGCATCCACGGCCGCGACGCCCGTGTATCCCTGAATGACGCCCCTGCTCGTCGCCATTGTCGCACTTTCGTTATCGGTGCGATTGCTCTGGCGAATCGCGCCCTTTGCGCCCGGCCGATCCGTGGGATGCGTCGCCAACCAGTCGCGCAGCTGCTTGGCATCGCGCTCCAGTTTTTCGACGCGCGCCACCGCTTGCGCGGCCAGATCTGATTCGACCGGCAGGCCATCCGCTTCGCGGTGCCGCGCCAACATCGCCGTCGCGGCTGCATTCAATTGGGTCGCCTGCTTTGCAAAGTCCGCCCACTTTCCACGGCGGTGTTTCGACGCATGGCTCGGAAACAACACCCCATCGATCGCGAACATTCGGGGCCGGTTAATCCGTGCGCGTCACATACCGCCAGCACCCCTGCAAATACTGTTGCGATGTCGGCATCGAGAGTGCGGACAAAATGCGCGATCGTCGTGAAATGCGGCGTCCCGGAGAGCTGCTCCGCGCTCCCGCGCGAGCACCCGCCATTCGGTATCAGCAGGCTTTCCGAACACCGGATCAACAATGTTTCGCGGCCGGTCGTCAATGTCCACGCGCAGCGGTAACGTGCCGTGCCCGTGATCGGTGGCCACGTTGCCGTCGAGCCACGCTACGTAATGCTTGTCGATTTCGCGGGGTGAAAAAAGCCGCTGCAGTGCCCTGGCAGTGGCGAGGCTCTTCGCGCATAGCAGCAACCCTGACGTGTCGAGATCCTAACGATGCACCACCAGCGGGCCGGTCGCGTCAGGATACCGCACGCGAAGTCGCGACACGACGCAATCCAGCAGCGACGCGCTGCGTCCCGGCACCGTGAGCAACCCGCTCGGCTTGCCGCACTAGTCGCCAACGGCCAGCACCCAGTGCCAGGCGCACGGCAAATTCGCGCTGTCGTGACGCCGATCGCGCCAGCGTCAGATTGGCGACGTTGGCGCACGCGACCAGCAAGAGTACCACTACTGCCCCCGAGAGTATGGCGAGTGGCTTTTGCACCGAAGCAAACAGGTGTGCATGTAAAGACAGCACCACCGGTTCTGCACTCCGGTTCACCGCTGTACGCAAGGAATCCACCTGCGGCTGCAGGCGCAGGAGATCACTCTGCGCGGCCTGTATGCCAACGCCGTCCCTGAGGCGCGCAACGACGGAAAAATAGTACTCGGCACCCGGACTGTTGGGCACCGTCATGGGCACCCAGAACTTTGCCTTGCCCGGAAACTCAAAGCCGGGGGCCGCCACCCCAACAACAATTCGCGGCCGACCATTGATGTCGATGGTGCGGTTCAGAATGCCCGCATCGGCTCCGAAATTGTTGCGCCACATGGTCGAGCTGAGTACCACCGCGCGGGGTGCCCCTTCCACAAAATCTTCGCTCGCAAACGTACGGCCGAGCACAACGTTGGTGCGAAACACCTGAAAAAATGGCAGCGTTACCGAGCCACCCGAAATTTCTACGGGTTCACCCACACCCGTGAGCACTCCGCGGATCTGGCTGCTCTTGAAACGTCAAGGGACGGATCTTGAGTGCTGAACATGGGGGCGTCATGAAGGACATCGGTCTCCCCGACCGCGACAAACATCTGCAGGGGCCGTTCTCGGGCGTGGCAGCCGTTCAAGCGGTAGCCGGCAATCTGTCGTAGCGTGTTACGGACAGCGGGGAAACGCTGCAGGTTTCACACAAACGCATTGCAGCGCTGTTCCCATTCCACACGAGGCGTTATGACAGGTATATCGCATGGCTACCCAGCCCACACTCGGCACATTCTCGCCGTGGGTGCTACGGCGTTCGGAGTGTTTGCGACCAATGGCGTGGGCGCGCAGACGCCTGCATCCATCCTTTCGAGCAAAGCACCACCCCCCGCGTTCACGGACGCCAATCGCGCCACGAAACTGGCGTCGGCGTTCCCGGAAATTGATCGCATCATGAAAGCCTTTGCGGAACGTGCAACCGTTCCTGGTATTGCGTACGGCATTATCATCGACGGCAAACTGGCACATCTTGGCGTGTCGGGCGTGCGCGAGGTGCCGGGTAAGTCGCCAGTTGACAGTGCGTCGGTGTTTCGTATAGCATCGATGACCAAGAGTTTCACCGCGCTGGCCATTCTGCAATTGCGCGATGCGGGCAAACTCTCGCTGGATGCACCGGCCGAACGGTACGTGCCCCAGATGAAGAGTCTGCGTTACGCTACCGCCGATGCACCGCGCATCACCGTGCGCGACCTGTTATCGCATTCCGCGGGATTTCCGGAAGACAATCCGTGGGGAGACCAACAACTTTCCGCGACGGACGCACAATTGTCGCAGATGATCTCGCGTGGTATTCCGTTTTCGACGTCGCCGAGTACCGGTTACGAATACTCGAACTTCGGATTTGCCATTCTTGGCCGCATTGTGCAGAACGTGGGGGCCATGCCGTATCCGCGATACATTCGCACGAAGGTGTTGCTGCCCCTTGGCATGACCGTCACCACACTGGAGGCGGCCGACGTCCCCGCGAAACTGCTCGCGCACGGATACCGCCGCCAGGATGGCGAATGGCTGGAGGAACCGCAGCTTCCGGATGGTTCGTTTGGACCGATGGGCGGCATGCTGACATCTGTGAGTGATCTCAGCCGGTGGGTGGGATTCATGCTGAGTGCGTGGCCCGCGCGTGATGGGGCGGAACATCCGGTGCTCAAGCGGTCGTCACTGCGCGAAATGCAGCAGATTGCTCGCTACAACGGCGGCACTGCCGTGCGGGATGCGAACGGTGTGCCGTCGTTAAGCGCCGGTGGCTACGGCTACGGATTGGGCATTCGACAGACCTGCGCATTCAATGTTTCGGTGTCGCACACTGGTGGATTGCCGGGCTTCGGATCGTTGATGCGATGGTTGCCGGACTACGGCGTGGGCATTGTCGCGCTGGGCAATCTCACCTATACCGGTTGGGGTGCGGTAAGTCAGCAGGCCATTGATCTCATGGCGCGCACCGGCGGGTTGCAACCTCGCGTTCCACAGGCCGCACCGGTGCTCAGCGAGAGACGCGACCAGGTGAGCCGGTTAGTCGCGAACTGGAGTGAACTGCTGGCTGACAGTCTGGCGGCGATGAACCTGTATCTCGACGAATCGAAGCCGCGTCGTAAAGCCGCCATTGCGAAGCTGGTGAGTGATGCGGGCGGCAACTGTCGGAACGAGGGTGAGTTGCTGCCGCTCAATGCATTGCGCGGCAGCTGGCGCATGCGGTGTGCGAACGGTGATTTGCGGGTGACGATTACGTTGGCGCCCACGGAGCCTGCAACCGTGCAGTTTCTTGGTGTTGTGCCCATGAAACGGGATGACGGTCTCGAGCCGTTGCCGGTGTGTCGGTAGGTCGATAGCCCTATCTCGCCGAACGATTTCCGCGCCCGCTCCCGTGCAGAAAAACAGTGAGCGCAGTGATGACCTTCCTGATGTACGACCCCGTGCAAACGTGTTGGTCGACGAAACTCACTCCGTCCGAATGGCCCGCATCGCATCAATGGTCGCCGCCCGCCATGCGGGAGCGCGGCACGAATTCCTATTGCACGAGTGCGCCGGGCGACGGCATATGTCGTGACACCACACATGCCGGCGGCAGACAACAGCAGCGCGACACCTCCCAGGACACCCAGCAGAATTCCGCCAACCTTTAGCGGCTAAAGTGTCAGCACCGTGTCGTCCTTCATGCGGACAACGGCTGGTGGCGGAAGCAATGGGACGTCTTCGCGAAAAAGCGTCCACAGAGCCTCGCGAACCGCCAACGTCGCGCTGCGGTCTCGTTCACAACGGCTACGGCAGGTGGTGTAGCAAGATCGGTTTCCAGGATGGCACGACCACTCTGAATTGGAATAGTGAGCGTTTCGAATTCGTGGGCAGTGACGATGTTGAAAGAGGTACTGGGTAATCGAATGTCACACCTCGTCATCCTTGATCGCGAGCGCCAAATTCAACGGGACATCCACCACGCTATCCGCGCGAAACCCGGAGTCGAGTTCGCCAATACTTCGCAAACTTCTTCCAAAGCGCGATGCGACGGCCAACAACAACACACACAATGCGGCTGGTGCGGCGACAAGTGTTCCACGTCCTCGCCTTGCATGTTGTGGTGATGCATTTTTCACCAGCGTCACGACAGTCGGCGACGCCGCGCCACCAGTCGGGCTGCAACGACACTAAGCGCCGCTGCGGCCTTCGCGGAGTCTGTGGCATTGCTGAGTCGTAGCAGGGTGCGGCTGTCCACAGGCCTGCCGCGTTGTTGCCATGCAACGTCCTGGTCTTCGATGTGGGCGATGGGCAACCAGAAATCGGCGAATGAGGGATACTCGAACTCGCGCGGCATCACGGCGATGATCGTTGTGGGCGCAGAATCCAGATTGACCACTCGGCCAATCACGCTCGGATCACTTGCGAAGCGTTTGCTCCGGAATCGGTGCGAGACCTGCTCAATCACCACAGACGCTCTCCTGAGGCGTTCGCTCACCACCCCGTTCGCGGGATGGGGTCCGACACCGACCGGCTCGGACCGATTTTGGGGTTCCGCGCGCTCTTGCCACCCTCCGGCCCCGCCTTCAAGTTGGCGTACCAACCTTGGGGGACTCTGATGGTGCACGCGCCGCTGCCCATGGCTCCACGCCGGTTCGGTCAAACTATGCGCACAGACGCCTGGTGGCTCGAACCGCTCGTGGTGTTCATCGGCCTTTCCACGTTCGTGGTGTACTCCACCTGGGCCGCATTCCAGGCGAAGCACTATACGTTTGGGCCGTATCTCTCGCCCTTTTATTCGCCGGAACTATTCGGCGATTCTCCGCATGCGCTGTTCGGGCCCAAGCCCGCGTGGTGGCCGGGATTCCTGCCATTTTCACCAGCGCTGCTCATTCTCTGGGCGCCCGGCGGATTTCGATTTACGTGTTACTACTATCGCGGCGCGTATTACAAAGCGTTTTGGGCCGACCCCTCCAGCTGCGCCGTGGGTGAGCCCCGCAAGTCGTACCTGGGCGAGAATTCGCTGCCGCTCATCATGCAGAATGTGCACCGCTATTTCCTGTATCTCGCACTTGGTTTCATTGTGTTGCTGACGTGGGATGTGTGGAAGGCGATGTGGTTTCCCGACGGGGCCGGAAATGAAACCTTCGGCATCGGCGTCGGCACCATCATCCTGGCCGTCAACGTGGTGTTGTTGTCATCCTACACCCTGGGTTGTCATTCACTGCGTCACCTGGTCGGCGGTATCAAAGACCGTTTGGCGCAACACCCCGTACGGAAGAAAGCGTACGATTGTGCGTCGTGTCTGAATCGATCTCATCGCCGCTTTGCGTGGTTCAGTTTGTTCAGTGTCGGATTCTCAGACGTCTACATTCGTCTCTGTTCGATGGGCGTTTGGCACGACTGGAGGTTGTTCTGAGCGCCGAATTCGAAACACACGAGCATGACGTGCTGATTATCGGAGCGGGTGGTGCCGGATTGCGCGCCGCAATTGAAGCCGCATCAGCCGGAGTACGCGTGGGCCTGGTATGCAAATCGCTACTTGGGAAAGCGCACACCGTCATGGCGGAAGGTGGCGCGGCCGCGGCCATGGGTCACGTGGATGACCGTGACAACTGGATGGTGCACTTTGCCGACACCATGCGTGGCGGGCAGTACGTGAACAACGCGCGCATGGCGGAACTGCACGCGAAAGAAGCGCCAGCGCGCATTCACGAGCTCGAATCATGGGGCGCGGTGTTCGATCGCACCGACGACGGGCGCATTCTGCAGCGCAATTTCGGTGGGCATCGGTATCCGCGTCTGGCGCACGTTGGTGATCGCACCGGGCTGGAGATGATTCGTACGTTGCAGGACAAAACCGTGCATCAGGGCATTGATGTACACATGGAAGTCACGATCATCAATTTACTGAAGGACGGTGACCGTGTGGTGGGCGCGTTCGGCTACGATCGGGACCGAGGGCGTTTTCGTCTGTTCAAATGCAAGGCCGTGGTACTGGCGACCGGGGGGGTAGGACGCGCGTACAGCATCACCAGCAACAGTTGGGAGTACACCGCCGATGGCCAGGCGCTCGCGTACAACGCCGGCGCGGAACTGCAGGATATGGAGTTTGTGCAGTTCCATCCCACCGGTATGGTGTGGCCGCCCAGTGTGCGTGGCATTCTGGTCACGGAAGGTGTGCGTGGTGAAGGCGGAGTGTTGCGCAACAAGGACGGTCGGCGCTTCATGTTTGACGACATTCCGGACAACTACAAACCGCAAACGGCCGACAACGAGGAAGAAGGCTGGCGGTACACGCAGGGCGACAAGAACGCGCGACGTCCTCCCGAGCTGCTCACGCGCGATCACGTAGCGCGCTGCATCATGCGCGAAGTGCGCGCCGGTCGAGGGAGTCCGCATGGCGGAGTGTTTCTTGATATCTCGTGGATCAAGGAACGACTTCCCAAAGCGGACGCGCATATCAGGAAGAAGTTGCCCAGCATGTATCACCAGTTCAAACAGCTGGCGGACATCGATATCACGAAAGAACCCATGGAAGTGGGACCCACCACGCACTACATCATGGGGGGTATTCGTGTGGATGGTGATTCGCAGATGACCGCGGTGCCGGGACTTTTTGCGGCGGGCGAGTGTGCCGCAGGATTACACGGTGCCAACCGGCTGGGCGGTAACTCGTTGTCCGACCTGCTGGTGTTTGGCCGACGCGCCGGCGAGCACGCCGCAAAGTTTGCGAAGGAACAGGCACCAGGAACGGTCGACCCCGCGGATGTTGACCGCTCGGCGAAAAGTGCACTTGCCCCGTTTGATCGCGGAGCCGATGCGGAAGGTCCCTACAAGGTGCAGTATGACTTGCAGGAGATGATGCAGGAGCTGGTTGGTATCGTGCGCCTGGAGGATGAAATGCAAACCGCGGTCGTCAAGCTGGCGGAACTCAAAGCCCGAGCGGAAAAAGTGGGCGCGATAGGCAATCGTGAATACAATCCGGGATGGCACACCGCACTCGACCTCGGCAACCTCATGACAATTTCCGAGGCGATTGCGCGGTCGGCGATTGCCCGCAAGGAGAGTCGAGGTGGTCACTTTCGCGAAGATTATCCGGATAAGGATGCGGCGGCCGCGCAGTTCAATATCGTCATCCGAAAAGGGAGCGACGGCAACATGGTGCTGAGTCACGAACCCATCCCACCGTTGCGCGCCGATCTCGCGCAGATCATTGAGGATCAGAAGAGCTGATGCCGCAGGCAACCTTTCGCGTGTGGCGCGGAGCCGATGGCCAAGGTGCGTTCACAGACTATCCCACCGAAGTTTCGGAGGGCATGGTGGTGCTGGACGCGGTGCACCACATTCAGGCGACGCAGGCCAATGATCTCGCGGTGCGCTGGAACTGCAAGGCCGGCAAATGTGGCTCGTGTTCGGCCGAGGTGAACGGCAAGCCGAAACTGATGTGTATGACACGGTTGAACACACTCGACCTCACGCAGCCGGTCACGGTGGAACCCATGCGCGCGTTTCCGCATTTGCGCGATCTGGTGACAGACGTGAGCTGGAACTTTCGCGTCAAGAAGAAAATTCGGCCGTTTACGCCGCGCGCTCCTGATGCGGCCGACGGAACGTGGCGGATGCAGCAAAGCGACGTGGACCGCGTGCAGGAATTCAGAAAGTGCATCGAGTGCTTTCTGTGTCAGGACGTGTGCCATGTGCTGCGCGACCATCAGAAGCAGGAATCGTTTATCGGTCCGCGGTTCTTCACCTACGTCGCGGCGCTGGAGATGCATCCGCTCGATTCGCTCGACCGGACGGGTGAGTTGAAGGAGACCGACGGCATTGGCTACTGCAACATCACGAAGTGCTGCACCACCGTCTGCCCGGAAGAAATCGCGATCACGGACAATGCGATTATTCCGCTCAAGGAACGGGTGGCCGATCGCTATTACGACCCACTCAAAATGCTGGTGCGGCTCGTCCGAGGAAAACCGAAGTCGTGAAACTCTGACCCGATCTGGCAACCCGAACAGCGAGTTAATCATGTTTCCCCTCAAGCCCATCTCTGCCGCCGGCGTTCCAGCGGCCCTTCAGAAAGCCGAGCACTATCGGCTGCTCAATCAACCGTGGGCGGCTGAGAGTATTTGTCTTGATATTCTGTTGGCTGAACCGGGCCATCAGAAGGCATTGCGTGTGCTGTTACTGGCGCGCACCGATCAATTCGGCGCACATTCTGCGCGGCATACGGCCCATGCGCGCGAGACGCTGGCCCAACTCACAAATGCGTACGAACGCGCGTATTACCATGGTATTATTTGTGAGCGGCGTGCCAAGGCAGAGATTGAGAAACACACGCCTGAATCGGGACACGCCGCCTACGAGTGGATTCGCGAGGCCATGGTGCACTTTGAAGAAGCGGAACAGCGCAAGTTGAGCGGCGACGACAATGCCATACTTCGGTGGAACAGTTGCGTGCGGCTGATGCAGGAATCGCCGCATGTCGTGCCGATGGCAGTAGAACGAATGGAACCGGTGCTCGGGGAATAACGTATGACGATCTCTCATTCAGGCTTACCCATGTCCAACACACTTCTTCCCGTTGTCGCAGCGCATCCGTTCCTCGCCGGTCTGGACGACGCACACATTGCGCAACTGGCGCTCATGGCGCGCGACATGTGTTTCGACAAAGGAGTGGTGATCTTCCCCGAGGGCGACCAGTCGCGCGAATTCTACCTGCTGGTGCATGGCATGGTGGCGCTGGAAATCATGTCGCACGGCACACAACACCGCGTGCAAACGCTTCACGCGGGTGATGAGTTCGGGTTCTCTGCGCTGTTGACCGAGAAGCGCAAAGTGCTGCAAGCGCGCGCGCTGGACCGTGTGGATGTGCTGGTGTTTGACGGAGATGAGTTGCTGGAGGCATTCAAGACCGATACCGCGTTCGGTATGGCAATTGCCATGCGGTTGGTTGGTGTGGTGAGTGAAAGATTGAGTGCGGCGCGGGAGCAGTTGCTGGATATGTATGCGCCGGAGGCGCGGCGGGCGGGAACGTGAGGGGGGATTGGTCGGTCGTACAGCCGCAGTCACGTTGCCGTGTACGTTGCGGCCCCTCCCACAAACGTCGTGACGATCTTGATATCCTTGATTGTCTCCGGCTTCACTGTATGCGGATCGTCCGAGAGCATTACGAAATCCGCCAGCTTGCCGGAAGTGATTGAGCCCTTGGTCTGCTCTTCGTGCGACGCATACGCCCCATTCAGCGTGTTCACCTTGATTGCCTCGGCCACCGTAATGCGCTGATTCGCCCCCCACGTGGTGTTATCCCAGCCCGTTCGGGTGACCATGCCCTGAATGCCCATCAGCGGCGCAAACGGGCCGGGACTGAAATCCGACCCCGCGGCCGCATGTATACCGGCGTCGAGCAGCGTCCGAAACGCCATGCACCGCTTCATCAACTCCTCGCCGTAGAACGGGAACTTGTCAGTGTTGTAGTACGCGTACGTCGTGAACATGGACGGAATCGCGTCCAGCGCCTTTATGCGTTTGACCAGCGCGTCATTGATCAATGTGCAGTGGGTGATTTTGGGGCGCGTGTTGGCGCGCGGCGCCTTCTGCAGCGCGCGTTCCATGGCCGTGAGATACATGTCAATCGCCACGTCACCGTTGGCGTGACAATTCACCTGAATGCCAGCGCGATGTACGCGCTCCACCCAGGCATCCAGCACCTCCTGCGACTCCGTCACGTTGCCTTTGTACGTGGTGCCTGCGTACGGCGTGCTCAGCGCCATGGTGCGTTCGGAGAACGAGCCATCAACTGTATGCTCAGAAGTCGCGCCGAAACGAATCCAGTCGTCTCCAAAGCCGGTACGAATACCATTCGTGATCATTGCCTCCAGCACCCGCCCACTCGGTTCGTAATTGACGCGATGCCGTAAGTCGCCACGCGCCCGCACGTCCTGAATGGCCGCCAGATCGCCACCTTCGTGGTGGACGGTGGTGAGACCGTACCGCGCGAATTCTTTCGAAATGTGTGCAATGCCATCGCGTTCACGCTTCTCGCGCTCGGCGGCATCGAGCACCACGCGTTGACCGGACGCGCTTAACCTGCCCATCGCCGTGTCTGTGACGCGTCCGTTCAACTCCCCGTTTGCATCCTTGTCCAACGTGCCCCCCGCCGGGTTCGGCGTGTGCTTCGTGACCTTCGCCAACTCGAAGGCTTTGCCGTTGTAGAAGCTCGTATGGCCACCGCGATGACGCACCACCACCGGATGCTCCGTGCTGACGGCATCCAGATCGCGCATGGTGAGTTGTCGTTTGTCGGAGAGCTTGGTGTCGTCGTGGAAGTACCCTTCCACCCAGAAACCTGCAGGCGTCGTGCGTGCGCGCGCACGCAGTTTCTCGATGACACTGGCAATACTCACGAACTCCACCTCGAATGGATTGCCGACGAGGACTTCGTACAGGAGCACGGTGCCGCGCGCGTGATTGTGCGTGTCGATGAAACCGGGCACCACGGTCATGCCCTTCGCGTCAATCACCTGCGTTCGTTTGCCAGCAATCGCGCGCATCTCGGATGTGCGTCCCAGCGCAACAAACCGGCCTGCGCTCACCGCGAATGCTTCAACGCGGGGCATCGCCGGGTCGACGGTATACACGCGCGCGTTCAGAACGATGAGGTCGGGATCGACTGCCATGCTGCTGGATGGCATAGTCCGAACATGCGGCATGGCACCCAGCCACGATGGCGCGAGAGCGCCCACCGCGCCGGCGGCGCTGAGCCCAAGGAATTCGCGGCGGGAACGGCGACTGGACATGAGGGCACTGGAAGAGGAGAGGGCGAGCCGCACGCGGATGGGTGCGACCACCCATAAGCTGCATTCCAGGCGCGCTTCTGGCGAGTGTGAGGGCCGGGCAGGCCGTGTAGTTTCGCGACCATGCTCCGCTGGCACGGGGGCGCGGAGTGTGATTCGTGACGGTGGGCGTGCAGATTGTGCGCATCCTGCTCGCCTACCACGAACGCCCATCGCTGCTCGCAGCGAAGCCACTACGACCCGAATGGATCAATTCCTCACCAACGCCGACGTACGCGTACTCGGCGCACTGATAGAAAAGCAGGTGACCACGCCGGATAACTATCCGCTGTCGCTGAACGCGCTGATTGCCGCGTGCAATCAATCGTCCAATCGACACCCGGTGGTGAACTTCGACGAGGAAACAGTGCTCGCGGCCATACAACGGCTTCGTCGCGCCTCACTGGTGCGCGGTATGCAGCGCATTGATGCTCGCGTCACCAAGTACGAACACATGGCGGCCGACACACTGGACGTGTCGTCGAACGAATTGGGATTGATGTGTGTGCTGCTGTTACGCGGGCCCAACACGATTGGTGAACTGCGCACGCGCACAGAGCGGCTGGCGAAGTTCGAAAGTCTCGCAGAGGTTGAGACGACACTGCACGCGCTGATGGAGCGTGAGAAAGATCCACTGGTTGTCCGGTTGCCGCGCAAGGCTGGTCAAAAAGAAGTGCGATACGCGCATTTGTTGTCGGGCGAGGTGACCACCGACGGCAGTGAGATTGCCGAGGCGGCGGTACCGGCACCACGTGAGTTGAGTGACACTCGGATTGCCGCGTTGGAACAAACGGTTGCCGAACTGCAGAGCGAAGTTGGCGACATTCGGCAGCAGCTTGCCGCGTTCAGGAAGCAGTTCGAGTAGCGTGTTGCATGGCGCGTCGCGCATTCGGGAGCACGTTGCCACACGTATGAACGTGAGGGCCGGATTCCAACTGATTGGGGTGAACTAAAACGGTCCGCCGTAGAGTCGTCCCAGGTCGATGAGCTCGACGTCCGGCCGCCGCTTACTGACAGCCCGCACCTCGGGCGAGATGGTCGCGCCAAATGCCAGGAGCTTGGCGCCCGCGGCCCGGGGCCCAAGCGCTGCGCGCGCGGCAGCGAGTCGGTCAATGGCACGAACGTCCAGTCGACGCCCCGCTTTCGCCTCGCCAACAGCCAGCACCGTCCGACCGCTCGGCTCATCTGCGTCGTCGGCCGTCACCACGACATCGAGCTGCACTTCCTCGCCACCCGGCAGCGCAACGACGCTTGCGCCGATGTGCGTAGGCGGGCCGCCCAATACCTCCTCCCCGGCGTCATGGCGCGTCCAGTCTCGCGCGACCGCCTCGAACGCAGGGCCAAGCACCTGTGACGAAAAGGTGTCGAGCAGGCCGTTCCATATTTTTGCAGTGTCCGCGCCGGCTCGCAAAAGCCGCGCCTGATGTGGCCGGATCACCGCGTAGTGAAAGCGCAGCAGCGAGTCGGCCGGGTGATACAACGGTCGCTTGCTCTTCGTGGGGTCGTCGATCCGGTCTACGAGCTCTGCGGCAATCAGCGTGTCGAGAACCGGTTGCAGCGATGTCCCACGAATGCCGAGGGCGCCAGTAATCTTTCCGAAGGCGTGATGGCCGCGGGCGATGGCACCGAGTGTGGCGTGATACAGGTTTGGCTTTCGGGCCTTGCTGAGTATGGGGTCCTCGCTGAGCAGCAGCGGGATCTCGGTCAGAAGCGGCGCGTGCGCACTCAGCACGCGCTCGACGACCCATCGGTCGAAGTCCGCCGGCCCGCCTGGCAAGTCGCCAGCCACCATTGCTCGGGCGTAGGCGGCCACTCCGCCTATGACCGCGTAGGTACGGAAAGCCGTCTCGATGTCCGGTGAGCCGTGCAGCAGCCGCGCCACGCGCAGGTTGAACGGGCCTATCCGGAGCGCCAGCTCAGCGCGTCCGCGAAGCGGGGCTGTTCCGGCAAGAAGGTCACGCATGACCGGGATCGCGGAGCCGCACAACACCAGCCTCGTCATGGGTGCGGCCGGTTTCGTCGCGTCCGTGCGGCGCACACCCAGGGCGCGTTGCAGGAGACTATCCAGTTCCGGCGTGTGCTCGAGGAGGTACGGATACTCGTCGAGGACAACCAGCTGCTCTCGCCGCTGCCCAAGGGCGAGGAGCCGCGTGACGGCGTCGTCCCACGACCTGAGCGCCAGCGGGCCAGCCCCCAGGTACGCACCGAGTTTCTCGCCGAGGTCGGCGAGTGCTTCGGTCGATAGGCCGCGCACCGCCGCGTAGTAGAAACCGCCCGTTTGTTCGACAAGGGTTTCGAGGAGGTACGATTTACCGACGCGTCGGCGGCCCCAGACAATGCCGAGGCTGGGGGCGGGGGTGCCGCTTGTGGCAAACTGGGCGAGCCAAGCCCGTTCGGTTTCGCGCCCGATCATGGTGCCGGGTGCAGGGAGCATAGGGGTAGTTGTCTGGTGGGTATCGTATTACATACTAAAGACTATTACACTAGAGTCTATTATACCAGTCTATTGGGGACACCACGGAACACCTCCACCGGAGCCGGGACACTGTCCATGCGTTTAACCTGATGCGCCGCGAGCGTTAGCGTTCAGGTGCAAGCGATCAAACAGCAGCGAGCGCAGCGAGCATTTCCATACCCGCTTGTCGACTGCAACGTGTTGTTATGCGACCTGCAGCGGACGGATGTGGGCAATCTCCTGCTTCAACCCACGGGCCGCATCCCACAGATCGACATTGCGCTGCAGATTCAACCAGAACTCGGGCGAGTTGCCAAACAACTTCCCGAGCCGCAGCGCCATCTCGGGCGTGACGGCGCGGCGCTCGCGCAGCAGTTCATTCATGGACTGCCGAGAGACGCCCGCGGCCGCCGCGAGTGCGGTGACCGACAGTCCGTACTCCGGGAGAAAGTCCTCGCGCAACATCTCGCCAGGGTGGATCGGCCGGCGTTCGCGCGGGCGCGTATTGGGGATACTCATGCGAGGGCGCTCCGGTTAATGACCGTCGCAGAACTCAACATCGTGCGTGTCGCCATCCTCGAAACGAAAGCAGATACGCCATTGATCGTTCACGGCGATCGCCTGCTGGCCAACCCGATCACCTTTGAGCGCATGCAGCCGATTGCCGGGGGGCACCAGTAGGTCTGAGAGTCGCAGTGCCACGTCGATCGCTTCCAGTTTCCGCAGCGCACGCCGCGCCACGTCGGCCGGGACGCGCTTCGTCTTCCCGGGGCGGAAGAGCTCTTCGGTCGTGCGGTCGGCGAACGTCTTGATCACGCCGGATGTACTGTGTCACGTGACACGTGTCAACCGAACGGCTGATCGCCGAACGTTGGCTTCTGCAGCGGGCGCTTACATCAATCGCGAGCGCAGCGAGCTACCACGCCGCCCGTCTGCAGCAAGCATCGTTATGCGGAGCGTCGCCGAGTCGGCGGCTTGGGCGTGCGCCCCGCCATGACGCTCGCCAGCGATCGTAGGGCCTCGTTGACGGATGCCGCATTCGGAAAGACCGCCGCGACATCAGGCTCAAGCACGACAATGTTTGATCCCGCCGCGTAGCGGGCGGCGTAGGGATTGCGCACGGCCATGCTCCAGTCGTACTCCGGCTCGAGGTCGGCAGCGGAGGGGGCGCGGCGGCGGGGCGGCTTAGCGGAAGTCTTCTTCATATTTCCGTCGCTCGCGCAAGGTGGCGCAGCGGGCGCTGATATGCGAACCAGCGCGTCGCCGCGGACGGTGAAGAGCACTGCGAGCAATCGATTTTCGGACGATCGCCCCAAAAGCAACAAACGATCCTCGCCCAGCGAGTGCGCGGCGTCCGGTTGGAGCCACGCCAATGGGTCAGCAAAAACGGTCGACGCTTCCTTGAACACGACCCCATGTTTCTTCTCGTTGGCGGCCGCTTTGCGCGGATCCCACTCGAATGACAAACCCATGGCTAGAATCTACAGTGACAAACCGGCACCCGCATAGCGCCGGCTTCTGCTGCGGGCGGACCACCTGATGCCGAGCGCCACGCTGGTGGTGGGTCCGCTCGTCAGCAGCAAGCATCGGTAGGCCCGCGCTACGTGGACGTTGCGTCGGAACAGCCCGTCGCGCATCGAAACGGTGACGGTCTGCAGCCGAGTGAGGCGTATGCTCGGCGCTTCCCGGTCGCAGGGCGCGCATGCCCGACGCGGCACCGCCGGCGCGTGGCGTCTACACACCCCGACGCCCCCAGGCGTCGCCGCTCTTTCGGTTGGTCTCGGATCATCTGCACCGCCTTCAGACGGTCTACGACGAGCGCTTCGCGCGCGAGTACGGCCCGTGACGCTCGGTCGTCGCGCAGGTCGCCGACCATTTCCTCGCGTGCGGGGTCCTCGATCACGGCTTCGCGCGCATCCGCTGCGGCGCCCGCCGCCGCCCCGACCGCCCCGTGAGTACGCCCCCCCGACGCCGCGCGGCTCACCGGTGCATGCGAGGCAGGGGACCGGGGCCTATTCTTCGCCAGGCCCGATTGAAATTCCTACCCCTGGCGGATGAACGGGTACGGGGTGTAGGCATCTTTTCCGAGGACAACGGAGCCGGGGACTTCGAGATAGCGCGTGACGGCCTCCTGCAACGTGAGACCTCGATCGCGCGGCGGAGATTGTGAAGCGTTAACGACGGCGGAGTGCGTCAAGCGCGCGGGGCGACGCGTTTGATCGATATCTGCACATACACTAGTGTTGCTTTCGCAGCCGCTCCAGTCCGTCGAGGATCACTTCCAGGCCGAAGCCGAAGTCGAGCGTGCCGTCATGCGAACCGTCCGCAACGCGAGCGGTCATTTCATGCATGTACGGATAGCGGTCGGCGGACAACATCGGCAGGTAGCTGGCGGCGGCCGACGCGTAGTCATCCGGGTTCACGGGAAAATTCTGCTGCTGCAGCGTAAAACCGTAGATGTAGTTGTCCATTGTGTTCCACGCGCGATCCGTCTCTTCCCATGAGAGTCCTGCCTCGCGCAGCGTGCCGAGCGTTGCCTCGATGTAGCGCAGCATGTTGGGTCCGACGTTGATTCGCGACACGACAAGCATCGGCGCCCACGGATGGGCCGTCATCACCGCAAGCGCGGAGACGGCGCGCGCACGCATGGCTGATTTCCAATCACCACCGCGCCCGGGCAGTGTGATTTCGCCGATAATCTGATCCACCATGCCGTCGAGCAACTCGTCTTTGCTGGCGACGTGATTGTACAGCGACATCGCCTCGACTTTGAGCGTCGTGGCGAGCTTTCGCATGGAGAGCGCCTCGAGACCCTGCCGATCGGCCAGCTTGATTGCGGCGCGCAGAATGCGCTCCGGGCTGAGTGGAGGGCGTCGGGAAGCAGGCATACGGTAGACTAGAGGTACTGACAGTGCAAGGCAAGCGGCCTTGTGGCTTGACCGGGCCATACTTACAGCGTACGTTGTGACATACACCGTAAGTCACCGATCCCCATTTCTCGATTTGCCATGCGCTTCGTCGTCACCGCCCTCGTCGGGTTTTTGTCTCTCGCGTCACCGCTGTCGGGGCCGGCCAGCCCGCGTCCGGTCGACTCCAATACCGTGGTCATTCCACGGTGGCACGTTGGTGTGGCAGTACTTGTCAAAAGCATTTTGTTCGCTTTGACCTTAGTGCTGGCAAGCACTTTACAACTTCAAGCGCAATATCCCACACAAGACAGTACTTATAAGAAGTACTTTGTAGGCAGCACCTTGTTCATGCTGGCTAATCTTGTACCTGACAATAATCCGCCTGAAATGCTCTATCTGAACTTGGGTTATCGCATTACAGGAAAGGATGTGATTTCAGTTGAACTAAAAACCTGGAAATATGGATGGCCAATTGGCATTCCCTTTGGAAAATCATTTGAAGCCGAAGGAGAAGGGTTTCCGGGATATATTCGTGAATACGGAGTGTCACTTAACTATCAAAGGTTTTTACGGAAGGGTCTCTTTGCTCAAGCTGACGTAATGCCTGCTTTCCAATCTTTTGTAAATGATGACGGAAACAAGATCGACGATGGCTTTCAGATCTTTAACACGTATTCCATTGGTTATCACGTAAAGCTTTTCAAGGATAGGGTTTTTGTACAACCTTCAATTGCAATAACTCATCGTCCTATCAGTCAAGAATGCCTGATTCGTTCAAACAGGTTGACGATCGATGGCCAAGATTCTTCTACGGGCAGCCCGGATTGCATTTTGGGTATAATTTCTAGTGATTTAGCAGCGGGTTAACAAACTCCGTAAGTGTCCCCGTGGTCAAGCACACAGAGGAAAGTGAGACTGGTCTGGTGAGGTGGTTCTCGGCAAGAAGGTGAGGGGAGGAACGTCGCCGAGGGAGTGATGCGTCCGCTCTGTGTTGTAGCGCTGGCGCCCGTCTTCGCTCAGATCGCGCACTTCGTCGAGGGTTGTGAAGATCCAAACGTCGAGGTTGCCGCTTCGATAGCTCCGACATGAGAGTCCTGCCTCGCGCAGCGTACCGAGCGTTGCCTTGATGTAGCGCCGCATGTTGGGTCCGACGTTGATGCGCGACACGACAAGCATCGGCGCCCACGAGAGGTACTGACAGTGCAAGGCACGCGTCCATGTGGCTTGACCGGGCCATACTTACAGCGTTCGTTGCGACATACGCCGTAAGTGGCTGATCCCCATCTCTCGATTGGCCATGCGTTTCGTCGTCACCGCCCTCGTCGGGTTTTTGTCTCTCGCGTCAAGGCTGTCGGGGCCGGCCAGCCCGCCTCCGGTCGACTCCAATACCGTGGTCATTCCGCGGTGACACGTTGCTGTGGCCGCCGACATTGGCCAACCGGTCGGCGATTTCAAACAGCACGTCAACAACGCCGTAGGACTACATGCGCACGTCCTGCTTCGGCTCGACCGCTATGGTCTGGCCGCGATCCGTCTCCAGGGCGGTTGGCCCAACTATGGACATGAGAGCCAGCGCAGTTGCCTCGGCACCACACCGAGTTGTCGCGTTGCAGTGAATGTCACCACGGCCAACGGAATCGTTTCGTTGGGTGTGGGACCGCAGTTTTCATTCCTGCTTGGACCGTTCCGTAGCTATGGCTACGGACTCGTTGGTGTAAGCCGCTTTGCAACGCTAAGCGGACTCGGTGGTGGCATCGTGCCAGATATCGTGGCGGCCGACGAGAATTTTGGCGATGCCGGACCGGTTTGGAGTGGCGGCGTTGGCATTCAGTTGCCAGTTCACCAGAGCACCACCATCGACGTTGGCGTTGCCTATCAGGGGCACGGTCGCCGAAACTACCGCATCAAGGGCGGCTTGAGGGACAATCCAGATGGCTCGCTCGCGTTTGACATCAAACGTTCGAATTCGGAGCTCTATACGATCAGAGTTGGCGTTACCACCGCCATCGCGTGGGGCCGTCGCACGTCCAATCCTTGACCATGTCATCGCACATCAAAGCGGCGGTGGTCCGACGCTACGGACCGCCGCACGTGGTGAAGATTGAACACATACCGCGGCCAATTCCTGGTCCGAACGAGGTGCTCGTTCGCGTGCGCGCATCTACCGTGTCTTCCGCCGACTGGAGAATGCGCAGCCTCCGTGTGCCGTACGGCGTTGGCCTCGCGGGAAGACTTGCATTTGGCGTTACCGCTCCGCGACAGGTGGTTCTGGGAAGCGAACTGTCCGGTGACGTGGTCGCCGTTGGTGCATCGGTGCGCAACTTTGCTTTTGGCCACGCGGTGGTTGCATTTCCTGGCGCAAAGCTTGGCGCACACGCTGAGTATTGCTGCATGAACGCGAACGCCGCGATTGTGCGCAAACCAGATGCGCTTTCGTACACCTCGGCGGCAACACTCGCTTTTGGCGGTACCACCGCACTCGATTTCTTCCGACGCGGCGCGCTGCAGGCCGGCGAGAGCGTGCTCATTAACGGTGCCTCGGGAACGGTGGGGTGCGCAGTGGGGCAGCTTGCCGTCGCCGCCGGCGCGCGTGTCACGGCGGTGTGCAGTGGTGCAAATGTCGAGCTGATACAACAACTCGGCGCGACGCGCGTTGTTGACTACACGCAAGCCGACTTCGCGTCCGAGGGCATTCGCTATGATGTGATCGCCGACACCGTTGGTAAGGCGCCGTATTCCCGGGTACAAGATGCGCTTACACCGCGCGGACGACTGCTGCTGGTGCTGGCCACGCTTCCCAAGATGCTTCGTGCACCGTGGGTCAACCGCACGTCGTAGCGTGGCATGGTAGCCGGCCCCGCCGCCGAACGTGTGGAGGATCTTCGCCATCTCGTTGCGATGGCGGCAGACGGGCGATTTACGCCGCTGATTGATTCAAGCTTTTCGCTCGACGAGATCGCCTCGGCGCGCGCGCGTGTGGAGACCCAAAAGAAGCGCGGGAGTGTGCTGGTTCGTTAACGTGGCATGAGAGCTCAATGCGCGATTATCGCCGCTGCAAGCATGGTCATGTTTGCGGCATGTAGCCTCACAACGCCGCGTCCTCGCGTCAACACCGCCGCTCACGTTGACCCGAGCGCACCATATTCCCTCTCCGTTGAGCTCGACCGCGCGCTTCGCGATACGGTAGCGTGGTGCGGTGTCACCCTCAATCCGTTTGTTGCTTAACCGCCGGCGTCTGCTGCGAGCGGACCGCGTAATGCCGAGCGTCACACTGGTGGTGGGTCCGCTCGTCAGCAGCACGCATGGTTAGGCCCGCGCCTCGCGGATGTTGCGTCGAAACGGCCCGTCGCGCAACGCAACGGTGACGGGCCGCGCCCGCGTCGAGCGTACGCTCCCCGGTCCCGGAGCGCGCATGCCCGACGCGGTGCCGGCGGCGCGGGGCGTCTACAAACCGAGGCGCCCCCAGGCGTCGCCGCTCTTTCGGTTGGTGTCGGACCATCTGCACCGCCTGCAGACGGTCTACGACGAGCGCTTTGCGCGCGAGTACGGCCCGTGGCGCTCGGTCGTCGCGCAGGTCGCCGACAAGTTCCTGGCGTGTGGCGTCCTCGAGCACGGCTTCGCCCGCATCCGCTGCGACGCCTGCGCGCACGAGTATCTGCTGGCGTTCTCCTGCAAGTGTCGCTACTTCTGCCCGAGTTGCCACGCCAAACGCGTCGCGATCTGGACACAGTGGCTGGACACCACCCTGCTCGCGCCGGTGCCGCACCGCCAAGTGGTCCTCACCATCCCCAAGCGACTGCGCGCGTACTGCCTCTATCGCCGCCGCCTGCTCGGCGAGATCGCGCGGGTGGCCGCCCGCACCGTCACGGCCGCCATTCGCACGCTCACGGGTGAACGCGCGCTCGCGGTCGGCATCGTGGCCTGCCTGCAGACGCACGGCTCACGCGCCAACTGGCATCCGCACCGGCACCTGCTCGTCACCGACGGCGGGTTCCGGCCCGACGGGACCTTCGCCGTCTGGGTGTCGGAGGATGACCGGGCCTGTGCCACCCGGCTCGCGCGCTCTTGTGCCCGGAATCCTGTCGCGCTGGAACGGCTCACCTACGATCGCAGTGCGAAGGCGGTGACGTATCGCTCCG
>Ga0335397_10003614_pt1 | contig 20636 bp, 23 predicted proteins | sample MAT04_FD_205740 | JGI IMG/M metagenome (GOLD analysis project Ga0335397, IMG submission 205740) | Freshwater microbial communities from Lake Fryxell liftoff mats and glacier meltwater in Antarctica - MAT-04 (spades assembly) (version 2) ... | reverse complement strand
TGAATATCCCTATTGCGATGAGGACTATGGTTCCCCCAGGTGAAAGATTCAAGTAAAATGAGGTTATAATTCCAACTATTACTGAGAAAATCGAGATAGCCTCAGCAATCAGGATAGTTCGCTTAAAACTTTGTTTCAGCTGAAGAGCAGCAACTACTGGAATAACAATAAGAGCAGATATCAGTAGAACTCCTACAATTGGGATTGAGAGGGCGACTGTAAATGCAGCGAGAATAATAAGTAAAATATTTATAAAACCAGTAGGGATACCACTTACTTTTGCAGCCTCTTCATCAACTGTTACAAAGACCAACTCTTTATAAAAAGCGATTACAGTAGTGATAACTAGTACTCCTAAAATACCAATAACTGTCACATCAAACTGTTTAACGGTCGTGATACTACCAAAAAGATAGCTGAACAGATCTACCCCAAAACCATGCGCTAGACTGATAAGAACTATAGCTAGAGCTAAACTCCCCGATAAAAAAATAGATAAGGCGGACTCTCCAAAGATCCTCTTACTAATTCGGAGTTTTTCAATAGCAATTGAAGAAATCACAGCCGCAATAATGGCTGTTACAAGGGGATTAATCTTAAGAAGTAAGCCTATGGCAATACCTGCTAATGAAACATGCGACAGCGTATCAGCTATAAGCGAGTAACGCCTCAGAACTAAAAACATCCCAATGAGAGGCGCTACTATTGCAATAATAATTCCTGCCTCAAAGCCCCGGATCATAAAACTGTAGCTAAAGATATCTAACATCTGGTAATGGCAAATGGCATAGAGAAAATGGCTAATAGTTAAAACTTATACGCTATTTACTATACGCTATTTAGTGGTGCACTCCTCCCTTTCCTATTAGTTCGTGGAAGTAGGCACCCTTTAAAAATTCTTCTGGCTCGCCAAAGTACTCGAGAGTTCTATTTATATACCCTATTTCAGTAGCTTCATGTGCTACGACATCAAGCTCGTGTGAAACAAGCACGAGAGTTAAAAAGAGTTCTTTATTTAACTTGCGAAGTAATGTATAAAACTGTTTTTGAGTCTTAATATCTACTCCCACGGTTGGTTCATCTAAAAAGATTATTTCTGGTTCTACAGCTAAAGCTCTTGCGATAAAAACACGCTGTTGCTGTCCGCCAGAAAGATCGTTAATTAGACGATCTTTGTATTCAAGCATGTCAACCTGCCGTAAAGCAGCTCGAGTCTTTTCTCTGTCTTCAGTTGTTGTAAATCGAAAGAGGCCTCGCTTGCCGTAACGCCCCATACCAACCAACTCTTCTACAGTTACAGGTAGATTTAATTCCACCTGGGTTCGTTGTGGCACGTAGCCAATCAGGGACCAATCCTTAAAGGATTTAATATCTGTTCCAAATAATTTTATAGCTCCCTCTTTTGGCTTGAGTAAGCCTAACATTAGCTTTAAAAGAGTCGACTTGCCTCCTCCATTAGGACCTATTATCCCTACATAGTCACCTTTATGAACCTGTAGAGAAACATCCTTGATGGTATATTCTCGGGAGTAAGAAAAGCAAACATTGGTTAATTCGATGATTGTGGGGCGGTTATCTAAATGCTGCATTGGAGTGCTAGTTGCAAAGATTTAAGATTTTGTTGCATAACAGTGAAATAATCCTTGCCTTGCTTGATATCATTATCCGCTATTCCTTCGATGGGATCAAGAGTAAGGGTTTTAGCCCCTACTTCGGAAGCTATCGTTTCTGATAATTTTGGACTGATTAAGCTTTCAAAGAAAATATACTGAACATTGTTTTCTTTAGCAAAATTAGATGCTGATGCTAATTGCCTAGCCGATGGCTCCTCATCTGGGGACAGTCCTGAGATAGCTATTTGCGTAAGCCCATACTGCTCAGCTAAATAGGCAAAGGCTGCATGTGAGGTCACAATATTACGCGTTTGGCAGCTTTTCAGTCCATCCCTATACTGCTGGTCTAATTGGTCTAGCTTTTGATCTAGCAGCTGTTGGTTATTTTTATAATATGCTGAGTTCTTAGAATCTATAGCTATATATCCTTCCACAATTTTTGCTACTTGCTTTTTTGCCAACTCGGGATTAAGCCAGATATGAGGATCTTTCTGAACTGCACCCTCTTCAACAAATTGTTTACTCAATAAATCTTTCCCTGCTATTATGACCCTCACGTCAGTACCCTCAAGATTTACCCTAACCCTATCTGCCCACGCTTCAACACCGCCATTAAGTACAAGCATATTACCATTCTCAATTCGCGCAATGTCACGCGTTGTCGGAGCATAGTCATGAGGCTCAGAGCCCGCTGGAGTAACATTGTAGACATCGGCTTTAATTCCACCAATTTGTGATGAGAAGAAGTAAAGAGGATAAAACGAAGCGCTAACTTGTAACTTAGAACTTTTATTTGCATCACGAAACCCAATATTTTTATACACCAGAAAAGCTCCAAGAAGAACAACTAATATAATAAGTGGTATAAATCGTTTCATGTTGTTTTTAATTTTGACAGTCAGAGCACAATCCGAAAAACTCTAGCGAGTGGCGTCTTACTGTAAACTTTTTCTTACGTCCGATTTCCTTTTCAAACTCTGAGATATTACAGTCAGATATATCCTCAATTTTCCCACATGATTCACAAATCAAATGGTGATGCTCCTCACCTGTTAGCTCATAGCGATACTTACCCTCCCCTAGCTCAAGTCTTTTAATTATTCCTTTTTGGAAAAAAGTCTCTAAGATTCGATAAATTGTTGCTCTATCAGCCGGGCTATGTTCACCCGCAACATGGTCAAAAATACTTTCTGCAGATAGTGGGTCAGAGTTTTCATTGAGAAAACTCAGGACAGCCAGTCGTGCTGGGGTGGTTTTGAGCGATGCATTTTCTAGAAGTAATCGATAATTTTTCATAAGCTGTTTATTACCCATACGTGCTCTTCGTCAAGAGCATTATGGGTATTTTCAAGATATTGCTGTATTGTGTTAATGCAACCCAGCTGCCTAGTAGTATATGCGACTTAATCGCATTTGTCAAGAGGTTAAGTTGTGCCTTTTCAACCCGCAGACTCCTAGATTTTGCTATACTTACCTCTCAGATGAAAAAACTATCTCTTCTCTTTCTTGGCTTCATTTTTCTTTTAGGAGCGGTACCGATTACTCATGCTCAGGATACATCATTTAAACAGGAGTTTACTAAGGCAAAAGTTTTCTCAGTTGAAAAAGATGGTGTAAAGAATGTGAATGGAAGGAAAAATCCTTTTCAGAACCTAGTCCTGGAATTACTTGATGGTGATGCTAAGGGAAAACATATCAGACTAGAGCATGGTGGCGATGTCGTCATTTCAAAAGATCAAAAAGTGGGTCCGGGCGAAACGCTTATCCTTACTCGGATCGATCAGGATGGAAAAATAAGCTACAGAATAATCGATCGTTACCGCCTCCCCTCTCTTCTCTGGATAGTCTTAGTATTTTTTATCTTAGTAGTATTTCTCACTGGCAAAAAGGGCTTAGGATCTATCATAGGACTGATAGTAAGTCTGCTTATAATCGTGATGTTTATCGTTCCTCAAATTTTATCTGGCAGCGATCCTCTTACCATAAGCATTATCGGATCACTCGTTATTATGCTTCTCACGCTTTACCTGGCTCACGGCCTAAATAACCGAACTACGATTGCAGTTGTGGCTACTTTCCTAAGCCTTATTTTAACAGGGGTCATAGCTGTTATCAGCGTACATGTCAGCAAGCTTTCGGGACTTGGCTCTGAGGATGCCTATAATTTATTATTAAATTCTGGGAGAAATATCAATCTTCAGGGACTACTTTTAGGAGGAATTATTATCGGATCACTTGGAGTGCTTGATGACACAACAACTACGCAGTCGACCACTATTGCAGAACTTGCCCGCGCTAATCCCCACTACTCAATGAAACAACTTTTCGCAAGCGGAATGACCATTGGTAAAGAACACATCGCTTCCCTCGTTAACACACTTGTCCTCGCCTACGCCGGTGCGGCGATGGGTGTTTTTATCTTTATTATCATCGGTCTCCAATCGCACAGCCAGCCATGGTGGGTTATTTTTAATAGTGAAATAATCGCTGAGGAGGTGATTAGGACATTAGCAGGAAGCATGGGCCTGGTTCTAGCCGTGCCGATTACGACGCTTCTTGCAGCCTTCTTTGCTAAGCATGAGATAAGGATAAGGTGAATATGAAATAGTACTACCTTGATAAAACCACGCTCTCCAGTGCCTATCGTCCTCTAGTCACTTCAAGAGAGACGGCGAACCACAAAATCAGGATAATCTTCAACTACCTCTTCCCACCTAACATGCACACCCTTTACGTCTGAAATATATGAACCCCTATTAGCATCCCGAATAAGCATACGAAGTCGCTCATGATCACCCTGAACAACCGCTTCAACTCGTCCATCGGAAAGGTTTTGAACATAGCCTGTTAACCCCAGCTTTCTAGCACGTGATTTAATAAAGGCACGAAATCCCACCCCTTGGACCTTCCCCGATATAAATAAGTGAATCTGTTTCATAGTTGGTATTTTAGCATGACCTTTTCTCGATAGTCACTCTCGAGTTGAAATTCTTTTAGCTGTTCATCAGTTGGTCTGAATCGGTACTTTTCAATAACAAAAGTAAAATCGCTTCCCACCTCCACCCCCTCAGAGCACAAAAGCTTGCTCTGTAAGAGTTTATCTGCTCTCCAATTTCCTGTTATGCTAACTCGACCTGAGTTATTCACCACACGCCACCAAGGAACATCCTCCTCCATTTCACGCAAAACTAATCCCACTTGTCTCGCCGCTCTCGGCAGACCAGTATAGGCTGCAACCTGCCCATAACTTAGTACAGACCCTGATGGAACAGACTGAACAATACGTGTTATTTGATCCTTAAAAACAGACATCTTAGAGAAGTTTTTCCTGAATTGTGGCAGCATTTTTCTTTTGCAAATCCTTTAACTCTTTAAGTTTCCACATAAAAAGCGCACCCTTGTTCTTTGCATTACTATCAATTGCAAAAGTGAGCGCTTTTTCTAAAAGCGAGCGGTGTACAGTCTTTGAAAGCTTCATATATAGACTTTTGTGCTTATAATCATTTAGCTCCTCAGCCAAATGCATGCCAAAGTTCTGAAACTCACGGGAGATATATTTATCAACTGCGGGATTAAATTTATCGAGGACTGACTTGATCGACTGCATAACCTCTATTATACAGGAATTATTTTGTGTTAAATCGATTCATTGCCGTTGCCATATCTTTCTCAAGTGCTACTTCAAATGCCTGTGAACAAGATTTAATAACGTCCCTGACTTTGTTATGATCTTGAGTGCCAAAACTTCCTAAAACATAATCCTCTGGTTTTCCAATTGTTCTCCTACTCTTGATGTGCTCTGTGCCGTCTTCATCAACATTACGAACTCGAGGAAAACCTATTCCCATACGAAAACGCCAAAATTTGTCCGTGTTCAGCGATGCCATAACGGACTCGACGCCATGATGACCAGCTGCTGCTCCACCAGGACGGATTTTTAGACCTCCCAGAGGCAAATCTAGGTCATCATAGGCAATCCATAGATCCCCAGGCGAGACCTTATAATAATTAATGGCAAGTGATACAGCCAAACCTGAATTATTCATATAGGTAAGTGGCTTAAGGAGGATTATGCGTTCAGATTTTCCCACTTTGGGTTGCCAGTCTAACTGCGCAGTCTCACTTTTAATCTTTTTATCTGTATTCCATGAGGTTTTCTCAACAGTAGTGTTGTCTTTGAAGAAATGATCTAGTGCCATAAACCCTAAGTTATGACGAGTTTTCTCATATTTTTCACCTGGGTTACCAAGACCTACAATTAATTTCATAAATACTCATTAGATCCTAGTCCAAATTAGCTCCTAGGTCAATGATCTTTATCACAAAAAAGGGCTCAACCTAGTAATTAAACACTAGAGCTTGAACCCTTTAAAAATTAATAAATTCAGCCTCACTATTATTTGTAGTAAGACTTAATCTGGAAAAGAATATAAAGTTCGATAATCCCCCAGATAACTGCATTTGCAATTGATCCAACGACCAGTGACGAGATAAGACTCACGACTGTTGACCAAAATAAAAGCGTCCAGCCTTGTGCTTTAAGTGCCTTAGTTTTTGGATAAGCCATGAGCATCATTACACTCGCAACGATTGTCAAAACCCCTCCAAGTAGTAACATTGTAGAATTTCCAACACCACCATACATAGCCACGGGCGAAACCCCAACTGCTCCAAGCCCTGCGATGATACCTAAGACCCCAAAAATAAGGGTTATCCAAGGAGTGATATTAACTAATGTTTGTCGTACGTTCGTGGGAAGCTCTGGTGCCTTCTTAAACCAGACCTCCAGCATGTCGATAATGTCATTTTTAGACTTAATTTCTGCCATATATACTCACCTCCTATTCTGATTTTCACATCGTGTGAAAATCATTCTGAGTCTTTACCTTCTGTTGATCAGAAGTAAGACGAAGAACAGCATGCCACTCTATTTTTTTAGACCTCTATAGAGATGCCACACACTGTCTACCAATATTATATCCCTCGTACCCTTGATTTACTAGGAGCGAAACGAGAGATGTCCAGCTTCATTTATGGAAGACTGATGGAGTAGCTTTTTTACTTCGTACTCCACAGCCGAACGATCCCATACTCCCCATCATAGCCAGGCTCTATAAATAGGTCTGCTTTCCTCACCTTCGCCACACCTTCTGCAATACGATCCCCTACTTGAAATGCTATAGTCTCTAGTGGAATCATAAGTAAAATATCTATTTCTGAGCCAAGTGTGTCCAAGGCAAAAGTATATTTGTCTTTCACTCTTTTACTTGCCACCGACGTCCCTAACGCCTCAGCAATGATTTCTAGTAGTGGCACAAGCCTAACAAATGGTGGGTGAATCTTGTGGGGATCCTCAAGCCAACGCACCCCCTGCCTTACTGAAAGTAGCGCTGATTCTAGACTCTCTTTTCCTGCCAATTGCGAAAGCCGAATAGAGACCCCCTCGGTAACTTTCTTAAGACAGACTTGGCAGCAAATTCCCTGCGATACTATTGCAGATGGTGAAAGACTGACCCTACACCTACGATGCCCTGAATAATGATACTTACCTTCTTCAGGATAAAACTCAACAGTATATCCCACGTAGTTATCGTTGCTACTTCCTTTAATTATTGCCTGTCGCAGATAAGAAAAGCTTACATCGACCAGTTCAAAGACGGTAGCTTCTCTCCCCATTTTGGCCAAACTGTGAGCATCAGAAAATGAGAGAATAGAGCGAGAGCTTAGTTCAGGGATTTGCCAATTCATTTCGGGATCACTTGAAAGGCCTGTCTCGACAGCATAAATATGCTCTGAGAGGTCACCAAATGCCTCTTCTATGCTGTCAAAGCCGGACGCAGAGCCATATAGCCCGAAATGTGGCGTCCAGACATGACAAGGGATCAGAAAGCCTCTTTCATCCACCTCCAGGAGCATTTCTAAAACCTGTCGCGCAGTAAGCCCAATAATTGGCCTTCCATCTGATGAAATATTACAATTCTTAGCAACTAAGGCTTGGCTAAACTGCGCTGCCCTAGCTAGGGAAGAGACGAAAATGAGCACATGAATTCGTCTTAATTTATTACCCTGCTTATAAATACAGGAAATTTCTGTGGAAAGTATAAATCGGACTTGCTGTTCTAGCTCAGTACCTTCTTTGAGTCTATATACCCCTTCACCTGCCTCTTCAAGGGTTTCAGAAATTTCTTTAAACCACGCTGGATGTGTCCAGTCTGAAGCTGTAAGCAGGTTAATTCCCTTTTGAACTGCAACCTCTGCCATATTAGGCAATATCATTTGGGGCGAGACAGCACGTGAGTACCGAGAATGAAGATGTAAATCAGCAACTATTTGCATAGCATTATTCTAACAGGAAATGCTTTCATTACCTTAAGAAGTACCTATATACTAAAAGAGTGATTTCTGAAAGATTATTAGATTTTTTTACTACTGACCAACAACGAATTGATGATGCTCTCAAGACAGTTCCCCTAACTACAGTGGAAGAACCTGCACCTATCCCACTTCCGCCAACCCCTAGGCCCGATGAACCAGCTGCGGCAATGCTGTATGACCTGGCCTATGTCCGAGGAGATCACCCGTTAACACCACTACTCCAAGCTTTATTTAATAATAATGGTGATATGTCGCTTGAGACTGCACCTGATTTTAACCGATCAGCGCCACTTGCTCATATTGTGGAGGTTCGGGGTGGGAGAGTAGTTAGTCCACCAATTGTAAAACTTTACCTAGATTAATCCTGCTTGCCCTGAGCTTCAAACATTTTTATTAATTCATCCACGCTGGTTGCATCCTCAGGCTTTTTATCAGTATCTCTAAATTTCATAAGGCGTGGAAACCTGAGCGCATAGCCTGGCTCGCTCAATTTACCATCGACCATTTTCATGCCAGCGGTATGATTTGGGCTCCTCGTTATCTCATCTGCAAGCACTTCTATGACAATTTCAGGCCTCACCCAGACGGATGGCTCTATTTTGGAATTTACCCTCGCTGGTTTATGGTCTAACTCTGATCCTTTTGTCTTTTCTTTAATGCTTCGCCACTCATCATCGGTTAATCCAGTGCCGATTTTCGTCACGGAGACGAATTCATCTGCTTCTTTATCATAAACCCCGACCAGTAATGCCCCTGCTCCAAAATCCACTCGCTTACCTCTTCCAAAGATATATCCCAAAATTACACAGTCAATTGTGTCCTGGAGCTCCCCTGAGGAGTGGCGTTTTAATTTAACCCAGTTAAAGCTTCTTCCTCCCGCTTCGTAGAGTGAGTCGGGTTTCTTAACCACAACCCCCTCAAGTCCTTTGGTGATAGCATCATCTAGCATAACTTGCAGATCCTGTGCTCTATGCAGCATTACTCCAGGGGAAGGGATCAAGATATCATCGCCAGTAATAATCTCCTGCATGATCTCTCGTCTTTTTTCTAGCGGTGTATCAATAAGCGATTTCCCGTCTGCATATAAAATATCAAAGACAAATGCTTTAAGAGGCAATTTCCTGGCTACCTCATCGATATTATGCTTTCTTCGTCTCTTCGTGGTCTCTTGAAATGGTAAGAATTCTTCAGATTCTGGTTGATATGCAAGCGCTTCAGTATCCAAAATCGCTGTCTTCACACTAATTTGCGTGAGAGTCCCTTCAATTAACTCTGGAAACATATGAGTCATGTCTTCTAAGTTACGGGAGTACATCCGCACTTCATCTCCGCTTTTATGAATTTGCACTCTGAATCCATCATATTTATAAGTAGCATGGATTGAATCACCCATCTTCTCAAAAACCTTGGTAGGATTAGGCAGTCTTTCACATAATTGTGACCTGATTGGTCTTCCTACCGTTATTGTTAATTTCTTCACTGCCTCAAGTCCGCCACTCAAAAGCGTAGTGCCGATTAGACCCAGATCTGATGTTTCATTGTATGCTTTTTCTAGAAACTTTCGCTGGCCTCTGTCCCCTAAGATTGCTAGAGCTAGTGCATCAAGAACTGTCGGGTCACCAATACCTAAGCGTGTTTTTCCAAGTGCAATACGCACCGTATGTTTTACCGAAACTGTATCTAAATCCTGCAAAAGTGCACTAAACTGAGCTGTCTTTTTTTCAACTGATCCCTCACCTCCTGTTTGGGCGATGGTAAGAAGCTTTTGAAAAACATCGACCACAGAAAGTTGGTCATTTTTCCCCTCTTTCTTTGCACTAAGCGAAAAGGCTACGAGTCCCAAATCCCCTTTCTCTCTATTCTCTTTGAGGACATCTTCTTTCTCTTCCCCGTAAGCAAGCGCTATTGCCGATGCTACCATTTTATCTGCCATTCCCATCTCAATGGGCGCAAAAAATGGAGCCACTCTCCCCTGCATAAGATAAATAACTTTATCTATTTCATCCTTATGAATTTTTTTAAAAACTTCGGACAGAATTTCAATAAGCGAGAGGCGAGATGATGTTGCCTCAAGTTGATCTAAATAGGTAGCAAATAGTGAGAATTTCATAAAATACTTTTTCCTCATAACCCTCTACCTCTTGGGAGAGGGCAGGGTGAGGGCTTGATTAACAACGCGTAAAACTTCATCCATTTCTTGTTTAACCTCATTATCCCAGAATCTTATCACATTATAGCCCTGTTTTTGTAAAAATTGGCTTCTTCGACGATCATATTTCTTGCCCTCAAGCGTCTTGTGTTGTCCCCCATCTATCTCGATTATGAGTTTTCTTTCTACACAAATAAAATCAACCACATAGTAGCCAATTGGTTTTTGTCTTCTAAATTTATAACCAGCCAATCGTCTATCTCTTAATCTCTGCCAGAGTAGTAGCTCGACATCTGTTTGTTGTTTTCGAAGGTATCGTGCAAAAGTTATCTTTGGCACCAGAGTCTCAGTCATTTTTACCTCACCCCTCCCCCTCCATCGTATGGAGAGGGTTAAAAGGAGTAGATTTATTTAAGCCATAACATATTTAGCAGCTTTAGTCTTACCCACTTTTTTCACAATTCCTGACTCAATCAGGCTCTTGAGCTCATTAAGAACGGTATCCTCTGAAACAAAAGGAAATAGTTGTTTAAATGCATTATTTTGAAGATGCCCGGTCTCCTGAAGATATTCTATGATCTTCAGCTGTCTTTCGGTGAGCAAAAGGGGCTTGCCACCAAGCTTTTCTTTAATTCTACCATCAATTGATATTCTCTCAACCTTCTCTTTTACTTTCGTAAGCTCTACAGCTAGGCCCTCGAGAAAAAACTCCAACCATTGAGTCTGGTCTCCATTATTTTTACTCACGCTCTGAAGCGCTTCGTAGTACTCTGCTGCATGTTTATCAAAGTACTCCTCAAGTGAAAAGAACTTACGGATATCATAATCCTCTTGATACAAAATCAGCGTTGATAGGCAACGACCAACCCTGCCGTTACCGTCGACAAATGGGTGGATACGGACAAATTCATAGTGAACAATTCCTGATTTCAAAAGTGGATTAATATCTTCTTCTGTCGTAGTATTTATGTAGGCAAAAAGCTCCTTTAAATGTCCTGAAACAGCTGGCGCAGCTGGTGGTTTAAAAGACACTTCTCCGGTAAAGCTGTTACGAATCACGACCTGGGTAGAGCGTAGTTGTCCTTTTTTTTCAGAACTCAAAACCCTATCAACGATAAAACTATGAAGCCTACATACCAAGCCCTCATCTACTTTCTCTTTTTGAGAGCCCACATGCAGCAGATTAATAAACTCCATGACTTTTCTATAATTAATAACCTCCTGCACATCCCTCTCCCTCCCCACCACTTGCTCTCCCTCAAGCACACGTTGAGCTTGAGATAGATTTAATTCATTTCCCTCAAGGTGAGTACCATGATGTGCAGCACGAAGCACTGCATCATCTCTAAATTTTTTCTCGTAGTATGGGAGCAGGGGGGCGTGATCAATACTCTGCTTACATGCCTCAATAACCCCTATGAGTCGGAGCATCTTTGTGGTTATAGAATAGGAGGGAGAATACATCTCACAGATTCTTGCATAATTCCCGAACAAGCGCAAGCCTCTTTTTTTATAAGATAGCATTTACTTTTGAATCTCAACTAGCGTACAATAGCCTCACATGCGTTATCCCTGGGTAGCTGTTTCAATATGCGGAGTCTGGGTTGCCACCCTATCGGTTCTGTTTTTTAATGTCGTTGAGCCCACCACGATCTATCTTTACGCCTCCATTACTGTTCTCATACTATTCTTCCTTGGCTTCGCCCGCGGCTAGGGGTCACTGACAGCTATATATGTTTCGCTTTTTCTATATCTGTGGTCTTCTTTTAAAATATGCTTTCCTCTATCTTTTAATGCATCTTAAGATATACCACTTCCCACCAGATAAGACTATAAAAAAATTCTTTGAGGAGGCTGGTGGGTCATTTATAAAATTTGGACAGCTCCTCGCCCTTCGTGTGGACATCCTTCCCAGAGAATATTCTCTTGAAATGTTTGATCTTCTAGACAATGTTCGAGCCTTTTCATACGACGATGTAAAAGAAATTTTTCTCGATGACTTAGGTGCTGTACCTGAGAAAATTTTTAAAGACTTTCAAAAAGAACCCTTTGCATCGGGGTCGTTTGGCCAGGTTCATGCAGCAAAACTAGAGGATGACACGATCGTTGCTGTTAAAATCATGCGTCCTGGTATTGACGAGATGGTTCAGGCAGACTTCTTAGTAGTTAACTGCATTGTCTTCTTTGCTGACATGTTTTTTAAAATCTCAGGACTTAATTGGAAGGATTTTGCGACAGAATTTAAACGCTGGACGCTCCAAGAGCTTGACTATCAAACAGAGGCAGAGAATGCTGAGAGACTTCGTGCAACTCTCGCTCCAGACAGCCTGATTGTCATCCCCAAAATGTATCCACGCATCTCAACGAAGCGTATTCTTGTCCAGGAGTATATTGACGGCTTCCCTCTTACGCGAGTTCTGCGTGGAATGAAAGAGGGCAAGATTGACCATAATGGACTAAGTGAGCTTGGAATTGATCTAAAGAAAGTCCCGCACACACTCACCTATGAGCTGCTGCATCAATACTTCTTTGGGGGCTTTTTTCATGCAGACCTCCACCCTGGAAATATCATTCTTTTACAAAATAATAAGATTGGGCTTATCGACTTTGGGATCATGGGTCAATTATTGCCGGTTAATCAACTCTCATTTATTCGTTTTCTCAAAGCAATTGGTGATTTTAATTTCAGAGAGTCTACCTTTTACTTTGCCGATGTCGTCTCAGATGATCTTAAGCAGATGATCCAAAGTGCTTTTCCTGCAAGCATTGATCAGAGTAAAATAGATGAATTCATTAGGATACTAAGTAATCATCTAGCAGAGACCGTTGAGTTGACGGTTAGAAACTCTCTGAAAGATCTCAAGGAAATGAAGACTGACTATACTGTCGTATTTATGCGAATCATGGGAATAGCCGAAAGCTATAAAATCAAGCTTCCTAAAGAAATGGCTATTTTCATCAAGGCACTCAGCACCCTAGGACTTGTCTCAAAGGAGATGGATTTTGATTTTCGCCTCCAGAAGGACTTCAAGCTCTTTTTTGAAATTCATCCTGAGGAAACAATCCCCGATGGTCTTGCAGTCAGAAGCCTAAAAAGAATTAGTAGAGACAGAGCGCTTGAGAGGCTTAATAACTGGCTTTCCTACTTAATGGAGACCAGGCCTGATATCTACAAGCTTGTCAACTCATATGTGAGTCAGTATAATCGAATCGACCAATAGTCTATGGATAAGTTTTTAAACTTTTATAGTAAATATCCCTGGGTTGCAATCATCTTGCTTATGCAGTGGGCAGCCTGTTCGCTGACTATTATCTATGTTCGGGGTGCAGATGTAACGAATGTCATGGCAATGACTTTTTTCTCAACCGTTATCTTTGCGTATTTTGGCTTTAAGGTTCCCAAAGGCTAGAGCTAGGCCTCGAGCCTATTGCTCATCTTTTTTCTCCAGTTCAATCAGTATGGTATCTTTAGGAAGATTCTCTGCCAAGAACTCTTTATGAGTAGTCGTAATGATAGTCTGCTGCTTAGTAATCACATGGAGAACATCCCTAATGTGCTTTGTGTCTAACTCAGAGAAGATATCATCCAGAAGCAACAACGGACTCTCCCCTAGCAACTTCTCAATATAGGCAAGTTGTAGCAATTTTAACTGGAGAACGACCAGTCGTTGCTGACCACGAGAACCATAATGCTTTACATTCTTTTGAACACCTAACTCATCCTTAATATCGATAAAAAAATCATCCCTATGTGGCCCAACAAGTGTTACGCCTGAGCCTGCCTCTGCCCCCCTGTACTGCTCAAGACGCTCCTTTGAAACAACACTTTTGTCATAGGTGGCCATAAAGGGTAGAAGAGGTTTTTCCTCCTTATTAAAATAGCTAATCAATTCTTCTCTCATCTTGGTTATATAAGAACCATTTTCTATTAAAAGATGGTCCCAGTACTCGAACTGCTCCTGACTTCTCATACCAGTCTCTCTAGCAAGATCTAGTAGCGCATTTCGATGTCGCAGCGCCTTGTCGTAGGCAGTTGTTGCAATGCGGTACTGCCGACCTGTCATCTCCAGAACAGTATCTAAAAAACCACGCCGCTGTGAAGGAGAGCTGACAATTATATCTAAGTCTGAGGGCACGAATAATAACGCAGGCATAATTCCTACAAAGTCTACTCGACGACGCGCGACGCCATTTACAAAAAACCTCTTAGAGTAAGTTCTGGCACCTAACCCACCATCCGCAAGTGCTACCTCAAGTTTTTCCTTTTCCCCATGAGACTCGATTTCTCCGATTACACGACCAGCCTGATTTCCAAACTGAATCATCTGTGTGTCCTTTTCTGCTTTAAAACTTTTACCGGTTGCAAGCAAAAACAATGCTTCAATAAGATTACTTTTACCAGCAGTGTTCTCGCCTATGATCACGGTAATATCGGGGGAAAAGGTAAAGGTTTCCTTAGAATAGCTGCGGAAATTCTTTAATGAAAGGGTCTCAAAAATCATTCAATGACTGTACCAACAAACGTATCTCCCGTAAAGTACTTCTCGAGATTATCAAAATCTTCTCCATGAAGCACGACAACTTTTGTCCCTAATTCTTCAGCCTTTTTAGCAGCAATAGGGTCAAAGGGCATATTAAGACCCGGAGTCCATTCATCCCCCACTATCTTTCGAAACTCTTTCCACTTCACCTTATCGATAGGCTTTGCATCGGGAAACTTTTTAGGATCCTTCTCATATACTTGTTTAATATTGCTCAAATTAATAACAGTGCTTACGTCATAATCCTCACATAAAAGGAGGGCGCAGTAGTCAGTTGACCAACCCGGACGCCACCCGGCAGCGATAACTACGGGCTCAGGAACTTTACGAATAATTTCATAGTGTTTGAGGATGTATGGGTGGGCGATGTCGCGAAAAATAGTGCGGACCAAATGAGCATTAAGCTTTGTGGCATGAATCCCTAAATAATCCAGATCGTCTCGGGTTAACTCGTGCCCCACTACTTCTCTGCCGGCATCTCTATAGTGTCTGGCTATCACACCGCCTCCTGAGACCAAGAAAAATTGCCTCTGTGGATATTTAGCAATTTGACCCCTAATAAATGAGTTTAAATTAGTGAGGAAAGTGGTGTTGATTCCCTTCTCAGTTACGATAAGAGAGCCTCCAACCGATATGACAATTTTTTCTGGATATTTGGTCGTCATCAGCAAAAAAGCACGTTTCGTTCCCGATTAGTGCTCCGTGCTTATCCTACCACATATACCCCAATCAGACAATAGCCTGACAAAAGGAAAATATCTTATAGTATTGACATCTTACAGAGACGTGCTATAATCTCTATTCATAAGGTAACTTTGTACAAAAAGTCTCTATTTGCAGGCTTTTTTGTATTTCTTACCTTACAATTAGTTCTTTAACAAGCTAGTTGTGAACTACCTCTTTTCTCCTTCGCACCTTTTGCGCGGAGAGTAGCTCACTGCGGCTTTCTGAAGACTAATCCCCCACACTTCGCCTTTAGGAAGCCGCAGTCAGCCCAGAGAAAGGAGGTAAAACTTTCTGGGAAGGATATCATGTTGATATCCTAATCTGACAAGGACTGTCTGGCAACAGAATTCATCGAGAACACTGACGTTCGATCTTATGTAAAAGGAACTGACCGATGCTCTGCAATGTTTGTGGCGTTCGAGTTGTGTCCGGTCCCAGTGGAGTCATCAATGATGGGATGGCGTTTTGCTACGCACACCTTTCGGATGCTCCAAGGGAGTTTCAAGACGAACCTGACGCCCCGAGCTTCGTCCCTGTTTTCCCGCCTCGAGTTGGCAAATGCGCTGCAAAGCGTTCCGCCTTCGCGATACGAGAAATCAATCCTAATCCCATCCGCCGTGGATCCCACGAACTCGCAAAGACGATTCTTACCTTGGTCGGGATCAAACCCTCCAAGACAGTCGTCGCCCGAATTCGGGATCGGATCGTAGCTGTGGATGTTCGCCGAGTCACTCCGGAGGTCTTCAAGCTCGAATTCTCGCAGCTGATGAGCGCTTTTAGCACCACACTCACTGTCGAGCACCTCGATGCCATTTTCGGCATGGTCTATAGACCGCAGCTTCCGATGAAAATCAACTCGTCGGCAGGCCTTGCGCGAACGATTGTGCTGTTTCTTGGATCATCTGATCCGAAAAAAATCGAGGCGATCCGAATGCGCCTCGTCGGTCTCGACACGAAACATCTCAACCTGCATGCCTTCAAGAATGAATTTGGAGCTATGCTTCGATCGGACACGGTCGACCTCTCCCCAACAGGTGAGGACTTGCGCGAGATCTACAAGCTCGTCAACGGCTATCTTTGTCGCAAGAGCAACCGCCGACCGGATTACTCCGAAGAGATGACCTCAACGGGGTTCGACGCGTTCGATATTTCACCGCTCGAAGACGACCCCGAGACGCAAGAATGGGTTGGACCATTCCTTCGACTCCAGGCCATGCAGCTTAAGGGAACGATCCACGAAGGAGTTACCCTCCAGCAGCTGTTTTCTGTCTGGAGCGGTGAAGCCCCCTCGATGAGCTCGCCGTATGAGGATGATGAAATCCGGGAGATTGCCGGCATGTCGCCGGCTCTCGAGAGGAGATGTCCGAGGGGCACCCACATCGCCCTAGGGGATTAGGAGAGAATCATGAAGCAGTTCTTGTTGTATGCGGCAATTACAGCAGCATACATCGCGTCCGTTTTTGTGCTCGGAGCCATTACAACGCCAAGATTTGGCGTCAGTGCTGGAGCCTTTGAGCTCGTTATTGGAGCCTTCTTAGGCTTCAATAGCGCGAAGGATGCAGGAACCGTGTACGGTAAGCTGCACCTAAATCCAGCATATAACCTCCCGAGCGGTAATAATACCTAGCGAGAGGATTCACAACTAGCTCTGTGCGCCCCGATCCGCCAGCTGGCGGAAATCGGGGCGCACAAGAGTCTTTACATTTATGCAGTTTTTTTGGAGATGACCGATGCCACTTCTTTAAAGAACCTCTCTTTAGAAAATTTCTTTGCTCTGGCTATACACTCTTCTTCTTTTAGCTTTTTTTTGTCAAATACTTTAAGTTGCTCTATCAAACTTTCTTTATTAAGTTGATCAAAAAATAGACCACTCTTTCCTTCCTCTATTGTCTCTTTTACTCCTCCTGATCGATACGCGATTACAGGCGTCCCCTGTCCCATAGCCTCGACAGGTGTTATCCCAAAGTCTTCGTCCTCTGAGGCAAAGAGAAACGCCTTCGCCCCTCGCATTAACTCCAGCTTTTCCTTATCATCAACTTCACCCAAAAATTCAATCGTTGACTTCTTAACCCCATCTACCATGAGCCATTTTCTATTAGCCATTTTCCGTAATTCCTCCCCATACCCAGCAAAGGCTTTCCCAAAGACTTTAAGTGGCACTCCTAGCTCGCTACAAGCCTGCACGATCACATCAACATGCTTTGCCCTAGCTAACCTACCACCCGTTAAGAAATAGGCTCTCTCTTGGCCTTTGGTTTCTTTTTGCAAATCAAGCTCTACAGGAGGATAAACTACGACAGCATCCCTACGATAAAACTTTTTAATACGTGCTTTAACTTCCAGAGAATTAGCTATATAAAAATCCACGTTCTTTGAGGCGTTAAGGTCAACTATGCGCAGAATGTGGTTCATTGTCTCACCAATAATACGAAGCAGGACATTATGCTTCCACTGTCTAGCCGTAGCATAGCCATAGAGATAACGAGGAGGTGTATGACAGTAGCATATAAGCTGAGCACTATTTTTGCGAACAGAATTGGGGAAATATGCACCGGTTGCGGAGGAGATGATCAGATCATAGCCTGAAAAATCAAATGACTTAAAGGCAAGTGGTGAAAGCAGGCGAAGCGGGCTTATAAGCTTAGCTTTCCCAGGGATATACTGCAGAAATGAAGTCTTTATCTTCCAACTCTTAAATCGTGCTCTATGTGGCCCTAAGTAGGAGGGTAAATAGAGGCTAGTATAGACATCAGCCTGTGGATAGAGCTCATGAAGTGCTTCCAAGACCCGCTCTGCTCCCCCATACTCTTTTATGTAATCATGTACTAATGCAATCTTCATAATAGATCCATTTGATCGCTTGGAATCTTGGCTGTCTTTTCAGACTTCATAGCTACAACAGGAAGCGGATAGCGTACATCCAGACGTGTAATCAGACTCTTAAAACTATGTTCTTCAAATCCTTTACGTAGCGCCTGTGTATCAAGTGCATCAACTCGACAGTCCTCCAGTCTCAGATGCACCGGTGCATCTGTCATGATTTTTGCTAGTTTTTTAGCCAGTGCTCCCTGCTCTGCATCTGTTGCTAATTTAAGCCCTACCCTTTCTGGAACTTCGCCTAGTCTTTCATAAAGAGCCTCAAATGTACCAAACTTTTGCAGTAATGAAGCGGCTGTTTTAGGACCAATTCCTCCTATTCCAGGATATCCATCTGACGGATCACCGATAAGCGCCTTATAATCAACAAATTGTGAGGATTTAACCCCATATTTTTCCTCCACCATGTCTTGATCAAACAACGCTGTCTTACTCATACCCGTAATAAGCATTAGAATCCTGGTCTTATCATCAACCAGCTGGAGCATATCTCGATCCCCTGTCACTACTACCACCTCTAAATCCTTCTCCTGTTTTGCTTGGTACGCGAATGTTCCGATCACATCATCGCCCTCATACCCATCTGCAAAGGAGACCTGTACTTTCATCTTCTCCAAAAGATCATCAATTAGCCCCACTTGATCAGACAGGTCACTCTCCATCGGAGGCCTATGTTCATGATAGCCTGCAAAGAGACTCTGACGGATAGTAGGTTTGGAGCGATCAAACGCCACGATAATATAATCAGGCTTCTGCTCGTGAAGTACGCCCAAAAACATTCCGAAAAATCCGTACACAGCGTTGACGATCTTACCCTGGCTATTTGTGAGACCGGGCATAGCATGATACGCACGATGAAGCAGTGCTGATCCGTCTATGAGGACAAGCTTTTTTGAATAGTCGGAAGGTTTTTGTGAGGAAAGAGAGTCGTTCATCAAGCAATTGTATACTTGTTTAGCCTAGAATTACAATTGGTTCTTAAGCAGTAGGCTTTGCTTTTGGAAGCACCTTTGGTCCAACAAGTTTAATGAAGTCATCAGCATCAAGCGTCTCTTGCTTAAGTAGTTCCTCAGCGATAACATCGAGCTTACCACGCAGTTCAAGCAAGATTTTTTGTGCTGTCTTATATCCAGCATCAATAATCTTTGCAACCTCTGCATCAATCTTGCCGGTCATATCCTCTGATAGCTCAGAGCGATCATAAGGAGAACGGGACTCTACCTCAAGAGTAATTGGGCCGAGACGACTCATCCCAAATCTCATCACCATAGCCTTGGCGACATAGGTCGCCTTTTCAATGTCATCTGACGCACCTGTGGTGACCTCGCCAAAAACGAGCTCTTCAGCTGCTCTTCCGCCAAGCATAACAGCTATTTGTTCGATGAGGCGCGTCTTAGTCTCGTGTACTCTGTCAATATTTTCCATCATGGTGTGCCCCAGACTCATGCCCCGTGAGACGATTGAGATACGATGAACCGGATCCATGTGCGGCATCTCCCAAGATACGAGCGCATGCCCAGCCTCATGATAAGCAGTCATTCTTCTGTCCTCTTCTGACTGGAGACGCTTTTTCTCAGGACCCAGTTTTACCTTAGTAGCTGCTTCCTCTAAATCCGCCATATCGATAGCTTTCTTGCCAAGTCTTGCTGCGAGAATTGCTGCCTCATTTAGCATGCTTTCAAGATCTGCTCCTGAAAACCCAACCGTACGCTTTGCTGCCTTTTTCCAGTCGACGTCTTTAGTAAATGGTTTATTTTTAGCATGAATAAGCAAAATTTGCTGTCTTCCGACGACATCGGGGAGTTCTAGGCTTACCCGACGATCAAAGCGTCCTGGCCTGACCAGTGCTGGATCAAGGACATCCGGCCTATTCGTTGCAGCCATAACGATTATCTGCTCACTTGGAGTAAATCCATCCATCTCAACAAGTATCTGATTAAGCGTCTGTTCCCTCTCATCATGACCACCCATCATCCCTACCCCACGAGAACGACCAATTGCGTCTACTTCATCAATAAAGATAATTGCAGGCTGTGCTTTTTTAGCGGTATTGAAAAGATCCCTTACACGAGAAGCACCAACTCCTACCAGCATCTCCATGAACTCTGATCCAGCCATGCTGAAAAAGGCAACGCCTGCCTCTCCCGCTGTTGCTCTAGCCAGCAACGTTTTACCTGTTCCTGCTGGACCCACCATCAGGACGCCTTTAGGAGTGCGTGCACCCATAGCTTTATACTTTTGTGGATTCTTAAGAAAGTCCACGACTTCTGTTAACTCCTGCTTGGCCTCGTCAACACCTGCTACATCGCCAAAGCTAACCTTAGGAGTATCTTTGCTATAGAGCTTCGCTCTAGA
>Ga0335397_10003613_pt1 | contig 20638 bp, 12 predicted proteins | sample MAT04_FD_205740 | JGI IMG/M metagenome (GOLD analysis project Ga0335397, IMG submission 205740) | Freshwater microbial communities from Lake Fryxell liftoff mats and glacier meltwater in Antarctica - MAT-04 (spades assembly) (version 2) ... | reverse complement strand
ATCTTCAAAAACAGGAAGATTCTTCAGGCTACATCACTTCACCGATTCAGCCATTAACAGCAACCAACTCACCAACTGCTGAGATTCCAAAAATCCCCAAACAGGAAAACTCTCCAGCCGAAATTCCCTCACCGATTCAGCCATTAACAGTAACCAACTCACAATCGGCTGAGATTCCTACATCAAGTCAGCCAACAGTTGCTATTCCCAACATTCAAAAACAGGAAAATTATTCAGCCAGCGAGGTAGGGCCTGTGTCTGCCACCAACCTTTCTCTAATAGCAGGTGAGACAACAGATACAGCCATTGGAGGGTCTAAGCTGTCTGAGCCGCCTGCGATTCAGGCAGCTCAGGAAAGCAACCAGCCTTTGCCTAGTGGTGGAACTAATGGTTTAAACCCGGCAATCGCCCAACATAGTCAAACAATCACTTCTGAGGCAGCCGTTGAGCCAGATGGTACTCTGGTAGCGTCCTCTGTATCACCTGAGAGTACCGACCAAAGTCTAATATCGCTTGCTGAGACAACGAAACCGTCACTTGTTCGCAGGACACCGGGAGAATTAGAACCTGAACAACTTCAAACCTCGATCGCAGGGGCTTATTCAGATCCTCAACAGCCTATAGCAGAAGAGCGATCGCTCCCTAACAATCAAACTCCCACTATCCAACGAAACTCTGAACATCAAGAAACTCAAGCATCAGCTAGTGTAGGAGAACAGTTTTTAACAGAAGAGCGATCGCTCACTCCCACTCAAACTCCCATTGTCCAGCGAGAGCCAGAGTCTCAGCAATCTCAACCCAGTATCACCGCAGAGTCGGTGCCCCCTGCCGAAACCCAAACTGTCGCACAGCTATTAAGCCAACCTGGAGCCACTCCCCAACTCCCGAAAGTTTTGGAAAATCTTACCTCTAGCCAACCTTTAGGCATTGCTCAACCTTTAGTTCAACGATCTGAATTTCTCTCAGAAACTTCTGTTCCAGAAACTGCTCGTATCTTCTCAAGAGATCAGTCTCCAAACTTTCCTCTAGAACCCACTGTCCCTACCTACCCATCAGTTACTAATATACAGGAAAAATCCGAACCAACTTTCAGTAGTGAAGTGCAAAAACAAGGTACAATGATTCAACGGCAAGAAAGCGATGCCTCAATGACAGATGTCCCTGATGCCTGGTCAAGCATCGAAGAATTGCTCGGTGAAAGTAATGCAACACCAAGCGAACCAACAGTGGTTCAAACCTACTCGTCGAAAGAATGGCGGCAAGCACTATTCCGCAAACCGCAAAAAAGATCGGATATCCGCACTGCAATGCTGCTGCCCCCTGGAGTTTTTAGCGGTACCGCAGGCCTTCACAGTTTAGAGTGGCAACAGCAGCCAACTTCTGTAAAAGCGTTAATGGAAAAAGCTCTCCACTCTAGAAGGCAATTGGCAGAAAAAGCTGCTACCCGCAAAGCTGAACCTGTTCAAGCTATCTCACTTCCCTATCTCGGAGTAGCTGAAAAATTCACCCAAGTCACTGAAACAAAGGAAGAGAAAAAAGACGAAGAACAAACAACTGACAAGGTGGAAATTTTGGCGAGAGAAATTTATGGACTCTTGCGGCAACGCCTAGAGATAGAAAGAGAGCGTCACGGCTTTTACTATAACCATAGATAGTTGGAAAGCCTGAAATGTAAAAACATTTATCAGTTTTAAAAAGATAAAGTTTAACTAAAACTTAGGAGGGAATGATGGCAGAAGGGACTGACAAGGTTAACGAAGCTTTCAAAGGCGCAGTATTATCAGCAGCCGATATCTTTATTTTAAAGGCAGCTAATCAACTCGATCAAGAGCGAGATCGGAACTATCTTAAAATAGAAGATCGTGCCAAAAGTGCAGCACTACAAAAATATAAAGAACAACAAGTTGATAGCCGTCTTGTCAAAGCTGCTTTGATTCCTAGAACGGGTGAAGATGCTTCTACAATTAACTTCATGTTCAATCCAACGGATCTGAGTCTCAGCCGTAGTGTTACTATCACTCCCATGAATGGAGCAAGGACACAACGAGGTTTACCCAAGGTTAACTTTGGTTTTGTTGAACCTTACAAACTCACTTTAGCGGGAATATTGTTTGATACCTACGAAACAGGACAAAGTGTATTTGATAAGATTCAACCCCTCCTAGATGCTGTTGATTTTTCCAAATTTCAAGACCCCTTCAAAACACAACAATCTGGTGATGCTTCCTATCAAGAAAGGGTTGTTAAGGTCAGTTTAACAGAGGGAGCAATGAGTTCTTTTGTTAAAGGACTAGGAGGTAAAAATGTTTTAGGAGCGAGGGAATTTGGCTCAGAAAAGATAGGGGAGCAGTCCCTAGAAATACGAAGACCACCTGTTTTTTACTTTATTTGGGGTGAAAAAAATTATATGTGCTGTATGGTCAAGCAATTAGACTATAAGTTGACCATGTTTTTACCTAATGGCACTCCAGTGCGAGCGATGGTCAATATCACTTTAGAAGAAGTTGATTTAGGTGTAGCAAGTCGAGCATTTAGCCAACGTCAGAAATTCATTACTGACTAAATTTTAATAAAACGGGATGATTTTATGACTTCAAAACCCACAGATTATGTATCTATTCCCATCATCGAAATTCCCGATGCTGACCCGGAATTAATGAAGGAGTTCAGGAGAGATATCCTCCAAATTTGTGTAGAAGAAAGCCTGCATTTGCCAGGAATGTTTACCTTGGTAATTAATAACCCCTATGCTCCTTTAGACCAAGACACGAAAACCTGGAAATATGAGTTAATTATTCAGGTGGGAAAAAAAGTTAAACTTGGTTTCACTTCCAGTACAACAGAATCTACTCAAGCTCAAACAGGCTATGTTATAGAGGGAGAGATTACAAGTATTGAAACTCACTTCACAAGCCGCACTCAAGCACCGATCGTGATTCGAGGTTACGATGTAGCTCACCGCCTGCACCGAGGGCGTTATATCCGCTCCTTTCAAGACTATACAGATACGGATATCGTCAAAGGAATTGCCGAAGAATTAGGCATGGAAATTGGCACGTTAGACGCAAGTGGAGACAAACACGAATACATTTTTCAAGAAAATCAAACTAATATGGAATTCTTGCGGGAACGAGCCGCCCGCATTGGCTTTGAATTATTTGTTCAAGATGGCAAACTCTATTTTCGTAAACCCAAACAGAATGAAATTTTAGAGATGCAATGGCTGCGCGACGTATCTAGTTTTCGCGTCCGCATTACCACTGCCGAACAAGTCAAAGCAGTGGAAGTACGAAGCTGGGACTATGAAAGAAAAGAAGTAATTGTTGCTCGTGCCCCTAAACAAAATCCAGTGTCCGCCTCGAATAACTCTAATTTAACGGGACAGACAAATGTGGCAGCAACTAACGAATCCGATAACTTAGTTATTACTAGCACTGAGAACGGAAAAGGCAGCGACTACAGCCAAAAATTTGGCTCTAACCCTCCAGAACCTAAATTAATAGTAGTTGATAAGCCGGCTGCTACTGTTAAAGAAGCAGAGGTAATGGCAAAAGCGCTGTTTAGTGAATTAGAGGGGGATTTTGTCTGTGCTGATGCCCAAGCTCCTGGCGATCCTCGCATCCGACCAGGGAAAGTGATAAAACTAGAAAAAATGGGGCGTTATAGCGGTCAATATTACGTTACGGAAAGTCGCCACCTGTTCTATGAAGGCATTTATACCACAGAGTTTAGCGTGCGGGGGCTGCGCGGCGGTGATTTGCTGCAAACTTTGTCCCCGACAGCAAGGTTGAGGCCTGGTCAAACGCACCTTGTGGGCATTGTGACTAATAACAAAGATCCCAAAGATTTGGGGCGAGTGAAGGTTAAGTTTCCTACTCTCACCCCTGAAAAAGATAGCACGGCCCATTCAAGTTTCTGGGCAAGAGTTGTGGGGGTAGGTGCAGGCCCTGGGCGGGGTTTTTACTGCTTGCCAGAAATTAATGATGAAGTGCTGGTGGCTTTTGAGCATGGAGATATCCACCGCCCCTATGTGATTGGTGGGGTTTGGAATGGGAAAGATCAGCCACCAGAAAATGTGAAAAATACAGTTGACGATCGCTCTCAAGTGCGCCTGCGAACTTTCAAAACTCGCACGGGCCACACTTTGCAATTTGTGGAAGAAACTCAAGGTAGCAGTAAAGCTGGGATCTATATTACAAGCAGTAAGGGTCATCAAATTCAGATTAATGATAGCGACGGCTCCATAGAAATTCAAACAAAAGGGGGGCAGCGCATGACTTTGAGCGATCGCTCCTCTAACATCACCATCCACTCCACCGGCAACATCAACCTCGCACCCGGATCGGGTCAAGTAGTCGTTTCCGGTACCATTTTAACGGGTGGCGTCCTCCTCGGCACTCTCAGCACTGCTGTCAACGTCGGCGAAACTCTGACCAGCTTACAGAAGCAACTTCAGCAAAATACAGACAGCGATCTCCAGCGCGATCGCACCGCCGCCAAACAGCGGCAGGAACTTCAAAACAATGCAGCAGCCGATCGCCAGCGCGATGAAAGCTTAAAAGCTCTACAAAACCAAGTTCAGCCTCAAACTTCCCCTACTCAGCCTCAGACTGCATCCCAGCGAACTCCTTGATTCGACTTTTGTCGTATACTCCCATACATCGAACTTTGCTAAATTGAGAGCATCTGTCGGCGGAGGTACTTAACATGGTCAATCTAGCCAACCGGCAATTGCGCCGCCCTTACTTGGGTCAAAGTTTGCGATTTCCCCTGCAAGTCAACCCGCAGGGAGGTCTTGACTTGAGTGCAGAAGAGCAAAACATCCGAGAATCCATCTATATCATTCTATTAACCCAGTGGGGAGAACGACTGTCCCGCCCCAACTTTGGCTGCCGCTTGTCCGAGTTGATGTTTGCTCCCATTAACTCGCAAACCCTGATGCTGATGCGGATTTATGTCGAAGAAGCCTTAGAGGTGTGGGAGCCCAGAATTATGGTTGATGAAGTCCTAGCCGATCCAGACTCCGCTCAAGGCAGAGTCGATCTCACTATTAACTACCGCCTGCAAACCAGTTATGAGCAGCGCAGTGTTGTATTTCCGTTTTACCTTCAGCCAGAACCAGAATTCGGTAATGGGTAATTGTCAGCTAACAGTTAACTGTTAACCGCTACCTATAACTAATTACAAATTACCCATACTATGGTTTTTGATTTCCTACCCAAACTGCCCAAGCCGAACTTAGATGACCGGGACTACGAAGACCTGGTAAAAGAGTGCCTGCTGCGGATTCCCCGCTATTGCCCAGAGTGGACGAATTACAACCCCAGCGACCCCGGCGTTACCCTGATTGAATTGTTTGCTTGGCTGACAGACCAAATGCTCAGCCGCTTCAATCAAGTACCCCGGCGCAATTATATTACTTTCCTTGAATTGCTGGGCATTCGCCTGCAACCGCCTAACCCTGCTACTACAGAATTAACCTTTTATTTAGTGGGCAACCTGCCAGAAGCTTACACAATTGTCGCTGGTACGGAAGTGGCAACAGAGCGCACGGTTACTCAACCCGCCATTATTTTTACGACCGATCGCCCCCTCACCATTGGCCAGCCGAAAATTCAGCACTTCCTCGTCGGGGAAGAGGCCCCTGACATTCCCCAAGTCTTGCGCGATCGCTTCACGAACTTCTGGAGCATGGACAATAACGGCCACTGGTCAGGGCCAGAACTCTCCCTCTTCAGTGACATCCCCCAGTCTGGAAATTGCTTTTACTTGGTCTTAGACCCCGACGAGCCCCTAGAAGGAAACGTCATCGCCTTCACCGTCAAAGGTCAAGAAGCCACCCCCACCGGCATTAACCCCAACTTCCCCCCCCGCCGCTGGGAAGCATGGAACGGGAACGGATGGCAGCCGATCGTGCTGAGCGAATCTGACGACGAAACCCAAGGCTTCAGCTTCAGCAACATTGCTCAACGCGGTGGGAACCCCGTAGACGGAGCCGATGTCATCTTGCACTTGCCAATTAATTTCCCGGTGGCTCACTTTACTGCCTACCGAGGGCGGTGGCTGCGTTGCGTCTGTACGGAATTGGCTGTCGGACAGCCGGCTTACAGTCGATCGCCCCGCATTGTTGGTCTGGCGGCTGTGGCGATCGGGGGAACGGTAACGGCGACTCAATGCGAAATCATTGAGGATGATTTGTTGGGAGAAAGCAATGGCGACCCCGGACAAACGTTTCAAATGCAACGGAGTCCTGTGCTGGCACGCCAAGAGGATGAGTACCTGATCGTCATTCCCCCAGGCGGCATTCCTCAGCGGTGGCAAGAGGTGAAGGATTTTGCTGATTCCAAGCCGAGCGATCTCCACTATACGATTGACTCGACAACCAGCACTCTCCAATTCGGCCCCTTGGTGCGGGAAGCCGCTCAACTCAAGCAAGCGACTGAGTTGCGGGCTCGCGTGCAAACTGGTGGAGCGCAGCCAGTGCTTCCTGCTACTGGTACCTTAGAACAGCAGTACGGCGCGATTCCCCCAAGGGGGTCTAGCTTGCGGATGTTTCGCTACCGGACAGGGGGCGGCGCGGCGGGCAATGTCCAGGGGGGAACCTTAGAAATCTTAAAAACGGCGGTTCCCTACGTTGCCAGCGTCACGAACCACATCCCGGCCCGCGATGGCAGCGATGCAGAAACGCTAGAGCAAGCAGCAATCCGTGCCCCGCAAATGCTACGAACGCGCGATCGCGCCGTTACTCCCGAAGATTTTGAAGTTTTAGCCATTCGCAGCGGCCAAGGTGCTGTTGCCCGCGCTCACTGTCTGCGGACAAGTGGGAAACAAGCCGGAACAGTGAGGCTATTAATTGTCCCGCAACCCAGCATGGATGGGATTCGGCGCGGTGAGGGCATTCACCCGGATAACCTCACACTAACGCCGGCTTTGGAACAACAAATTATTGCTTATTTGGATCAGCGGCGGCTGTTAGGCGTGCAAGTGCTGTGCAGCCAACCTGATTACATTGGCATCGCTGTGCAAGCAGAAGTTGCGCTGAAGCCAGAGTACAATAATGTGGCAGCTCAAGCAGAAATTCAGAGGCAAATATTAGTTGCTCTCTATCAGTTTTTCAATCCCATTACTGGCGGTGCGGATGCTAAGGGTTGGCCGCTGGGTCAGCCTGCTTATCCTAATGATGCGATCGCTGTTCTACAACAGTTCAACGCCATTCGCTATATCGGTACTATGCAACTGTTTGAATTGCGCCGCCAAGAGCAATCTTGGGTACGTTTGCCCCCAGTTCCCATTGTCAATCCCGGCCCCTTGGGACTGATTTGTTCTTGGGCTGGCTCTCAAGTGCGATCGCAGCACCTGATCAATTTCATTCAGTAGATAATTGTCAGTTGCCAATTGTCAGTTGCCAATTGTCAGTTGTCATATCCGTTTGATTCGGAATTGTATCATCAGAAGTTTTGTAGGGGCGGGTTCGCCTAGATAAATGATTAAGTATCGACAAATCATATAAACCCGCCCCGCCCCTACTACAATTCCGCTGTCACCGGATTTGATATTACCAATTCCCAATCTTGATATTTAAATGACCCAAGCTTTTTCTAGCGAACTCCTAATTGTTAACCTCATTCCCCAGCGGGTGCCAGAAGCCGAACCAGATACGCTGGCAATCCAGTCTCGCGGAGCAGAATTTTCTGCTGAAAATCAGAGTCTCTTGGTCGTACCGGGAGAACCGAGCGAAATGTTAGTCAAACTGGAAAATTTAGGAACCCGCCCTCTAGAGATGTCGCTAGAATTAACAGGAGATTTCCCCTTAGATTGGTGTCGCATTGGCGGTACAGAAGGAAACATACTTTCCCCAGGAGAACGGCGGGAAGCAGTTCTGTATTTCCAAATTCCCGCTGCCTTCTTTGAATCTCCTTCTGCTGTCGGTGTCAGCCAAGTTCTTAAACTCGATTATGGTGGTCGTTTGGCAGTGTACGGTTCTCAGCCAGGAACCGTGCCAAAACTATTAGAAGTCGCGAGTTTTAACCTCTACGTCCGCCCCTTGACTCGCTACCTAGAATTCCTCCCTCAAATTTATCGAGAAATAGATTTTCTAGGGCGATTTCTTCAGATTTTTGAAGCAACTTTGGAACCTGACGTTCAAATTTTATCTAACCTCTGGGCTTATTTAGATCCGCTGACTGCCCCCAAAGGAATGCTAGAATTTCTTGCTTACTGGATGGGTTGGGAAATTCTCCCTTATTTAAGTTTAGAACAGCAAAGAAACCTGATTCGCAACGCCCTGGAAATTTACCGTTGGCGCGGGACTCGTCGGGGACTACGCTTCTACCTCCATTTAGCAACTGATTTGCCTTTAGATGACCACCAACCCAATGAAGAGGATAAACATATCGGAATTTCTGAATTTTTTAGTCGGGGTTTAGTCTTAGGAGAAACTCGCCTAGAATTCGATGCCGTTTTGGGGGGAGTGCGTCCCTTCCACTTTACTGTTTGCCTGCGCCCCGATCCCGATCGTTTCGTTGATGAACAGTTAGTTCGCACAATTATTGAACAAGAAAAACCAGCTTTTTGTACCTATGACTTGTTAATTGCGAGTGGATAAAAGTGTTAAAACTTATCAACAAGTTCGTCCTCACCATCTCCAAATTATAATAGTTATTAAGTGCTATAATTTTAGAATATGACTCAGCAAATTCCCCTGCCAGAACCCTTACCTCTCACTCGCCTCTCTGTAGAAGATGGGCTATTATTAAATGCCGAACGGTGGCAGTGCGCTCACACTTACCACCGCCACCGCCAGAACCTCCACTATCAATCTTTAAATCAACCGGGAATTGTTTGCGGTTTGGGAGTTTCTGTCATTCCCGCTCCTGACGAGATACCAGCACAATATCGAGATGGTAGGTGGATTAAAATCCAAAGCGGGGTTGCCATTGATTTAGTGGGAAACCCTATTATTATCCCAGAACCAATGGAATTTCGCATTGCTTCTGAGGCAAAAGAACAGCCGATATTAGTGTATATTGTGATTAGCTACGTCGATCCAGAAAAATTACATCGCAAAGAAGCGCAATATCAGATTCAGGAAACCTTTCGCATTGATGAAAAAATTAACCATTGTGATGACTTAGAAGTAGAATTGTGCCGGATCGTCCTGATGCCTGGTACTGTTCAACTTTCTCAGCCAATCAATGTGTTTTTCCCCAGTAAAAATCAGGTGGATTTGCGCTACCGTCAACAGGCGATCGCTCGCCCTCAAGGAATCGTTAGCATGGCGATCGCTTCTCAAAATTCTCCTGCTGATAGCGTCATTTCTGCTTATCTATCGGGTTTACTTCAATCTGTAGCTTCACTTTATCCAGCCCTGCGAGGCATTGAGGAAGTCGGACAGGTTAAGTTAGAAGGAGGACTGCAACGCGATCTGCTGTTAGAACACGATCTACTTTACACAACTTATCAACAATTTATATCCTTGACAGAAGCAGAATTAGAGATATTGAAAGAATACGACCAAGCGGGTGGCGTTGTATTAGTGGAACTAGATCCGACAACGACTGATTTTCAGGAATTAATCTGGGTGCAGAAGAAACTGCAAAAAACTTTGGTTAATTTTCAAGATGACAGTGAGTTGGCTGGAATTCGGCAGCAGTTTGAACGAGAATTGGAAGAAACTCAAAAATCTCTAGACAAGGAAAGCAAAAAAGTCACTTCACAAATTCAGCAAATCACTCGCCAAATTAGTTCTGAGCCTGGAGAGTCGGGAGTTATTTTTCGCCAACACCCCTTGCGAAATCAACCTTTTCTCTTCGGACAATTTCCATCTGTAGAAGATCAAGAGGTTAAGATTTTTAATTGGGGCGGTATTATCTTCGTGATTGGTAATCTCTCAGCAGCTTGGGGTTTAGGTGAGAGCTTAAATTTATCGCGCGAGACAATCCGAAATGCTCAAGAGATGGGAATTAATATCTTACATTTTGCATCGCGGCGGAGGCAACTAATACAGTTACAATTATAGGACAATGGCCGCTTGTGCTTAAATATCTCATCTTCTCTAGCCATCAGAGGCAAAATACTATGTTTAGCAAAAAAAAGTCATCTTTTTTACATTCAGCTTTGGAGCGGATAATGGGTTCTCTCTCCATTCGTTATAGCCTGCCGATCATTATTGTCACCCCTGTAATACTTGGTGTGACAGCGAGTTGTTGGTTTAGCTTTGTAGCTAGCAAGCAAGAGATTGAAACTATAGTAGAGCAAGTCAGTGAAAAATCAACAAAGATTATTGAATTACAGATTCACAATTATTTAGAAAAGCCTCAGATATTAATGCGATCGCAATTAGCTGCTACTCAAAGTAGTGATTTAAAAATTGATAATTTTTCATACTTACAGCGCTCATTTTGGCATCAATTACAACAGCAAAGTATTCTCTTAAATATTTATTTTGGCAATGAAAGTGGAAAGTCTCTTTCTGTTGAAAATCGGAACTCACAGGTGATATTAAAAATCCGAGATGAATCAACGGGTGCTAATAAGAGAAATTTTTATCAGCTTGATTCTCAAGGAAATCGGGCAAAACTCATTAAAAGCGCTCCCTACGATCCTCGCCTTCGCCCTTGGTATCAAGTTGCTAAGAAAGCAGAAAAGGTAGCTTGGACTCCCATCTATAAAAGTGCTGACACAGATGCTATTATTATTTCTTTAGCCCTGCCCATTTTGGAGCCCAAAACCGGAAAGTTTCAGGGAGCATTATCAACAGATATAACTCTTCAAAAGCTTAGCGATTTCCTGCGAAATTTGTCAATAAGTGCCACGGGTAAAGCCTTTATCCTAGAGCGAAGTGGCAACTTAGTTGCGACTTCAAGCCAGGAGCAGCCTTTTAAGACAGTGGCAGGCAAACAAGAACGGCTGAATGTGATACAAAGCCAAGAGCCAATCATTCAAGCGACGGGTCAATATTTGAGCGATAAATTTAAGAGTTTAGAGGCAATTGAAAGTAAACAGCAGTTTTCCTTTACCTTCCGAGGTGATTCACACTTCGTTGAAGTAACTCCAATTCAAGATCCCCAAGGTCTCAATTGGCTATTGGTCGTTGTGATTCCCAAAGCAGATTTTACTAAACATATTTATGCCTATACTCGCTTTACCATTATACTAGGCATTGTCATTGCCGGGGGAGCGGTCATTTTGGGGTTGTTGATGGTACGCTGGATTAACCAACCCATTCAGGATCTGTATAAAGCAGCCAAAGCAATTGAGTCAGAAAAGTTTGATGCGTCAAGTTTAGAGACAGTTGCCTCTCGCCGCGACGAATTTGGAGAGTTGGGCAAAGTATTTTTAGCGATGGCTCAGGTGATTTATAGCCGCGAACATAACTTGAAAAAAATGTTAAATCAACTTCAAAACCAAACTACTAAGATTCAAAGTTATAGGGGTTTAGAGATTTCGCAGAATCAAGTATATTACTTGGAAGAGTTACTGAAAGAAGCCGAAAAAATTCGGACAAAGCTTGAGAATTTTCCTGAGAGTCCGGTTGTTGAAAATCAGCCGAAAACACTGGAAGGAAATGCCCCAGGGGAAAAACAAAAAATAATAGGTAAAGGCTGATATGGCAAAAAATCTTATTAGTACCAGCATCTCCACTAAAGAACTTACTTTTAAGCCGGGAGGCGAACCCGCGCTTTTTGAGGTCAATGCAATCAACGATAGCGATCGCTTCGCCAGCTTTCAGTTGGAAGTGCTGGCGGCGGGTGCAGATCCTAAGTTAAATCAAAACTGGTATCTTTTGAGTTCAGGAGTCTCTACGAAAAAACCGCCCGGAGATTCCACCCAATTTATTGTTAAAATTATTGATACGCCTCTGCCTGGTTTTGTCGGTCAGGTGAATCTGACAGTGCGGGTTTTTTCCATCGAACTTCAGGATGAAATACGGCAACTCCTGCGTTTAAATGTACAGGAAGGAACAGGCGGAGTTGCTGTACAATTAACCCTCCCGGTTCAGGAATTTCAAGCTTATCCCCAGCAGTCGCTTAAGATCCCTGTTCAAATCTACAATCCCAGTTATCAAGCTGCTAATGCGGTGCTGCGGTTGTCAGGAATAGAGACTGCCTGGTTAATTGAAGAACAACAGGTTTTGCACGTTGCACCGGGCGATCGCGCAGAAGCGGTTTTTCTGTGCCAAATTCCTGAAACTTCCCAAGCAGCTAGCCAACTCTATCCTTTTACTATTGAAGCAACACTCACAAATAATTTATCCTCGAAAGTTGCAGGGAGTTTGTTAGTTTTACCACAAGGGGCGGTGGCTTTTAGTTGTTCTCCTCAGCAACACCGCATCCCCTCGCGAAGGAGAGATTTTTGGCGTTCCGATCCAGTTACTTACCAACTCAATTTTGAGAACCTGAGCAATATCAGCCAGATTTGCCACGTTGACGTTCAGAGTGAAGACAAAATCCAATATACCATTACTCCCGAACAAGTTGAATTACCAATTGGCGAAACCAGTCAAATGCTCTTAACAGCAAAACTCAAGCGGCATTGGTTTGGGATGGTGAAAAAGTTATTGATTTCTGTTACGACAGATCTATCCGATCAGCGGTTGGGAGGTACTTCTCCTAAAAGTGAAACCTTACAACTCAAGGTATTACCGCTAATCCCAACTTGGTTGCTAATGGGGAGTGGATTGTTGTTGCTTTGGTTAGTTTGGTGGTTTTCCTGGTTCAATCCAGACAATCCTTTTTTGGGTCACAAAAAAGCCGTGAATTCTGTGCAATTTAATGGATTAGCAAAAAACTTAGTAACTGGCTCTAACGATCAAACAACTTCTCTCTGGCGGGTTGAAGGTTTTTTTGAACCTTTGAGCAATCAATTTCTAAGTAGAATCGGCAACACTAATAAAGCAGTGCGAGCTTTAAGATATCGACCTGTTGATAATAATATCATCGCAGCAGGATTGGAAAATGGAGAAATTCAACTTTGGGAATTGATCGGAGGAACCGGGCTAATTGACGCTTTTTCTTATCAAAAGGAGGATCGGGTACTTGCTCTGGAATTCACTCCTGATTCCCGCTCTTTGTTCAGCGGTCACGGCAGCGGTTTAGTGTTGCAGTGGGAGACAACATTGCGGCGGGGAGCGATGTCCAAAGGAATCGCTCGCCTGCTGAAGAAAAAACAATTTGACTTTGCCGTTTATGCTCTCAAGCTCATCGGCGAGGAAAATAATAACTTAGTAGTTGCTGGGCGATACAACCAATTAGTAGTCTGGAATTTGTCAACGGATCGCACCTTTAAAGTTCCCTACACTCCGGGGGGTCAAGACGACTACATCTTAAGCGTGGACACCGCAGAATTTGCTCCGTATATTTTAGCAACTGCTGATAATAAAGGTAACATAGCGATCTGGGATCTGCGCTCTTGTCTGGAGGGAAAAGGCAGTTGCCAATTGCTCGATCGCTGGTTCCATAGCAAAGAAGGTGAAGCGGTTCGCTCCATCTCTTTGAGTGAGAATGCGTGCTATTTAGCGAGTGGGGGAGATGACGGAAAAGTAACTCTTTGGGCGTTAACTTCCGAAGGAAAACGAGCTAGAGAAACTAAAAGCGGGCAAGTTGTTCAAAAGGAAGTCAGTCGCTCCTATGACAATAAAAAAATTAACAGCGTTCACCTAAAGTTAGTCGATGGCGAAGTTTTAATTGCCAGCGGAAGTGATGATACTCAAGTGAGAGTTGGAAAAGATAAAAGACGACTGGATTTAGGTTGCGATTCTCAAGGAAATATGGGGCGATCGCCCTGAACAGAAAAAATCTGCAAGCTCTTTTTTCACCTTAATTTGACGAGAAAAAACTATGGTACAGCAAATTTCCCCAAACAACGGTCACGCTCTGAGCTTGAATGACGCATTCAATCCAGAAACGATCGCCTCCGCCCAACCTCTAGCTGTAATTCTCAACCCCTCAGAAAGTGCTTCTGCTTTTGCTGGCGAAATCTTTGAACTGCGGGTGACGGTGACAAATCAAGGCAACCAAGGCGCTGTTATTAATATTTATATTGATGAAAGTTCTGGGTTGGTGCGGCAGTGGTGTAGTTCCCCTTATGAAAGTTTAGCACTCGCCAATAATTCCAGCGCTGAAGTGGCATTTCGGTTCGCAATTCCCATGAATGCCACCCCCCATGCTTACAAATATTTGCTGGTTATTGACGCGCCAAAACACTACCCAGAAGATACGCCAATTCGCCATGAATCGCAACTTCAAGTGTTACCGCCAGTGCTGTCGGCAGTACGGGTTAACGATCCCACTTGTGCAATTTTACCTGCTACCAGTGCTGCCCAACCAGTTCCGATTCAGCCAGGGCAACCTCTCGATCTGAAAATAGCAGTTTACAACCGTTCCGATCGCGTCGATCGCTTCCGCTTGACTTGTCCCGATCTTCCCTCCACTTGGTTGACGATTATTTATCCAGAGGGACTCGTAGAAGAAGGATTAGTAACTGAACGGGAGAGTTTAGCACTTAATCCGGGAGCCAAAGGACAAATCCAGCTACGCTTGCTATTTCCCCTCAATATTAAAGCCGGGAATTACACGCCTGCTTTTCATTTAATTTCGGCAAATCACCGAGATTTGGTACTGATGGATGTGGTGTATTTACAAGTTAATCCCATCTATTTGTTAATGCCGGAACTGCAAACGATGATTGGTCAAGTAGGGCAAGAAACAGGATGGTTTCGCCTGTTGCTTGCCAATTCTGGCAACACGCTGCGGGAAATAAATTTCAGTGTGCTAGAAGCCACAGAAAAGCCCATTTGTACCTATATTTTATCTAGCGAACAACTTAAATTAGGATCGCAAGCCACCAGTCAAATTGATTTGCGAGTTAAACCAAATAAATGGTGGCGGCGTCCTTGGTTTGGTAAGGGGCTTCCCATTCAATTTTATGTAGAATTCGCGGATACTTATCAACTGCCAGTCCCCGAACGCTTGGAAGGTACTTTAATTTGGGAACGGCGCCCTTTGTGGCACTTGATTTTATTAATTTTAACAGCCGCAGGGGCGATCGGTTCTCTAATTTTCCTAATTTGGTGGTTTTTTTTCCGGCCGCCCACACCACCAAAAATTGCGGAATTTGCTTCCGTTTCTCCTCTCTATCAACAAGCAGCCGGAGATGCAATTTCCTTGAATTGGCAGATCCGCAACCCCCAACAATTACAAGCAATCAAAATAGTTGGCATATCGCCTGAAAGTGGCATCGCTAAGAGCGATGCCGTCTTTTATAATTTTAGCCAAGGAATTCCTCGCGAACTCCAAGATTTTTGCACGTTAGAAAGAGTTTTAAATTGCCAGAATGTCCGCACAGACGCACAGCAAGCGGGAAACTATGTTTTTCAGATAGAAATTTTTGGCAAGAAAGGCGAACAGTTGGCAGACTCCCAGAAGACTAGCACGATTCAAATTCAAGCTTGGCCGTTGCCGAAAATTGTTGAATTCACTTCCACACAACCTATTTATCAAGAAATAGGCAGCGATCTAGCTATACCTTCTCCCAATAATCAAACCACAGAGTCAGGTAAAAAAGCATCTATTGCCTTAAACTGGAATATTGCCAATCCCAAACAATTGCAAGAGTTAAAGTTAATTGGCAGAGCATTAGATGGCACAGTAATTGCTCCTTTAATAACTTATAATCTTCTCAACGGGGTTCCCTCTGAATTAAGCTTGTATTGTGTCTGGCAAACAAGCTTAATTTGTCGGAAAGTCCCCACGAAAGTGAGGAAAGCAGGAAATTATGTTTTTGAATTATTTGCGGTTCCGAAACAGGGTAATAATGAAGTTGCTATCTCACAAAAAACGGAAAATATTAGCATCAATCCTTATCAAGCCCCGGTAAAAATTTTAGAATTTACCGTTAATGGTCAAGAAGCCCTACCCAAATATATTATGCAGACAAATACCCAAAAAAATGCTCGCATTTTTGAAATTTCGTGGAAAGTCTTAGGAGATAAAAATACTACAGTTGAATTGCTGCCTAGTCCGGGAACAGTTGCTTTAGAAGGGTCAATTTTTTATCCGATTAGTCAACAATTAGGCAGTGAAATAATTACCATATTAGTAACAGAAAGCTCTGGCAAAAAAATGAGTAGGACTATAGCCATTGAAAAAGTATTGCCTCCCTTGATACCGCCATTAAAACCAGAGGTGAAAGGCGTAGTTCCCTCTCCTCTCTCCCCTCAAGGAACTGATGGCAAAAAATTGCCTTTGACAAGGCCGAGAATTTTGCCAATAGCACCAAAGGAGGCTGGAAAAAAATCCTCAATCTTTGCGCCGGCAAGTCCACCCAGCCCCTCCTCATTGCCAAGTAGGCTCAATATACCAACCCCGCCGCCACTAATTGAGGGCAATCCGCAGCCAAACAACCTTTCTTCTCCAATTCCTTCTCCAACTCTTTCCCCAACTCCTTCTCCAACTCTTTCCCCAACTCCTTCCCCAACTCCTTCTCTTCTGCCTTCACCAATGGAAAATCCTCCTCAGTTTGATTGAAGGCAAATAACCTCGTTTAGCTTTAATTATGAGCAATTTGGAAAAGTCATGAAAAGCATTTTAGCTTGGATAGGTGCAGTAAACCTCGTTCTAAATATCAGCTTGCAACCTCAACTTGCAGTAGCAGAAACGATTCATAAAAATAATTCTGACCAACTCTCCCAAGCTGTGCCTATTACAGGAGATTTTAACTATTATTTTTCTCTGTGTACTGTACTGCGGAGCCAACACAAATATGAGGCAGCTTTGTCAGCCTGCAATCAGGCGATTAATTTAAAAAAAAGAAATGCAACTCTGTGGGGAGTCCGCAGCGATATTTTGCTGAATCTAGGGCAATTTGAGGAAGCCCTGGTATCAAGTTTGATGGCTCTGCAAATACGTTCTCAGGATTCGCTAGCTCTCACGCAGCAATGCCGATCGCTTTCAGCATTAGGCAGACAAGACGAGGCGATCGCCGCCTGCGATCGCGCCCTAAAGGTCAACAAAAATTGGGGTGAATTTTCGCCTACCTTAGCATGGATTAGTCGGGGGTTAGCGCAGGAGCGGAAAAAACAGTATCCTCAAGCCTTAGAATCTTTTGAAGGGGCTTTAAAACTAGAAGAGAAGAATTCTTTTGCTTTAGTTAGCCGCTGCCGAGTGCTGTCGGAAATCAGGCAATATGAAACTGCGATCGCGACTTGCGATCGCGCTTTGCAAGTGAATGAGAATTGGGGTGAAAGTTTTCCCGCTCAAGCTTGGTTTTGGCGGGGGGTTTCCTTCAGCCGTTGGGGGCAACTCCCAGAAGTCTTAGCGAATTGTTCCTCAACTGCTATTGCCTCACCAAAAATCGGCGCATTGACAAATGAATGTGTTAAGAAAAATCGGCAGGAGCGGTTAGACGCAGCGATTAATTCTTATGAGCAAGCCACCGTGAATGCTCCCCTGTTGGCAATAGCTTGGGCGCAGCAAGGGGCGAATTTAAATGAATTGAACCGCTATGCTCAAGCCCGCAGCGCGTTAGAATCAGCATTAAAAATTAGTCCTAATTATACCTTTGCTTTAGTGAATTTATGTGCAGCATTCAATAAGTTAGGGAACTATCAAGAGGCTTTGAATGCTTGTGAGAAAGCATTGCAAGGAGATGGCAAATGGGAGGAAAGCGGGCAGGCTGACGCTTTCCTCCAGCGGGGTGAAGCACTGGCAGGATTGGGCCGATTTGAAGAGGCTCTCGCGTCTGCCGATCGCGCCCTTAGTTTGAGACCAAACTGGGCGATCGCTTGGAATGCGAAAAGTGTTATCCTCACTTTAGCGCAAAAATATCCAGAGGCACTGCTAGCGAGCGATCGCGCGATTGAGATCGTCCCGGAATACTTTCAAGGGTGGTTTAATCGAGGTGGAATTCTCAAAGCCATGCAGCGCCATCAAGAGGCGATCGCTGCTTACGATCGGGCGATCGCCAGCGATGTCACTTTAGTGCCTGTGGCTTCCCTCGCCTCTGTTTGGGCAAATCGCAGTGCTGTTTTGTGGCACTTGGGGGAGTATCAGGAGGCGATCGCCTCTGCCAATAGTGCGATCGGCATCGATCCGTCTTCTGTATCAGCTTGGTTCAACCGAGGGTTATCGCTAGAATCAATGAAGCAGTACGAAGAAGCTGTGAATTCCTATCAGCGAGCCCTCCGCCTCGATTCGAAGCAGGTCAACATTTGGGTCGCCCAAGGGATGGCTTTCTTCCGCTTAAAACGCTATCAAGAAGCGCTCAATGCTTTTGAAGAAGCTCTCAAGATCGATCCTAACTATTTACCTGCCAAAGAAAATCGGGATTTACTTAGTAGATAAGCAGGCAGGGCTAACCCATCTCAGGGAGCATCCCAGTTTTGCAATGAGTATAAATACTGAAATAATTGCCTTGCCAAGTTGATGGCATAATAGAAAGCAGATAAATTACCATAACCCAAGTGCATATGACCCCAGAAGAACAGCAGAAGATCAAAATAAATCTCCAAGCAATAGCAGAGGTCTTTTATAAGAAGACCTCGCCCGACAATCTCAAAAGCTTTGAATCTATCGAACTGACTGAAGCGAGAGTATTTAGTTGAGACAGTAGCCCCAGAAATTAGCAGTTTTTTTTTAACTCAGCAGGGGGAAAGGGTGAGGGGAGAAAAAGAACCATAAAAAGTTGTGTCGGAGAAATAAAGCTATCGAGTAAGCAAGCCCAAAAGCTGGGAGTAAAGAAGGGAAGTCGTTTGAGTCCTCACTTAGAAAAATGTTGTTTATTATTAGTGGGAAATGAATCATTTGCTTTCTTCTGAGAAAGACTTAAAAATGTTGACAGGAATTTATGTACCCCACAGTACACAACATCGGCTATTAGAGCGTTATGAATTCTCCTCACCGTCGAACGGCGAGCAAGTAGAAGCATGTTCGTATAGACGGAGGAAACGTCAGACTGAGAACTCCATTAGGAAAAGAAAGTGTATGGAGGAATTATAAGGCAGTTAAGATCCATAATCAAGTAGCAGCCGCCTTCTTCCAAAATAATCCAGATTTAGTGGAGTGGGTAAATAGCCAACTTTCAAATGAACCGATAACCTGTTTGGGAGATGGTCATGATGGGGTGTGGAATTTGTTTAATCAAATAGGGACTACTGAGCAAAGAAGAGAGGTATTAGATTGGTATCATTTGATAGAAAATCTACATAAAGTAGGGGGGTCACTCAAACGACTCAGAAGAGTCGAGAGCCAACTGTGGCAAGGGTCAACAGTAGAAGCTATAGCCGAATTTGTAGGAGTTAGAGGTAAAGAAAGTGAAAATTTCCAAAATTATCTCCGAAAACATCAGTCAAGAATCCCAAATTACCAGAATTATCAAAATCAGGGCATTGATATTGGTTCGGGAGCTGTAGAGTCTTTAATTAAACAGATTGGAGCCAGAATTAAGATTGTAGGTGCACAGTGGAAAGAAAAAAACGTGCCTCAAATTTTAAGACTCAGATGTGCGTATTTAAATAATGAGATTAAAATGAGTAGTTATGCTTAGTTAAAAAGCGGGATGCTCCCATTAGTTGGTCATAGTCTAGACCCAATAGCCGAGTAGTTTCTGAGGGATGTCTTTCTATATGTTCGCGAAGTTGACTCATTTTTTTTAACGGAAAGTTCTATTATAATATATTTGCAATTCCACGATACTTTGTTTGTTGGAGATGTCTAATGGATTGGGAGATTATGGATTAGCTTTCTGGAATTGGTACAGGACAATTCATCTCATCCGAATCCGCTGCCATCTGTTTAATTAACTCTTCACGGCAACGATACAATAGTAGGAGCGCGGATTACCAGGGCTGCGGTGGAGCGAGGGCGATCGTTGGTATTGGTACGGACTTGGGATGGTGGCCCGAATCGAGAACGGGAACTCAAGAAACTGCACAATAATCGCTTGCTCTGTCCTATCTGCAATCCCCATGCAGAAACCAAGCGCCGTACAGTTGGGAAACATGAGGTTTACGGAATCATGGCAACGGGTGGCAATTAACGGTGTTTACAGAAAGACTGGCGATCGCTTCATCGGGTTAACCTCATCTTCTTGAGTGGCTGATTCTTCTCTAAAACAAACTTAGCTGTCCGTCGCTAACACTACACTTTCGACGCTTTGAGAGTCCGTTGCGCCAACCCAAATAAGAAGTAGCCGGCCATCCTGTGCTGATGAAATAGGGAATTTTGGCAACTTCCTGGAGCCATATCCGGTATGGCGTGTATTCTCTCAAACCGAAGGGATAGCGCTCCTTAGATATCCATTTTTTAGCGCTTTTCCCTTCTATTGATTCTCCCATGAGTAAGCATTGAGCTTCGTATTCTAGTAGAGCGTTGGCAATGCTACGGATTGCTTTATCTCTCCAAGTTAAGCGTTTCATGGCTGACTCCCACATCCTAAACTATGCGTGTTTTGTACTCATGCCGGGGCTGTAATCTTGATACTTTTTCGGCATCGGTAAATTAATCATTTGGTGTTTGCTGCTGCTGTTTCTGAGCTTCTGCTATCCTGTCTTTGAAGCTTTCAATTGCCATTATTGCCGTATAATTCCCTCGGTTTGCCAAGTAAATGTATTGGCGAATTAAATCTTCGGTGATAAATCGGT
>Ga0335397_10003610_pt1 | contig 20646 bp, 15 predicted proteins | sample MAT04_FD_205740 | JGI IMG/M metagenome (GOLD analysis project Ga0335397, IMG submission 205740) | Freshwater microbial communities from Lake Fryxell liftoff mats and glacier meltwater in Antarctica - MAT-04 (spades assembly) (version 2) ... | reverse complement strand
CATAGGTCGCCTCCGCCACCCGTGAGGCAACACAGGGGGGGCAACTCGCGGCGATGATGCCAGGGGCGTCAGCGCGCCGCGTATGCCGTGCCGAGCTCCTCTGCCACGAGAAACGCGAGCTCGAGCGACTGCATGTGGTTCAGCCGCGGGTCGCAGAGCGACTCGTACCGGGTGGCCAGAGTGGCCTCGTCGATCTGCTCGGATCCGCCGAGGCACTCCGTCACGTCGTCGCCGGTGAGCTCGATGTGGATGCCACCGGGATGCGTTCCCGCGGCCCGGTGCGACTCGAAGAAACCCTTGACCTCGTCGACCACGTCATCGAACCGGCGGGTCTTGTACCCGGTCGGCGTCGTCATGCCGTTGCCGTGCATCGGGTCGGAGACCCACAGCGGGGTCGCGTCGAAGCCCTTGATCGCCTCGAGCAGCGGCGGCAGGGCATCGCGCACCTTGCCCGCCCCCATGCGCGCGATGAAGGTCAAGCGGCCCGGCTCGCGGTTGGGGTCGAGCTTGTCGATGAGGCGTTCCATGTCGTCCGGGGACGTCGACGGGCCGAGCTTCACTCCGATCGGGTTGCGCACGCGGGAGAAGTAGTCGACGTGGGCGCCGTCGAGGTCGCGGGTGCGCTCGCCGATCCAGAGGAAGTGCGCCGACGTGTTCACGGGCTCTCCCGTGCGGGAGTCGATGCGGGTCATCGGGCGCTCATAGTCCATCAGCAGGCCCTCGTGGGCGGTGAAGAACTCGACCCGCTTGAGCTCATCGAAGTCGGCCCCCGCCGCCTCCATGAACTTGATCGCGCGGTCGATATCGCGCGCCATCAGCTCGTATCGTGCGTTGGCGGGGTTGCGGGCGAAACCCTGGTTCCAGCTGTGCACCTGCCGCAGATCGGCGAAGCCCCCCTGAGTGAAGGCGCGCACGAGATTCAGCGTCGATGCCGCCGTATGGTAACCCTTGACAAGCCGGCGGGGGTCGGCCTGGCGTGACTCCGGCGTGAAGTCGTAGCCGTTGACGATGTCGCCGCGGTAGGCCGGAAGGGTCACGTCGCCGCGAGTCTCGTTGTTGCTCGACCTGGGCTTCGCGAACTGGCCCGCCATGCGGCCCATCTTGATGACCGGCGTGGATGCACCGTAGGTCAGCACGACCGCCATCTGCAGGATCGTCTTGACCCGGTTGCGGATCTGCTCGGCCGTGGCGCCCGCGAAAGTCTCGGCGCAGTCGCCGCCCTGCAGCACGAACGCTTTGCCCGACGCCGCGCTCGCGAGCCGGGCGCGGAGAATGTCAACCTCGCCGGCGAAGACGAGGGGAGGAAGGGTCGCGATCTCGGCGGATGCTGCGCCGACGGCGTCAGCGTCGGGCCAATCCGGCTGCTGCTTGATGGGAAGGGTCCGCCAATAGTCGAGGCCAGCCACCACGGACGGGTCAGGGAGAACGACTGTGTCTTCGGTCGGATGAACCACGTGAATTCCTCATTGCTGCTGTGAACGCGAGGTGACTTACCCGCGAGAGTGACGACGCACCCCGTCTACCCTATTGGCTCAGCGAGAGAGTGACGCGCGCTTCTCCTTGACCGACGTCGCGTACACGTCGAGGTACTCCTGGCCGCTCAGGCGCGACAACTCGTACATGATCTCGTCGGTGATGGAGCGGAGGATGAAACGGTCACCCTCCATGCCATGGAAGCGCGAGAAGTCGAGAGGCTCCCCGATGACCATGCCGATCCGGCGCACCTTAGGTAGGCGTCGGCCGATCGGCATGACTTTTTCGGTGTCGATCATCGCAACCGGGATGACCGGCACGTTGCCCTCGAGAATCATCCGGGCGACGCCTGTGCGGCCCCGGTACAGCTTGGCGTCGGGGCTTCGCGTGCCCTCGGGGTAGATGCCGAGCACTTCGCCGCGCTCAAGCACCCCCAGCCCGGTCTGCAGTGATGCCTCGGATGCCTTGCCGCCCGAGCGGTCGATGGGCAGCATCCCCGCCGACTTCATGAACGTCTTGGTGATCCAGCCCTTGACGCCCTTGCCGGTGTAATAGTCGCTCTTGGCGAGGAAGCTCACTTGGCGATCAATGAGGAGCGGGAGGAACACCGAGTCGATGAACGACAGGTGGTTGCTGGCGAGGATCACGCCGCCCGTCTTCGGGATGTGCTCGTGACCGGTGACCCAGGGTCGAAACGCGGTGCGCAGGATCGGACCGACGATCAGGTTCTTCATGAACCAGTAGAACATTCGACCTGCCTTCGTTGGACCGTGCCAGCATAACCCGCGCCGTGCGGGCGGACGCCCCGCTGGCGCCGCACTCGTGTCGACTCAGCGCAAGCCGAGGTGGACCCGCGCCAGGTCGGCGGCACCGACGACACCGGCGTCGTTGACGAGCTCGGCGATCACGAAGTCCGGTTCGGGATGGTAGCCGCGGGCCGGGAGATGTGCGAGATACGCCTCGCGCACCGGATCCAGGAGCAGGTCGCCGGCAATCGACACCCCACCGCCGAACACAAACAATTGCGGGTCGAGCACCGCGCTGAGCGAGGCACAGGCTTGGCCGAGCCAGTGACCGAGCTCCCGCAGAGCAGCCTGTGCGCCGGGATCGTTCTCGACGATGAGCGCGCTGAGGTCGTGGCCGGTCAGCGTTCCCTTCTTATCCCGCACTCGCGCGAGGGCTTGCCCGATCCCACCGACGTCGGCGATGGCATTCGCCATGCGCAAAAGGGCGCGCCCCGAGCCGTATTGCTCGATGCATCCCCGCGCCCCGCAGCCGCAGGGCAGCCCGTCGGGGACGACCCGCATATGGCCGAGCTCCGCCCCGGCGCCGAAACCTCCCCGAAACAACTGGTCGCGCGTGACGATGGCCCCGCCGACACCCGTTCCGATGGTCAGCATTGTCATGTCGCTGACCAGGCGGCCCGCGCCGAAGCGGAACTCTGCCCAGCCTGCGGCGTTGGCGTCGTTGTCGATCGTGATGTCGAGGTCGAGTCGTTCGACGAGCCGGTCGCGCAGCGGCTCGCCCCGCCACGGGATGTTGGGGGTGTAGTAGACGGTCGACTGTGCGGCGTCGATGAACCCCGGCGCGGCAACACCCGCAGCGCCGATGTCGCGTCCGGCGGCGAGCGATTCGATCATGCCGACGACGGCGTCGACGATGGCATCCGAGTCCCCCGCCTCGGTCGCGACACGATCCTCCGCGACAATCTCGCCGAGTTCGGTCACCACGGCGCCGGCGATCTTCGTTCCGCCGATGTCAATCCCGATCGCATCCACGCGAGTCACCTCTCTTGAGCACTCCGGCTCGATTGCTGAGCCTCCACCACGACCGGGCAGCGCCACCTAGAGTTTAGGGATGGGCACGCCACCCACCGAGACAACTGCCGGAAGAATGCATCCGGTAGACTTATTGTCACTTGCCCCGTCGGTGCCAAAGGAGTTGCCGTGAAGACCTACGACGTAGCCGCACTAGTTCCAGCAGACCCGGAAGCCAACGCGACAGATCTTCTGGTGGACAGGGTTCGAGAGACCCCTGAACTGCCGATCTTCGCGCTCCCTGCCCCCGGCGGCACGTGGACCGACGTCACCGCTGCGGAGTTCCACCGGCAGGTTGTCGCCCTGGCCAAGGGGCTCGTCGCATCCGGCATTCAGCCGGGCGACAAAATCGGCCTGATGTGCAAGACCCGCTACGAGTGGACGCTCATCGACTTCGCGACGTGGTTCGCCGGCGCGCTGCTCGTCCCCGTCTACGAGACGTCGGCCCCCAGTCAGCTGCTGTGGTACCTGAGCGACTCCGGCGCGACCGGCATGATCACCGAGACCCCGGATCACTTCGCACGGTTCGACGAGATCCGGGCCGACCTCCCGCTCGTTGCCCGCGTCTGGCAGATCGACCTCGGCGACCTCGACAAGCTCGTCGCCAAGGGCGTCGATGTTCCTGATGAGGAGATCGAGCGACGCCGGCAGATCGCCAAGGGGTCGGATGTCGCGACGCTCATCTACACCTCCGGTACCACGGGGCGGCCGAAGGGCTGCATCCTCACCCACTCGAACTTCGTCGAGCTCTGCCGCAACGCGCAGAAGGCGGTGCCCGAGGTCGTGCACCCCGGTTCAACCACGCTGCTGTTCATCACCACCGCGCACATCTTCGCCCGGTACATCTCACTCCTCTGCGTGCACGGCGGGGTGAAGGTCGGCCATCAGCCCGACACCAAGCAGCTCCTCCCCTCGCTTGCCACGTTCAAGCCGACCTTCCTTCTCGCGGTCCCCCGCGTGTTCGAGAAGGTCTACAACTCCTCAGAGCAGAAGGCGGAAGCCGGCGGCAAGGGCAAGATCTTCCGCGCCGCTGCCGAGGTCGCCGTTGCGCATTCGAAGGCGTTGGATGCAGGGAGTGTGCCGCTCGGTCTCAAGGTCAAGTTTGCGCTCTTCGACCGCCTCGTCTACTCGAAGATCCGAGCCGCGATGGGCGGCAACGTGCGGTACGCGGTGTCCGGATCCGCTCCCCTGGGCCTCCGCCTCGGACATTTCTACCGCAGCCTCGGCATTACGATTCTCGAGGGTTACGGCCTCACCGAGACCACGGCTCCCGTGTCGATCAACCGGGTCGACGGGTTTAAGATCGGCAAGGTCGGACCGCCCCTTCCGGGCGTCTCCGTGCGCATCACCGACGAGGGGGAGATCCAGGTCAAGGGCGTGAACATCTTCGCCGGCTATTGGAAGAACGACGAGGCGACCACCGGTGTCTTCGACGATGGCTGGTTCAGGACCGGCGACATCGGCGAGATCGACGACGACGGCTACCTGCAGATCACCGGGCGAAAGAAGGAGATCATCGTGACGGCCGGTGGCAAGAACGTCGCCCCTGCCGCGCTCGAGGACCCCATCCGCGCGAACCCGATCATCAGCCAGGTCATCGTCGTCGGTGAGCGGAAGCCGTTCATCGCCGCGCTCATCACCCTCGACGAGGAAATGCTCCCGGTGTGGCTGAAGAACAACGACGAAGACGGCGGCCAGTCAATCGCGGCGGCCTCGAAGAACCCGAAGGTGCTCGCCGAAATCCAGCGCGCCGTCGACGCGGCCAACGCCAACGTCTCCCGCGCGGAGTCGATCCGCAAGTTCACGGTGCTTGAGCACGACCTCACCGAGGCAAGTGGCTACCTCACCCCGAAGCTGAGCATCAAGCGGGACCTCATCGTCAAGGACTACACGCCCGTGATTGAGGAAATGTACGCGGGACATCCTGCGACAGAGGGAACCTCACTGGTCGGCTAGGGCCTGCCAGGGCCGCGAGTCCGCCCGGATCCGCGAGTCAGCTGGGTTAGAACCAGTCTGATTCGCGGATCTGGCGCATCGCCTCGCGCTTGGTCTCCTTGTCGAGCCCATCGATGTAGAGCTTGCCGTCGAGGTGGTCCGCCTCGTGCTGCAACGCCTGGGCCATGAGCCCCTCACCCGCAAGCTCGACAGCGTTCCCGTCAAGGTCGATTCCCTCGACGCGTGCGAACGGGTAGCGCAGCCGCGGGAAGAAGAACCCCGGTACCGAGAGACAGCCCTCCTCGACCAGTTCCAACTCTCCGCGCAGTTCAACGACCACCGGGTTGATGATGTAGCCGATCTCGCCATCAACGTTGTAGCTGAATGCCCGCAGATTCACGCCGATCTGGCACGCAGCGACCCCGGCACGCCCCGGCACCTTGACACTGTCGAGAAGATCGTCGATGAGCCCACGCACAGCGCGGTCGCCCGGCTTCACCGGGTCAGACACGGTTTTGAGCACCGGATCACCGAAGATCCGGATCTGTCGTTCAGCCATCCGCGCTGTCAGTCCCCTCGAACCTGGGGAAGGCCGTCCATCACGAGGGCGGCAAGCTCCCTCGCGGCGTTCGTGGTGAGGGGCTTGAGGTCCTTATAGTTCACAACCGAGCCGGCGGCGAGCTGCGGGTCGTAGGGGATCCGAACGATCTCGCGAACCCGAGAGCGAAAGTGCGCCTCGATCTCGTCGAGATTCACCAGGTTCGTACCCTGGGTCGCCGTGTTGAGAGCCACGACGGCGTTACGTACGAGATCGCCGTACCCGTTCGCCTCGAGCCAGGTGAGGGTCTCGGACGCGAGCCGGGCCTCGTCGACGCTTCCCCCGGAAACGATGACCACGGCGTCGGCGCGCTGCAGCGTTGCGCGCATGACCGAGTGCACAATTCCGGTGCCGCAATCAGTCAACGCGATCGAGTAGAAGCGGGCGCACAGGTCGGCGACGACGTTGTAGTCGTCCTCGTCGAAGGCCTCGGAGAGAAGCGGGTCGGTGTCGGATGCGAGAATGTCGAGCCGCGTCTCGTCTCTGGAGACCAGATGGGTGAAGTCACTGAAGCTCGAGACGGACGCCGCCTTAGTGACGACGTCGCGCACCGTCGATCTGGTCTGCTTATTGACCCGCTCCGAGAGCGTCCCCCGGTCGGGGTTGGCGTCGATGGCGATGATGCGGTCCTCGCGAACGTCGGCCAGCGCCATCCCGAGCAGAGCTGTCACCGTCGTTTTGCCCACTCCCCCCTTGCGCGTGAGCACCGGCACAAATCGGGTTCCCCCATCGAATTCCTTGTGGATGCGCGCGTCGACCTCCTTGCGGTAGCGGACGACGGCGGAGTCGCCGAGGTTGACGGCGCCGAAGGTGACGGTGTGGACGAACGACGGCCAGCGGCCCCCCGGAGGGGTGCCACCCTTACGGCTCCCGCCGAGCAGCCTCTCCGCCGTGAGCATTGCGGCGGGCTCGGGGCCATCGGCAACATCGCCGCGTGCCCGCCCGCGTCGCGTGTAGATGCTCTCTGGCTCGCCAGTCTCGATCGAGTCGACGTGTTGCGGGAGGAGCGACACAGACATCGTCGTCGACGTCATCACAACCTCGCCCGGGTTCACGGCAACCTCGTCGATCGCGACCGCGATCTCGTCCTCCGGCATCGAGTGCACCGGCGCCGGAAGCGACACCTCGATCGTCAGGCTGTCGGGCACACCGTCGGCGAGGTGCTCGCCGCCGTCACCGAGTTCGCCGACGAACTCATCATCGGCGCGCTCCTCGTTCTCCGGCGCGTCGTCGGAGACGCGCTCACCTTCGTCATGCTCGATTCTGTCAGTCACAGCCCATCACCTTTCGAAAAGAAACCGGACGTGTCATTTTACCCGCAGCCCGCGCGGCGAAGAACTCGCCGGCCATTGCGATCAGGATGCCGTGATCTCGACCAACAGGTCGCCGACGTCGACCTGCTGCGTCGGCGGGATCGCAAGCCTCGTGACGATGCCGGGGACGGTCGCCGTGATCGCGGCCTCCATCTTCATCGCCTCGATCGAGGCGACTCCCTGGCCCGCCACGACGACATCCCCCTCGGTGACCTGCAGCGTCACCACCCCGGAGAAGGGGGCCGCGACGTGACCGGGCTTGGCGGGGTCGGCCTTCTCTGCCGCCTTCGTCTCGACCCGGATGCCGCGGTCCCGCACGAAGACCGGGCGGAGCTGGCCATTGAGGGTCGTCATGACCGTGCGCATTCCCTTGTCATCGGCGTCACCGATGGCCTCGAGCCCGACGAACAGGCTCACACCGCGGCTCATCTCGACGATGTGCTCCTGTCCTTGGCGGAGCCCGTACAGATAATCAGCGGTGTCGATCGACGACAGGTCGCCGTACTCCTCCCGGATCTGCTCGAATGCCTTCGCCGGTGCGGGGAACAGCAGGCGGTTGAGGGTCGCGCGACGGCCGGTGCTGTCGCCGGCGAGCGTGTCACGGTCCTCGGCACTGATCTCGGTGATTCCGATCTTGACCGCACGGCCCGCAAGCACCTTGCTCCGGAAGGGCTCCGGCCATCCGCCCGGCAGGTCGCCGAGCTCGCCGGCCATGAAGCCAATCACCGAGTCGGGGATATCGTACTTGTTGGGGTTCTGCTCGAAGTCGTCCGGGTCGGCCCCTGCCGCCGCGAGGGCGAGCGCGAGGTCGCCGACGACCTTCGACGAGGGGGTCACCTTCGGTGGCCGCCCGAGGATCCGGTTCGCAGCCGCGTAGAGGTCCTCCACCTTCTCGAACTGGTCGGCGAGCCCGAGGGCGATCGCCTGCTGGCGCAGGTTCGACAGCTGACCGCCCGGAATCTCGTGCCGGTAGACGCGGCCGGTCGGTCCCGTGAGGCCCGATTCGAACGGCTTGTAGACGCGACGCACGGCCTCCCAGTACGGCTCGAGATCGGAGACGGCATCAAGCGAGAGGCCCGTGTCCCGCTCGGTGTGAGCGAGGGCCGCGACGAGGGCGGATGCCGATGGCTGGCTCGTCGTGCCCGCCATCGGCGCGCTCGCCACGTCCACGGCATCCGCGCCAGCACGGCTGGCAGCCAGGAGGGTCGCCAGCTGGCCGCCTGCGGTGTCATGGGTGTGCACGTGCACCGGTAGGTCGAACCGTGCACGCAACGCGCTGACAAGCTTCTCAGCGGCGCCCGCGCGCAGCAGTCCCGCCATGTCCTTGATCGCGATGATGTGGGCACCGGCCTCGACGATCTGTTCGGCGAGGGCGAGGTAGTAGTCGAGGGTGTAGAGCTTCTCAGCGGGGTCGAGCAGGTCGCCCGTGTAGCAGAGCCCGACCTCGGCGACCGCGTGCCCGGTTTCGAGCACGGACTCGATTGCCGGCCGCATCTGCGACACGTCGTTGAGCGCGTCGAAGATGCGGAAGATATCGACGCCCGTCGACGCCGCCTCCCGCACGAACGCGTCGGTCACCTCGGTGGGGTACGGGGTATAGCCCACGGTGTTGCGTCCGCGGAGCAGCATCTGGATGGCGATGTTGGGCAGTGCCTCGCGCATCGAGGCGAGGCGCTCCCACGGGTCCTCGCCGAGGAAGCGGAGCGCCACGTCGTAGGTCGCGCCGCCCCACGCCTCGATCGAGAGAAGCTCGGGGGTGAGCCGGGCGACGTGCGGGATCACCGCGGTGAGGTCACGAGTGCGCACTCGCGTTGCGAGCAGGGACTGGTGCGCGTCACGGAAGGTCGTGTCGGTCACTGCGAGGGCCGTCTGAGCCCGCAGCGCGGTGGCGAAGCCGGTGGGGCCGAGCTCCAGCAGCCGCTGCCTGGAGCCGGCGGGCGGCGCGACCGTGAGGTCGACGACCGGCAGCTTGAGGGCGGGGTTGATCGTGCCGGCGCCGTCGCCGTTCGGCTGGTTGACGGTCACGTCGGCGAGCCAGCTGAGGATCTTGGTTCCGCGGTCCTTCGACTGGTTCGAGTTGACCAGGCCCGGGCGCTCATCGATGAACGAGGTGCTGAGGTCGCCGGCGTTGAAGTCCGGGTCGTCGAGCACCGCCTGCAGGAACGGGATGTTGGTGGCCACGCCGCGGATGCGGAACTCGGCGAGCCCGCGTCGGGCGCGCGCGATCGCCGCGGGGAAGTCGCGCCCGCGGCAGGTCATCTTGACGAGCATCGAGTCGAAGTGCGGGCTGATCTGCGTGCCGGGGTTGATGGTCCCGCCGTCGAGCCGGATGCCGCCACCGCCGGGCGACCGGTAGGTGGTGAGCTTGCCCGTGTCGGGACGGAATCCTGCCGTCGGGTCCTCGGTGGTGATCCGGCACTGGAGCGCCGCACCGTGCAGGCGCAGGTTCTCCTGGTTCAGACCGAGCTCGCGCAGCGACTGGCCGTACGCGATGCGCATCTGCGTCTGGACGAGGTCGACGTCGGTGACCTCCTCCGTCACGGTGTGCTCGACCTGGATGCGCGGGTTCATCTCGATGAAGACGTGCTGTCCCTTGCGCTCCCCCGCGGTGTCGAGGAGAAACTCGACGGTGCCGGCGTTGACGTAGCCGATCGACTTCGCGAACGCGATCGCGTCACGGTACATGGCTTGGCGGGTGTCCTCGTCGAGGTTCGGCGCCGGGGCGATCTCGACGACCTTCTGGTGGCGGCGCTGCACCGAACAGTCGCGCTCGAACAGATGCACCGTGTCACCGGTGGAGTCGGCAAGAATCTGCACTTCGATGTGCCGCGGGCGGACCACCGCCTGCTCAAGGAACATTGTTGGGTCACCGAAGGCGCTGTCGGCCTCCCGCATCGCCTCGACCAATGCAGCTCTCAGGTCCGCTTTCACCTCGACCCGCCGCATCCCGCGCCCGCCGCCGCCGGCGACGGCCTTGGCGAAGATCGGGAAGCCGATCGCGTCAGCGCCGGCGAGGAGCTCGTCGATCTCGCGCGATGCGGGGGTCGACTTCAGAACCGGAACACCCGCGGCGATCGCGTGTTCCTTCGCGGTGACCTTGTTGCCGGCCATCTCGAGCACCTTCTGCCCCGGCCCGATGAACGTGATCCCGGCGGCCGCGGCCGCCGCGGCGAGCTCCGGGTTTTCGGAAAGGAAGCCGTAGCCGGGGTAAATGGCGTCTGCGCCGCACTCAACCGCTACACGCACGATCTCCGCTACATCGAGGTAGGCGCGCACCGGGTGGCCTCGCTCGCCGATCTGGTAGGCCTCATCGGCCTTGAGGCGATGAAGGGAGTTTCGATCCTCGTAGGGGAACACCGCTACGGTCGCCGCACCCAACTCGAATGCTGCGCGAAAGGCGCGAATGGCGATTTCGCCACGGTTCGCTACCAGGATCTTTGTGAACATCAGGCCCCTTACAGATTCGTCCGCATCGATGATCGACGTTTAGGTGCTTTCAGACTAGTGAAGGTATCGTTTCGTGTTGTGCATGTACTCAGCGTGAGCTCCCTCAAGGGAGGAGTGGGAAAGACCACTGTGACCCTCGGGCTCGCCTCCGCCGCCTTCGCGAAGGGGCTCCGCACCCTCGTCGTGGACCTCGATCCACAATCGGATGTCTCGACCGGAATGGACATCAATGTCGCCGGTCACCTCAACGTCGCCGATGTTCTCGCGTCACCGAAGGAGAAGATCGTGCGGTCGGCGATCGCTCCGAGCGGGTGGACGCGCGGCCGGCCGGGCAAGATCGATGTGATGATCGGAAGCCCGTCATCGATCAACTTCGATGGACCGCATCCGAGCATTCGCGAGATCTGGAAGCTCGAGGAGGCACTGGCCAACGTCGAGTCCGACTACGACCTCGTGCTCATCGACTGCCCGCCGTCGCTCAATGCACTGACCCGCACCGCCTGGGCTGCGAGTGACCGTGTCGCGGTCGTCACCGAGCCGGGCCTGTTCTCGGTTGCCGCCGCCGATCGCGCTTTGCGCGCCATTGAAGAGATCCGCCGCGGCCTCTCCCCCCGGCTCCAGCCGCTCGGTATCATCGTGAACCGCGCCCGAGTGCAGTCCCTCGAGCACCAGTTCCGGATCAAGGAGCTGCGAGACATGTTTGGCCCGCTCGTGCTCAGCCCCCAGCTGCCCGAGCGCACCTCGCTGCAGCAGGCGCAAGGCGCGGCCAAGCCGCTGCACATGTGGCCGGGCGAAAGTGCCCAAGAGATGGCGCGCAACTTCGATCAGCTTCTGCTGCGCGTGATGCGCACCGCAAAGATGGAAGACCCGGCGCGAGTCGCTGCCTCGTAACTGATCCGGGCGAGCAGTGCAGCTCAGCTTGCGCGGTGGGCGCGCCGCGCGGCGAGTTCGTCGGTCGCCTCCGGCTGCTGGGCGTCGAGCTCGACGAGACTGTGCTCGACCTCGCGCAGCACCTTGCCGACCGCGATGCCGAAGACGCCCTGCCCACGGCTGACGAGGTCGATAACCTCATCGTCGGAGGTACACAGGTACACGCTCGCACCGTCGCTCATGAGCGTCGTCTGGGCCAGGTCATTCACGCCTGCCTCGCGAAGCTGGTTCACAGCCGTCCGGATCTGCTGCAGGGAGATCCCGGTGTCGAGGAGGCGCTTGACGAGCTTGAGAACGAGGATGTCGCGAAAACCGTAGAGGCGCTGTGATCCGGAGCCGGCTGCGCCGCGCACGGTGGGCTCGACGAGCTCGGTACGTGCCCAGTAGTCGAGCTGGCGGTAGCTGATGCCGGCCGCACGGGCGGCGACTGCCCCGCGGTAGCCGGAGCTGGCGTCGAGGTCGGGTAGGCCGTCCGTGAACAGGAGCCCGAGATCGTAGCGAGAATCTTCGCTCCGGCTGCTGACTTCACTCATGCGATTGCCTTCTGCCTTTCGGCATGATTGCGACGTGCTGTGCTAGTCGGATTGCCAGCAGATTCCACGCTACCGAGCGCCACCCACTCGGGCAACGACATTCGGTGAAAACCGTCGGCGTGTCGACCGATGGGCTTACTGAGTCTAGCGATCAAGACGACCGAGGGCCGAGCGAATGAGACTCGAACGGACGATCTCGAGTTGTCCGGCGATCTCCCGCGCCAGTTCCAACGCTTTGGCCCTGCTCGATGCGTCCTTGCGGCGGGTGACCGGCATCAGCGCATTCTCGATCAGTCCGAGTTCACGCTCTGCGGCGGCTCGGAAGGTGCGCAGGTGCCTCGGTTCGATGCCCGACTTTTGCAGTTCGACGAGCGACCTGAGCACGGCCGCCACGTCATCGCCGTAGAACTCCGCTGGCACGATCAGCGACGACGACACCGCGTCGTTGAGCAGCTGAGGTGTCGCTCCGGCCTCGCGGATGAGTGCGTCCCGGCCCAGGCGCCGCTGGGTCGACAGCATCGACGGCGCCGTGATTGCACCACCGGGCAGTTCGGGCTCGCGACCGGCGTCCAAGTCGTCGAGATAGCCCTTGATGACCTTGAGCGGCAGGTAGTGCTCGCGCTGCATCGTGAGCACGAACCGGAGCCTGTCGAGGTCGGACGGGGAGAACTTGCGATACCCCGACTCTGTGCGTGCCGGGCAGATGAGCTTGCGTTCCTCGAGGAAGCGGAGCTTCGACGGGGTGAGGTCGGGAAAGTCGACCGTCAATCGCGCGAGCACCTGTCCAATGCTCAGCAGCGTAGTCGGGCCAGGCACTCGAGCCTGGCCAGCGGGTAGCGGCACTACGTGCTCGCCAGGTGGGCCAGATCGACGCGGGACGCGTAGAAGGTCAGCCGGAACTTGCCGATCTGCACCTCCGCGCCGTCCTGAAGTACTGCGGAGTCGATGCGCACACCATCGAGGTAGGAACCGTTCAGCGAGCCGAGGTCCCTGATTTCAAAAGACGTCCCGTGGCGTAGGAATTCCGTGTGGCGACGCGACACGGTGACGTCGTCGAGAAAGATGTCGGCATTGGAGTGCCGGCCGACGGTCGTGACGTCCGAGTCGAGAAGGAATCGAGCTCCGGTGTTGGGCCCCCTGCGCACGACGAGGAGCGCCGACCCGGAGGGAAGCGCTGCGATGGCCTCTTGCTCTTCGGCCGAGACCTCTCCGCCGAGAGCGGCCAGCTGCGCCGCAAACTCGTTGGTGAAGTGCATCGTCGTGTCTGTCTCGCGAGGCGCGTTCTCGTCAGCCTCATCATTGTGCTCCAAATGGGCCACCGTGAACCTCCCTAGGCCCCCAGCGTATCTGATGCGGAGGGCTCGTTTGGCAGCGGGATTCGCACGACGCGAATGGTTTCGCGTAAGTAAATGATTCCGGCCCACCAGTAGAGGAAGGCGCCCCAGATCGCGAATGCCCACCCGATCGGGTCGGTGACGAAGCCGACGGCGGGAAACGCCTGACCGATCATGATGATCGGTAACGCGTAGAACAGGCAGAAGGTCGCCACCTTGCCGAGGTGGTGCACGGGGAGCGGACCGTACCGATGGTTCGCGAGGATTACCCCGAGGCCGAGTAGGACGACATCCCGGCCCACGATCGCGAGCACGAGCCACCACGGAACGATCTGCTGAATGGCAAGCCCGATGAGTGTGGCGAAGATGAACAGCCGGTCCGCCGCGGGGTCGAGCAGCTGCCCGAGCCTGGAAATCTGGTTGAACCGCCGGGCGATGACCCCATCGAGGAAGTCGGTGACGCTCGATACCACCAGCGTGACGAGGGCGAGCACGTAGTCCCCGCTGATCAGCAGCACAAGGAACACCGGAACCAGGGCGAGGCGCACGAAACTCAGGCAATTCGGGAGTGTGAATATCCGGGAACTGACTTCGGTTCGGTTCGCTTCATCCACGGGGCGAGTCTACCGACCGCGGCAACCCCGTGCCCGGCTCGATTAGCTCTTCTATCCTGAACCCGAAACCGACCGGAAAGTTGCCCATGTTGTTTCGCGATCGGCCCGATGCCGGGCGCCGGCTGGCGACCCGCTTGACCGATTTCGCGGGGCCGGACACAGTCGTACTCGGCCTACCCCGCGGCGGCGTCCCCGTCGCGCTCGAGGTCGCTCGAGCCCTCGACGCGCCGCTCGATGTCGTGCTCGTCCGCAAGCTCGGCTCCCCGCGAAATTCGGAGTATGCGATTGGCGCGATCGGCGCGGGCGGAGTGCGCGTCGTCGACAGGGAGGCGATGCGGGCACTCGGCGTCACCGACCACGAGCTCGAGCTCATCGAAGCGCGCGAACGTGTGGAGCTCGAGCGACGCACAACGCGGTTCCGCGGTGATCGTGCTGCGCTTGAGCTAGCCGGAAAGACGGCGATCGTCGTCGACGACGGGATCGCGACCGGGTCGACTGCACGGGCTGCCTGCCTCATCGTGCGGGAGATGGGCGCGAGCCGCATCGTGCTCGCCGTTCCGGTGGCGCCACGCGACTGGATCGCAAGGATCGACGATGCGGCCGACGAATTCGTGTGCCTCGAGACGCCATCCCACTTCTTCGCCGTCGGGCAGTGGTACTCCGATTTCACGCAGACGACCGACGAGGAGGTCGCAGCTGCCCTCGCCGCCTGGCGCGCCACCTGAGATGGCGCCCAGCATCGTCATCCGGAGCACGCGGCTCGCCGCCATTGACCTGCTGCGCCCGCTGCGTTTCGACGGATCCTAGGCCGTGCGAGCGTGGGTCGCGGTGAACGCTCGTCACTGCAAGGAACGCGCCCCAAAAAATCGGTAGTGAGACTTGTTCGTCCGTACCCTAGGATCGAAATGCACGGAACGTCAACAGGAATACCCGCCTGGAGATCACCCTTGCAGCTTCACACGCATTGTGGTTCATTGAACTACTGAACTACCCAGCGGTACCCAGCAACCCACAACCCCCGAAAAATTCCTCGAGCCACACCCCCCTCCGAGGCCACGTCGCCATTCGATCCACCCAGATCGCCTGGTATCTCCGGCCCCTCGGCGACCGGTGCGAACCGCGGCATCAACCTGTTACCCGAATGGCAGGCTTCACGTGACACACCACTGTGCGCTCCCCCGCGCCATCCCGACACGCTCTTTGTGGCGTCCATCGCCGTCAGGCCAGCTTCGTCGCTCGCCCGGGATTCCCACCCGGGCATACGAGGTGAACCGGTGACCGAGGCACATCGCACGTCGACCAATGGCAGCAAACTTTCCGGAGAGCGGCGACCACACCTTCATATCGTCGACCCGCTCCATGATGCTCGCCCTAGTCGAGCAACGGCGCCGGCGTCGAGCAACGTGCCGGCGTGGGCTCGCCGCTACCGCGCACGACTCGCTGCCACCGACTCCCTCATCATCGTCACCGCCGTGATGCTGGCCTTCGTGAGCAGATTCTGGTGGGGAGAATCTGCCGCGAGCTTCGCAGCAATCGCCGCCGACTACTGGATGGTCACCCTGACGATCATCGGCGCATGGATTGTCAGCCTGAGTGCCTACCACTCTCGTGATGCTCGGGTGGTGGGAATCGGTCTCGACGAGTATCGCCGGGTTGTCAACGCGAGCGTCGTCACTTTCGGCTTACTCGCGATTATCTTCCTCATGTTCAAGGTGGACGTCGCTCGGGGCTTCTTCGTCCTGGCTCTCCCATTGGGGATCGCGGGTCTCGCTCTGAATCGTCTGCTCTGGCGCAAATGGCTCGCCCGCCAGCGACGAGAGGGGCTGTACCTTCACCGAGCAATCGTCGTCGGCGACGAGGCGGACGTCGAGTATGTCGTCAAGCAGATCGACAAGCGTGGCGTATCTCTGTACCACGTCATCGGTGCGGCAGTCACCGGATCGACCGAGGGGTCGATCACCGTCAACCGCCATCAGCTCCCGATCGTCTCTTCACTGTCCGATGTCGCAGAGGCGGCCTCCTACCTTGGCGTGGATGCGGTCATCGTCGCGGGCAATCCCGGCAATGGGGCAACGTACATTCGCGATCTCGGGTGGGACCTCGAGGGATCGCCCACCGAGCTCGTCGTCGCATCCCAATTGACCAACGTCGCGGGGCCGCGTATTCACTTCCGCCCGGTCGAGGGACTCCCCCTGATGCACGTGGAGTTGCCGCAGTTCGGCGGTGGACGTCACCTGCTCAAGCGGGCCGTTGACGTGGTCGCCTCTGGCCTTGCCCTGATCTTCCTCATGCCGGTGCTGCTTGTGATCGCGTGGCTCGTGCACCGCGATAGCAGAGGCCCCGTCCTGTTTCGTCAGGAGCGCATCGGGCGCGGTGGTCAGCCGTTCCACATGCTGAAGTTCCGGTCCATGGTCGCGACGGCCGAGGACGACTTGGCGGGTCTGCTCGACAAAAATGAGGGCGCCGGAGTGCTCTTCAAGATGAAGAACGACCCTCGCGTCACCCGCGTTGGCCAATTCCTGCGCAAGTACTCGCTCGACGAGTTGCCACAATTGTGGAACATCCTGGTCGGCGATATGAGTCTCGTAGGTCCCCGCCCACCGCTCGAGCGGGAGGTGGCCACCTACGAGAACCACGTGCACCGCCGGCTCTACATCAAGCCCGGGCTCACAGGCATGTGGCAGGTCAACGGCCGCTCGAACCTCGACTGGGACGAGAGCGTCCGGCTCGACCTCTACTACGTCGAGAACTGGTCGCTCGCCGGCGACCTTGTAATCATGTGGCGCACCCTCAAGGTGATCCGCGGTGCGGTCGGGGCCTATTGATGCCCGATACCAGCACGAAGTGGATCGCGGTGATCGGTGGCGGCATCATCGGCGCCGCCATGGCACGCGAACTGACCGGCGTCATGTCCGAGTCAGCACTCGTGCAGGCAGCCCTCAATGTTAGGAACCTCCCATGACCGCGTTGCGCGCTCGCATCATCCTGGCAGGCGTCTCGATCGCGGCGCTCATCGGCTCGACGGTCTTCGTAGCCGGCGGCTCGCCCGCACAGGCAGCAAACCACTGTACCGACGTCTCCTCCAAGATCGCGTGTGAAAACAGCAAGCCGGGCTCCGCGCCGAGCGAGTGGGACATCACCGGCGCCGGCGATTCGTCCATTCAGGGCTTCGCAACCGACATCAGCGTGAATGTTGGTAACCGCATCAACTTTAAGATCGACACGGCGGCGTCCGCCTACACGGTGCGAATCTATCGCACCGGCTGGTACCAAGGACTCGGGGCCCGGTTCATCACGAACGTCACGCCGTCCGCGCCTCTTCCCCAGCGTCAGCCGGGATGCATCACCCAGGCGTCAACCGCCCTCTACGACTGCGGCACCTGGGGAGTATCGGCATCGTGGAATGTTCCCGCCGACGCCGTCTCCGGGGTGTACGTCGCTCTGCTGCGTCGCGGCGACACGGGAGGCCAGAGTCACATCACCTTCATCGTGCGCGATGACTCAAGCACGGCCGACATTCTCTTCCAGACCTCAGACCCGACGTGGCACGCCTACAACACCTACGGTGGCGCCAGTTTTTACGGCGGCGGTGCGGCCGGCCGCGCGTACAAGCTCAGCTACAACCGCCCCTTCAACACCCGCAACGGCGATACCTCCCGAGACTTCTACTTCTCCAGCGAGTACGCGCAGGTGCGATTCCTCGAACGGAACGGATACGACGTCACCTACGCGAGCGGTGTCGATACCGACCGGAACGGCGCGAATCTTCTCAAGCACAAGGTCTTTCTCTCTGTCGGACACGACGAGTACTGGTCGGGCGCGCAGCGGGCCAACATCGAGGCCGCTCGCGACGGCGGCGTCAACCTGCAGTTCCTGACGGGAAATGAGGGCTATTGGCGCACGCGGTACGAGCCGGCGGCATCGAGTGACGCGACGAGCTACCGAACCCTCGTCTCCTATAAAGAGACGTGGAGCAACGCCAAGATAGACCCAACAAGCCAGTGGACCGGGACCTGGCGCGATCCGCGATTCGCCCCGCAGTCAGCCGGCGGCGGGCTGCCCGAGAACGCTCTCACCGGCACGATGTACATGGTGAACTCCGTCGACCTTCCGCTCACGGTCTCCGCGGCCGAAGGCAAGAACAGGCTCTGGCGCAATACCTCCCTTACCTCGCTCGCCTCCGGCACCCGAGCCCAGCTCGCCCCTCACACCGTGGGATACGAATCAAACGAGGACCTCGACAACGGCTTCCGGCCAGCGGGCCTCATCCGGCTGTCCACGACGTCGGGCAATGTACCTGAATACCTTCAGGACTACGGCACCGTCGTGCGCCCTGGGACCACGACCCACCACAGCACGCTGTATCGCGCGCCGAGCGGTGCGCTCGTGTTCTCGTCCGGCAGCATCCAATGGGCATGGGGACTTGACCAAACCCACGACGGCAACGGCGCCCCCGCGGACAGCCGGATGCAGCAGGCGCAGGTCAACCTGCTCGCCGACATGAGCGCCCAGCCCAGGACACTCATGAGTGGGCTCATCACTGCGCAGGCCAGCTCAGACCGCACACCCCCTACCGTGTCGATCAGCTCGCCGGCCCAGAACTCCACAATCGCGAACGGATCGCTTGTCACTGTCTCAGGCACTGCGGCTGACGTGGGCGGCGTTGTGGCCGGAGTCGAGGTTTCCACCGATGGCGGAGCCCGCTGGCACCCAGCCCAGGGCACCACGAACTGGAGCTACAGTTACGGTCAGCGCGGCAGCGGAACACAATCGATTCGCGTGCGCGCAATCGACGACAGCGCCAACTATCCCTCGACCCCTGCATCCGTCGGCCTGTCGGTGCCTGGCCCGTACAGCGCGTTCGGGAACGACGTGCCCAAGCTGGTGGATTCCGGTGACGGAACCGCCGTCGAGCTGGGCCTTCGCTTCAGCCCCGAGGCAGCCGGATTCGTCACCGGAGTGCGGTTCTACAAAAGCGCCGCGAACCTCGGCGTACACACCGGGTCCCTGTGGAGTTCGACCGGAACGCGCCTTGCCACCGTGACCTTCTCTGGAGAGACCGCAGCCGGCTGGCAGACCGCCAAGTTCTCGTCGGCCGTCGCCGTGGCGGCTGGCCAGACGTACGTCGTCTCCTACACCGCGCCCCGAGGACGCTACTCCCTCGAGAGGTACTACTGGCCCTACTCGGCAACCACGACGTCCCCTCTTTCCGTCACGAAACCGTTCGGGCAGCCTGCGCCTGGTGTGTATGGAACGCCGGGACAGTTCCCCAGCGAATCGTTTGACAACTCGAACTACTTCGTCGACGTGCTCTTCGACACCGTCGACACCACTCCGCTGGGAGCCACCACGCAATGGCCGCAGCCGGGTATGAAAGACGTGCCGGTGAACACCAACGTGAGCGCGGCATTCTCCAGCCCGGTCGTGGCCAACTCGGTCACCGCGACCGTTGCGAACCCGGCGGGGACAAACGTGGCCGGCACCGTCAGCTACAACGGCACAACGCGCACGGTGCAGTTCACCCCCAGCGCAGCGTTGGCGGGGAACACGACCTACACGGTCACTCTCAACGCCGTCGCGTCGACCGGCGGCTCGCTCGTCACGGGCCGGACCTGGTCGTTCACGACGGTCGACACCCGAGCCGTCGGCGACTGCCCCTGCAGCCTGTTCCCCGGAGCAGTTCCCGCGGTGCTTGAAACCGCTGACCCCGGACCGGTGACGGTCGGCGTGCGATTCACCGCTCTGTCCACCGGCACCATCACGGGGATGAAGTTCTACAAGGGGCTGGGCAACACCGGTACCCACACTGGAACCCTGTGGACGGCATCCGGGCAGTCACTGGGAACAGCCAACTTCTCGAACGAGTCAGCGTCGGGGTGGCAGTTCGTCAACTTCGCCCAGCCGATCGCGGTTCAGGCCGGTAGCGACTATGTCGCCTCCTATCGCGCCAACGTTGGCGCGTACTCCTCGACGGTCGGCGCCTTCGCCGGTGCCGGTTTCGAGCGCGGACCACTCGCGGTCGGAACTTCGGCAGGTCTGTTCACCTACGGCAACGGCTTCCCCACCTCGACGTCGACGACGAACTACTTCGTCGATGTGGTCTTCGCCTCCTCGGGCACGCCGACTCCGTTGAGCGTGATCTCGAGCAGTCCGTCCACAGGCCAGACCGGCGTTCCGCGGTCGGCTGTTGTCTCCGCCGTTCTGTCCGCAGCGCCGGCGGAACCGCCGACGCTCACCGTGTCGTCGTCGGCCGGCCCAGTGATCGGCACGGTGGGCTGGAACGCCACAGCACGCACGGTCACCTTCACCCCGAGCTCTCCCCTCGCCGCCTCAACGCTGTACACCGCGCAGGTCGCCGTCGCTGGGACACCCGTGACGGGCGGCAGCTTCTCGTTCACGACGACGGCCACCACGCCGACGACCGGTCAGTTCACCCTGCTCGGAGACCAGGCGCCAACGACGGCCGCCTCGACCGATCCCGACGCAGTCGAGCTGGGCATGGCGTTCACCGTCTCGCAGCCCGGCACGGTCACCGGCATCCGCTTCTACAAGGGCACCGGCAACTCGGGCACCCACCGCGGCACTCTCTGGTCGTCGACCGGCCAGAACCTCGCTTCGGTGACCTTCACCAATGAGACGGCCACGGGTTGGC
>Ga0335397_10003608_pt1 | contig 20647 bp, 26 predicted proteins | sample MAT04_FD_205740 | JGI IMG/M metagenome (GOLD analysis project Ga0335397, IMG submission 205740) | Freshwater microbial communities from Lake Fryxell liftoff mats and glacier meltwater in Antarctica - MAT-04 (spades assembly) (version 2) ... | reverse complement strand
CCACCCACCAGCACCACCACCCACCAGCACCACCACCCACCAGCACCACGGAACCGCCAGCAGCGCCCGTACCGGCCCGAACCAGGTACGCGGCCCCAGAACCCCTGGAGCCGCATCTACCTTTCGTGCACGTCCAGGGAGTCCAGCGTGAACCGCACCGAACGCAACCGCCTGGTGGTCGAGAACCTGCCGCTCGTCGGCTACCTCGTGTCAGAGGCGTGGGGCCGCGCGACCCACCTCTCCCGCGACGACCTCGCGTCGGCCGGCACCGTCGCGCTGATCACCTCGGCCGACGCGTTCGATCCGACCCTCGGGGTTCCCTTCGGGGCGTTCGCGCGCCGCCGCATCATCGGCGCCTTCGCCGACGAGATGCGCGCGGGCGACTGGGCGCCGAGGTCGGCCAGGCGCCGCATCAAGGAGACCGCCTCGGTGCAGGAGGCGCTGACCGCGACCCTCGGCCGCACCCCGACCGTCGACGAGATCGCGGGGGCCCTCGGGATCGACCGTCAGGCGGCGTCGCAGGCGCTCGCCGACGCGTCACGCACCCTCACCGCGCTCGACGAGCAGGCCTCCGACCACCTCGCGGCCGAAATGCCGCTGCCGGAGGAGAGCCTGCTCGTGACCGAGCGCCTCGACTACCTGCGTGCCGCCGTCGGCGCGCTGCCCGAGCGCATGCGCGACATCGTGCGGCAGGTCTACTTCGACGACCGCTCGGTCACCGAGATCGCGGCCGCGCTCGGCATCACCCACTCCGCCGTCTCGCAGCTGCGCACCGAGGCGATCCGCCTGCTGCGCGACGGGCTCGGCACCCACTACGCCGACGCGCCCGAGACCGCGCACACCCCGCAGTCGCGCATCGCCGCGTCGAGCCGGGCCGCCTACCTCGCGCGGGTCGCCGACCAGGTGCTCGTCGGGCGCGCGCCGGTGCGCCGCGACGCCGAGGCAAGCTGAGGCAAAAAAAAGAAGTTCCGCTCCGCTCCTAACGCGGGGGCGCGCAGTGCCGATAGCTCTTGATGCCGGCCCACGGATGGGCAGGCGAACCAGACCCACTCACGGAGGAACTCACAATGGGCATGCAGATCAACACCAACATCGCGGCGAACAACTCGTACCGCAACCTCACCGCCACGCAGAACGACATGTCGAAGTCGCTCGAGAAGCTCTCGAGCGGACTGCGCATCAACCGCGCGGCGGACGACGCGGCCGGCCTCGCCATCTCGGAGGGCCTCAAGTCGCAGGTCGGCGGCCTCACCGTCGCCAGCCGCAACGCGCAGGACGGCATCAGCGTCATCCAGACCGCTGAGGGCTCGCTCAACGAAGTCACCTCGATCCTGCAGCGCGTCCGTGACCTCGCCGTCCAGGCCGGCAACGACTCGAACAGTGTCGACTCACGCAATGCCATCGCGACCGAGGTGAAGGCGCTGGGCTCAGAACTCACCCGCATCGGTGCCTCGACGAACTTCAACGGGACGAAGCTGCTCGATGGCGCCACGACCTCGCTGACCTTCCAGGTCGGTGCTGGATCTGTGGCAGCGGAAGACCAGATCGCCGTGGATTTCACGGATGTCGCCGCCATCGGCACCGCTGTCAGCGCCTTGGCCGCCGAAGTCACCGCAGGCGCCGGAGATCACAAGTTCTCGAGCTCGGCAACGGCGCTCACCACGATCGCCGCGATCGACCTTTCAATCAAGGACGTGTCCACCGCTCGCGCCGACCTCGGTGCGCAGCAGAACCGCTTCGAGAGCGTCATCAAGAACATCGCCGTCTCGAAGGAGAACCTGTCGGCGGCCGGATCCCGCATCCGCGACACCGACATGGCCGAGGAGATGGTGAAGTTCACCCGCTCGAACATCCTCAGCCAGGCCGGTACCGCCATGCTCGCGCAGGCGAACCAGTCGAACCAGGGCGTTCTGCAGCTCCTGCGCTAGCCCGCGCGAAAGACCCCCGGGCCCGGCCCGGTGAGCACGGCCGGTGGGAGCGGCGGATGAACTGGACCTCATCCGCCTGGCCCCACCGGCCGTTTTTTCACACTCGAGCACGCGCATGCACAACAGGGAGGAAGTGCCATGTCACTCGCCATCGACGGGCTCGTGAGCGGACTCGACACGACCTCGCTCATCAACTCCCTCATGCAGCTCGAGGCCGTTCCCCAGAACCTCCTCAAGAACAAGGTCACGGCCTCCCAGGCCTACATCTCCGCCCTCCAGGGCCTCAACGCCAAGGTCGCCGCGCTCGGCGACACCGCCCAGGCGACCGCGAAGGCGAAGGCGCTCGACCTCTTCTCGACCACGAGCAGCTTCGACAAGGTCGTCGCGACCGCGACCACGGGCGCCCAGCCCGGCGAGATCGACCTCGTCGTCGGCCGGCTCGCACAGGCGCAGAAGTCGGTGACCGCAGCGATGAGCGTGTGGGCCGACGACCCGCCCGAGCTCACCATCACGGGCGCCGACGGAACGCAGACCCGCGTCACCGCCGCCTCCACCTCGCTCGACGACGTCGCCTCGGCCATCAACGCGGCGGGCGCCGGGGTCTCTGCGACCAAGGTCGCGGTCGGGGGCGGCGAATTCCGCCTGCAGCTCTCGTCCGCCGGCACCGGCGCGGCGGGCGCCTTCTCGGTGGCGCGCGGCTCCGCCACGGGAGCGGATGTCTTCGCGGAGCCGGGCGCCGCCACCGTGCGCGTCGCGGCCGACGCCGAGATCACCCTCTGGGCCGGATCGGCCGCGGCCCAGACCATCACCTCGTCGACCAACACCTTCGAGAACCTGCTGCCCGGCGTCGCGGTGACCGTCGCCGCGGCGTCGACCGATCCGGTCACGATCGGCATCGCCCGCGACGACACGGCGATCGCTGCCGTCGCCGCGAGCCTCGTCACGGGGCTGAACGACATCTTCTCGCTCATAAAGGCGAGGTCCGCCGTGACGACGGGCACCAGCTCAACGGGGGCGACGACCTCCTCCGGCGGCGCGTTCTCGGGTGACAGCACCGTGCGCGACGTGAACCAGCGCATCATGTCGGCCGCGATCGCCCCCATCGGGGGCAAGTCGCCGTCGGAGTACGGCATCGTCGTCACCAAGACCGGCACGATCGAGTTCAACGCGGAGAAATTCGCCGCGGCGCTCGCGAAGGACCCGGCCGCGACGCAGGCGGCGCTGCAGGGCATCGCGGCGCGGGTCGAGGTCGCCGCGACGACGATCTCCGACCGGTTCGACGGCCTGCTGACCGCACGGATCACCGGCCAGCAGTCGAGCGTGCGCGACCTCAGCGACCGCATCAGCGACTGGGACCTGCGCCTGAACGCCCGGCGCACGACCCTCGAGCGCGTCTACTCCGCTCTCGAGGTGCAGCTGAGCGCCCTCAACGCGCAGTCTTCCTACCTGCAAAGCCAACTCTCCTCACTCTCCGGATCGAGCTCCTGATGATGACAATGACGACCGGCGCGAGCGCGTTGCGCTCGCAGTACAACCGCGACGCGGTGCTCCAGGCGACGCCGGTGCGCCTGCTCACGATGCTCTACGACCGGCTGATGCTCGACCTCGGCAGGGCCGAGGCGGCCCAGCTCGCCGCGAACTGGCCCGTCGCCACCGAGAACCTGCTGCACGCGCAGGCCATCGTGTCGGAGCTGGCGAGTTCGCTCAACGTCGACGTGTGGGATGGCGGGGAGGGCCTGCTCGCCCTCTACAACTACGCCACGAACGCGCTGGTCGCCGCCAACATCCACCGCGACGTCGAACGCACCCGCGAGAGCATCGCGCTGCTCGAACCGCTGCGCCAGTCGTGGCACGAGGCGGCGCAGTCGCTGCCGGCGGCCCCGGTCGCGACGCTCTCGTCGTCGGGAACCCTCGGTGTCGGCTGACGCGATCTCCGACGACCGCGCCGCGTGGGCGGTCGTGCTCGACCGTCTCGAGGCCGACGCGAACGCGATGGCGGATACCACGGGTAACCCGGCCGGGAACGCGACCGAGACCCCGGAAGGGGATGCGGCCGAGCGGGTCGAGAGCGGGACGGGCACGAGCGCCGGGGAGCCCTGGTCGCCGCCGCGGGGCCTCGGGCCCATTCCCGCAGAACTCGTCGCGCGCGCCCGTTCGGTGCATCGCACGCAGCTGGCCGCGGCGGAGTACCTCGAGGGCCGGCGCGACGAGGCCGCGCGGCACCTCGCCGCCGTGAGCGCGGTGCCGCGCGGCGACGGCGCCGACAGGTCGAGGTACCTCGACGTGATCGGCTGAGCCGGCGCGGCGAAATCCGCCCAGGTGCCGCCTAACGGCGGGGCGCGAGGTGCCGATAGAGACCTGTGACGAGCATGGATCGCTCACCATCAGGCCACGGACCGGCCGTTTCGGTACACGACGAATCGGGTACTCGTGTTTAACTCCGTGACCGCTGTGGCGCTCGAGAGCGCGCTGGACGGCCTGGCCCTGCGCCAGCGCACCATCGCCAACAACATCGCCAACGTCAACACCCCCGACTTCCAGGCCAAGCGCGTCATGTTCGAAGACGCGCTCGCCGCGTCGGTCGCCGCGGGAGACGGCCGCACGACGGCGCGCACCGAGCGCTCGCTCGAGCCCACCCGCCTCGACGGCAACAACGTGAACCTCGACACCGAGACGCTCTCGAACATCGACACCGTGCTGCGCTTCCAGTTCGCCGCCAGGGCGGTCGAGGGCCAGTTCACGAGCCTCCGCACCGCGATCCGGACCAACTGATGACCTTCGACGCGATCGGCATCGCCGGCTCCGGCCTCACCGTGCACCGCAAGTGGCTCGACGCCGTCTCCGACAACCTGGCCAACATCAACACCGTCAAGCCGACCGACGGCGAGGCCTTCCGCGCGCGGTACGTCATCGCCGAGGAGGGCCAGGGAACGTCCGGCGTCTATGTCGCTGGTGCGGCCTACGGCAACGCGGAGGGCCGGATGGTGTTCGAGCCGGATCACCCCCTCGCCGACGACGGCGGCTACGTGCGCTACCCCGACATCGACCTCGCCTCCCAGATGGGCCAGCTGATCATGGCCCAGCGCGGCTACCAGGCGAACGCGGCGGTCGTCGACCGCGCGAAGGAAACCTATACGGCAGCACTGCAGATCGGACGTTCCTGATGGCCATTCCCGCGCTCACCGCCGTTCAGGCGACGACCCAGGCGGGCTACCTGCCCGAGGTTCAGGGCTCCGCGAACGCCGCCGGGGCCTTCCAGGCGCAGCTGGGGGGAGCCATCGAGAACCTTCAGCAGCTCCAGGGCGCCTCGAGCGACCTCGCCGTCAAGGCCGTCACCGGCAACCTCAATGACATCCACTCGGCGACCCTCGCCTCGACACGCGCCCAGGTCACCCTCGAGCTCGTCGCGGCCGTGCGCAACAAGGGCGTCGACGCGTTCAACGAGATCATGCGGATGCAGGCCTGATGCCCGCCCAGCTCACCTCGGCGCTGCGGCGCCTCGGCGGAAAGGCCAAGGCCTTCTCGCTCGCCCAGCGCACGATTGCGATCATCGGGATCGCCGTGCTCGCGCTCGGCATCGTGGCGCTCGGTACCGTGCTGACGCGGCCGGCGCTCACCCCGCTGTTCACGGGCCTCGACGCCGCCGACGCGAACGCGATCGTCGAGCAGCTGCGTGCCGACAGCATCCCGTACGAGCTCACCGACGGGGGAGCGACGATCATGGTGCCGGAGCAGGACGTCTACAACGAGCGGATCAAGGCCGCGTCGGCAGGGCTTCCCCAGTCGGACAACGGCGGATACTCGCTGCTCGACGACATGGGCGTCACCTCGTCGGAGTTCCAGCAGTCCGTCACCTACAAGCGGGCGCTCGAGGGCGAGCTCGCCGCCACCATCGCGGGAATCAAGGGCGTCAAGACCGCGTCGGTGCGCCTGGCGATCCCCGAGGACACCGTGTTCGTGGCCGAGAAGACCACCCCGACCGCCTCGGTCTTCGTCGAGACGAAGAACGGGGTCGTGCTCTCAAGCAGCCAGGTCGACGCGATCGTGCACCTCACCTCCGCCTCGATCGACGGCATGGCCGCGACCGATGTCGCCGTGATCGACGCCGCGGGCACCGTGCTGTCGGCGGTCGGGGTCGGCACGAGCGGCTCGAGCGACGACCGCGCCACCGCGTACGAGAGCCGGGTGCGCCTCGCCGTGCAGGCGATGCTCGACCGCGTCGCCGGGCCGGGCAACGCCACCGTCGCCGTCGCCGCCGACATCAACTACGAGTCGGCCGAGCGCACGGAGGAGTCATTCACCTCCCCGATCGACACCCCCGCGCTCAACGAGACCGTCACGAGGCAGAGCCAGGGGGGCGCCGCCGGCGTCGCCGCCGGCGTGCTCGGCCCCGACAACATCGCCGTTCCCGGCGAGGCCGGTGACGGAGTGTCGGTCTCCGAGGCCACCAACCGCACCAACGCCGTCAACAAGGTCACCGAGTCCCGCACCATCCCGGCCGGCTCGATCGACCGCCAGACGGTCTCGGTCGCGCTCAACGCCGCGACGGCCGGCGACCTCGACGTGGACGACATCGCCGCCCTCGTCTCCTCCGCCGCGGGGATCGACGCGAACCGCGGCGACGAGGTAACGATCGAGGTGATGAACTTCAACCAGGCCGGGGCGGTACAGGCCGCCGAGGCGCTCGCCGCCGCGGAACTCGCCGAGAGTGCCGCCCGCACGGCGGAGATCGTGCGCACCGGGATCATCACCGCCGGTGTCGTCATCTCGATCGTGCTCGGACTCATCTTCTTCGCCCTGCGGTCGCGCCGGCAGAAGCGCGAGGACGTCGACATCGACCGGCTGCAGGAGATCCTCACCGCCCCGACCGTGCCCATCACCTTCCTCGCCCCGTCGCCGCTCGGGCTCGACCCGGCCGTGCCGCCGCGCAGCGAACCGGCGGAGGCGACCGACCTCGACCGCCAGCGGGCCGACATCTCGACCCTCGCCGACAGCGACCCCGAGCGCACCGCCGAATACCTGCGCTCGATGATGGACGACAGGCAGCGCGCGTGAGCGCCGCCCCGCTCGCGCTGACCGGCATGCAGAAGGCCGCGGTCGTGCTGATGAACATGGAGCAGGACAGCGCCGCGAAGGTGATGAAGCAGTTCACCGAGACCGAGGCCGAGGAGATCGCGGCCGAGATCATCCGGCTGCGTCGCATCGACGGCCTCGTCGCCGAGCGCGCCGTCACCGAGTTCCACGGACTCACGCGCAGCAGCGCCCTGCAGCAGCGCGGAGGCCGCGACGTCGCCGCCGGGCTGCTGACGGCGTCGTTCGGCGAGGAGAGGGCGGCGGGCGTCATGACCAGGGTCGCCTCGTCGATGGCGGGCAAGGGCTTCGAGTTTCTCGACGGGGTCGAGCCGTCGCGCATCGCGAGGCTGCTCGACGGGGAGCTCCCGCAGACGGTCGCCGTCGTGTTCACGCACGTGGCACCCGAGCGCGCCTCCGCGATCATGGCCGGGCTGGGCGGCGACCTGCGCACCGAGGTGGCGCGCTGCATCGCCACGCTCGGCACCGCGACCCCCGAGGCCGTCGCCGTGCTCGCCGAGACCCTGAAGGCGAGGGTGGGCGCCGCCGCGCCGCGCGAGTCGACCGAGATCGCGGGGGGCGTGCAGCCGCTCGTCGACATCATCAACCGCTCGGATGTCGCCACCGAGCGTGCGATCCTCGAGGGGCTCGACGCGCACGACCCGGACCTCGCCGAAGCCGTGCGCGCCCGCATGCTCACCTTCGACGACATCGTGCGTCTCGACGACCGCGACGTGCAGAAGGTGCTGCGCGGCATGGATGTGACGATTCTCGTGACGGCCATCAAGGGTGCCTCAGAGCACATCGTCGAGACGCTGCGCAAGAACCTCTCCGAGCGCAACCGCGATCTGCTCGACGACGAGATTTCCGCGGCCGGTCCCGCGCGCGTGTCGCAGGTCGACGACGCCCGTGCCGAGATCGTGCGCACCATCCGCGACCTCGAGGGCCAGGGCGAGATCAGCATCCGCCGGGGCGAGGAGGAGGAGCCCTATGTCGACTGAGGTTCCCTTCGCGGCAATGGCGTTCCCGATCCTGCGCGACGGGGCACGCGGCGCGGCGTCCGCCGACGCGCGGGCACGCGGGCATTCGGCCGGCTACCTCGCCGGGAGGGACGCCGCAGCGGCCCTCGCGCGCCAGTCGGAGGCCAGGCGGGAGGCCGACCACGCCGCCCGCCTGGGCGAGGAGCGGGAAAGGCTCGCTCTCGCGGTCGAGGCGCTCACCGCGGCGGCCCGCGCGTTCCGGGAACGCACCATCCCGGTCCTGGGCGACGCCCACGGGATGATCGCGGCCGCGGCGGTCGACATCGCCGAGGCGGTCATCGGCCGTGAGCTCTCCCACGGCCCCGATTCGGCGCGCTCCGCGCTCGACCGGGCCCTCGCCGGCGTCGACCACGACCTCGTGCGGGTCGTGCGCCTGAACCCGGCCGACCTCGGCGTGCTCGGTGCGCAGACCATCGCAAACACGGGAGTCGAGTTCGTCGCCGACCCTGCGCTGGCCCGCGGCGACGCGGTCACCGAATTCGCCGACGGCCACCTCGACGCCCGCATCGGCACCGCACTCGCCCGGGTGCGGTCGGAGCTTCTGGGGCCGTCATGAGTGACACGCTGGCGCGGCCACGCCCCGACCGCTTCGGCGCGGCGCTCGCCGCAGCGCGCCCCGAGCGGGTCGGAACCGTGTCGGCGATCGTCGGGCTCGGCATCGAGGTCACCGGCCTCGACTGCGCGATCGGCGATCTGGTGAGCATCGGGGAGGGACACACCGTCGACGCCGAAGTGGTCGCGACGACACGCGAATCGATCAAGTGCATGCCGCTCGGGCGGCTGCACGGCCTCCGCGCCGGCGCGCCCGCCCGCACCCGCGCCGCCCAGCTGCTCGCCCCGACCGGGTCCGGCCTGTTCGGCCGCGTGATCGACGGTGCCGGGAGGCCCATCGACGGCAAGGGCCCGCTCTCGAGCGGGCCGATGGTGCCGCTCGACAATGAGGCGCCGTCGGCGATGCGCCGCTCACGCATCGACACCCCGATCCAGTTGGGCGTGCGCGTGCTCGACACTCTCACCACGATGGGGCGCGGGCAGCGGATGGGGCTGTTCGCCGGATCGGGCGTCGGCAAGTCGTCGCTGCTGTCGATGATCGCGCGCGGCACCGAGGCCGAGGTGTCGGTCATCGCGCTCATCGGCGAGCGCGGCCGCGAGGTGCGCGAGTTTCTCGAGGACGACCTCGGCGAGGCGGGCCTTGAACGATCGATCGTCGTCGTCTCGACGTCGGACGAACCGGCGGTGATGAGGCTGCGCGCGGCGTTCCTCGCGACCCGCATCGCCGAGTCGTTCCGCGACGACGGCGCCCACGTCATGCTCATGATGGACTCCCTCACCCGCGTCGCGATGGCGCAGCGCGAGATCGGGCTGTCGGTCGGCGAGCCGCCGGCGACGCGAGGGTATCCGCCTTCGACGTTCTCGGTGCTGGCCCGCCTGCTCGAGCGTGCCGGGACCGGCGCGACCGGGTCGGTGACGGGCATCTACACCGTGCTCGTCGACGGCGACGACCACAACGAACCGATCGCCGACGCGGCCAGGTCGATCCTCGACGGGCACGTCGTGCTGGAGCGCAAGCTCGCCCTCGTCGGCCACTTCCCTCCCGTCGATGTGCTCGGGTCGATTTCCCGTGTCGCCTCGCGCATCATCGGGCCCGAGCACGGGGAACTCGCCGTCGCCCTGCGCCGGGTGCTCGCCGCGCGCCGGGCGGCGCAGGACCTGCTCGATGTCGGGGCCTACCAGCGCGGCACCAACCCGCTCGTCGATGCCGCCGTCGACCACGAGGCGGCGATCGCCGCGTTCCTGCGCCAGCGCATGGATGACCAGAGCCTCCAGTCCGACGCCTGGCAGTCTCTCGCGCGCCTCGTGCAGAGCCTGAGGGTGACCTGATGGCGCGCGACTTCTCGCTCGCGGGCCTCCTGCGCCTGCGACAGCTGCAGCAGGATGCCGCGGCCGGGGTCGCCTCCGCGGCGAACGGCCGGTTGCGCGACACGCAGGCCCAGCGCGCGCGGATGAGGGCCGACCTCGGCACCCACTCCGTCGACCCGGTCGACACGTTCAGCCTCGTCGCCGTCGCCGCTGCGCGCGCCTCGGCGCGGGGCATGCTCGCAGAGCTCCAGGTCGTCGCCGAGGAGCAGCTCGCCGCCGTCGACACCGCCACCCGGGAGCTCTCGGCTGCCCGGGCGAGGGCGCTGCAGCTCGAGAAGCTCGCCGACAAGCACGGCGAGCTGCAGCGCGCCGACGACCTCCGCGGCGAACAGGCGGTTCTCGACGAGCTCGCCTCGACCGCGTGGCACCGCACCCGGGAGGACGACGCATGACCGCCGTCGCGCGGGACCTCGCACCCGCTGCCCCGACCGCACCGCGGCATCCCGTTGCGGGCGGGCGTGCGAGCGTCGGCGCCTTCGACGGGGCGATGGCGCTGGCCCTCTCCGGGGCGGCGCCGCGCGGTGGGTCCACATCGGCGGGATCGGCGGGATCGGCCGAGGGGTCGAACACCCGCGACGGGGCCGGCGCCCCGACGTCGGCGACGGAGGCGGGGACCCCGGCTCCCGCCCCGACCCCGACACACGACGACGGTGCCAGGGCCGGTGCTCTGGCGCACGGTCTCGGGCCCGAGGCCGTCGACTCCATGCCGGGTGAGCCCGTTGCGACCGCGCCCGTTCCCGCTGAGCCCGCTGAGCCAGCTCAGCCCGCCGAGCCCGCCGAGCCCGCCGTCGCCGACACCGCCGATTCTGTCCAGCCGGCCTGGGGACGATCGGACGATCCCGCCGCCGTGGCCGCCCTGCCCACCATCCCGCACGTCACTACGGTGCCGCCGTCGTCGGCGGTGCCTCTCGTTCCGGCATCGGTGCCGGCGCCGAGCGAACGGGCGTCCGCCGGCGCTCCAGCGGTCGATCCGGCCACGGGACGCGCGATGCCCGCGGCCGCCACACCGACCACCACCCCTTCCGCCACCGCCACAGCCTCGGCGACCGCCAGCATAGAGTCGGCGAACCGCAGGACCCCGTCGGCGGCCACCGCCGCGGCGGAGCCCGCCGTGCGGACCGGCCCGGTGGCGTCGGCACCGGGGGGCACCCCGGCGCCGGGCGTCGTGCCGTCCGTGCCCGCCGCATCCGTCAGCCCACCCGTCGCATCGCCGCCCGCCTCGGCGACGCCAGCCGCGCCCGCCCTCCCGGCGCAGATCGCCGCACCCCTCTTCTCCCTCGCGGCGGCGGGCCGTGGCGAGCACGTCATGACGATCAGCGTCACTCCCGACAACCTCGGACCGGTCACGGTGCGCGCCCACGTGAGCGGAGAGGGCATCAGGGTCGAGCTGTTCGCCCCGAACGACATCGCCCGCGACGCGGTGCGCGCGATCCTGCCCGAGCTGCGCCGCGATCTCGCCGGCGCCGGACTCGGCGGCAGCCTCGAACTCTCGCGCGACAACGGCCCCGCGAATGAGCGGGATCAGCAGCCCGACCGGTCGCGCGATCGCGCCGCCTCCCCCCGGCCGCCGGAGCAGGATCTCGCCGCCACCGCCGCCGGCCACCGCCCTGCCGCCTCCACCTCCGCCTCCACCTCCGCCTCCACCATCGACGTATTCGCCTAGAAGGGGCCACCACGCCATGACGATCGACGCCATCACCGCCGCGAGTGCGACCGCGCCCGTCGCGGCCGCCGCGACAACGGCCCGCACCCCGAAGCAGTCCCTCGACTCGGAGGCCTTCATGTCGCTCCTCGTCGCCCAGCTGACCAACCAGGACCCCAGCTCCCCGATGGACACCAACCAGATGATCGGGCAGACCACCCAGCTCGCGATGATGGAGAAGCTCACCGAGCTCTCCGCGACGGGCACCGAGGCGTTCTCGCTGCAGATGCGCATCGCCGCGACGACGCTGCTCGGGCAGGACGTCAGCTACACCGGCGCCGACGGCGCGGCGGTCACCGGCCCCGCCACGGCCGTGTCGTTCGCGACCGGCGTTCCGCAGGTCACGGTCGGCGGCGTCGACGTCGCCCTCGACGCGATCTCCGGCATTGCCAGGCGCCCGGCCGCCTGACCGGCCACCGCCCACCCACCTCACACCCACGATCCGCGCACGCCACTCACCCAAGGAGAACACCATGCTTCGCTCGCTCTACTCCGGCATCTCGGGACTGCGGTCCCACCAGACCATGCTCGACGTCACCGGCAACAACATCGCGAACGTCAACACGACGGGGTTCAAGGCGTCGGCCGTGCAGTTCCAGGACACGCTCTCGCAGCTCACCCAGGGCGGAGCCGGTGCGCCCAGGGCGGACGTAGGAGGCACCAACCCCGCACAGATCGGTCTCGGCGTGCAGGTCGCCGGCATTTCGACGAATTTCTCGCAGGGGTCGGCGCAGTCGACGGGCCGCGCCACCGACATGATGATCTCCGGCGACGGATTCTTCGTGACCAGGCAGGGCGGCGAGACGCTGTACACGCGCGGCGGATCGTTCGACTTCGACGCGCAGGGCCGCCTCGTCACGCCCGACGGCGCGATGGTGCAGGGCTGGGCGGCGGTGGGCGGCGAGATCGCCCAGGGCGGCGCCACCGGCAACGTCACCCTGCCGGTCGGGACGGTGTCCCCGGCCGCAGCGACCAGGGCCGCGACGATGGACGGCAACCTGCCCGCGGATGCCGCTCCCGGCACCGAGATCGTGCGCGACGTGCGGGTCTACGACGCGAGCGGTGCGGCGCGCTCCCTCACCCTGACCTTCACCAAGTCGGGCACGGGCTGGGATGTCGCGGGATCGGACCAGAATGGGCAGGCGGGCGCGGGCACCCTCGCGTTCACCAACGGGGCACTCACCGGCGGGGGTACCGTCGCGGTCGGCGGCATCACCGTCGACCTGTCCGGCCTCACCGGCTTCTCCGGCCTGAGCACCGCGAGCATCAGCCGCCAGGACGGCCGCGAGGCGGGATCCCTCGACTCGTTCTCGATCTCGAAGGACGGCACCGTCGTCGGATCGTTCAGCAACGGAACGACCCAGTCGATCGCGCGCATCGCGCTGGCGACCTTCGTCAACCCCGGCGGCCTCGAGAAGGCCGGATCCTCCGGCTACCGGGCCTCGTTCAACTCGGGGGTCGCGACCCTCGGTGCCCCCGGCGACGCCGGCGCGGGTGCGCTCCTCGGCGGCACCCTCGAAATGTCGAACGTCGACCTTTCGCAGGAGTTCACCAACCTCATCGTCGCCCAGCGCGGCTTCCAGGCGAACGCCCGCATCATCACCACCTCCGATGAGGTGCTGCAGGAGCTCACCAACCTCAAGCGCTGACGCGTCGAGGAGCCCTGCCTAACGGCGGGGCTCCTCCGGCCGAGAGTACCCAGTGACGCCCCGCCGGGGCCAGTCGGAGAGCCGGGGTGGGGCAATGATCGTCGTGACACGGCTCAACGACACCCGGTTCGCGCTCAACCCCGACCTGATCGAGCGAATCCACGAGACCCCCGACACGATGATCGTGCTCGTCGACGGGGCAAGGTACATCGTCACCGAGCCGATGGCCGACGTCATCGAGATGATCGCGCAGTACCGCGCCCGCGTCGTCGCGATCGCGCGATGGCTGCCGGAGCCGCAGCATCCGACCCTCGGCCTCGTGCCTCCCGCCGCCGGCGACCAGCCCCACCAGGTCGTCGACCTGCCCGCGTGGGGGGCGACCCGCTGATGGATCCCGCGACACTCATCGGGATCCTCCTCGCGTTCGGGGCGCTCCTGGTCATGATGGTCATGGAGGGGGCGAGTCCCGCCGCGGTGCTGCTGCCCGCGCCGATGATCCTGGTATTCGGTGCGACGATCGCGGTCGGGATCGCGAGCGCCACCGTCCCGGACTTCCTCCACGCCGTGAAGGCGCTCCCGCGCGCCTTCATCGGCAAGAGCCGCAAGCCGCAGGCCGTTATCGACCAGATCGTCGAGATCGCCGAGATCGCGAGGCGACAGGGGCTTCTCGCCCTCGACCAGGAGGCGGGCAAGGTCGACGACCCGTACCTCAAGAGCGCGCTCCAGGGCGTCGCCGACGGAACGGATGCCGAGGAGCTCGCGATCGTGCTCGAGGACAAGATCGCCAGCTACGAGAAATCGGCGAAGTCGGCGAGCAAGTTCTACGCCTCGATGGGAGGCTACGCGCCGACGATCGGCATCATCGGCACCGTCGTATCGCTGACCCACGTGCTGGAAAACCTGTCCAAGCCCGACGAGCTCGGGCACATGATCGCCGCCGCGTTCGTGGCCACCCTCTGGGGGGTGCTCTCGGCGAATTTCCTCTGGCTGCCGATCGCCGCGCGCCTCAGCCGGCTCGCCGAGCTCGAGGTGCAGTGCATGACCGTCGTGATGGAGGGGGTGCTCGCCGTGCAGTCGGGGAGCCAGCCCCGCGTGCTCGGCGAGAGGCTGCGCGCCCTCGTCCCGGCCCAGGCTGCGGGGTCCAAGGACAAGTCGGACAAGGCGGGCGGGTCGGACAAGTCGGACAAGCCTGCCAAGTCGACGAAATCGCCCAAGCTGCAGAAGGCGGCATGAGCCGGCGCGGCCGCCGGGGCACGAGCGGCCACGCCGAGGAGGAGCACGTCGACGAGCGCTGGCTCGTCTCGTACGCCGACATGATCACGGTGCTCATGTGCCTGTTCCTCGTGCTGTTCGCCATGTCGACCGTCGACGCCGCGAAGTACGAGCTCCTCAAGAACTCGCTCGCCACGGGCTTCGGCTCCGAGGAGAGCGACACCGTCGACGTCGCCCAGGGCGTCGTAGTGCCGAAGGACCTCATCGACGAGGAGGGCGCCGGGTTCACCCCGGAGCGCGCCGCGGCGGGCGAGGTTGTGCCGGAGGAGGAGGCGGCGGGCGAGATCTCCCCGGTCGAGGCGGCGGTGCAGCAGGTCGAGGCGTTCGCCGAGCTGCGCCAGCAGATCACCGAGGGCCTCGAGTCGAAGGGCCTCGCCGGAACCGTCGAGTACCAGCTCGACGAGCGGGGGCTCACGGTGCGCCTGGCCTCCTCCGCGACCTTCTTCGAATCGAACAGCACGACCCTCTCGGCCGCGGCCATCGCCGTGCTCGACACGGTCGGCCCGATCCTCGCCGGGTCACCGTACACGGTCTCGGTCGAGGGGCACGCCGACGAGCGCTCCGCGACGTTCCCGTTCCCGACGAACTGGGAGCTGTCGTCGGGGCGATCCACCCAGGTGCTGCGGCAGATGGTCGAGAGCGGCGGCGTCGCCGGCGACCGGATCTCCGCGGTCGGGTTCGGCTCGGAGCGCCCGCTCATCGAGGGCACCACCGCCGAGGAGCTCGCCTCCAACCGCCGGGTCGACATCGTCGCCCTCTCGAACGCCCCCGACGCCGTGCGCGCACTGATGCCCGAGATCGCCGCCGCGTCATCGTGACCGGCACCCACCGCACCGATCGATAGTCGTCCCTAACGCCCGGCCGGCGCCGGCCGATAGTAGCCCGTGTGACGGTCCAGGAACATTCTGGGAGTCGTGCGCCGCACAAGCCGGACACCCGGATTCTGGCCTACGACTTCCGACGCCCCAGCTCATTGGTGCGTGAGCACTCCCGCGCGCTCGAGCTCGTGTTCGAGACGTTCGCGCGCCAGTGGGGCACCCAGCTCACCGCCAAGATCCGCACCCTCTCCGAGGTGACCTGCGAGCGGGTCGGGATGCACAGCTACGACGAATACGCCTCGTCGCTCCCCGCACAGACCGCGATGGTGCTGTGCGCGATCGAGGGCGAGACGTCCAGCGCCGTCGTGCAGTTCCCGACGGATGCCGCCCTCGGCTGGGTGGCCCACATGTTCGGGGCGACGGGCGAGGTCACGGCGCCGAGCCGCCGGTTCACCGACATCGAACAGGCCCTCGTGCGCCGCCTGGTGGGCGACGCCCTCGAGGACCTGCGCTACTCGCTCGGCACGCTTCTCCCCGCCCCGATCACCGTGTCGGCGGTGCATCACAACTCCCAGTTCGCCCAGGCGGCGGCGCCAGGGGACCTCATGATCGTGGCGAGCTTCGCGATCCGGTTCGGCGGCACTGCCGCGGCGGCGACCGTCGCCCTCCCCGCGAAACTGCTGCTCACGCAGCTCGGCGGGGGAACCGGCGCGGCGGCCAGCGCCGACCCGCGCGAGCTCATCCGCACCCAACTGCTGAACGCACCCGTCGACGTGACGGTGCGTCTCGCCCCCGCACTGGTGCGGCCGGGCGTGATCCTCGGGCTCTCGGTCGGCGACCTGCTGCCGATCCCGCACCCGAGCCACCGACCGCTGGACGTCGTCGTCGACGGGCATCCGCTCGCTCGCGCGGCGGTCGGGTCGAACGGATCGAGCTTGGCCTGTGTCGTCGTCAGCAGCAAGGAGAAATCGTGAACACCACCGCACAGTCCCGCCACGCCGGCGCGGCCGAAGCCCTCATCGCCCTGCTTCCGAGCGCGTCGCCGCTCGGAATCGCCCTCGCCCGCGTCGCGGACGTCGGGCACGACGAGCAGACGGGCGCGATCGTCGCGTCGTTCGTCGGGGACGCTTCGGCCGACGTCGCGCTCATCTTTCCCGACGCGGCCGCCCTCGCCGCCGCCGAGTCCGACATCGTGTCGGTTCTCGACGTGCTGCGACCCGCGTTCGAGGGGGCGACCGCCGCCATCGGCGCCGGCGTGCTGGGGGAACTGCGCGCCGACGACGCCTCCGCCCTGTTCGACGACCCGAGCAGCACCGTGTTCGCGATCACCCGGGACGGGGGCGCCGTCGGCTGGTTCGCGATCCGCACCCGTGAGGCGGTCGGCCGGCACGGAGCTGCACGCGCGCCCCGCGCGGTGACCGCCGAGATGCTCGGCCGCATCAACAGCGTCGAGATGGCCCTCACGGTCGAGATCGGGCGTACCCGGATGTCGGTGCGCGATGTGCTCTCGCTCGAGCCGGGAAGCGTGATCGAGCTGGATCGCGCCGCCGGCGCCCCCGCCGACATCCTTCTCAACGGGAGGCTCATCGCCCACGGCGAGATCGTGGTCGTCGACCAGGACTACGCCGTGCGCATCACCGAGATCCTCGACGTCGCCACCGCTGTCGCCTGACGTGGACACCCTGCTCGTCGCGGTTCGCGTACTCCTCTCCCTCGCTGCGGTGCTCGGGCTGCTGTGGGTGCTGCACCGTCGGCTCAGCCGGGGGCCGCGCGCCAAGAACGCAGCCAACCCCGTCACCGTCGTCGGGCGGCAGGCCGTCGGGCAGAAGGCGGCGGTCGTCATCGTCGACGTCGACGGGCAGCGCTTCGTTCTCGGCGTCACCGAGCAGGCCGTGAGCGTGCTGCACCGCCGCGAGGCCCCGGGGCGGCAGTCCGCCGACGAGTTCGCGCTCTCCCTGGCCGAGGCGACCGACGCCGCCCCGTCGGCAGCCACGCTCACCCCGCTCTCCGGACCGGCCCTCACGGTATCGCCCCTCGGGGGAGCGGCGGTCGACGGCCCGTGGGCGCCCGCCCTCCGGCCGCGCCGGCCCACCGCGGCCGCGCCGGGCCACTCCGCCCTGGGCCGCTCGGTGCTCGGGGGCTCGATCCTGTCCCCGACGACCTGGAAGCAGACCGCCGCGGCGCTCCGGCGGTCGGCATGACGACGAGCGCAGCCGTGCGGCGCCGCAGCCGGCCGCACCCCGGCCCGCTCGCGCTCGCCGTGCTGCTCGGCATCGCACTCGCGGTCGCACTGATACTCGTGGGCGCTCCCGCCCACGCCGCCCCCATCGACCCGGCGGCGCCCGGCGACGGCACCGGTGGCCTCACGGTCGACATCAACGGGCCGAACGGGTCACCATCCTCGTCGGTCATCACCCTGCTCGGGATCACCCTGCTCTCGGTCGCGCCGGCGCTGCTGCTCATGATGACGTCGTTCACCAAGATCTTCGTCGTGCTCGCCATGACCCGCAACGCGCTCGCGCTGCCGTCGATCCCGCCGAACCAGGTGCTCGCGGGTCTCGCCCTGTTCCTGTCGCTGTTTATCATGGCGCCGGTGCTGACCCAGGTGAACGAGCTCGGCGTCGCGCCCTACATCGAGGGCAGCATCGACTTCACGGCGGCGATCGAGGCCGCGTCCGGCCCGCTGCGGGAATTCATGCTCGCCCACACGCGCGAGGAGGATCTCGCCCTCATGACCAGGGCGGCGGATGCGCCGAACCCCGACTCGCGCGACGACGTGTCGCTCGTGACCCTCATCCCGGCCTTCATGATCTCCGAGCTGCGTGCGGCGTTCATCATCGGGTTCGTCATCTTCGTGCCGTTCCTCGTCATCGACATCGTCGTCTCGGCCGCCCTCATGTCGATGGGCATGATGATGCTCCCGCCCGTCATGATCTCGCTCCCGTTCAAGATCCTCCTGTTCATCCTCGTCGACGGCTGGGGACTCATCATCACGTCGCTTATCAACAGCTATGAAGGTGGCTGATGGATGCCAACGCCGTACTCGACATCGGCCTGCAGGGGCTCATCATCTCCGCCAAGCTCTCGGCGCCGATTCTCGTCACCGCGCTCGTCGTCGGGTTCTCGATCTCCCTGCTGCAGTCGATCACCCAGATCCAGGAGGTGACGCTCTCGTTCGTGCCGAAGGCCGTCGCCGTCGGCGCCGCGCTCGTCGTGAGCGGGCACTGGATGATCTCCGAGATGGTGTCGTTCACGCGGGCCTTGTTCGAGAAGATCCCGTCGCTGCTCGGCGGCGGCTGACGTGGAAATCGATCTCGACCTCCCCTACATCGAGGGGACGATGCTGGCGGGCGTGCGCATGGTCGCGTTCCTGCTGATCGCGCCCCCGTTCTCGTCGAGCGCGATCCCGCGGCGGATCAAGGGCATGCTCTCGATCGGCCTGGCGCTCGCCGTCGCGCCGCGGGCGACCGCCGACTACGTGTCGCTCGACACGGCGGCATTCTTCGTTGCGCTGCTCAGCGAGATCGTCATCGGCGCGCTGCTCGGGTTCCTCGTGATGGTCGTCTTCTCGGCGCTCCAGTCGGCGGGAAGCCTCATCGACCTGTTCGGCGGCTTCCAGCTCGCCCAGGCGTTCGACCCGCAGATGATGATCAACGGTGCGCAGTTCACCCGCCTGTTCCAGATGACCGCGCTCGCGCTGCTGTTCGCCTCCGACGGCTACCAGCTCGTCATCGGCGGCCTCGTGCGCAGCTTCGGCGCGCTGCCCGTCGGGGGTGGCATCGATCTCGGCGACCCGGTGCAGGCGATCATCGGCGCCGTCACGCAGATGTTCCTCGCGTCGGTGCAGATCGCCGGGCCGCTCATCGTCGTCCTGTTCCTCGCGGATGCCGGTCTCGGCCTGCTCACCCGCGTCGCGCCGGCGCTCAATGCCTTCGCGCTCGGGTTTCCGCTGAAGATCCTGCTCGTGCTGTCGCTCGTCACGATGGTGTTCGTCGCGCTCCCGCAGATCGTCGCGTCGCTGGCCGACACCGCCTTCTCCCTGCTGCAGGAGGTCGAGCGATGAGCGAGGATTCGGGCGAACGCACCGAGCAGGCGACCGAGAAGCGCATGAAGGAGGTGCGCTCCAAGGGGCAGCTCTCCCGCTCACAGGACCTCACCGCGTGGCTGGGTGTCGGCGCGGCCGCGGCCATGATGCCGCTGACGATCGGGCTCGGAGCGGAGGCCGCAACCGATCAGGTCTTCACCATCAACGCGCTGATTGCCCGGCCCGACCCCGAGGTGGCCGTGCAGGCTCTCTTCGACGGCGCCGGATCGCTCGTCGCGACGCTCATGCCCCTGCTCGCCGCCGTCGCCGTCGTCGTGCTCATCGCGGCGGTCGTGCAGGGAGGGGTGCACTTCAAGAAGTTCACGGGCAAGTACGAGCAGTTCGACCTCGTCAAGGGCGTCGGAACCACGTTCGGCGGCCAGGCGCTGTGGGGCGGAGTCAAGGCGCTGCTGAAGACCGCCGTCGTCGGGCTCGTGCTCTACTCGGTGGTGCAGGGCCTCATGCCCGTTCTGACGAGCGCCGGCGGGCTGTCGGTCGCCTCGCTCACGAACGCGGCGACGTCGGGTAGCGCCTCCCTGCTGCAGTCGGCCGTGCTCGCCGGGCTGGTGCTCGCCGCCGCCGACGCGGCCGTCGTGCTGCGCCGCAACCGCAAGAGGACGCGCATGACCAAGAAGGAGGTCAAGGACGAGAACAAGAGCTCGGAGGGCGACCCCCTCGTCAAGTCCCAGCGACGGTCCCGCCAGCTCGCGATGAGCCGCAACCGCATGATCGCCGCCGTCGCGACGGCGGACGTCGTTCTCGTGAACCCCACCCACTTCGCGATCGCGCTCTGCTATGAGCCGGGCAAGTCGGCGCCCCGCGTGGTCGCGAAGGGCGCGGGAATCATCGCCGCGCGCATCCGTGAGCAGGCCGAGGCCGACCGGGTGCCGATCGTCAAGGACATCCCGCTCGCCCGGGCGCTGCACTCGTCCTGCGAGCTCGGGCAGGAGATCCCCTTCGAGCTCTATTCGGCGGTCGCGCGGGTGCTCGCCTTCGTCATGGCACTACGCAGGCGCGGGTCGGCCACCGGCACCCACACGATGGCCGAACCCTCGATCGTTCCGGGAGGAAACTGACATGAAACTCTCCATCACCAAGCTCGTCGTGCCGGTATCGGTGGTCGGCATCATCATGCTGCTGGTCGTGCCGATTCCCGCCTGGCTG
>Ga0335397_10003606_pt1 | contig 20660 bp, 18 predicted proteins | sample MAT04_FD_205740 | JGI IMG/M metagenome (GOLD analysis project Ga0335397, IMG submission 205740) | Freshwater microbial communities from Lake Fryxell liftoff mats and glacier meltwater in Antarctica - MAT-04 (spades assembly) (version 2) ... | reverse complement strand
ACACGACCCGAATCGATCAGCTCCTCACAGGTCCGGCGTGAACCGATGCCCGCCCGCGCCAAGATCTTCTGGAGTCGCTCTCCCTCTGCCGCCGCCGTCACTCGTCGTCGGCAAGGACGTCGAGCGCGTCGAGCGACATCACTGACGCTCGGAGATCGATGACCTCACCGTCTTCGACCTCGATGAGACCGCTGGAGTCGATCTGGTCATGGGGGTCAATCTGGCCATGGGGGTCGATCTGGCCGTGAGAGTCGATGGATTGCCCCTCGGTCACGACATTGGAACCGTCATCAGTTCCGACATCGACCGGCTCGTCCATGGAATCGAACCGCAATCCGGCTTCGAGCGCCTCGACGACCTCGGGCGAGGGAACGAATTCGCCCAGCGCCGGTAGCTCGCTGAGGCCATTGAGCCCCAGCTTCTCGAGGAAGGCAGACGTGGTTCCGAACAGCACGGCTTGTCCCGGCCCAGGGTCGCGGGCAAGCTCGGCGATGTAGCCCCGTTGCTGCAGCGTGCGCATCACGCCATCCACATTCACACCACGGATCGAGGCGACCTGAGCTCTGGAAATCGGTTGCTTGTAGGCGACGATCGCCAAGGTCTCGAGCGCTGCCGACGACAGGCGGGCCGATTGGCCTGACAGCACGAATCGCTCGACGTACGGGGCCATCTCGGCGCGACTCTGGAACCGCCATCCGCCGGCGACTTTCACCAACTCGAACCCGCGACCCTCCGCGACGTACTCCGCCGCGAGATCAACACACAACGCGTCGACTCGTTCTGGGGAGATTTCGACCAGTTGGGCCAGCAATCGTGGATCGGCTGGCTCGTCGGTGACCATGACGATGGCTTCGAGTGCGGAGCGAGCCTCGGCATCGGGGCGGGCGTCGGCGATCATCTCATCAGGCGTTTCTGTCGCGTCGGATATCGCGTCGGAAATCGCGTCGGATATCGCGTCGGATGTCGTAGCGGTTTGGTCGTCAGCGCTCGGGTTCATGGTGTCATCCTTCGTAAGCGTCGACGAGCTCCGCCGACGCTTCGGCTTCTGAGCCGATCCAACGGATCTCGATGTCGCCGAATCGTTCGGGCTGGTCGAGTTCGATGTGGCCCTGTTTGAAGAGTTCCAACACGGCCAAGAAGCGCACCACGATCTCGAGCCGCTCGACGAGGGCCGCAGTGAGGTCTCGGAACGTCATCCGCCCGGCCCCCGGCAGTTCGGCGATGAGTTCAGCCATGGCGTCCATGACCGATACCCGCACAGGAGCGACGTGATAGAGATCGATCCGCGGCGCCTCCTTGGGGGTGGTGGCTCGCAGAAAGGCACGCCGGAGTTGTTCGGCCGTGATGCCCTCGAGGGCATCCGGGGTCAGGTCGACATAGCGTTCGTCGGGACCGACTCGTCGCGGAACCCGGTGGGCTGCGGCGGCCGCCAGGCGCTGAAGGACGAGTGCTGCGTCCTTGAACGTCTTGGCCTCGAGCAGTCTGGCCAAGAGGAGATCGCGCTCCTCCCACAGAGCCAACTCGTCGTCGAGATCCCCGTCGTCGATGCCGGGAAGGAGGCGGCGAGCTTTCAATTCGATCAACGTGGCGGCGATGAGCAGGAATTCAGTGGTCACATCGAGATCGAGGTGATCCATGCGCTCGAGCTCAACCAGATATGCATCGATGATCGTGGTGAGTGAGACGTCGTACAGTTCAACCTGTTCCCGCAGGATCAGATGCAACAGCAGATCGAATGGGCCCTCGAACACCGGGGTCTGCACCGCAACGGACATGTCGACACCGTAGCACCGCGACTGGACGAATGACATGGGTGTGATTCGAGCCCTCTCGATCTCCGCCATTGGTGGAACTCGGTTCTGGCGTCGACGTTCGCCCCGTTATCGTTCGTTCATGTCTCGCGTGTTCTCCGGCATCCAGCCTTCGGGCGACCTCCACCTCGGCAACCTGCTCGGCGCCGTCGTCAACTGGGTTCGCCGGCTCGATGACCCAGACGAGGACGCCACGTACTGCATCGTCGATCTGCACGCCATCACCACACTGAAGGATCCAGCCGAACTCCGAGAACGCACCACCACCCTGGCCCAGCTCTACATTGCAGCCGGTCTCGACCCGAGCCGGTGTCTTCTCTTCGCTCAGTCCCATGTTCCGCAACACTGCGAGCTGGCGTGGCTGATGGAATGCACGGCGAGCTTCGGTGAGTTGTCGCGGATGACGCAGTTCAAGGACAAGAAGGAGACCGCCGAGTTCGTGTCGGCAGCGATCTTCACGTACCCCGCTCTCATGGCCGCTGACATCTTGTTGTACGACACCGACAAGGTGCCGGTCGGTGACGACCAGCGCCAGCACGTCGAGTTGACACGTGATCTCGCTGGTCGGTTCAACGCCCGTTACGGCGAGACCTTCGTGGTCCCGTCCCATGTGATCCCGCCAGCGGGGGCCCGCATCATGGACCTCCAGGACCCAACGTCGAAGATGTCGAAGTCGATCGATTCGCCCCAAGGAACGGTCCTCGTGCTCGACTCCCCCGCCACGATCGAGAAGAAGTTCAAACGGGCGGTGACCGATAGCGACAACGAGGTCCGATACGACGTGGCTGCCAAACCCGGGGTGTCCAATCTGCTGAACATCATCGCTGCTGCCACCAATCGCACGCCGGAAACGGTGGCCGACGAATTCACCCAGTACGGCCCGTTGAAGGCTGCCGCTGCCGCGTCAGTCATCGAGCTCCTTGCGCCGATCCAAGCCCGCTACGCCGAACTGACGGCGGACCCGGGCGCCATCAACGAGGTACTGGCTCGTGGCGCCGAACGCGCCAGAGAGCGAGCGTCGACGGTGTTGGAGCGTGCTCGATCAGCGGTTGGACTCACCGAACGGAGCTTCTGACTCAGCAGTCGTCGCACTCCACGAGCAGCTCGCCCACCTCAAGGGGGATCGACCACGCCTCGGGAGGCTCATGGTGCTCGCCGGCCCACGCAATCACCCATGGATGTGACTCGGCGATTCGCAACATGTCGGCCCCTAACGCCGGGTATCCCAGATACAGCCCGACTCGCCGGGTGAAGCCCGAGCTCTGCTTCCAGACGTCGGCGAGGTCATCTCCGGCGACCCGCGCCGACAACGTCGCGATCACCCGACCGTAGGATCCGAGCCCTGCTTCATTCTTCCCGACATCGTGCAGCAGCGCGGCCACGACGATGATCGCTCGGTGTTTCTCGTCGAGGTCGGTCAACCGCTGACCCAGCGCGTCCCGCACCGCGAGGGCGACCGCTACCGCGTGACGTTGGTCTGGCGGTGACATCTTGTCGAACAACCGCAACTCGGACTCCATCAATCGCTCAGCGACGAATGAGCGGTCATCCTCGTCGATGGCACGCGAACCCAATGATCGGACAAGGCGTCTCGCCCGATGAATGGGGCGCAGCGGTCGTCGAACACCGCCGGCATCACCGCTCATCGAGGCACCATCTCGGCACGAGGATGCGCTGCACGATACGACTCGAACAGTCGCTCCGTAGCGACGAACGTATACGTCTGCGTCGTCGAGATCGACGCGTGGCCCAGGAGCTCCTGCACCGCCCGCAGGTCGGCACCGTGGTCGAGCATGTGGGTGGCGCAGGAATGGCGCAACACGTGAGGGTGGACCACGTCTCCCAGACCGACCAGTTGGGCGCGGCGCGACACGATCAGCCATGCCCCTTGCCGGGTCAGCCGGGTCCCACGCTGGCTGAGGATCACCGCGTCGGCGTCGGTCCGGTTCCGCCAGCGCTCCGGTGACATGACGTCGCGACCGCCGGGCGCCAGCCAGCGCACCAATGCCTCAGCGGCGTGACGACCGAGAGGAACGATCCGCTCCTTCGAGCCCTTGCCCAACACCCGAATCAGTCGGGAGTCAAGATCGGCGTCACCGAGGCGGAGCCCCGTCAGCTCGCTGATGCGGATGCCGGTGCCGTAAAGAATCTCGAGCAAAGCGCTGTCGCGCCGCGCCACTGCATCGTCACCGGTGACCGACGACAGCAGCTGGGCGACCTGATCTTCGGAGATGGCCTTCGGAAGACTCCGTCCGACGTTCGGCGACTCGACCCGGGCACCCACATCGAGGACTCCTTCGCGTTCGAGCGCCAGGTACCGGTGCATCATGCGAATGGCGGCAGCACTCCGGGCGATCGATGCCGCGGCGAAACCTCCAGAGCGGAGGCCGTCGAGGTGACGTTCGATGTCCCCTGCGGCGCGGTCGAGGCAAGCGATCTCGCGCAATGCTCCGTCGTTGGCGTATCGCCGCAAGTCGCGCCGGTAGGCCTCGACCGTGGACCGCGAGCGACCACGCTCTGCCACCAAGTAGGTCAGGAACTCGTCGATCTCGGTCCAGTGCACCGGGGTGATGTCGTCGGCGCCCTCGACGATCGATCCGGCTGATGCCAGCCGACCCTTTCCGGATGCTGCCGGTCCGGACGCTGCCGATCCGGATGCTGCCCGAACCGAGGGTGACCGCTCAGACACCGAGCTTCCGCAGCGCCAACAACAGCCCGACAACGGACTTGCCGTCGATGAGCTGGCCGGATTCGATCAGCCCAGGGACATCGGTCAGTGGCACCTGGTGCAGCGTCATCTGCGCTTCTTCGATGCCGTCGACGCGTCGCGAAACGGAGGACAGCTCTGTGGCCAGGAACACATGGTTCATCTCGTCACAGAAACCCGGCGATTGGGCGAACGAGATCAGGAGTTCCCAGTGTTCAGCGGCGAGCCCGACCTCCTCCATCAACTCTCGTTGTGCGGTGATCAACGGCGAGTCGTCTTCGGCGTCGATCTTTCCAGCCGGAATCTCCAACAAGTCGGAGTCGAGCGCGGCGCGAAACTGTCGAACCATCGTGACGGTGTGGTCAGCTGCCACCGCGACGACCGACACCGCACCGGGATGTCTCGCCACGTCGCGCCGGAAGGTGGTGCCGTCGGGACCTTCGAAGTCACACTCGTAGAGCGCTATCACCTTGCCTTGGTGGACCAGCCGTTCCTCAACGAGCTTGAACGGACTGTTCATCCTCACCACCGATTCGTTCGGCAGGAAGCGTCAACGCTCGTTCGAATGCCCCTTCTTCGAGGGATTGCGGATCGATCAGGTGAGGATTGCGGCCCTCGGCGCGAGCACGAGCCGCTGCGACCAACTCGCGGAACAGCGGCGCTGGGTTGGTGGGACGACTCTTGAACTCCGGGTGGGCTTGGGTGGCGACCCAGAACGGATGATCGACCAACTCGATGAACTCCACGAGGCGCCCGTCCGGGGAGGTACCTGAACAACGGAAGCCGGATCCCTCGAACCGACTGCGGTACGCAGGATTGAACTCATAGCGGTGGCGGTGGCGTTCAGACACGACCGTCGTGCCGTAGATCCGAGCCACCTGCGAGCCGGGCTCGAGCTGCGCGATGTAGGCACCGAGCCGCATGGTTCCGCCCTTGTCGGTCACGTCCCGCTGGGTGTCCATGATGTCGATGACCGGGTGGGGCGTATGTGGATCGAACTCGGCGGAGTTGGCGCGATGCAGACCCAGCACATTGCGTGCGAACTCGATGGTCATGACCTGCATCCCGAGGCAGAGCCCGAGGCATGGCAACTCGTGTTCGCGTGCGTAGCCTGCGGCCGCGATCTTGCCCTCGACTCCCCGCACCCCGAACCCACCCGGGATGACGATGCCGTCGAGGTCGGACAGTCGCCCCGCGACCAGTAGCCCTTCGACGTCCTCTGCCTGGATCCATTCGATCTTGACGTCGCATCCGTGATGGGCGCCGGCATGGTGCAAGGATTCAACAACGGAGAGATAGGCGTCGGGGAGGCTGACGTACTTACCGATGATGCCGATTCTCACCGGGAAGGTGGCGTTGCTGACCCGACGAACGAGGTCCTCCCATTCGAGGAGGTCGGGCTCGCCTGCCTCGATGTGCAACAGCCGACAGACGACGGTGTCGAGACCCTCCTCGTGGAGAACGAGCGGGATGTCGTACAGGCTGTCGGCGTCGGCAGCGTTCACCACCGCATTCGGCGGCACATCGCACAGCGATGAGATCTTGCGCTTGAGGTCTGCTGAGATGGGACCTTCGGAGCGACACACGATGGCGTCGGGCTGGATGCCTCGGCTCCGCAGTTCAGTCACCGAGTGCTGGGTGGGCTTGGTCTTCTGTTCTCCCGACGGGCCGATGAATGGCACGAGGGTGACGTGCACATAGCAGACGTTCTCCCGCCCGACGTCGAGTCGGAACTGTCGAATGGCCTCGAGGAACGGGAGGATCTCGATGTCGCCGACCGTCCCGCCGACTTCGGTGATGACCACATCGACGTCGTCGGTGACCAGACGCGTGATTCGTCGCTTGATCTCGTCAGTGATGTGGGGAATGACCTGGACGGTCTTGCCGAGATAATCGCCGCGGCGTTCAGCCGCGAGCACCGCCTGATAGATCGACCCGGTCGTCGCGTTCGAGTCGCGTGTCAGATGGCAATCGACGAACCGCTCGTAGTGTCCGAGATCAAGGTCGGTCTCGCCGCCGTCGTCGGTGACGAACACCTCTCCATGTTCGAACGGATTCATCGTCCCCGGGTCGACATTGATGTACGGATCGAGCTTCTGCATGGTGACCCTGAGCCCACGGGACTTGAGGAGACGGCCGAGGCTGGAGGCAGTCAGTCCCTTGCCGAGGGAGCTGGCAACACCACCTGTCACGAAGATGTGCTTGGCCACTCGTCCTCCTTGATCCGCTCCGTCGAGGGTAGCGCGGCTCCTCACAGGGGTCGCGCATCGGGGCGTCGACAGCCGCCCGAGCCGACGTCAGGGCTGACGGTGTGGTGCACCGAGACGGTCCAACCATCGAAGTGCTGGTGTCGCGTCGATGATCGACGTGAAGGACTTGACCTCGGACAGGGCATTGAGCGCTACCAGCAGTGCGAACACACCCCAACGCACGCCCGGGGTCACGGCAAAGACGACCCCGAGGCCGAGGGTCGCTCCGAGCACGTTGGAACCGGTGTCGCCCAACATCAGATCCTCTCGGAGATCGGCCGACAGGAGCCCGAAACCCGCTCCGATCACGACCGCCGGAGCGACGAGGAGCTCGCTCAGCGTGACACCTGCCACCACCGCGAAGCCGAGTGTCACCGCCTTGATGGCACGACCAGGAGCCCGGTCGGCGAGATTCGCGAGATTGGCGCCGAGCGAGATGATCCCGACGTCGCGGACGAATCCGCCCAGGCTCGGCTCGGCTGAGGTGCGCGCCACGATGACCGACGAGAGCAGCGCTCCACCGATGAGTTTCACCATCCCAGTGGTCAACGTGCCGCGTGCCATGGCTCGCAGGTGACCGCTGAATCCCCCTGACTGATTGATCCCCGCCACGTCGTCGAGCAGTCCGAGGCACCCGAACCCGAGACAGGTCAACAACATCGTGGGACCCAACTCGCTGAGTGCTGACCAACCGGAGGCAAACGGGTCGCGAAGCTGCAATATGACCGCGACGATCGAGTTGGATCCGATGACCACCAGAGCGACCAGCGGTATCACCACCCCAACCGCGGTGGGCAACAACTGGCCCCGATAGTTGGTTCGCATCACCGCGTCCGCCCGGAACATCGGACTTGTAGCGCGCCATCCAGCAGCGCCGAGGCCCGCTCCGATCGCGACTGCTACGACGAGTTCAACGGCGGCGCTCACTGGCTCGCCTCACTGGCGGGTACGACCAGGTCGGATGCGGGGAGATCGGATGCGGGGAGACCGGATGCGGGACGAACATCTGGGTCTGGGGCGACAACTTGCGACGCAACGACGTACAGCACGCAGAGATACGCCAACACCACCTCCATCATCGTTGCGGGAAGCGAAACCCCCGAGTCGTTGACCAACATCGAGATCAGACCGATGGTGAGCCCGCTCACCGCCAAGACGACGTACCCCCGATGTCGATCCGAGATCATGCGCACCATCTTCGTCGGCCGCCACGTCCAGTAGGCGAACAACACCATCGCCACCGGAACTGCCCACGCCACCACCACCTGAAACTGGCTGGCGCTGGCAGCGAGTTTACGAGCAACGACGTCCCCGACACCGGGGTCGGTGAGTTTGGCAGCGAAGCGGCCCAGGTGGGTGCGCTGATCGACGGGACGGGTCATGTCGAACCATGCCACCGCCCCGATCACGGCGAGCGGAGCGATCACGCCGATCAACACCGTCAGGGGTCGGACCCGAAGACGAAACGCCATGACGACCACGAGCGCCGATGTGGGCACAAGTGCCAGGACCCCACCGACATCGCTGCCCCACGCGGGAGCACCGTTGACCACGATCGTGACCGACAGCAGCAGGAGGATCATCGCGGAACTCCGCCGATCCGGACGATCGTCGGATCCGCGTCGGCACGAATCGAGCACCACGCTGATGAGGATGAGCGCCGACATCGCGTAGATCGCAAAGGCCACGTTGCCCATTCCGGCGAACCGCCCGGCGAGAATCGGTGAGTACCCGAATGTGGTGCTGAGCTGTAGATGTGCCCCGGTGACCATGTCAATGGTGAACATCGCCCACCCGACTGCAACGGTCGCCACCGCGGCGCGGCGAGCCGGCACGAGCGCCAACGCTGCCACCGCGACGATCAGCGACGCGGCGAAGATCGACCCGACGAGGCTCCATTGGGTGATCGAGCCAACGGGAACCACAGCCACCATGTAGGTCACCGGCGGGACCCACAACACCCAGAGCGAGAGCAGGTTGATCGCACTTCCGAGTCGCGACACTCCTCGATGCCGCGCCAACGTCAGCACCAGCGCGATCAACAGAACCACGACATAGATCGTCGCCACGTTCGCCCAGGTGCCATCTCGAAGGACTGCACGATCATTGGCATCGACGAGATCCTGCAGTCGCTCCGCGCTCGACAGCTCAGACGACTCGGTGGTGATCCGGGTGTTGTCCATCGTCGACGGGACGGCAATCCCCATGCCTCCGAGAATGGTGGGTGCGAGGTCGGTGAGCGCCACGAATCCGCTACGACGGGTGGAACTCGAACTCGCCAGTCCAGGAGCCACGCCCGGCCCAGCCAGAGCAAAAACGGTGAGTTGCTCGTCCCCCGCCGGGGGAACGATGCCCGTCAGCATCACGGTATCGCCGGGACCGAGCGAGGCAATCAGCCGACCGATCAGTTCGTCGCTCCGGTCCAGCGCCTCGTCGCGAGCAGCCTGATCAGCGCCATCGCTGGAGCGAAGATCGCTGAGTTCCACGACGACGACATCGTGGATGGACAAAGCAGATGTCGCCGCTGCTGCGACGGCGTCGTTGTCGAGTCGAGCCCGCGCTGGCGACGAGGACGAGCCCAGGAGTTCGGGCCCGACGGCACCGGCCCTCAGCACTCCGTCGGGGCCCGCACCAGCCCACCCGACGTCTCGCCCAGTGAGGTCATCTGGTCCCGTCGCTGCTGTGCCGATGGCGGCGATCGAGCGACCGGCGGATTCCAGCGAAGCCGCCAACGCTCCGATGCGACTGTTGTAGTGCCCGGACGCGGCAGCCTCGACCAACGCCCCGACCACCGGCGATGCCGCTACTCCCCGATCGGGAGGATCCTTCACCACGCTCCGGATCGACAGCCCCGGGTCGAGTGGGTCACCGGGCTGGAGCATCAATCCCGACAGACCGTCGGCGGGATCAGGATCGGTACCGACTCGGTTGCCTGCCCCCAGGGTCAGATAGGCGTTGGCGGGCGTCGTGACCGCAATACCGGTTCGGGAACTCATCGACGCCAGCGCCGAACGATTCAGGAGCGCTGAGATCGACGGCGTGGGGTGGTCGCGCACGCGCTCCCATGTCAGTGTCGGTGCGGCGATGACGAGCACTCGACCGGTCGCATCGATCCGTTCGGCCGAGGCAACCGCCGGACTGGTACCGGCGGCGATCACCATGAGCAGCAGGCCGCCGACGATCCTGGACGTTCGAAACCGGCACCCTCGTCTGCTCATCGTTCAACCACGGTTCGATACACCTCGATGACCTGGTCAACGAGCGAGTTGAGGTCGATCGCGTCACCACGTGGGACCGCTGAGCGGTCAGCGCCGAGCTGCTCGATCACTGCCGCCGCGAAACGCTCACTGAGTCCATGTCCTTCGGGCACCACTCGGCCGGCACCAGGAACGATCACCTCAGCCACCACCCCGACGTCGGTCGAGACCACTGGAACCCCCAGCGACATCGCTTCGAGGGCCACGAAGGGGATCCCTTCCCACCCCGAGGTGATCACCAGTGCGTCGCTCGCGGCGATGGCGTCGACCCCGGCCACGTCAGTGCCGACCAATTGAACTCCGGCGAGCTGGCGACATCGATGTTGGAGACGCTCTCGTTCGGGGCCATCTCCGACGAGCACCAGCCGAGCGTCGGGCAATCGGGTCACGATTCGCTCCCACGCGTCGAGCAGCAGGTCGAGCCGCTTCTGGGGGTGCAGACGTGCAACCGACACCACCAACGAGGTCTCGGATTCGATCCCCCAGACGCGGCGAACCGACCCACGATCTCTGTGCACCACAGGAGGCGAAAAGACCGGTAACACCAACGAACAGGGCGTGCGGGGCGCCAGCTGCGCGCAGTGCCTGGCGACTGCAGGGGACGCCACGATCAGGTGGTCGGCTCGCCGACACACCGTCGTCTCGATGAACCTCGGGATCGGGCCAGCGTGGCCTGATCCTTCGACCACATTGTGCACCGTGTAGATGATCGGGCGATGACCCCCGGCGAGGATCGCGAGGAGCGCGGCCTTCAACCCATGGACGTGGACGACTTGGACGTCGGCGGTGAGCAGCTGACGCAGCTGCCGACGCCCGCGGAACAACATCACGGGCGAAAAACCACTGGGAACGTCAACACGGTCCTCGGCCCCCGAATCCTGCGGGCCACACCACCGGACCTCCACCCCGCGAGCGCGGAGTTGCCTGACGAGTTCGGTCACGTGATGCCGAATTCCGCCCACCGCTGATCCACTCAGCTCGACGACGTTCACCGTCGCTTCGATCCGCCGCGTGGACTCGGGGCGTCGTCCGCTCCCAGCGAGGCGATCATGGCAAACGCGCCGGACCCGTTGGTCGCTCCGAAGCAGATCGGCGCCGCCACCAGGGCGAACAACGCGGCGGACACGAGGACCACCAGATCGCTGACGACCGAGTGATTCTGAATCATGACGCCGATGGCACTGGTCACCACGGCGACAACGGCTCCCGACATCAGAGCTCGGACGAATACCGCGGCCAGAGAACCACTCCGTGAACTACGGGCGGGTGTGACGGCGCTCGCGGTCGGGCGGGCCTCGTCCTCGTCCTCGTGGACCATGTCTCGGAGCCGGATTCGCCGCGCCAGGACGATCCAGAGAACCGACGCTGCGGTCGCACTCATCAAGCTGTGAACCACACCCACGCCCAGCACCACCGTCGCGCTGCTCCAACCCGACCCAGCCCACCGCACCACGACGATTCCGAGTATCGCCGTCGCCGAATTCACCACGGCGGGCGTCAGGGTGTCGCCGACGGCGTAGAGACCGCGCACCGCGAACATCAACAACGCGTAGGCGACAAGTCCAACCCCAAAGGCCACGATCCCGTGAGCGATATCCTCGCTCCGCTCCGCGACGTCCCCGCGGACCAGCAGTCGCGACACCGGTCCGGCTCCCCCGATCACGAGCCCGGCCGTCGGTGCGCCCAGAAACAGCAATGATCGAACGCCACCACTCATCACGGCGGCGTAGGAGCCCCAGTCCTCGACTGCCGCAGCACGCGCCGCGGCGGGAAATCTCGTGGTGATGATCGGGACCAGCGCCACCGAATACGGCAGCAGGAACACAACCCAGACCAATTGGTAGATGGCCACCGATCCGGCGGTGGCATTGAACACCAACAGCGTCACGAATAGGAACGACTGCGTTCCGGCCACGAAGACCAACGCCCAGACACCGTCGACCACCAGCCGACGCAGCGCCGTGCGGTCCCCTGCCAACCGAGGTGCGCACGGAAACCGTCGGGCGGCGGACAGGATCGTCGGTGCGCAGAACGCGACGACTCCCAGGGTGGTTCCCGCCGCGAGGATCAGTTGCTCGGCGGACCCGATACCAAGTGTGACCGGGCCGGCTGGTCGAACGGCAGCGAAGGTCAGGTAGGCGCCGATCACGATGACATTGTTGATCACGGGCGCCACTGCTGCGAGAGCGAAGCGTCCGTCGATGTTCAGCAGCGCGACGGCCACCGTGTTGGCGAGGTAGATGAGGATCTGTGGGAGAAACCACCAGAGAAACACGGTGCCGATCCGGATCTGGTCCGCTCGCACGACTGGGTCGGAGACACCAGAGGTCAGTGTCCGCATGATCGTTGGGGCGCCGACGATTCCCAACCCGACGATGAGGCCCAACACCAATCCACCCCATCCCATCACCAGTCCTGCGAGTTGGCCGGCCCCGATCCGCCCACGGGCGTTCAACGCTGAAATCAGCGCGGGGACCAAAACGGCCTGCAGCACCCCGGCGGCCAACAGCTCGAACAGAAGATTCGGAATGCTGTTCGCTGATTGATAGACGTTGGCGAGGTACGTCGCTCCCAGGACGTTGGTCACCACGACCACCCGTGCGAACCCCGATGCTCGCGAGACGAGCGTCCCGAGCGCCATGAGCCTCGCCGAAGCCGCCAGTGGTCGAGGCGATCCAGTCGCGATGCTGGGCGCGGTCATTCGCCGGTCGGGAACGGTGCTGTGGCGGTCGGAGACTCGCCGAACGCTCCGCGTGCGGCCTCCCGCGAGCCCCCCAACAAACTGAGCAGCGCAATCCGTCCGAACGGTCGCTCGAGGTCATCAACGGTTGGGAGCGCCGCTGCCCCCGATGAGGCTCGGAGCTCATCGACGAATGACCCTCGAACGACGGGCGGAACCGCCAATGACGCCGCAATGGCGTCCGCGGTCGATCGAGGAACCAACATCTCGCCGGCAACGGTCGACCCGGGCTGCTGCTCAGCCAATGCGCGTGCGAGATCCCTGAGTTCCTCAGATTGCTCGGCGGTGGCGCCCTCGCCAGCCACCACGACCACACGAAGCGTCCCGGCACGAGCTGCCGGCAGCTGCGCCACGTCCTCACCGGGTACCGGATCCCACCGGATCACGCTGTTGGCATGGAGGGCGACCAGTAGATCGCGGAGGAACTTCGTCGGCTCCGGATCGATCTCCGCCAAGGGGGTCTTGAGCTGGGGCGCACTCGCCGAATAGTCGCCCAGCCGAGCGACGAGGGTGTTCATGATCGACTGCCGGATCGAGTCAGGCGATGCGTTCGGATCCAACCCCAGCGACGCCGCCACGCCGTTGCGCACGATGGCATCAGCGAGCGACGCACGCTCATCCCACCAGATGATTCCGCCCGGACTCTCCCCCGCCGTGGTGATGTCTGCGACGACGTTCTGGACAGCGTCTCCGTCGACGCCCCGGGCGGCGATGATGATCACCGGCTCCTCGACCGTCTTGGCCACGTTCTGCCGTACTGGCCCGTTGACGAGTGCGTCGGACTGTGTGTCGGTGATGCCGAGTTGTGAACGGTAGGCGTCGTTCTCGCGACCGCGCTGCTCGATCTTTTCCTCGAGGCTGTCCTGGGTGGTCTTCAGCGAGTCGACGGTCGTCCTGTCGAGCAGGCTCGAGCCCATGAAGATGCCCACCGCAAGCGCCAAGAAGACCGCCGTGATCGACACGATGTGGAATCGGATGTTGACCACCGTCGCCTCAGTTCCTGAAGTCAGCCCAGTAGGCGCGGATGATCAATTGAATCGGCTCGGACACTGCAGCGATCACGAGCAACACGACGACCGCCGCCGCCACCATCATGAGCAGATCGCGTTTGCGGACTCGCGTCTTGTAGAGGCGGCTGACGCCTTTGGCATCGACGAGGACGTCACCGACCTTCATCCTCGTGACCACAGTCGATGCCATGCCTCGCCGACCCTTGTCCAGAAAGTCGACCATGGACGAATGTGTCCCCACGGCCACGATCAGTTCGGCATCGTCCTCGTAGGCCAACAGCATGGCGATGTCCTCGCTCGTCCCCGACGCACAGAACGTGTGAAAGGACACGCCCATCTCATCGAGTCGTTGCGCGCCCGGCGCCCGGCCGTCACGGTAGGCGTGCACGACCAGATGTGCGCCGCTGTTGATGGCCCGCTCGCTGACCGAGTCGAAGTCGCCAACGATGACGTCGGGCACGAGGCCGGAGTCGAGCAGTGCATCGGCGCCCCCGTCGACGCCGACGAGGATCGGCTTCATCTCAGAGATGTACCCGCTGCCCCGAATCAATTCGAGATCCTCGCGGTAGTCGTGACCCCGAACGACCAGGAGCACGTGTCGCCCGTTGAACGAGAGGCCGATGTCGGGGATGGCCAGATCGTCGGAGAGGAGGTCGAGGTTGTCTTCGGCGTACTCCATCGTGTTGCGCATGAAGTCGACGAACTCGCGGCCGAGGCCCGAGCGGCTCGCTTCGTGCAGCGCCAGGATTCTGTCGTGGTTCTGCCGAACTCCCGCCCCGATGACGGCGCCATTGACCCGGATCTCGTCGCCGTCGATGCCGACGGTCGCGCCATTCGCGATGTCCATGACATGCGGGCCGCAGCCATCGAGCAGAACGATTCCCGCGTCGAGTACGACGAGTGGTCCGTCGTTCGGGTAACGACCGGAGCTGCTCGGCCGAGCATTGATCACCGCGCTGATACCTCGATCGACCAGGGATTCGGCGGAGACGCGATCGAGATCGAGGTGGTCGATGATGGCGACATCGCCTCGATCCAATCGCTTCACCAGATCCTTTGTCCGTACATCGACCTTGGCGAATCCTCGAATGACAGGCATCGGGACCACGGTTGCGATTTCGGGGCGTTCCCGCCGACGAATCCCGATCATCGTGCGGCACCGGCCCGGGAGTCGAGCAGATCGCGGGCGTGGTCCAGCGCCGCGTCGTTGAGGGGGTCACCCGACAGCATCCGAGCCAGTTCACTCACTCGAGCCGTACTGACCGTGGCATCGGTGGTGAGGTCGACAGTCGTCGTCGAGGTGGTCGAGCCGTCATCGACCTTGCGCACCGAAACCTGAGCCGTCGCCCATGCCGCAACCTGCGGGAGGTGGGTGACGACCAGTACCTGATGACGTTCGCCGAGTGTCGCCAACGCCTGCCCGACGGCATCGGCCGTCGCGCCCCCGATGCCAGCGTCGACCTCATCGAAAATCATCGTCGGCGTCCCGGCGCTCAACGACAGGTGCAGGGCCAACATGACGCGAGAGAGTTCACCCCCGGAGGCGACGTTTCGAAGGGGCCCGGGCGCCAACCCTGAGTTGGGCGCCAGCAGGATCTCGACGTGTTCGCCGGCGTCACCGCCGATGGCGAACTCCACCGATGCCCCAGCCATCCCCAGCGGAACAAGATGCGATTCGATGTCACGGGCCAGCCGGGGAGCGGCTTCCTCGCGCTCCCGACGCAAAGCCTCAGCAGCCCGAGCGCGATCAGAAACGGCGGCGGCGATGTCGGCCTCGATGCTCTGAGCTCGACGCTCGCGTTGTCGGTGCTCCTCGATCGTCTTCCGACACGCCTCGGCGTACGCGAGCACCTCCCCGATCCCGTCTCCGTACTTTCGGCGAAGCTCCCCCAGCGCGGCTCGCCGCTGCTGGAGCTGCTCGAGGGTGGCTGGGTCATCGTCGATCCCCTCACCGGTCGATCGAAGGTCTCGCGACACGTCGTCGAGCTCGCCCAGGATGTCGACAAGTCGGGCGGTCTGCTCGGCAAAGGGCGAGAGCGCCTCCAGACGCGACACCAACCGTCGGAGCTGATCGGAGATCCCGTCATCGTCATCGATGGCCGCACCAGCGCCGAACGCCGCTTCCCGGTTGGCAACAGCATGACCGAGCAGGGATTCGCGATCGGCGAGGATCTGGTCCTCGTGAGGATCGCGGAGGTCAGCCGCGTCGATCTCCTCGACTTGATGCACCAGAAGATCGAGTTCCCGGGCGCGAGCGCGATCGTCGCCACCGATCGACCCCAGCTCATCTTCGAGCCGACGCAGCGATGCCACGGCTGACTCGAACTCCGACGGATCGATCTCGCCGAACGCATCGAGCGCCCCGCGCTGACGACGCGGCGACATGAGCGACTGCTGGGAGTGTTGCCCGTGGATCTCGACCGCGCGGCGTCCGATGTCCGCCATCGAAGCCAGCGTGGCGAGATCGCCGTTGATGTAGCAGCGAGTGCGACCACGAGCGGGCACCACGCGCCGCGCCACGATCTCCTCGTCGTCGATCACCCACCGGCCCTCGACGATCGCTGCCTCCGCGCCCGGTCGAACCTGGCTGGGGTCTGACTTCTCGCCCAACAGCAGCCCGATGGCGTCGACGATCAGGGTCTTTCCCGCTCCGGTCTCACCAGTCAGCGCTGTCATGGCCGGACCGAGCTCGAGTCGAAGCTCCGCCACGACACCGAGATCGCGAACGGCAAGCTCGATCAACATGACGACCGACTGACCAGCGCGGCCCGCGGGAGCACGACTCCGGGGTGGGCAACTGAGAACAGTGCGGACATGACGTTGATGAGGCTAGTTGGACAACGCAGCCGGGCAGGGAGCGCGCACCCCCGTCGAACTCAACGATCCGGGAGTGAGAACCGTGCACGCAAGATGTCGTGGAAGCTGGTCTGGCCGAACCCGATCAGCCGGGCCGGCGACCGCGACGCGGTGCATTCCACGCTCGCCCCGTCCTCCAGCACCCCTCCGGGTCGGCCATCGAGGCTCAGTCGCGCCGAACGATGCCCCGCAACGACCAGGCTCACGACCGTTGTGTGGTCGAGCACCACGCAACGGTCGAACAGCATGTGCGGCGACACCGGGGCGAGCAGCAAGGCCTTGTGCGACGGTGCGATGATCGGCCCCCGGACGCTGAAGGCGTAGGCGGTGGATCCGGTCGGTGTCGCAACGATCAGACCATCGGCGACGTAACTCGTGAACGGTCGACCGTCGAAGGACACCTCGAGGCGAACGGTGTGACCGAGGTCCAACCGCTCCAACACCATCTCGTTCAGCGCGGTGCCAACCTCCTCGGCGGCGCCGCCGGGTTGTCGAACGGACACGGCGAGCCGCATCCGATAGTCGATGTCATGGGAGCCGTCGAGGAACCGTTTGAGCGCCATCCGGACGCCGGAGGGCTCCACACTCGAGAGGTAGCCGAGTTGCCCAGCGTTGACGCCCAGGACCGGAACGTCGACCGTCGAGGCCAGCTCCACGGCACGCAGGATGGTGCCATCGCCCCCAACTCCGATCAACAGGTCGAGGCCGACGACGAGATCATCGTCGGGGACTGCCACCGCTGAACGACCGATGAGACCAGCATCGACACCCGGCGATCGCACCTCGTGGCCACGTTGGAGGAGCCAGTCGACGATATCTGCGGACGTATCCCAGGCGAGTGGTCGCTCGTGGTGCACGACGAGCCCGATGATCGCCATCAGCGGACCCCATGTTCGGTTTCGACGAGTTCCTCGACCACTGAGTTGGCCAACCCAGCGCTCGATCGCCGGCCGGTCAGTCCGTCGGTCAGCGACCCCGTCGTCACAGCCGGAGACAGGACAACGCCATCGACGAGGAACTCCACGTTTCCTTCTGCACCACGAATCGGCGACACCATTGCCCCCATGATGGAGGCTCCGGCGTCGTTCAGCGCGTCAATTGCCTCGGTCAGCGTCCGACGCCAGATCTCGGGATCCCGGATGACCCCCCGCCCGCGGGAGACTTCGGTGCGGCCAGCCTCGAACTGCGGTTTCACCAACACAACAATGCGCCCACCGTCGGCGCTCACCAACGACACCAAGGAGGAGGCCACGGCCGACACGGAGATGAAGGACAGATCAGCGACCAGTAGGGGGACCGGGCCGCCGAGCAATTCCGGGGTCACGTTTCGGATATCGGTCTGTTCGCGCACGGTGACACGACGATCGGCCCGGAGTCGTTCGTGGAGTTGATGTCGCCCCACGTCGATCGCTATGACCGAGGTTGCGCCGCGTTGCAACAGACAATCGGTGAATCCTCCAGTCGAGGATCCGGCATCTACGCAGCGCCATCCGCTGGGATCGATCCCGAAGTTGTCGAGCGCCCCCGCCATCTTGTGACCACCGCGGCCGACGTAGGTGGGTCCGTCGTCGATGGCGACCACGATGGGGTCGCCCGGAAGCACCAACCGTGCCGCCTTGTCTGCCAGTACCCCGGACGCGGTCACGCGACCCTCAGCGATCATGTGTTGCGCGCTCGTCCGCGAGTCGGCAAGTCCGCGACGCACCAACTCCGCGTCGAGGCGACGGCGGCTCATTGGGATGGCCCCTTCGGGGTCCCAGGGCGAGCGGGACCAGTCGACATGTCATCCACCAAGCTTTCGAGTCGCTCGCCGGTGAACCAGGACGGCTGAGTAGGCGGCCGCTCCGACACGAGGCGCTCGGCCTCGGCGGGGGCGGTATTGCCCGACTGCACCAGCCCAAACGACCAGCCGAGTGCATCGGCCAGCGCTCCGTCGGTGCCCGGTGAATCGCCGACCATGAATCCATGGTCCCCCCATCGCTCGCGTACGAGGTCGACCATCGGACCGTGGGGTTTACCAGCAACCGTTGCGCTCACGCCGGTGGCCACCTCGATGGACGCCAGGAGTGCGCCGCATCCGGGTGACGGACCGAATTCGGTGGGATAGACGGGGTCGCTGTTCGCGCCCAGCAGACGAGCACCACCCTCCACGGCGCGCAGCGCTGCGGTCATCGACTGATAGTCGAACTCGGAATGGAATCCGACGACCACAGCATCGATGTCGGCGAGAGCCGACGGCGACTCCAGATCAACCGTTCGGGGGTTGACGCAGAACGCACCTCGGCCTGACACCGCCTCGGTCACTCCACCGGATGCCACCACGAGGACACGTTCGGCTGGTTCCACCAGCGTTGCGACCGCGTTGGCCGACGAGATGATGTCGGCGGCGGTTGCGGTGATCCCAACCCGGCCCAGCCGTTCGATGTACTCGTCTGTTGTGTGGGAGGAGTTGTTCGAGCAGAAGGTGACTCGGTGGCCCCGCGCGCGCAGCCATGCGACCGCTTCGACCGATCCGTCGATGGCCGTGGCACCGAGCCACACGACCCCATCGAGGTCGAGCACCCAACAGCAGCTGGGGTCGATCAGCGCGCTCGGCACGAGCCCCGTTCCCGCGGTCGCTCAGGCGACCGTGATGGAGGAGTCGAGGTAGACGTCCTGGATGGCCTGGAGCAGTTCGACGCCCTCGGCCATCGGACGTTGGAATGCCTTGCGACCTGAGATCAGTCCCATGCCACCGGCTCGCTTGTTGATCACCGCAGTGCGAACCGCTTCGGCGAGGTCCGAGGCGCCCTTGGACTCGCCACCGGAGTTGATGAGTCCGATGCGGCCCATGTAGCAGTTCGCCACCTGATAGCGGCAGAGGTCGATGGGATTGTCGGTGGTGAGCGTGTCGTAAACGAGCGGTGAGGTCTTGGCAAAGCCGATGGCGTTGAAGCCGCCGTTGCGGGTCGGCAGCTTCTGCTTGATGATGTCGGCCTGGATCGTCACGCCCAAATGATTGGCTTGGGCCGTCACGTCGGCCGAGTCGTGGTAGTCCACGCCATCGGCCTTGAAGCCGTCGTTGCGGAGGTAGCACCACAGCACGGTGAACAATCCCAGCTGGTGGGCTTCCTCGAATGCAGACGAGACCTCATGGATCTGGCGACGGGATTCGGGCGACCCGAAGTAGATGGTGGCACCGACCCCAGCTGCGCCGAGGTCATAGGCCTGCTGAACCGACCCGAACATCACCTGATCGAAGCTGTTCGGATAGGTCAGCAGCTCGTTGTGGTTCAGCTTCACGATGAAGGGAATCTTGTGTGCGTGCGACCGCGACGTCATGCCGAGGACGCCAAAGGTGGTGGCGACTGCGTTGCATCCGCCCTCGATCGCCAAGTCGACGATGTTCGCTGGATCGAAGTAGGCGGGGTTCGGAGCGAACGACGCGGATGCGGTGTGTTCGATGCCTTGGTCGACCGGAAGGATCGATACGTAGCCGGTGCCGCCGAGCCGGCCGTTGCCGTGAAGTGCAGCGAGGTTGCGCAGAACCTGGGGTGAACGATCCGACGGAACAAAGCTCCGGTCGATCGACTCGGGCCCCGGCAGATGCAGCGTCTCGCTGGGAATTGCCTTGGCCTGATACGACAACAGCGAGTCGGCGTCATTGCCGAGAAGCGCTTGGATATCCACGTGATGCTCCAGTGTGAGTGGTGTTCGCACACCATCGTGCGTGACGAGGCAATGGTACGGGACGGGTGGCCATCCGAACCAGATGCCGTCGTGCGTGCGCTCATGCCATGCCTGCTGCCGGATGGCGTTGCGCTCATGCGATGCCTGCTGCCGGATGGCTTTGCGCTCATGCGATGCCTGCTGCCGGATGGCTTTGCGCTCATGCCATGCCTGCTGCCGGATGGCTTTGCGCTCATGCCATGCCTGCTGCCGGATGGCGTTGCGCTCATGCCATGCCTGCTGCCGGATGGCTTTGCGCTCATGCCATGCCGTCATCGGCAGCGGACGGGGCCCGTCAGGGAGCGGACCAACTGAGCGTCAA
>Ga0335397_10003600_pt1 | contig 20670 bp, 15 predicted proteins | sample MAT04_FD_205740 | JGI IMG/M metagenome (GOLD analysis project Ga0335397, IMG submission 205740) | Freshwater microbial communities from Lake Fryxell liftoff mats and glacier meltwater in Antarctica - MAT-04 (spades assembly) (version 2) ... | reverse complement strand
CGCCGGGTCCAGAGCGCGTACCATGATGAGTGCCTTCCACTGGTCGTTGTGTTGTGAGTGCACTCGCAATCAAACGCGAGACACACCAACGACCGGTGGATGGTCACCACCTATTCGCGCGGCCCCTAAGGTGTGTCTCGTTCCCAAGAGATGCACACCGGGCGGGCCGACGGGAGGCGCCGACGTGACTATTTCGACGAACTCATGGTTCCCGCACTGCAGCGCGAGCGTGGCATCATCGGCCGTTCTAGGCGACGATGACGGCTCCTGACGTCGCCGCCTCGGCCCGCAGCGCGCTGATCCGGTTCGATGCGACCGGCCCAGCACGTCGCCGCCTGTTCTGTCTGCGTTCGCCGGTGGAGGTCCGTCGACGTACCGGCTGTGGCCCAAGAGCCTGCCGAGCGATATCGAGGTGGTGGTAGTCGTCCTCCCTGGCCGCGATCCGCGCACGCGGTCAACCTCGGGAGAACCTCCGCCTGGGTCGATGGATGTGCTCGTTGCGTCAGCGCGTGCCGAAGTCGAGACGATGCAGTCGCAGAGCCCGCTGCCGTTCGCGATTTTCGGTCACAGCATGGGCGCTCTGGTTGCCTACGAGCTCACGGTGGCGATGGAAGCCGCTGCCGACTCGATCAGCGCAGCGTCGCCACACGCGTTGGTACCGGATCATCTCTTCGTTTCCGGCCGCCGGCCCCCGATGAGCTCCACGAGGGCGAACGCATTCACGCCCTCGTCGAAAACACATTCCTCGACAAGATGCAGCGGCTGTACGGCGGTGTTCCTGATGCGGTCCGACAGGAACCCGAACTACTTGCGCTGTTCCTCCCTGGTCTGCGCGCCGACGTGGAGGTGTTCGAAACCTACGCTCCCCTCTCGGCTCGGCGAGTGCAATGCCCGGTACGCGTCTACGGCGGCATCGACGACCGCCGCCCGAAACCGGAGCTGCTGCCCGGCTGGCAGCGATTGGTGGAGCAGGGCATCTCCGTGCGCACGTTCGCTGGCGATCATTTTTACCTCAACGATGCACGAGCCGACCTTTTAGCTGATCTCACTGCGCATTGGGACTCTGTGGCGGAGGCCTCACGGCCGGACCGTGTTTCGGACTCGTCATGACCCCGCCGGAACCCATCGCCATCGTCGGCATCGGTTGCCGGCTTCCCGGAGGCGTGACCGACCCGGACTCCCTGTGGCAGCTGTTGAGCGAGGGCCGCGACGCGATCACGCTCATCCCGGAAGGTCGCTTCGACCTTGGCGGGCTGTACGACGAGCGGGCCGCCACCCCTGGGCACACCATGAGCCAATGGGGCGGGTTCGTCGACGGCATCGACGGTTTCGATGCGGGATTCTTCGAGATCGCGCCTCGCCAGGCGGAACGACTCGACCCGCAGCAACGACTCCTGCTGGAGACCTCATGGGAAGCGCTGGAGGACGCGGGGGTTGCGTGTGAATCGATCGCCAGGTCCAACGAAGGGGTGTACGTGGGCATGTGGACGAACGAATACGAGTCGCGCATGTTCGCCGACCGCGAACGCATCGACTTCCACACCACGACGGGTACCGGTCGCTACGCCGCATCTGGCCGGCTGTCGTACTTCTTCGACCTGCTCGGTCCGAGCGTCACCATTGACACGGCCTGATCGTCGTCGCTCGTCGCAATGCACCTGGCTGCGCAGGGGCTACGCAACGGTGAGTGCGACCTTGCTCTCGCCGGTGGCGTGAATCTCATCGTCGAGCCATTCATCACCATCGCCTACTCTCAGTCGCGGATGATGGCCCCCGACGGCCGCTGCAAGTTCGGTGACGCGACCGCCAACGGCTACGTCCGCAGCGATGGAGCGGTGATGATCGCCCTCAAGCGACTGTCCACCGCGCAGGCTGCCGGCGACCACATCTACGCGGTGGTGCGTGGCAGTGCCGTCACGAACGACGGCCGCACGAGTGGCCTGCTCGGCCGGCCCGGCCAGGCCGGGCAGGAGGAGATGCTGCGCTGCGCCTACGGGATGGCGGGCGTCGACCCACGTAGTGTGCAGTACGTCGAGGCGCACGGCACGGGCACAGCGGCTGGCGACCCGGTCGAGCTCGCGGCCCTCTCCGCAGTGGTGGGCGCCCACCGCCACGGCGCCGAAGAGTGCCTCGTCGGCTCCATCAAATCGAACATCGGCCACACCGAGGGTGCCGCCGGCGCAGCCGGCTTGGCCAAGCTCGCACTTGCGCTGGAGCGCGGCGAGATCCCCGCTTCGCTGCACTACGAGCAACCGAACCCCAACATCCCGTGGGGCGAGCTCGGACTGCGAATCGCCGCCGAGCACCAAGCATGGCCCGCTGTCGACGGGCCGCGTCGCGGTCGGGTGAGCGCCTACGGCATCGCTGGTACCAACGCACACATCGTGCTCGAACAGGCGCCGCCCTCCGCCGGTGGCGTAGCGGAACCAATTGCACGAACCTCGCACCTGCTGGCCGTCTCCGCTGCGAGCCGCGAAGCGCTGCGCGAGTTGGGGGGGCGATACGCCAGCGCCCTCGCCGCCGGTTCTGCTGTCGCCGACCTGTGCGCGGCAGCGGCGACGCGACGCACCCACCTCGCCGAGCGGTTGACCGCGGTCGGCTCCGACGCCGACGAAATGAGTGTGTCGCTGCACCGATCTCTCGCGGTGCTCGACGCTCGGCCAGGCGACACGTTGCGCACGCCGCCGCAGATCGTCTTCGTGTTCCCTGGTCAGGGCTCGCAGTGGCCGGGTATGGCCCGCGAACTGCTGGCCGACGAGCCTGTGTTCGCCAGCGCAGTGGCCACTTGCGACGCCGCCATCCAGGCGGAAGCCGGGTGGTCACCGATCGAGATGCTCACTGCCAGCGACCCGGCGCGCATCGACGACATTGACGTGGTTCAGCCGCTGCTGTTCGTGGTCCAGGTGTCGCTGGCGGCGCTGTGGGTGTCGTGGGGCATCACTCCCGACGTCGTGGTGGGCCACAGCATGGGCGAGGTGGCCGCTGCGCACGTCGCCGGCGCGTTGAGTCTGACTGACGCGACCGCAGTCATCTGCCGGCGCAGTGCGCTCCTGCGGAGCATCAGTGGGTTGGGTGCAATGGCACTCGTCGACCTGCCACTGGCCGACGCGGCCTCAGCGATCGCGGGGCTCGAAGCGTCGCTTTCGATTGCGGTCAGCAACAGCCCGCGGTCCACCGTGCTGTCGGGCGATCCTGCCGTATTGCAATCCGTCCTGCTGCGGCTGGAGGCAGCCGACGTCTTCTGCCGACCGGTGAAGGTCGACGTCGCCTCGCACAGCCCTCAGGTCGACCCCTTGCTCGCCGATCTACGCGCGCGACTTGGCGAACTGAGTCCGGCCGCCTCGTCCGTCCCGTTCCGGTCCACCGTCGCTGGTCGGGTGCTCGACGGTCCGTCACTCGACGCCGACTACTGGGCGGCCAACCTCCGTCAGCCGGTATTGTTCGGTGACGCGATTGCCGAACTTGCGGGCTCGCGACCGACCGTGTTCGTGGAGCTGAGCCCGCATCCGATTCTGCTGTCCTCGATCGACCAGGTCGTCCACGATCTGGAGCCTCGAGCCACGGTGGTCGCGGCGATGCGCCGCGGCGAACCGGAGGTGGCGACGATGCTCACCGCGCTCGGCTCGCTGTTCGCAGCGGGTGCCGCCGTTGACTGGCCTGCCGTCACGGGTGTACCCGCAACGCACGTGCTGCTACCCAACTACCCGTGGCAGCGTCAGCGGCACTGGTACGAGCCGACGCAGCGTAGCGTCCACCGCGACGGTGGGCATCCGTTGCTCGGCGATGCGATCCGCCCGGCGGCCGAGCCGCGCTCGGTGCACTGGCAGACCTCGCTCGGCGGTGAGCACCTTGGCTTTCTGCGCGACCACATCGTGCAGGGTTCGGCTGTCCTGCCGGCCACCGGCTTCATCGAGCTTGCCCGCGCCGCGTTCGCCGAACGGTCTCGGGACCGTTCGCTCGTCGACGTCGAGCTGTATGAGGCGCTGCCGATCGATGCCAAACACCCACGAGAGGTGCAATGCCAGGTTGGCCGAGCTGTGCCGGCGAACCGGAGCGACCACCTTCATGGCACTGCTCGCGGGGTTCGAGGTGGTTGTCTCGCGCCACGCCGGCGAGTCAGATGTGGTGATCGGCATCCCGATCGCAGGACGAGTGCGCCCGGAGCTGGAACCGATGATCGGCGCGTTCCTCAATACGCTCGTGCTGCGCAACGACCTCTCCGACAACCCGACCTTCCGCGAGCTCCTGGGACGCGTGCGCGAGACCAGTCTCGACGCCTACGCCAATCAAGACGTGCCGTTCGAGCTGCTCCTTGCCGACCTGCAGCCACCGCGCGACCTCAGCCGTACGCCGTTGTTCCAGATCTTCTTCAACATGACCCACGTCGAGCTGGCAAGTGCGGAGTATGCCCTGGCCGGGTCTGCTCTTCGAGGTCATCGACCAACCCGACCCCGCTTCGAAGTTCGACTTGACGATGTACGTCAATGAGGCGAGCACCGGCACCGATTTGCGCTTGGTCTACAACCGTGGGTTGTTCGACCACGCGCACATGCGGCGGCTTGTTGACCAGTACGCCCACGTTCTGGAACAGGCGGTTGCCGAACCGGACCAGCAAATCGACCAGTTCGTGCTGGCTGATGTCGCTGAGGCCTTGGTGCTACCTGATGCGTCCGCCGCTCTCGACCACAAGTGGCACGGTTCGGTGCCCGCAGCGATCAGCGCTGTGGCAGCTCGTGCCCCGGGCCGCATCGCTGTCGTCGACGCCTCGCGCCGCTGGACCTTCGGACTGCTGGCGATGCAGATGGGTAGGCTCGCGAGCTGGCTGAAGGTACGGCAGATCGGTCGCGGCGACGTTGTCGCGATCTACGGACATCGCAGTGGGTCCTTGGTATGGACCGTTGCCGGCGTGCTGGCATCCGGATCTGCGTATGTGATGCTGGACCCTCGCTACCCGGCATCGCGGATCGCGCAGATCTTGCGTATCGCCAAGCCGAAGGCGTGGCTGGCACTCGACGCGGCGGGTTCGCCTGCCGCCGAAGTGTTGGCGGTGCTGGACGATCTGGGCGTCGAGCATCTGCTCACGCTGCCCGAGACGGCAGATCTTGACGAACTGGACGCGCCGCTGGCGCTGCCCGATGGTCCCGCAGAGCTCGATCCAGACTGCATCGGTCCCGACGACGTGGCCTGCCTGACGTTCACCTCCGGCTCCACCGGAGTTCCGAGGGCGGTCATCGGCCGCCACGGTTCGCTCACTCACTTCCTGCCGTGGATGTCCGCTGAGTTCGGTGTCGGCGAGGACGATCGATTCTCGATGCTCTCCGGGCTCTCGCACGACCCGCTGCAGCGCGACATGTTCTGGCCGCTGTGGCTCGGCGCAACCATCGTTGTTCCGGATCCCGAGACGAAGGGGACGGCGGGCTGGCTGGCGCAATGGATGCGCGATCAGCGTGTGTCGGTTGCTCACCTGACGCCGGCGATGGGGCAGCTCCTCGTGGAAGGCTTTGAGGCTGACCGTGGGGTCGCAGTGCCGTCGCTACGGCGAGCGCTGTTCATCGGCGACGTGCTCACGCGCGGCGACGTCAAACGCCTCCGAGCGCTGGCGCCCGACGTCCAAGTGATCAATCTCTACGGCACCACCGAGACTCAGCGGGCGAGCGGATACCACGTGCTCGAAGTCGACCGTGACGTGCCTGTTGGTGTGCGACCGAAGGAAACGCTTCCGCTGGGCAGGGGTATGCCGGGGTCGCAGCTACTCGTGCGCACCAGTGCCGGGCACTCAGCGGCGATTGGCGAGGTCGGCGAGGTCGTGATGCGCAGCCCACACCTCGCGATCGGCTATTTGGACGACGCGGCACTCACTGCGCAGCGCTTTACGAAGGATCCGTTCGGAATCTCGGCTCAGGACCAGCTATACGCCACCGGCGATCTCGTCGCTACCGCGCCGACGGTGTGGTGGAGTTCCTCGGTCGTAGCGACGATCAGGTGCAGTTGCGCGGGTTTCGCGTCGAGCTCGGTGAGATCACCGCGGCCCTGCGTGCCCACCCAGAGGTAGCCGATGCCGTAGTGCTGTTGCGTGCGGACAACTCATCGCCGCCGTCCCTTGTCGGCTACGTGGTGCCATCGTCCGATAGTCGCTTTGACGCCCGTGAGATCGTTCGCTCTCTGCGCAGCTCGTTGCCGGCACACATGGTACCCACAGTGCTCATCGAGCTCGAGCGTCTCCCCCTCACTCCCAATGGCAAGGTCGATCGTGGCGCTCTGGCCGCACCGATGGAATTCACCGCTGGTGTCGCTGACGATGACTCACCTAACGATGCATTGGAATGGATGCTGGTTGACATCTGGCAGCGGGTGCTCGGACGCAAGCACATCAACATCCACGACGACTTCTTCGAGCTCGGGGGGTACTCGCCTTCGTCGCGTCGGCTCACCGACCGCTCGCTTCGAGGAAGAGGTCAAGCAAGTTCATCGCGCCGCATACGGCGTGTACCAGGGCGGCCGCGTCCACCATGACATCACGTTGGTGCTCAGTGACGACACTTTGGCGCTCGACAAAAAGGGATGGGTCCGCCGCTGGTCGGAGATCACCGACGGCACGATGACCACGCGCAACGTAGGTGGGACGCATGCAAGCCTCCTCACACAGCCGTTCGTGCACGACTTGGCGCTCGCCATCGCACAACTCCTTGACGCCTCGACACCGGACGCAGCGGACTGATCAGTTGGAAGTCTGGACGGTTGCAGCGCTGCTGTCTGCCTCATGGGACAAGATGGTGCGACGGTGCCTCCCGTTGTCCGCGTCCGAACGCTGTGCATGGACTGTCCGTTCATTGAAGAACGGCTGCGCCACGGCGAGTCAACATGGTTCATCGGTGGCAAAAAGCCTTTCGCAATGTTCTCCGATCATCATCACGACGACCGGGTTGGTCCGTAGCTCTCGGCTGGGCCAGGCGTCCAAGAGTCGTTGGTGGCGACCCGGCCGTCGTCGTTCTTTCGCACACCGTACGTGTGCAGGAGCGGTTGGCTCGGTGTGTATTTGGATGTCGACGTCAATTGGGACAAACTCGCCGACCTCATTGACGATTGCCTTCCGCCCGATCGCTCCGAAGAAGCTGATAGCGCAGCTCTACTCGCTGGCCTAGTCCCGGACGCGCGTCAGGCCTGTCGGCTAGCTGCGATGAAGTCGGGCTCTGAGATCGTGAAGTCGTAAACCTGCATCAGCATCTCCATCGACGCGAGGTACCGGACGGAATCGACCGTCAGCACGGCTCCGGTGCGCACCTGGCCGGTCTCGTTCCGAAATCCGCCAACGGGACCCCAGAGGTCGGAGATGGCGAATATCACGGCCCACGCCACGTCGTCGCGTTCGTTCTCAGAGGTTGCCGACGTCGTGACACCGAATGCGATGCCGGCCGACCCAAGGTCGACGTTGGTGAGTGCGAACGTGACGTCGTCGACCTCCGTGATGGTCGGTGTGATGCCGACGATGACGTCGGCGAACCGCTGTGGGTCGGTGACCAGGTCATGGGTGAGATCAATGGCCGCCTGGTCTGGGTCGACCTGCTGGTCGGTGCCCGTCCAATCCGGCGGGTGCACCACGCATCGCGGGGCACCCGTGCCGTCTGTTTCCAGGTGCTCGCCGTCGGGACACGCAATGAGGATCGTCGTGGTAGGGCCGCCCACATTGCCCTGGGGTTCGTTTGCCGAACTGCACGCGCCGGTCGTCGTCAGCAATATCGCTGATACGAGCGTTCTCCTCAGCGGTGCCATCATCCGCCAAGATCGTAACTCAGCGAGTGGTCACACCTTCGGGCAGGTCCGGCACGACGACGCCAACCATGCGCAGCGAGTTGCCGACAGGCGAGTATCGACAGGTGACAATCGAGGTGGTTGTGTCAAGAAGTTGTCACGCTACTCAGGGATGGGGTGAGTCCGCCGATACACGATCATGACTCTTCCCGCAACCGGCCGCCGCTCGGGCCATCGTCGGCGCACGTTCGCTTCCGTGTGCATTGCACTCACCCTCGGTTTCGGTGCCCTTGCGATCGGTGGCGGCGTACTGCGTATGGCTGATGCAGGCAGCTACAAGGCGGGCGGTTGGACCACCGCCGGCGGGTCGACTCCGCGCACGCTGACGCCAGGCGAGACCACAACTGTGAAGGTGACCATCGCATCGACTTCGAATCGACACGGCAATATCACCATTGAACTGAGCTCCCCGACAGCGGTGGTGTACAAGAACTCATGGAACTTCCAGTGGTTCTGGAAGGGCAAGGCGCAAACCTTGACGGTTCCGTTCGCCGTGCCGGCAAACTCCGAGATTGGTACCTTGACCGTCAAGGTCAAGATCTCCGACCCGTGGTCGAAGACCGTTCAGCACTGGAACCAAAAAGCAACCACTTTCAAGGTCGTACCGCTGAGCGCACCGGTCGCGACGCCCGTGCCTGTACCGACCGTGACTACTCCGCCGGCCACCCCAGCACCGGTGACCACTCCGCCGGCCACCCCAGCACCGGTGACCACTCCGCCGGAGACGGCCGCACCGGTGACCACTCCGCCGGAGACGGCCGCACCGGCGACTTCTCCGCCGGAGACGGCCGCGCCGACCACGGCTCCGCCCGCGACGGCCGCACCGACCACGGCTCCGCCAGTCACTGCGCCGCCTGCCACCCCGGCACCGCCAGCGCCTTCGGCGCCTTCCTCACCTACTGGCTCGTTGCCGAGTGCTGGCAATGTGTTGTGGTCGGAGGATTTCTCGTCGGCTGCAGGCATGGACCGGTTCGTGAAACGGATCTCTGTGGGCGACAATGTTTCCAACGGCAACCCAATGCAGTCGTTCAACGGTGACCACGACCACAGCTGTGGCAGCCCCGCCACTACCCGTCCCATGGTCGAGGACTACCAGATCAGCACCCACTTCTGGTACTGCGCCCCCGGCAGCGACCCCGCCAAGGGCCACATGATGACCGGTCTGAACACCGTTGGTTACGTCATCATGGCCTTCGCACCCAAAGCCGACAACGGCACCAGCGCCCGCGTGTTCCCAGCCACCACCAACCAAGTGTGCTGGGACCAAAACCTCACCGACCTCGGCACCCGCAAATTCACACAGCTCGTCGTGATCAACGCCGACCGCTATCAAGCCAACGGCAACGGCATCAACTACGTCAACCCCGACTTCAACACCAACGGCGGCGCAGAAGCAATCCACACCACCGACGACGACTTCATCTTCGTCAACCTGCGCAACAGCGTGCAGTACTTCAACGGCCAAAACAGAACCTTCGCCGACTACTTCACCGACCGCTACCAAGGCTCCACCGACAAAGCCACCCGCTACACCATCTGCGTCCGCGACAACAACAACGGCACCGTCACCCGCTACCAATCCCGCCCCGGCGGCGCCGTCTCCACCATCACAGGCCCCGGACGCTTCCCAACCGGACCACGAGTCTTCATCATCGAAGACGACAGCTACAACCCAATGAAGAGCTACACCGACGAAGGCATCCCCCAATACGTCACCGACCCATTCACCTGGCACTGGGACAACATCCGCATCAGCGCCAACTGAACCAACACACCCCGTCGCTAGTGGTTCGGTGAACCACGATCGATGACCTGTTGGTGGAACCCTTCGAGTTCCTCGACGATCGACACCCAGCTGTAGTTCGCCTCGACTAAGGCTCGGCCGTTGCGGCCGAGCTCCTCTGCGAGGGCACGGTCGCCGAGGACACGCAGCACTCCCTGGGCGAACTCCTCGACCCCGTCGGCGATCAACAGATGCTGCCCGTCGACCACCGAGATGCCCTCGCACCCCAACTCGGTGGAGACAAGACCCTTCTGCATGGCCAGACCGTCGAGCACCTTGAGTCGAGTGCCGCTACCCATCCGGAGCGGCACGACGAGGGCGCCAGCACCGAGGGCATAAGGTCGGATGTCGGGCACCTCGCCGACGAAACGCACGTGGGGGCCAGCGAGGCGTGTGACCTCGTTCGGCGCGCCCAGACCGACGATGGAGAAGATGACGTCGGGGCGTTGCTGCACAATGAGCGGCAGGATCTGCTTGGTGAAGAACGTGACCGCATCGATGTTGGGGCGGTAATGCAGCAGTCCAGTGAACACGATGCTGTTTGGATCGACTGCCACGTCACTCGCCGAGAAGAAGTCGATGTCGACACCGTTCGGGGCGACATGCACCGGCTTGTGCGGCTCCGTCTCGGAGAGAATGAGCTGCTCGCGGGCAGAGGTGACGACGCAGCCGTCAGCTCGTCGCCAGCTGCTGCGCTCTTCACGACGGAACTTCCTGAATTCGCTCCAGTTGTAGAGCTTGCGAAGTCGTGACGTCTCAGTTTGATACATGCGTTGCAGCAACTCGTATTCGATGTTGTGCTCGTCAACGATCGACACAACGCCCGCTGGGAGTTCGAGCCAACTCATCTGACTCGACTCGAACTGGACGATGTCAAAGCGTTCGGCTGTCAGTAGCTCAGTAGCCAGCTGCTGCATCTCGCTAGCGCGCACGCCGGCGGTCTGGAACGAACGCCGCCGAAACATGCTCAGCGCCTGCGCAGCGCGCTTTGCCCGCTCGGTCGGAAGTCTTGCCGGGACCGTGTGGACAGAGTGACACACCTCAGCCAGCGCTGCGACCTTGGCCTCCTCGCCAGCGTTTGAGTAGCAGAGCACCGAGACGGTGTGGCGTCGCGACAGCTCGCAGACTATCTGGAACACGCGGATACCAAAGCCCCAGTTCGGCGGGTACGGGATCGACGGCGTGACGATGAGGATTCGCAACGGGCTGTTCCTTGGGGGATGTGACGACAGGTCAGTGCCGGTCAAGTCCGAAGCCTACAACGTCGGATCGTTCAGGGGTTCGCTTGCGCCCCGGCGATCGCAAGCCGAATGAGGCGGTCGGCGTTGACCGACGCGTCGAACTCGATCAGCGCGCGTGCTCTCGCCGCCGCACCGAGCCGCGCACGTAGGTCAGGTTCAGCGGCGAGCAGACGGAGCTGGCGTGCGAGGTCGTCGACCGAACCGGCCGCGACGTGCAAGCCAGTGTGGCCTTCGACGACAAGCTCGGCAAGGCCACCGACGGCCGTTGCGACGATGGCCAAGCCTGAGGCCCCCGCTTCCACGGCCGCGATCCCGAACGTCTCCCAAATGCTCGGGAGGACGAACACATCGCTCCATCGATAGAGCGCCATGAGTTCGTCGTCATTGGGTAGAAGATGGTCGTACACGGTGACGCCTGACTGGCGGGGCACCGGGTCGCGGGTCACGATAGCTAGCTCGGCAACTCCTTCCGGCAGGGTTGCGAATGCCTCGAGAAGGACCTCGCCGCCCTTACGGCGAAACTCGCCTCCCACGAACAGCAGGCGCATCGGGCCGGAGGTGGAACGATCGCCAGGTTCCCACCGTGAGAGGTCGACGCCCGGGGGAATGACCTCCACCACCTGCGGGTCGACGCCGTAGTCGGAGACGAGGGACTCGGCCGTCCAACGACTCCACGGTGCGTGCGCGCTCGCTCCCTGCATCACCCTTTGGTTACGACGATGTTTGAACCCGGTGATGATGCCGCCGCGATCGGCACGGTGAGAGTACCCAAGCGCCATCGCGTCGTATTGCAAGGGAGTGACATCGGTGCAGAGCACGTATGGGCGACGAGTCGCCACGCGTCCGCCGAGCACGGCTGGCACCTGAGTGTTGAAGAGCGCCGCTTCGTGATCCAAGCCGCTCAGCCCACGCTGGACTTGTGTGCGCCCTTTCATCGCCACTTGGAAGGCAGGAATCGGTATGCGCTCCCTCCAGGTCCCCGTCGAGGAGTAGTCGACAGGGACGAACGTGGCGGCGACGTCGCTGCGTGTGAGGAGCGCTCCGCGAAGGTTGTCGCTGTACGTGCGGTGGCCAACGTGCTGTTCCATGACGAACGCAATACGTGTCGGCCGCTGCGGCAAGTCGCCCTCGTGCTCGCTCACCGTGCGATTCATCCTCGCCAGCGTATGAGACGGCAAGCCTCCATTGCGTAATACTCTTCGGAAATGAAGTTCGACGATGCGGCGAAGGTCCCCACAGGAACCACGCTGCAGGCCGACGTGTGCATCGTGGGCAGCGGTGCCGCCGGCCTCACGCTGGCGCGACGGCTCGCAAACACGAAGCTCGACGTCATCCTCCTCGAGGCTGGCGGTCTGCAACACGACGAGGAGGTCGAGAGCGACACCTTCGCGGTCGACCAACTCGGCTTGCCACAGCAGAACACCATCGCCTCACGGGGCCGGTGGTTCGGGGGTAGCACCGACCTGTGGTTCGGTCGAATCGCGAAACTCGACACCATCGACTTCGAAAAACGTTCGTGGGTGCCCAATAGCGGGTGGCCGATAACCAGTGCCGACTTGCTGCCATGGCTCACCACCGCGGCGACCGTGCTCGAAGTGCCGCACTTCGACAAGCTCGACATCGACGCGTGGGCTACGAACCCGACCATCGACACGGTGAGGCGCGATGGTGCGGCCGATCTACGCGCGTTTCTCTGGGCGGACGCAATGTTCATGGCGGAACGCACCCGCGGGGTCATCGAGCAGTCGCGCGCTGTCCGGCTCCTCCTGAACGCCGCCGTCACAGAACTGGTTCCCAACGAGTCGGCGTCAGCCATCGACTCCATCACGGTGCGCGGCCCGGCCGGGTCGTTCTCCATCGCAGCAACTCACTACGTTCTCGCGGCAGGTGGCCTCGAGAACCCGCGGCTGATGCTGGCATCGACGCAACACTCCGCTGGTGGCGTCGGCAACGCAGCCGACAACGTCGGCCGGTATTACATGGATCATCCGCGCGGCGAGGGCCTCGCCGTCGCAGACCTACGCAGCCTTCCGCGCCCGGTGCTCGAGCGATTGCTGCTGCTCGGCGAGAAGGCCCGGTCGCCCTACGGTCGCGCGCAACTGCGCGTCACGTTCCCTGAGCCCATGCAACGCGAGGAGGAGCTACTGAACCACAGCCTCCATGCTCACCTCGTTTCGGATGTACACGACTCGGCCGGTCACCTCGCGCTGAGGCGGCTCGCTGAGTCGGCTCGATCGCGACCCGCGCGCAACACCACAGTACCCGCCGACATGTGGGAGGTGACAAAGGCGAGCCCCCGCCTAGCGGCGTTCACGGCTCGCCGACTCGCTCGCAGGGAACGACCGACTTCGCTCGTCGTCATCGACCAAATGGAGCAGGAGCCGGATCCGTCGAGCCGCGTCACCGTCGATCACGGACGGACTGATCGGTTCGGTCTGCCCCGAGTACAACTCGACTGGCGCATCACCGATTCCACCTACGTCTCACAACGCCGGATGCACCAGCTCTTCGCCTCCATCGTCGAGCGAGCCGGTGTTCCCACTTTCCGCAGTTCGCTGCTCGACCATCCGAGTGAACCGCCGCCGCTGATCGACATGAAACACCCGTCGGGCACCACACGCATGTCGAGCAGCCCCCGCAACGGGGTCGTCGACGCGAGTTGCCGGGTGCACGGCATCGACAACCTGTTCGTCGCCGGCAGCAGTGTGTTCCCGACGGTCGGGCACGCGAACCCTACGCTGACCATCGTCGCGCTGGCAGCTCGGCTCGCACACCATCTCGGCGGGCCTGCGGCTGACACACCCGACTGAGTCAGCGAGCAAGTTGAGAGTTCACGACGTAGAGACGGTGCTTTCGGTCGATCGGAGTACGAAAGCCGGCGAACAGCCCACGCAGCAGCATGTACGGACGCCGAAAACCCTTTGGTTTACGACCGGCGAACACCTCGCGGGCCGGGTCGATGACACCGAACCGGATGAGCCAACCCATCATGAACCACGTAATTCCCCACTGACCCGTTCGTAGGTATTTGGCGATGGCGCCACCAACGCCGTAGAAGTCGCGCTTCACAAGCTCGCGAAGCTCGTCAAGATCGCGGAACCCGTCGTGCATCACCACCACTTCGGAGGTCTGGTAGGTCCACCAACCCGCAATGAGACCACGCCAACTCATGTCGTTGTCCTCGCACGAGCCGAATCGGGCACCGGCTCCGAGGAGCTCGTCGTAGCCGAGCAGCTCGTCGAACGCTGTGCGTCGCACCGCCATGCCGGCACCGAGATTCAAACCCCCCACCGACCACTTCCACGAGCTGAGAGGGTCGCGCAGGATCTGGTCGTGAGGGAATGTGATTGCCGGTGTGAGCCCCGGCCTGTCCACAGGGACTGCCTTCACCGTGCAGAACACCATGCCCACGCGAGCGTGCTTGTCGAACGGCGCCGCCATTCCCGCAAGCCAGTTTTCGGGCACGATGCAATCGTCGTCAGTGATTGCGATGATCGGGGCAGTGGTGAGCGCGATGCCCTCGTTGCGTGAGCAGCTGAGGCCGACCGAGGTTGAACGAACGTAGCGAAACCGCGGGTCGGTGAGGAACGGTTGCACTGCCTCGGCGGTGTCGTCGAGAGCGCTCTGATCGACGATAACCAGCTCGAACGATGGCGCTTCGTTGGCGAGGATGGACTCGAGTAAGGGCACGATTTTGGCCCCGCGATTGCGAGTTGCGATCACCACGGCGATGGGAGCGGAGTCGATGACAGTAACCCTTCTGCTTCGAGTTCTATCGCTTGACCATCATGCGCGCCGAGTAATCGATCCGGTGCAACAGTACATGTTCACCTGTGCCCGCAAAGTACTCTGTGACCGCCTGTTCAGCGCCCTTGAAGTGGCCGTAGTCGTCGATGATGAGCACACCACCTGGTGCGAGCAGCGGATACAGGTGCACCAGCTCGTGAAGGGTCGACGAGTAATAGTCGGTGTCGAGCCGGAGCAACGCGATGCGATCGGGCGTGTGCTCAGGGATTGTGTCCTCGACCATGCCCTTGACCAGATGGATCTTGTCGTCGCCGTAGCCCACCGTCGCCATGTTGTCGGCCACTTCGTCGACCGACGCCCGTGCGTCGCGGTTGAAGCGGTTGCGGTGCTCGGCGTTCCAACGGCCGAGCATGCTCTCGCCGTTCCAGTCGACGTCCTCCGGAGTCGGCTTGGGCATGCCCTCGAACGTGTCAAGCAGGTACAGATGGCGAGACGTATCGCCCAACTCGATGAGGGTGCGGGCAGCAGCCATCATGCTGCCACCACGCCACACCCCGCACTCCACGAAGTCGCCGGGAATGTCGTTATCGACGAGGTAGCTGATTGCTGAACGGAGAGCAAAGAGCTTCTCTGGGCCGGTCATCGTGTGAATCTCGACCTCGCGGATCATCGCAAGGGTGGCCTCGTCAAAGTCAACGGGGTACTGGCGCGCTGTGTCCACCACGTCGGGCCCCACCGGTCGCGTGATCTCATAGCCGTAGCGCCGGAATACTTTCTTGACGCCACCGACGACCATGCTGCGCATCATCCGCTCTCCATACGACGTCTCGCCAGCCCGAACTTTTGGCGAGCATACCGATCCCGCGCGCCCGCGTCACGCGCGCATCGAGCGGGTGGCAACTCGAAATGCCGGCATCGGCAGTTCTGGCAGAAGCTCGACGGTGCAGGACCGCGAGAGAATGTCGAGCGTGGCCGGGCACGCGTCGGGCGAGTAGTCGATCGGGCGGTGCGCCCACGCGTAGGGATCGAGCAGCGGATGAACCGGCCGCTTGGCGTTGATCGACTGCCAGTTGCTGTACACATGGCGGCCGGTGTCGATCAGCCGTCGGGCGCCCTTGATGTCGCCGAACGCCTTCGCTTCCTGTGGGTCGTCGAACAACAGCGCAAGCCCAGCTGCATCCGCAGGGTCGTGGTGCGGGCTGACCGTGAGACCGGCACGACCGCTCTCAGCCAGCTCGTCGATGAGAAACCGTCGCCGCTCCCGCCGTCGAGCGAGCTGCCTGTCGAGCCGCTTCAACTGCGGCCGAAGGATCGCGGCCGACAGCTCCGGCATCCGGAAGTTCTGACCGACAAAAATCGGCTCGTCGCTGACGAACTGGTCCTTTCGTTCGTAGTGCCCGACGTCGTGGTACATCGCTGCGCGAGCGAGCATACGGTCGTCGTTGGTGACCATGGCACCACCTTCTCCGGACTTGATGTTCTTGTGCTGGTTGAAGCTGAACACGCCCGCGTGACCGATGGCGCCAGCTCGGCGGCCACGGTACTTCAAACCCATCGCTTGACAGGCGTCCTCGATGACGACCAGGTTGTGGCCAACGGCGACCTTCATGATGGCGTCCATGTCGCACACGAGGTTGATCATGTGCACCGGAATGATCGCCTTGGTGTACGGCGTGATCTTGCGCTCGAGGTCGATCGGGTCCATGGTCAGGCTCTCATCGATCTCGACGAGAACCGGCACTGCGCCAACCGCAAGGGGGGCGGCGGCGGTGGACACCCACGTATACGCAGGGACGAGAACCTCGTCGCCCGGGCCGATGCCGGCGCCGACCAGCGCGCAGATGAGTGCACTCGTGCCGCTGTTCACCGCCAGTGCATGACGTACGTCAAGCGTGGAGCGCAACCCCTGTTCGAACCTGTCGGTTTCAGACGCGCCCCGCGAGTAGTACCGGCCAAGGTCTCCCTTGGCGACCACTCGCACCGCTGCGGCCAACTCTCGAACGCCTAATGACAACATCTAGTTCCTCCCGGATGCAGAGTTTGGGGTTGGCGTCCTGCGCCCGTCAAGTCGTCCATGCAGCCGATGTTGCGAGCCGCGTGTGCGAAACTCACGCGCATGCTGAGTGAACACGACGATCGCGCTCGCATGGGCTTCGGGTGTGTGCGCTTGGGCAGCGCCTCCGGAGGCGGTTCGTGGCGATCTCAGGTCCGTCTCGTCCAGCACGCCATCGATGTGGGCGTGACCACGTTCGACACCGCCGACGCCTACGGAAACGGCCTCAGCGAGCAGATCATCGGGCGAGCGATGCACGGGCGGCGTTCCCAGGTGGAGATCGCCACCAAGGTCGGCTACGAGTTCAGAGAACGCAGCCTGTCAGCGCACACGATGGCCCGATTCGCCCGCCCGGCGCTTCGAGGCGTGCGCAGCGTGCGCTCACGTTCTGCCTCGAACGAGCAGTCACGAGACACCGCAAGCGTGACCGGCGGCGCCTACTCTGCTCAGGACTTTTCGCCCGAGTACATACGGCGAGCGGTCGATGCCAGCTTGCGCAGACTCGGCACCGACTACCTCGACACTCTGCAACTGCACGGCCCACGAGCCGTGTTCCTCGATGTCGTTGACGAGGTGGCCCGCCTGAAGAGGGCCGGCAAGATTCGCCGATTCGGAATCGGAGCCGAGTCGCTCGATTCAGCAATCGAGTGGCTCCAGATTGACGGCGTCGACACAGTACAAGTGCCGTTCGGTGTGCTCGATCCACAAGCTGCCACGACGGTGCTCCCGCTCGCCTCGAGCTGCGGCGTCGAGGTGTGGGCGCGCGGCGTGCTGGGAGGTGGCTTGCTCTCCATGGCGATGGCAAGCGATACGCGTCTTACCACCGTCGAGAAGTGGCCGCTCATCAGCGAGCTCATGGCGATCGCCACGCGACACGGCGTGCAGGTGGTCAAGTTGGCAGTCGAGTACGTCCGATCGTTCCCCGGTGTCGCCGTGGTACTGCTGGGAATTCAGTCGGAGGAGCACCTGAGCGACAATGTTGCAATCATGAGCAGTCCCACCGTTGATTCCTCAGCGATTGACGATGTGACCAGTGTGCTCGGACGATGGGCCGATGACCATGAGATCCGCTGAACCAGGCATCCGCGATGACACTGTTGTTGTCGTAGGAAGCGGACCGTGTGGGGCGATGGCGGCGGCCCGACTGGTTTCACGGGGCGTGAGGGTCACGATGCTCGACGCCGGTGTCTCAGCCCCCCGGGGCCTCATCGTGCGCGCGGGTGGCAACACGCTCTACCGCCGACAGGACGATCGACGCCTCGAACAGAACCGCCACGAGTACGCCGCTGATGCCGTCACCGAATGGTCGTCGAGCCGCACGCTGGGGGGTCTGTCCAACTACTGGACGGCCGCCGTGCCGCGCTTCGCGCCAGAGGACTTCACCGAGGGCGGCCGAGTGGATGAGCGCTATGTGTGGCCTGTCACCTATGACGAACTCGTGCCCTACTACGAGATGGCCGAGCAGGCGCTCACCATCACTGCTGGCGAGCCCTTCGACAACATCCCTGCGAACACCACTCACTTCCGCTGCAGTCCGCCGGCGGACTGGGCCGACCTCGCTCGCAGGGCCTCACTGGCGGGCGACTTCCTCGGGCCATTGCCAATGGCAAAGGGAGGCCCGTGGATGGCGGCGCGACGGGGCACGGAGTTCAGCAGCTATCACTGCGTCATCAAGCCGCTTCTGTCGTCGAAACTGTTCACACTCGTTACCGGCGTGCAGGTCACACATCTGGACTGGAATGGCGCGACTTCGCAAGTGGAGTCCGTCGGCTTCGTCGACCGTGCCACGGGTGAGCACCGTACCCAGCTCTGCCGGGCAGCGGTCCTCGCGGCTGGCGCCATCGACACCACCACCATCTTGCTGAGGTCTGTGTCCGCGGACTTCCCGAACGGGCTGGGGAACTCACACCAGGTCATCGGCCGCTACCTCCACGATCACCCGAAGGAGTGGTGGCCAGTGGCAGCTGCACGGCCCTTGAGTGCATTGGCCCATCCGATGTACCTGTCGCGTTCGCCATACGACGCCGACAACCCGCTGTACGCGTCATCGTTGACATTCGGCCTCGCGTCGCACAGGATCAACACCTACCTCCGCAAGAAGACAGGCTCGTTCGGTGTCCAGGTGTTCGGCACCATGATTCCCCGTCCCGAGGTGGGGGTGAGCCTGCCCACACAGCCCGCCGACGACAGCCTCGACTGCCGGCCGCGCATCGACCTGCGATATGAGCAAGCGACCATTGACAACATGATGGCCGCGCGTGACCGGCTGCGCGACGTCTTCGGATCATTGGGAGTGGCACTCACGCTCGACGGACCGTTCTTCCCGTTGGTGCCCGGAGCGTCCGTCCACTTCGGCGGCGCGGTGCGAATGCACCATTCGCGCGAGTTCGGCGCACTCAACTCGTCGAATCGTTTGCACGACGCTGAGAACGTCGTCGTCTGCGACAGCAGTTGCTTCACCACCGGTCCCGAGAAGAACCCCACGCTAACTGCGATGGCGCTCGCCGCTCGTGCCAGTGACCTACTCGCCGACGAACTGCAGTAAACGCTTCGAGCACCTCGCTGCTCGCGTCACGTACCATCTCTGAAAACACTCGTCGACCACGACACCACCGACTTGTCTCGGTATCACTTCGCACACCTCCCACAACCGGTCACCTCCACCCCATGAGCGTTCTCAAGCGAAACATCGCCTACCTCCTCGCCAGCCAGGTCGCGACCTGGGTGGCGACGATGTTCCTACTCGTCCTCACCCCCAGACGTCTGGGGGGCGAGGGGTTCGGCCGCGTCCAGGTCGCAGTTGCGTTCGTGGGCTTCTTCAACCTGGTTGGTTCATTGGGCAGCTACCAGTACATCGTGAAGAGTGTGGGCCGCGACGCGTCGGTGCTCGGCCGGCTGGTCATCTCCGCGTTGCAGCTCAAGCTCCTCACCGGCGTGGTGCTCACCGGCGTGGCTCTGTTGGCCGGGTGGGGTCTCGGTTACGACCAAGATCTGCTGGTGCTCATCGCCATCGGCTGCCTCGGCATGATCCTCAGTTTGCTCAACGAGATGGTGTTGGCCGGTCTCAACGGCCTCGAGCGCATGGCTCATGCCGCCGTGTGGCAGACGGTGCAGGTCTATGTAGCGTCGATCGCGGGCATCACGGTGCTGCTCACCACCGAGTCCTTGAAGATGTTCGCGTTGGCATTCTCGCTGGCCTGGCTCATCCCTCTGGTGGCCAACTACCGTGCGCTGCGCCCAGCGCTGAAAAACGTGGCTGCACGGCATCCTGGAACGTGGCGGGCCATCATCGTCGGCGGCGTACCCATCTTCGCCCTCAGCGCGCTGAGCCTGTTCTACAGCACCATCGACATCCCGATTGTCGAAGCCATCTCGGGCGCGGAAGTGGTGGGCTGGTATTCGCTCGCGTACCGCTGGGTCGGCATCCCGATCTTCATCACCACCATCGTCTGTACCGCGTTCCTGCCGCGGCTCTCCGCACTCGCCACCACGGCACCTGACGAGTTCTCCCATCTGACGAACCGGGCGATCATGATGGTGCTCGCCGTCAACGTCCCTGCATCTGCGGGGGTGGTCATGGTCGCGGGCGACCTGGTCGATTTGGTCTACGGTGCCGAGTTCAAGAGCGCGGTCGTGCTCATGAAGCTCTTGGCGCCCTTCGTCTCGTTGGTTGCAATCAACACCGTCTTGGGCACTGCTCTGGTCGCGAGCGACCGTCACAAGCGTTACATCTGGGTCGCCGCTGCAGCAGCGGTGTTCAACCCTCCTCTCACCATTGTCGCCGTCCGTTTCGCCAACAGCCGATTCGACGGGAATGGCGCCATCGGCGCCGCCGTCTCAACGGTGTGCACCGAGGTCTTCATCACCATTTGTGCGTTGAGGATGCGGCAACGTGGCGTTTTCAACAGATCCACCGTGCTGTTCTGCGCTCGATGCCTCACAGCCGCCGGCACGATGGTGCTCGCCCTGTGGCTCATCGACGGTGCTGGTCTCTTCATCCGAATCGCGGTGGGCGCCGCGGTCTACGCAGTCGCATC